>CENV01088588.1_pt1 | contig 46207 bp, 45 predicted proteins | sample 530231 | NCBI WGS metagenome assembly CENV01 (sample SAMEA2619815, study PRJEB7988) | marine metagenome | biome: marine biome (ENVO:00000447); feature: surface water layer (ENVO:00002042); material: "saline water (ENVO:00002010), including plankton (ENVO:xxxxxxxx)" | depth 5 m
AAATCACAACCTCAAATCTGTGCCATTGGTGCTGACGGGGAACAGGCCAGATCGAGGTAGGCTTGCAGCGAATCCGGTGCCACCACCGCATCGGTGATCGACGTCACGCCGTAGGAGAGCAGGAGGGTCATGGCATTGTCCATGGCCTCGGCGTTGATCTCGCGCGTGATTGGCGGAGCGATCCGCTCAACCAGCGTGGTGGCCGTTTCCCGAAGCACGCCGGTGGGTTCGCCTTCGGCATCGCGTTCGATGAGGCCGCCCGCCGGATCGGGTGTGTCGGCAGTGATGCCGGCCGCTGCCAGAGCTGCAGAGTTCACCCACAAGGTATGCATCGACATGTCGTTGAGCATGACCGGATTGTCGGGCGCGACCTGGTCGAGCAGGCGGCGGTCCGGGGTAACATCTCCCAGGGCAGCGGCAATCCATTGGCCGCCTCTGATCCAGTCGCCCGGTTCGGCCTCGCTTGCGCATGTCGCGACGGTCGAAAGGACCACGTCCATCGGCGAACCCTGTTCAAACCGGCAGGACATAAGGCTTAATCCGCCCATCAGCGGGTGGATATGGAGGTCGTGCAGGCCGGGCATCAGCGTCGCCCCGCCCATATCGACGATGGCTCCCGGCGCATGGGGATGTGTCAGGACCTCCTCTTCGGACCCTACAGCAATGATCACCCCGTTATGCACGGCAACTGCCTCGGCGGTGCCATCGGGTGTCAGGACCGTGCCGTTGATGAAAACAAGATCGGCTTCTTGCGGGTCGGGCGCTGGAGACGAGGCCTGAACTGAGCCAGGCAGAGCACAGGAAGCAGCCAGAAGCGCCGCCACAGTCCCGATGCCTCGGGCAGAGCGCTGGTGTGATTCAGAAAGGAGCGGGGCGCGTACAAGACTCCCACACAGGCAAGCAAAGTGCTGAACGGCTTGTGGAAAGGACATCTGAGCTCCTAGCATAAACGCGTGAGCAGACACTGTGTGGCCTTAGTCAGAAGCTCGCATCGCCCAAATGGGTGCAAAAACGATTTACATACGTGAATATTCACTTAATCTGACCTTGCGCCAACGACGAGTCATCAACGCGACGGAGGTCATTTAAGGGTGATGGATACTGCACTCATACTGTCCGACCTTTACGGCGCGGGATATAAGTCGTCTCGGCTTGCTGGGGCACTTAATGGTATTCGGGACAAGACTGGAGCCTTCTGTGCGACCTTGTACTGGTTCCGCCGGACGCCTGATGCCTTGCACATTATGCGCCAGGAGGGGTGCTCGAACACGCCGCACGCGCTTGATGGTGCGCGCCGGCATGGCTTTGAAAACCCGCGCACATTGTCTGCCGTGAATCCTTATGACGAGGATGTGCAATGGCTTGAGGACAGCGCACTTCCGCCGCAGCTGAATGACCGCATCGAGCGCTGGCAGGCCATGCTTGCCGAGGTGCAAATGGGCACCTTTCTCGGGGCGCGGATAGCCTGCGGGGCGCAGTACGAACTCGGCCTTGCGCTCCATGCGCGGGTTGGCGGGGGAGGCTTTGACAACACCGCGCGTAGCCTGCTGCACGAACTCATGCCGCATGTGCGTGAATCGATGGGCCTGTTGGAGCAGGCGGAGCGTAGCCATCACGAGAAAGACGCAGTCAGCAGTGCGATCAACAAGCTGAATTGCCCCCTGCTGATCGGTGATGCAGATGGCCGGATAATGCATGTCAACACGGCCGGAAGGCAGCTGCTTGAGGAGCTCCGACTGCTGCCGTTCGACAGTGCGCAGCAGGTGCCCTGTGGCCACATGGCCTCGGGAAATTTGCTGCATATCCTATTGGCCGGGGTGGAAAACCAGGGGCCGATGGAACTGCGCGTGCAGCAGCGCAAGCTTCTCGTCCATGCCATGCCGCTGAACGACGACGGCATGGCTCAGGGCGAGCAGGCACCTACCGCGCCGCGTGTGCTTCTCGCCTTTTCAACGGATGATGTGATGCCTGCGGTGCAAACCGAGCAGGTGCGGCGCTATTTCTCGATTACGCCGCGCGAAGCCAATTTGTTGGTGGGGTTGTGCAACGGCCTCGATCCGGCAAGCTATGCCAGCCACGAAGGTATCTCGATCCATACCGCGCGCTCGCAGCTCAAGAATCTGATGGCCAAGATGAATGCGCGGCGTCAGTCGGATCTGGTGCGCATGACCTTGTCCAGCCCGCTGGGAATTTTCCAGCTTTCTAACTGACAAATACTTGCATATTCACGTTATGTCGCTCTATCTGATGGCGAGCCTGATATCGGGCTGCCAGCAGGAGAGAGACGATGGCGCAGCGCGTAGACGTAGCAGTGGTAACGGGCGCAGGCGGCGGCCTAGGCGGCGCCATTGCCGCGCGGCTTATCGATGCGGGCCTGCATGTCGTTGCTACCGATCTGTCGCAGGACGCGCTGGACCGGTTCCGGGCGACCCACGCCCCTGACGCGGACAACTGCACGACAGCGATCCTCGATGTTAGCGAAAAGGCCGCCTTTGCGCGGGTGCTCGAAGAGGTCTGCGCCAAGCTCGGCACGGTGGAAGTGCTGGTAAACTGCGCTGCCATCACCAAGACCACGCCGCTGTTTGAAATCTCGCCCGAGGAATTCAGTGCGGTGATGGATATCAACCTGCGCAGTGTCTTCCTCGGCAGTCAGGTGTTTGGCGCCTATATGCGCGAACAGGGCTATGGCCGGATCATCAACATCGCCTCGCTCGCCGCGCAAAACGGCGGGACGGCAACGGGAGGGCACTATGCCGCTTCGAAAGGCGGGATCGTGACCCTGACCAAGGTTTTTGCCCGCGAACTGGCCAAGGATGGCGTGACCGTGAACGCGATCGCGCCGGGGCCGCTCGATGTACCACTGCTGAGCGAAATCCTGCCGGAAGAGGCGCGCGAAAAAATGCCGCAGATGATCCCGGTGGGGCATCTGGGCGACCCTGCCTTCATCGGCCAACTGGCCGCCATGCTGGCATCGCGAGAGGCCTCATCGATGACCGGGGCCACTCTCGATGCCAATGGCGGGCTTTACGTTCGCTAGCAGGCTTATCGCCTTAGGCTAGGCGGCGGCGCCCTGCGGTTTCAAGGTGTGGAAGCCGCGACCGAAGTACAGCAGCGGGGCATGTTCGGTCGCTATCGCCAGATCAGTCAGCTTGCCGAAGAAAACCGAGTGGGTGCCCACCTCGGTTATCTCCGATACTTCGCAATCGAGGGCGATCAGGGCGTTCTTCAGAACCGGAGAGCCGGTGATAGAGCGCCCCCAATCGGCCTTGGCAAACCGGTCCTCGATGGAAATGCGCGGGTTGGCGAAGAGCATCGAGAGATCCTGATGATGGCCGCCCAGCACATTGAGGCACATCACCCCGTTCTGCTTCACCCGCGCATTCATGGTCGAGGCGCGGTTGATGCAGGCAAGCACGGTCGCCGGCTCGTCGCTGACGCTGCAGACGGCGGTGGCCGTCATCCCGTGGCGGCCACCCGGGCCATCGGTGGTGATGATCGTGACCGAAGCGGCAAGCGTGCTCATCGCTTCACGAAACAGCGCCTGATCGACTGCCATGGTGCAAGTCCTCCCGTGCTTGTTCGACGTTATTCGGGCATCACGAGTTCGCGGCCAAGGCGGGCTTCCACCCGCATATACTTCCAGAGCCGGAACTCGCCGACCTCGGTGGTGCGGAACAGGTTGCAGATGGCAACGGCGGTGTCGCGGTCAGCCACGTCGGCCAGGATATAGAAGGTCCAGGGCCAGCCGTTGGGCGAGGTGCCGACCATGGTCTCATCGTCGTCAAACGTGCCGAGCACGGTGACGCCGGGCATTTCGCGGATCGTCTTCAGCATTTGCCCGGTAGCCTTGAGCACGGTCGGAATGTCCGCTCCGGGAAGATCGAAGAAGTTCTGCAACACGGCGCCGCAGAACAGGGCGCGGATCGGTTTGGTTTCGGAAGTCATGTGGGCATTCTCCGTCCGGTTCGGCTCAAGGGTAGCCGGGCATGGTGTCCTGATCGAGCATCACCTGCCCGGCGCTGGTGAAAGTTCCTTCGGAAAGGAAGGCGTGCTGCGGCACGATCTGCGCGTCCTGCAGGCGGCGGCCGATGCTGCTGTCGGTGAAAATTCCGGTAGTGCCGCAGATGCGGTAGACATCGTGGCACACCTCGGCCCCGGTGCGCGCCGCGTGGCTGGCGGCAAGGCGGAGCAGCATGATCTCTTCGCGGGTAAGGCTGTCGCCAGCTTCCAGCTTTGCGAACGACTGTTCGGTCGTATCGAAGAAGAAGCACCGGGCCGAGCGCAGCTTGGCTTCCGCCTTGGCGAGATCGGCCTGCACAAAGGCGCGCTTGGCGAGAGTGGGGGCACCGGTGATCGATCCGCGCCCGGCTGCCATGTCCTTCAGGTCGTTCAGCGAACCGCGTGCAGCGCCGAGCGCGACGACGGCGAGCACCTGCGCTGCCAGCGCCATGGAGGGATATTGGTAGAGCGGCTCGTCAAGGCTGGACTTGCCGCCGCGGACAAAGGTCCACTCTTCCGGGACGACCACGGAGTCTGCCACCATATCGTGGCTGCCCGTGGCCTTCAGGCCGTCGACCGCCCAGTTTTCCTCGATCGTGACCTTGCTCGAAGGCATCACCGCGATCAGCGGCAGCCCACCTGTATCCCCGGCAGTCTCGCCCTTGATGCCAACGCCAATGAGGTCCGCGCCGGTCGATCCGCTGCCCCAGCTCCAACGGCCGGATACGAGGTAGCCGCCATCTACGAGCGGTGCAGGCTGAGGAGGGAAGATCCCGCCAGCAAAGATCACATCGGGGCCATCGGCATACATCTTCTCAAGCGTGGCGATGGGGAGGGCTGAGAGATAGGTCGCCGAAAATCCGAAACTGGCAACCCAGCCGGTGGAGGCATCAACCGAGGCAATCTTCTCGATGATTTCCATGAACTGCGCCGGGTTGATTTCCTCACCGCCGAAGCGCTTGGCAACCATCGCGCGATAGATCCCGGCGGACCGCAGCTTTTCGACAATGTCGCGCGGCAGGCGGCCTGCCTTGGCCATTTCGTCCCGGCGGGCTGGCAGTTCAGCCAACAGGGAATCGATGGTATCCTGCGAGATCCCCGCCAGTCCATCATTCTTGCAAGCCACATTCTGCATCGAAACCCTCCGTCGCACACTCACCAAGTGGAATATGAATTATACGGATCACGTGAATATGCAACTATATATTTCGGTTTCCTCGCTTGGGGCGATTGCAACGGGGCATCGGTTGTGCTCATGCGCTTGGCGCGCTGGTCAGAGCAAGTGGCGAGTGCACATAGGAAATTGCGAAGGTGCAGGTCGCGGCTATATGCGGTGGGACAACGTGGAAGAGAGCTACGAATTCGATTACGCCAAATGGCCGTTTTACTGGCTTGCGAAAGCTGATCGGACATATCTAAACCTCAGTGAAAAGGCACTCAGCCGCGTGGGGCTCGATGTGCCAAGCTGGCGTGTCCTGATGATCTTGCACGGTCAGCAGGCGGCCAGCGTTAGCGAGATTTCCGAGCATGCTATCGTGAAGCTGTCGACAATGACGAAGATCATTCAGCGCATGCAGGCCGAAGGATTGGTGACGAGCGCGCCAAGCGAGGAAGATCGGCGTGTCACCATGGTCACGATCACGGAGGAAGGCGAAAGGCGAGGGCGTGATGCCTGGCGCGAGTCCCGCAAAATCTCCGATCGGGTATTTTCGGAGTTCACCGAGGTGGAAACGCAGATCCTGGTCAGCCTGCTGCAGAAATTGTCAGGGTCGCTCAAGGAGTACTGACGATCCTGCCTGAAAAATGGGGAGGCGAGAGGATGCATTGCCCCGCTTCCCTTGCCTAGCTTTCGCGCAGCAAGGTTTTCAGCTTCACCGTTTCGTCAGCCAATAGGGCTGGATCGACTATTTCCCTGGCCTCAACCAGCTTCTTGCCCTGCACGAAGTCAGCGGGCCGGTTTACGCAATCGAGCGCCGTCACACGGCCTTCCTTCAAGTAGACCACCGAGAACTTGCCGGTCGCTGGGTCGCCGCGCAGCACCGCCTGATCATGGCCCAGTGATAGCCCCACCGTCTGCAGTTTGATGTCGAACTGGTTGGACCAGAACCATGGAACCACCGCATAGGGCACGGGCTCTGAGCAGATTGCCTTGGCTGCCGTGTGCGCCATGTCATTGGCATTCTGAACCGACTCCAGCCGGATCTCCGCGCCATCGGCAAACTGGTTTGCATGCAGCGCGCAATCGCCAATGGCATAGATGCCCGGCAGGCTTGTTTCGCAGAACTGGCTGACCCAAACCCCGTTGCCGCACTGCGCGCCAGCCTGTTCGAGCGGGGCAATGACGGGATCGATGCCAATTCCCACGATCATCATGTCGGCCGCCAACGTGGTGCCATCCGAAAGCTCGACCGCTGAAATTGCGCCGCCCTCACCGAGAATTCGGCTCACGCCGGTGCCGAAGCGAATGTCCACGCCGTTCTGGCGGTGCGCCTGGGCAAAGAACTGCGAGATGTCCTCGCCCGCAACGCGCGAAAGCAGCCGGTCGGCCATCTCCAGCACCGTTACCTTGAGGCCAAGCTTGCGCAGCACGGCAGCGCCTTCGAGGCCGATATAGCCGCCCCCGACAACAACGGCATGCGATGCGCCCGCATCGACCTGCGCGATGATGCCGGTCACATCCTTGTGGTGGCGAACCGTGTGGATGCCGGCAAGGTCGGAGCCGGGGCATGAGAGTTTGCGTGCGGCCCCTCCTGCTGACCAGATCAGCTGCTTGAAACCGATCTCGCTTCCGTCAGCCAGAGCGGCACGCCTGGCCTCTGCGTCGATCGCGACGATATGGCTGTTCAGCAGCGTCTCGATATTCAGCTGAGCCCAGTAATCTGCTGGCCGGATCAGCAGGCGCTCAAACGGCTTGTCCCGCATCAGATAGTCTTTGGACAAAGGTGGCCGCTCGTAGGGCGGAAGGCCCTCGTTCCCGGCCATCAGGATCGACCCTGCAAAATCATGCTTGCGCAAAGCCAGCGCAGCAGCAGCGCCGCCGTGACCAGCGCCTACGATGAGCACATCAGTTTCTGTCATTGGGCTTGTCCGGAATCGCGGTCAGGGATGGATGAAGCCGAGCACGGCATCCGCAAATGCATCGGGCTGCTCCACATTGGAAAGGTGGGCGGCGGGCAGCGTGGTAAGCAACGCGCCGGGAATGCCTTGCTGCAGGGCTTCTGAGTGGTCGCGCGGCGTGGCCGGATCCTTCTCTCCGCCGATCACGAGGCAAGGGACCGGGATCAGCCCGAGGCTGGGGCGCATGTCCATGTCGCGAATGGCAGCGCAGCACCCGGCATATCCCACCTGACTGCAGCCTGCCAGCCGCGCCTGAAAGGTCGCGACCTGCCGCGGCTGCGCAGCCAGGAATTCGGGTGTGAACCAGCGCTGGGCAGAGGCCTCTGCGAGCGAGGCCAGGCCTTGCTGGTAGACCATTGTGATCCGTTCATCCCAGGCCGAGGGCGGCCCCATGAAAGGGCTGGTGTTGGCCAGAACAAGGCGCTGCAGTCGCTCGGGACACCGGATGCCGAGCCACTGACCGGTCATCCCGCCCAGCGACAGGCCGCAGAAATGCACGCGCTCAAGGGCAAGGGCGTCGAGCAGTTCCACCACGTCGCGGCCCAGCCGGTCCATCGAATAGGCACCGCGTGGAGCATCGCTAAGGCCGTGCCCGCGCTGATCGTATCGCAGCACGCGAAAATCTTTGGTGAAGCTGGCCAGCTGTGGCTCCCACATGGACATGGCGGTGCCCAGCGAGTTGGAGAGTACGAGGACGGGGGCATCCTCAGGGCCATCGAAGCGATAGTGCAACTGGCAGCCATCGCCGCAGGTGATGAATTTGCTCTCCATCACACCCTCTCCAATATCAGAGCGACGCCTTGGCCGACGCCCACGCACAGGAATGCCATGGCATAGCGCCCGCCCGTGCTGTGCAGCTCCTCAACCGCGCTCATGGCGATACGCGCGCCGGACATGCCGAGGGGATGGCCAAGCGCAATCGCGCCGCCATTGGGATTGACGCGTGGATCATCGATTTGCACCCCGACTTCGCGCAAGACCACGATGGCCTGAGCCGCGAAGGCTTCGTTCAGTTCCAGAACATCGAGCTGGTCTATGCTGAGCCCGGCCAGGCTGAGCGCCTTACGGGCCGCGACAACGGGGCCGACGCCCATGATGCGCGGTGCCACGCCGCTGGCGGCAACCGAAAGGATGCGCGCGCGGGGCGTGAGGCCGTTGGCCTTGGCGGCCTGCTCGCAGGCAACGAACATCGCCGCCGCGCCATCGTTGAGGCCGGAAGCATTGCCCGCCGTGATGGTGCCATCTGGCTTTACCACCGGCTTCAGCGCGGCAAGCTTGTCGAGGCTCGTTGCGCGCAGATGCTCGTCGTGTTCGAACAGGATCGGCTCCGCCTTGCGCTGCGGAATGGAAACGGGCGCGATCTCGCGCGCAAAACGGCCGGATTCCTGCGCCGCTGCCGCCTTGCGCTGGCTCTCACAGGCAAAGGCATCTTGCTCTTCGCGCGAGACGTTCCATTGCTCGGCGACGTTTTCGGCCGTCATCGGCATCGTATCGACACCATATTGCGCCTTCATCGCCGGGTTGACGAAGCGCCAGCCTAGCGTGGTGTCCTCGATCTTCTGGTTGCGACCAAAGGCGCTGTCAGCCTTGCCCATGACATAGGGAGCACGGGTCATGCTCTCCGCACCGCCGGCGATCATCAGGCTGGCATCGCCCGAGCGAATGGCCTGCGAGGCCATGCCGACAGCGGAAAGCCCCGAGGCGCACAGCCTGTTCACGGTAATGCCGGGCACACTTTCGGGCAGACCCGCCAGCAGCACTGCCATGCGGGCCACATTGCGATTGTCTTCGCCAGACTGGTTCGCACAGCCGAGGATCACATCGTCCAGCTGCTCCAGGTCCACCGAGGGATTGCGCGCAGCCAGTTCGCGTAAGGGAAGGGCCGCCAGATCGTCTGCGCGAATGGAGGAGAGAGAGCCGCCCAGTCGGCCTACGGGCGTGCGAATGGCGTCGCAGATGAAAGCCTGGGTCATGCGGCGTTCTCGCTGAGGTTGGTCTGGAACTGCGCGCTGACGGCAGAGCGGACCTCCGCCAGCGTTACGCCTGGGGCCAGTTCCACAACCTCGAACGGTGCGGACTTATCGGGGCGATTGAACACGCACTTTTCGGTGATGATCATGTCCACCACGCCCATGCCCGTCAGCGGCAAGGCGCACTGCGGCACAAATTTGGGGCTGCCATCCTTGGCGGCGAGCGACATCACCACGATGATGCGATTGACGCCGGATACCAGATCCATCGCCCCGCCCATGCCTTTGACCATCTTGCCCGGGATCATCCAGTTGGCGAGATCGCCCGTTTCGCTCACTTCCATCGCGCCGAGGATGGCAAGGTCGATATGCCCTCCGCGGATCATCGCGAAGCTGTCTGCCGAGGAGAAGAAGCTGGAGGTGGGCAGGGCGCTTACGGTCTGCTTGCCGGCATTGATCAGGTCGGGATCGACTTCGTCCTCATAGGGGAACGGCCCGATGCCGAGCATGCCATTCTCCGACTGCAGCGTGACCTCGATACCGTCCGGCACATAGTTGGCCACGAGGGTGGGAATGCCGATGCCAAGGTTGACGTAGAAGCCATCCTGCAGCTCGCGCGCGGCGCGCGCGGCCATTTCGTCCCGCGTCCAGACCATCATGTGTTCTCCCGCTGGCGCGTGGTCAGCTTTTCGATGCGCTTTTCGTTGATGGTCGAGAGCACGACGCGATCGACATAGATGCCCGGCGTATGGACGCAGTCGGGATCGAACGTGCCGTTTGGCACGATTTCCTCGACCTCGACCACGGTCACCTTGGCGGCGGTGGCCATGTTGGGGTTGAAGTTGCGCGCGGTCTTGCGGAACATCAGGTTGCCCGCCGCATCGGCCCGCCATGCCTTGATGATGGCGAGATCGGCGCGCAGCCAGGTTTCACGCACGTAATCCTGTCCCTCGAACCTTTCGATCGGCTTGCCTTGTGCCACCACGGTGCCGACGCCGGTCTTGGTATAGAACGCAGGGATACCCGCACCGCCTGCGCGAATTCGCTCTGCCAGAGTGCCCTGAGGGTTGAGTTCCAGCTCCAGCTCGCCGGAGAGATATTGCTGTTCGAACAGCTTGTTCTCGCCGACGTAGGAGCTGATCATCTTCGCAATCTGGCGGCTTTCCAGCAGCATCCACAGGCCGAAGCCATCGGCCCCGGCATTGTTTGAGATGACCGTCAGATTGGTGACGCCCGACCGGCGCACTTCGGGGATCAGGCTCTCCGGATTGCCGGAGAGCCCAAAACCACCCGACATGATCGTCATGCCGTCAAAGAGTACGCCGTCGAGCGCCTCTGCGGGGCTCGCAAAAATCTTGTTCATCTCTCGTCCGGTTCTTTCGTTCAGGCGTGCGCGCGTTGGCGGGCCGAGAAGTCCTGTTCAGCGGATGAACCGGCGCGCTGCAGCTGGAAGTCGAAGGCAATCATGGCGCTTTCGCCCTGACGGTTGGGAACCGGCAGCAGGCCTTCGCGTGTGCCGAAGGCGAAGTCGTCCTTGGCGAAGGGATCGTCGCCGAAATTGATCTGCGTTGTCAGCGTGCGGTAGCCCGGCGCTTCCACGAAGAAGTGCACATGGGCGGGGCGATTGCCGTGCCGGCCAAGCGCGGCCATTAGCTGGTCCGTCGCCCCTTCAGGCGGGACGGAATAGCCCGAGGGCATCTTGGAATGGAACTCATAACGCCCATCGTCGCCCAGCTTGATGCGGCGGCGGTTGTTGAACGGCGTTTGTTCGCCGGTCGGGTCGAAGTGCGAATAGAAGCCCTTGGAATTGGCATGCCAGACATGGAGCAGCACGTCCTTCACGGGCTCTCCATCCGGCCCGGTCACCTGACCGGTCATGTAGAGCGTGTCGGTATCGTCGGGATCGCTGGTGAGGTTGACATCGCCTTCGACGATCGGTGCGCCCGCAACATAGAGCGGGCCTTCGATCGTGCGCGGGGTGCCGCCGGTTTTCCCGGCCTCGGCATCGCGGGCATCCATCAGCAGGTCCATGAAGTGTTCAAGGCCAACGCCCGGAACGATCAGGCCATATTCTTCCGCGCCGTTCTGCAGGAAGGTGATCGCCTGCCAGAATTCGCTTTCGGTGACCTCGTGACGAACGATCGTCTTCATGATCGCTTCGAGGAGATCGCGGGTGATCACCTTGAGGCGCTGGTTCCCGCCATCTTCGCCAATGCCGCTGGCCTTGTCGAGGAGCGTCTGAACGGCGTCAGTAGCTACAAAATCTTCGGTCATTTCAGATATCCTTCCCAGAGTTTTTCTTATCGGTCGCCCTTATCGGTCGTCGTCGTGCAGGGATGAGGGGTGGCGGCACAACGCCGTCACGCGCACATCCATGAAGGGGTAAAGCGGCAGCGACATCAGGATGTCGTGCAGCTCGGAATTGTCGCGGACATCGAAGATCGAAACGTTCGCGTACTGGCCGACAACCCGCCAGATATGGCGCCAGGTTCCGGCCTTCTGCAGCTCCTGAAAGCGCACCTTTTCGGCGGCCTTCAGCTGTTCGAAGGTGTCCTTGTCAAAATCGGCGGGGACGTTGACGTCCATCTCTACTTTGAAAAGCATAGGCTTGGTTCCTGATCTATCCGGTGGTGATGGTCCGGGTGGAGCCATCGCGGGTCAGCCGGGCGATGGCAGCTTCATCCGGGGTGATGCCGAGGCCCGGTGTGCGCGGCACTTCGAGCGCGAAGTCCCGGTAGGTGAGGGGCTCGGTCAGAATCTCTTCGGTCAGCAGCAGGGGGGCGAACAGTTCGGTCCCCCACTGGAGATTGGGAAAGGTGGTGAAGAGCTGAGCGGCGGCCATCGTGCCAATGTCGGATTCCAGCATCGTGCCGCCGTAAAGCGCGACGCCTGCTGCGTCGGCGATTTCGCCCACCTGTTTTGCCGCGAACAGACCGGCTGACTGCTCGATCTTCACGGCAAACACGTCCGCCCCGTCAGCATCGACAAAGGCGCGCGCGCTGACGGGCCCGTTCAGGGCTTCGTCCGCCATGATGGCGATGCTCGCGCCGAACTGCGCCTTGAGCTGCGCCATTCCGGCTATGTCATGGCTGATCAGCGGCTGCTCGACGAGGTCGCATCCGACATCGGCAAGCATGGCAATGCCGCGCATCGCCGTTTCGCGGTCCCACGCCATGTTGACGTCAACGCGGATCGAAATGGCGTCGCCCAGGGCGCGCTTGATGGCGCCGACATGGGCGACATCGTCGGCCAGATCGCGCCGGCCGATCTTCAGCTTGAAGACGTTGTGCCGCCGCCGGGCGATCATGTCTTCCGCCTCGGCGATATCGGTTGTGGTATTGCCGCTGGCGAGCACCCACAGCACCGGCAAGCTATCGCGCACACGGGTGCCGACGAGGTCGCTCACAGGCACACCGCGTCGCTTGCCCTCGGCATCGAGCAGCGCCGTCTCTACCGCACAGCGAGCGAAGTTGTTGCCCACCACATGCGCGGCCATTCGGGCAGCAGCCGAAAGCGGCTCGGCGCTTTGCCCGGCGAGCAATGGCGCAAGATAGGTGTCGATGTTGGTCTTCATCGATTCCGGGGATTCCGGCCCATAGGCCAGTCCGCCGATGGTGGTGCCTTCACCCCAGCCGACCACGCCATCGCTGCAGGTGATCTTCACCAGGCACAGCACCTGGCAATGCATCACAGCCATCGCCAGCTTGTGCGGACGAATTGTCGGCACATCGACCAGCATGGTCTCGATGCTTGCGATGGTGGCGGGGGCGTCGCTCATCGCTGCAAACCTAAAGCAGGTAGCCGATGCCCCAGAGGGGATCGTCGGAGTTCAGCAGGCGGATTTCCTTGTGATCGAGGCGCAAGGTGTCGCCATCGCGAACCAGCCGATAGGTCATGTCGGCGGCGAGGATCCGGGTGCGCTCGGACTTGTACTCGGTCAGCTGCTGCGCCGCACGAACGGTCAAAGAGCCATCGGCATTGGCCTCGGGTACGAAACGCGAGACCAGCCGCACCGTGCGCGCAGATGGGGCGGACGACATCGAGAAGCCGCTCTTCAGCCGCTTGGTGCGTGCGGCCCGCATTTCGGCATCGTCGTAGGCGACGTTGAGCTGGTCGATCACGTTCTCGTCATCACGATCGATGGGGATCACGTAGAGACCTTTCTCGGTCCACAGGTCTAGCCATTCAGCATAGTTCTGGTGATCGAGCAGTTCCGCTTCGCGCCAGATGAACTGGATCGCCTCATCCAGAGCGATGAGATTGCTTGTCGGTTTCTCCATGGTATCGCTCATGCCGTCATCACCTTCTTCCACATGTCATAGGCGGCACGCATGCCGGTCTCGGCGCTCACGTCGGTTACGTGATCGCCTGCCGCGTGGCCTTCGAGCGGCTCCTGTCCGCGGTTGACCATGATCCACAGGTCATCGCCCGCAGCAGCGCCGCGCTGCACGCGCTCCCAGCCTTCGGCATCGTCAGGCGAGCCAAAGCCCATCGGCCCCTGAAAGTGCTCATGCAGGCGCAGCCGCATCCGGTTGGCGGCATCGGGGCCGCCGTCCATCCCGATGGCGACATGGCGGATCTCCGTCTGGTTCACGCTGACCGGGCGCAGCACGCGGAAGAAGGCCATCGAGCAGGCAACGTTGGGGAACAGGTTCAGGTTGAACCCGCCGCCGCCAACGGCCCGCACGATCCGGCGGACCTTGTCTTCCTTATGTCCTTCATCGCGCAATTCCTGCGCCAGCGCTTCGAACCGTTCGGGGATCGGCGCGTCGAGGTTTTCTTCCAGATCGACCAGATCGGGGATCATCACCATGACGGAATGACCATTGCCAAGGTCCTCCAGCCAGCCGCCTTGGCCCAAGACGTCGAAAACGTTCGTCGTTTCGGCATCGAGCGAGTCGAGGAACGTCTTGTGGACGATGGGGAAGTGATAGGCGTCGGTGGTGTTTTCGAGCTGGATCTTCCAGTTGCCGTCAAAGGTGAACTGATGCTCGCCCAGCACCTTCACCGGATAGCCGCCGCCCTGTTTCATAAACAGGTCGATCCACTTCTTCGCCGGGCCGAGGAAGTCTTCCAGCGGCTCGATATCGTCGCGGAAGGTGGCGAAGATCATGCCGTTGTAGATTTCCGTCCTGAGCGAGATCAGCGGGAACTCTTCCTTGTCGAAGTCTTCGCCATAGACCTTGGAGTGCGGGACGGCGCGCAGCTTGCCGTCGATGGCATAGCTCCAGCCGTGATAGGGGCAGACGAACACGCTGGTCTTGCCGCGCTTCTGCTCGCAGACCATGGCAGCGCGGTGGCGGCAGCGGTTAAGCAGGACATGGATTTGCATGTCCTTGTCGCGGGTGACGATCACGGGCTGCTGGCCAACCCAGCTTTTCACAAAGCTGTTCTTGACCGGCACTTCGCTGGTGTGGCCAACCCAGACCCAGGTGTTCTTGAAAATCCGCTCCATTTCCTCGTCGAAAATCGCCGGATCGCGATAGAGCGACGTGTGCACCCGGTCGGGCTGGACGAGTTTAGCAAAGTCGATCGCTTCAGCCTGCTGGTCGGTCATCATCATCTCCTCGACGCCTGTAGCGGCGCGCTAATTGCTGCCCGGCCTGAGCCGGGCGGGGTGATCTCAAATCTGTTTTTCAAACTCTCTCGCCAAAGCGCAGAGCGCCGCGTCGGCCCCTTTGCGGCCCACCAGTTGCACTCCGGCTGGCAGGCCGTTTGACGTCATCACGGGCAGGGTGATCGCGGGGTGGCCGGACAGGTTGAAGGGGCGGACCAATTGCGTCAGGCGAACGGCTGCCGCTGCGTCCGCTGCTTCGGTCAGCAGGATCGGTTCGCTGGGCAGGGTGGGCAGCACCAGCGCATCGTAGCTGGCAAGCGCGGCATCGACCTCGGCGGTAAACTGCGCCCGGATCGCTTCTGCTTGAGCCACCTGCTCCGGCGTGATCTCGCGCGCCTTGGCGAGCCGCGCATCGATATCTGCGCCCAGTTTGCCGGAGCCGACCAGATGGCCAAGCTCGGCTGTCATTTCGGCAGCGATGATCGTCATGCCGGCGGTATAGGCATCGACAAAGTGCGGCAGTTCGACATCCGCGATCTGAGCGTTGCTGCGAGCGAGCGCGGCATCGACTGCGTTATCTATCGCCTCGTCTGCATCGACCTTTATCCGTCCAAGCCTTGGGGCAGGGCTGGGCGCATCAGGCATGGCAAAATCCGGATAGATCGCTGCCATAGCCGCGATGATCTGATCCATATCGCGAGCGAACGGGCCGATGCAGTCGAGCGAACTCGACACCGGCGTTGCCCCCGCGCGAGACACGGCGCCGAATGTCGGCTTCATGCCGACAACGCCGCAGCAGGCCGCAGGCATCCGGATCGATCCGCCCGTGTCCGTCCCGATTGCAAAGTCGACCAACTCGGCAGCAACGGCTGCGGCGCATCCGCTGGAGGAGCCGCCAACGATCCGGTCAGGAAAGCGGGGGTTTGTCGGCGTGCCGGTAAAGTCGTTCTGGCCGGTCACGCCGTAGGCCAGCTCATGCATATTGGCCTTGCCGACAATATGGCGGCCTGCATTGAGGAGCGCCTGTACAACATCGGCATGACGCTCAGCCGGGGCCGCATCGGCAAAGGCGCGACTGCCGCAGCTGGTCACATGGCCCGCGATGTCCAGACAGTCTTTCACCACCACACGCGGCCCGTCGGCCTGCCCGAGATCGAGAGAGGCGACCAGGATTGCCGAATCGTTCAAAAGGCCCGAGAAACTTGACATATCCTTTTTGTATGATCATTCACTTGAATAGTCAACTAATCTAAGGCGGCCCTATGAATTCAGCGATCGACAAGATGCTCAGCGGGAAGGATGGCCAGCTATCCTACAAGGACTGGCCGTTCTATTGGCTCACGCGGGCGCACGGTCGCTATATTGATGCCCTGAATTCCGCGCTGGAGAACAACCGGCTGGACCCCACCGAATGGCGGGTGATCATGGTCTTGCAGGAAGACCAGTGGCTGTCGGTCTCGGAGCTGGCGAGCCAGGCAAATACGAAGCTCTCGACCATGATGAAGGCCGTCAAGCGGATGGAGAAGGACGGCCTTGTCACCTTGCGCGAAGGATTGAAGGACCGGCGGGTAACTGAGGTGAGCCTGACCCGCGTGGGGCACGACAAGATGGCTGATGCGACCGAGGCCGCGAAGCATGTCTATCGCCGCGCCTTCATGGATGTTCCGGACGAACGGGTGGAGCAATTGCGCGAGCTGCTCACCGAACTCGCAGAGAATTTGCGCTGACAAGGCAGGGCCTCATCCAATGACCAATTCATCAATACACAGCGCTGGCCGGACATTCGCCGAAGCGAGGCGAGACTGTCGCAGCATCGAGGGGTATCCGGGGGAGCTGCCGGCCACCCTCGCAGACGCCTATGCGGTGCAAGCCGAAGCAACGGCTGTTTGGGGAAAGCCGATTGCGGGCTGGAAAGTGGGCCGCATCGTCGGGGAGCAAGAGAAGGTTCACGGCGAAAATCGCTTCGTGGGGCCAATCTTTGCGGATAACGTCTGGCCAAGCGGCGGCTCCGCGCCTCCAATCTTTCCCGTCATTCCGGATGGCTCGGCAGCTCTGGAAGCGGAGCTGATCGCGCGCGTCGAATTGCCGCAAGGCACGGCGCGGTCGGACTGGACCAGAGAGTCTGTTCGCCCGCTCGTGCGCAATTGGCATATCGGCATAGAAGTTGCGGGCAGTCCGCTCGCTGACATTGGCGATTTCGGGCCGCTGGTTTCCATTGCGGCCTTCGGTAACAATCTTGGCCTTATTCTCGGGCCGGAGATCCTGCTTGCTACAGATGTCGACTCCTTAGTCTGTTCGACGGTAATCGATGGACAAGAGGCGGGACAGCAAACTGCAGGCGTCCTGCCAGGAGGACCGCTGGAAGCGATCGCCTTTGCGCTGAACAAGCTGAGCGCATTGGGACTGGATGTTCCTGCTGGAACGCTGATCTCCACCGGCGCGATCACCGGCGTCCATTTCGTAGTCGCAGGCCAGAATTGCCGGACCGAGTTTACCCCCGGCGGCATCCTGGAATGCCGCACCCAAACCCTCTCCCCAGAACAATAGGCAAGGCGCAGGCCATGACACAGTCCATGCAGAACGAACTCAATGCGCTGAAAGACCGCATTTCCGTCTTGGAGGCAGAGGCCGACATCCGGCGTTTGCAGGCGCGCTACATGTTCCTGTGCGATACGCCGATGCCCGAATTCGGTGTGACCGATGATCGCGAGCGGATCGATCTCATCATGGAGCTTTACGCTGATGATGCCGTCTGGGAGGGCGTCGGCGAGTATTATGACGGCCAGTTCGGCAAGGCTGAGGGCAAGGCCGCCATTCGTGCCCATTTCGAGGGTTTCTGGGGCGAAAAGAAAGACCCTGCCTTGTTGCTCAACTGCCACTATCTGACCTCGGAGCAGATCCATGTGACGGGCGATCTGGCTGATGGGCAGTGGGTGCATATGCAGCCGTGGATATTCTCGGATGGCAAGGCGCTGCTGCGATCCTCACGGCTCAACAACGGCTTTCGCAAGGAAGCGGATGGCACGTGGAAAATCACCCGCACGCGGACGGAGAATGTCTTTGTCGCACCATTGGCAGAGGGGTGGGCCAGCGATTTTCCGACCAAGTCCGTCCTGATGCGCCCCTAAGGGGCAGCATCGCCGCAGGTGATCGTATGCGTGCGCTTCCCGCTTTCGCTGAGGAAGGTCGTCAGCGTGACGGCAGGCGCCGAAGTATGAAATCGTAAAGCTCTCTCGCACCCCCTCGCAATTGCTGTATCGGCAAATGCAGTGCCGACTCTTCTAACCCTTTTCGTAAATGCCTTGCCGCCGGGTGCCCGGCGGATGCTGGTGCGTGCAGATCCTGGATTGCTGCGGACTGCCCGCGGTGCGCGCGCCATGTTCGCCTTCGTGCTGACGATGGCGGTGACGGCTTCAATCGGTGGCCTATTCGGAACACCCATCACGGCATTTCTCATTGCCTTTCCTGTCACGGTTTTCTGCTGTGCGGCGATCAGTGACGACGAGACAAAGGCGCGGATTGGCAAGATCCTCGCGCTGTCCGCTTCCGCAGGGGCGATGTTCACGCTTTCGTCTTTGCTCCATACCGATTGGGTCAACCACCTTGTCTTCGTGCTGCTGATCGGCACCGTGGCCTATGCGCGCCAATTTGGCGGTCCGTGGATACCGGTCGGCCTTGCCGCCAATGTCAGCTATTTCTTCGGCGCCTTTCTCAAGCCCGACACGCAGATGCTTCACTGGCAGTGGATCGGCGTGGCAATTGGCGCAGTCTGCGCCCTGATCGTGCACCAGCTGGTCGTGCCGCACCGGCCTTGGCGGCGGATGCGGTGGGCGGTCAGCTCGATACGGATGCGGATGGGGGCCATGCTGGCCCAGGCGGCCCGCTGTGCCGAAAAAGATAAGCCCCCGCGATTGAAGCGAGAACTGGCCCGTGTGGCCACGGCAGTGACGATTGCGGAAAACGAGCTGGACAATCTAGAGGGTGGACGTCTTGCCCACCGGCCGCTTGCCGAAGCGCTCCTCTCGATGCTGGCTCTGGCCGAGCGTTTCGCTTTGCAGTTTCACGACCATCCGGAACGGATTGCCGGGTCGAATGCCAGCCAGCGAGAGCTTGAGGATCTGTCCCGGGCGCTGATGCATTACACCCCGCTGCCGGAGGAGGGCGCGCTTGCCCCGATCGCTTCGGGGATAGACCAGCTCGAGGAGGCGCTGGCCCTGCCGCCTGATCTCGACGCTGCGAAATCGTGGAAAGTGCCGCCTTCTGCGCCGAAACGCGTGCAGATCCGCTATGGTATCCAGTCGGCGGCGGCGGCGGCGCTTGCCATCGTTGGCGGGGTCATGCTGTCGCCCGGGCGCTGGTATTGGGCGGTCATCACCGTGTTCGTCATGTTCACGGGCACATTTTCGCGCGGTCAGGCTCTGGCCAAGTCATTGCAGCGCGTGTTCGGAACCCTGGCTGGCATTCTCGTCGCGATGGGTGTTGTCTGGCTCTTGCGGGGTAACACACATCTAACTCTGGCGCTCATGCCGCTAGCCATCTTCTGCGTCTTCTACGCCTTCATCCAATCCTACACATGGATGGCGTTCTGGATCACCGTCACGGTTGCCTTGCTGTTTTCTGCGACGGGGCGTTTCTCCGATGCGCTGATGCTGCTCAGGCTCGAAGAGACCGCCATTGGTGCCGCCGCGGGCATTATCGTTGCAGCCTTCGTATTGCCGAAGAGCACCGAATCTCATGCCCGCGAGCAATTGAACGATCTTCTCGATGCAACCAACGCGGTATTGAGAACAGCGATGCTGGAAGGCCCTCTCGACCGATTGAAGCTGACGGCAGCGATGCATGATTTCACCGCGAAGCTTGCTAACATGAGAGACGCTATCGAGCCCTTGCGTATCTTTCCCGGGTCGCAGGCCACCGGTCAGCGTGACAAGATTACGCGTCAGCTCGTGCTCACCAGCTATTGGGTGCACGAAATCGCGCTTGCCGTGCGGCAACTGGATAGCGCTGGCGAAGAGCAACTTCCAAGTTCTGCGATGGAGGGGGCCAAGAGGTTGGAAGCTGTGATAGGGCGCCTCCGCACTCCCGGGCATAACGAAACTGCCGAGGACACTGACGACGCCCCGCAACCATTGCCGCGCGAAACCGACAATCCCACGCAAGCGATCACCACCGCCTGCGAAGGTGTCGCCGCCACGGTAACCAGCGTTGCGCGCCTCATCACCGATCGCAGCATCTACAGCCGCGCGTTTCGATTTTGACCCTTTGAATTATAGCGCGAAGTGTTCTCGTTACCGGCTCATTGGTGGCCGTCGTGTCTCCTTTGCCGCGCACATTTTCGGCTGACATTTCGGTCTGGTGGGCCTAACGGGCGCAGTCGATGCACTCCTTGCGCGCCTCGATCGAACGACGCCGCCATCTGGCGATAGCGCTGGTCGCGCTGGCGTTCTGTATCAAGGCGTTGATGCCGTCAGGCTACATGGTGTCGTCCTCCGCCGACAAGACACTGATGGTCACGATCTGCTCCGACGTCAGTCAGGGCCTCAAGCAGATACAGCTCGCTATTCCCGGCAAACCTGCTGTTTCGGAGCACACAGGCGCTGCTACCAAGGGCAAACACTGCGCTTTTGCGGGTCTCGGTCATATGGCCGTCAGTGGGACAGGTGTCGTCCTGCTTGCGCTCGCCTTTGCCTTTATCCTCGTGCTCGGCCTTGCGCCGGCACCGCGACTGCCGTTTGGCGAGGTCGCCCATCTCCGCCCGCCGTTGCGCGGGCCACCGGCTGCTGCCTGACAATCTAGCCTGATTTGTTGGTCTGGCCGGCGCGTGCTTTCGATGCGTGCGCCGCGCAGTCGGAGTTACCATTCATGTATTCTATCCATAGCTGTCCGCAGGGGCAGTTGCTTGCGCCCAATCCGGCTCGTGAGACGGGCATGGTTTTGCACCTGCGCGAAAACCGTTCGCCATTGTCGCAGGATGCCCGCGTAACCTTCACCGTACTCATCGGCCTGTTCATGGCCGTGGCAATTCTCCCAGCGCTCAACGGCAAACTGCTGGTGCCTATGTTCTCGCTCGGCACGATGGCACTGCTGGTTGGCGCGCTTGAATGGCACAAGCGTTCGCGGCCAGCGGCCGAATGGCTAACCATCACCGGCGACAGCCTGTGCTGGAGAAGCCATGATGCCGGGCCGGTTGAGCTGCCGCTTCACGCGACCCGGCTGGTCTCTGACGAGACGTCGAGGGTGCAGCTCAAGCTATTCCTCGTATGCCGACAGCAGCGGATCGAGATCGGCCGCTGCCTCAGCCTTGAAGAGAAGCGTGCGGTGGCTCCGCTAATCGCGCGCCAGCTGGGGGAGGCAGAGGCATGAGCATTGCAGCCATTTCCCCGCACACTGCGCGCATTTTGCTGCGCATCCGTTGGCTTGCGTGGGGCGCGATTGCTGCCTTGCTCGTGGCCCACGCTTTCGCAGCTGCCAACGTCCCGTCTGAGCCAGTAAGCTTGCCCATTGCCAAGGTCGCAGCCGGCCCGGGCGAGGCATGCGGCTGCCAATCGGTTGGCAGGATGATTTGATAGCCGAACAAAAGCGTTGGCGGGCACTCGCGTCATAGCGGCGCGCCCTTGGCACTTCGTCCGCCAGCTGCACATGTGGCCGTGCGTAAGCTTGGGCGCGCTATTTGCGCTTCCCGGGCTGACCTGCCCGGCCACGGTGTTTTATGTCGAGATTGATGCTGCGCTGAACCCGCTGGCCGAAACCTGGCCGCGCCTTTCTTTCAGCCGGTAGTTCAACTGCGAGCGTGTCATCCCCACCGCTTCGGTTGCTGGCGGACGTTGCGCAAGCGACGATCGCGCGTTTGCCGCGCATAAACAGCAGCAACTTGTCGCGCTGACTTGCCGTCATGGCTTGATCAAAACGACAAGAATTATCCGCTCATATGCGTTTCCCTGATGAGGCCTGGATTTCGTGGGTGCGCTCAAGAGTGTACTTGCACACCTGTAGAATGCACTCTCAGACAAAAAGAGGGGGCCTGCGGCGCAACCATCGGTACTATTTGGTCTTATGAATATAGGCAGATTGGCGGAAGGGTTCAGGCGCAGCGCGTGCTCTCCTTTTTCGTCGGCTTGCGGATTCACAAGGAACGCAAATGAACGTTGGCAATCTCTCCCGATCTGACCAGGCTGCCGCCGAAAAGGGCGACGGCTATCTGCTGAAAAGCGAGGCGGATCTCGCCGAGGCTGTGACCTACGCAATCGAGAAAAGCGTCGCCTCAGGTGCTGGCGGGGCAATCGCGCAGGTATCCGAGGCTGGCGGCATCAGTGTGTCCGTGGCCAAGGGCGAAGTTGAAAATGCCGTCCGTGACGGCAACCAGGGCCTGCAGATAACGATTTTCGATGACGGCCGAACCGGCATGGCGTCGACCGAGTCGCTCAGCCGGGACGCGATTGATCGCGTGGTCGAGCAGGCGATTGGCATGGCCCGGCAGCTTGAGCCCGATCCGGAGGCAGGCCTTGCGGAACGCGATACTCTGGCCTGGGACACGCCCGACGTTCCGCTGTTCGCGCCTTCCGGTCAGACCGTGAAGAGCCTGACAGACGCGGCGCTCGCGATCGAGGGTTCGATTCATGCGACGTTTGGCGGAGAGCTGGTCCGCGTATCGGAAGCTGGTGCGGCAAGTCAGGACATGCGCTTTGCATTGGCTACGAGCCAGGGCTTTTGCCGCACGGGAAGCGGTTCGGTGCAGCAGCGCTGGTGCCAGGCAATCGCCCAGCGCGGCGACGAGATGAAGCAAGGCAGCTGGTCCTCCATCGACCGGCGCCTGAGCGAACTGGAATCGGTCGGGCAGACGGGATGCCGCGCTGCCCAGCAAGCTCTGGACATGCTCGGCGCAGAGGGCCTCGCAACCCAGCGCGTGCCCGTGCTCGTCGACTCGACGGTCGCCTCCAGTCTGGTGCAGGAAATGTGCGGGCAGCTGCGCGGTTCGGCGCAATTTCTGCGCAAGACCTTCCTGCCCGACGCAATGGGGCAGGTTCTTGCTGCCCCGCATCTCACCCTCACCGAAGATCCGTTCGAGCCGTTCGGTCTCGCAAGCGCGCCCTTCGATGACGAGGGCGTGGCTGGCGAACGCCGCGACATCGTTCGTGACGGTGTGGTGGAAGGCTTGTTCCTTGATACGCGCATGGGCCGCAAGCTGGGCCGGGCTTCGACCGGCAATGCCGGCGGTATGCGCAACCTTACGCTGAGCAGCAGCCTCACCGCGCCCGGCGACGATCTAGAGGCCATGCTGCGCAAGCTCGGCACGGGCCTGTGGCTGACGCGCTTCATGGGGGGCGGGGTGGATGCTGCCACGGGTGGCTATTCCCGCGCCGCGGCCGGGTTCTGGGTCGAGAACGGTGAAATTGTGCGGCCTGTTCAGGGCTTCACGGTCGCGGGCAATCTGCGCGACATGTTCACGGCCATCGCCGCGATCGGTGCCGATACCTACCGGAATGGCGCGATCCGCACCGGATCGATCCTGCTTCCCGAGATGCAGATCGCCGGCCGATGACCTTGCCCTCCGTTCAAAGAGATATCCCGATGCTTCTTTCCGCTTCCGATCGCCTGGCGCATGCGCAAGCCCAGCTCCTGGCTCCCAACGATCTCGACACCGAGCAGCTCCAGAAGGGCCTGGCGGATCTGTGGGGGCGCGGCGCGGACTATGGCGATCTCTACTTCGAGATGACGAGCCGTGACACATGGTCGCTGGAGCGCGGCAAGGTGGCGCGCGCTGCCTTCTCGATCTCGCAGGGCGTTGGTGCTCGCGCGGTGACTGGCGAGAACACGGCCTTCGCCTATTCGAGCGACATCAGCGGCAAGTCGATCGATGCCCTCACTGCGGCCACACGCTCCATGCAATCGCAGGGGCAGGACGCCGCCGAGACCGGTCGCGGGGTGGAGATCCGGGGGATCGGAGACGATTCACGGGCCTATTCGACGATCGAGGCGGCCGGCGGCATGGACACGGTCGAGAAGGTGGCCCTTCTGCGGCAGCTGGACGATATGGCCCGTGCGGTCGATCCCCGTATCACCGAGGTCAGCGCGCAGCTGGCAATCGAGGACTCCACCATTCTGGTCAGTGCTACTGACGGTACGCTCGCAGGCGATGTTCGCCCGCAGGTCCGCGTGAGCCTTTCCGTCGTGGCCGAGAACAATACCCGGCGTGCCTCCGGCTCAGCTGGCGGTGGTGGCCGCTTCACCTTGGGCGAGTTCGACACCGTCAAGCTCGACAAGCTGGTGCGCAAGGCGACCTCGGTCGCATTAACCAATCTGGAGGCCATCCCCTCTCCCGCAGGCGAGATGTCGGTGGTGCTGGGCAACGGGTTCCCCGGTGTTCTGTTGCACGAAGCCGTGGGCCATGGCCTAGAGGGTGACTTCCACCGCAAGAACGAGTCCGTATTCAACGGCATGATGGGCGAACGGATCGCCGTTCCTGGCGTCAATGTGATCGACGATGCGACGGTGCCAGATGCTCGTGGCTCGCTGAATGTCGACGATGAAGGCGTGGCCGGGCAGCGCACGGTGTTGATCGAGGATGGCCGTCTGGTCGGCCTGATGCAGGACAAGACCAGCGCCCGCATCATGAACCAGAAGATGACCGGCAATGGCCGCCGCGAGTCTTACGCCGAGCTGCCGATGACGCGGATGACCAACACCTTCCTCGAGGCCGGTCCCTATGATCCCGAAGAGATCATCGCCTCGGTCAAGAATGGCATCTACGCTGAAGAATTCAGCGGTGGCACGGTCGACATCACCTCGGGCCAGTTCAACTTCTCCGCTGAGAAGGCTTTCCTGATCGAAGATGGGAAGGTCACCGCGCCGATCGAGGGGGCCACCCTGATCGGTGTCGGCAACGAGGCGCTCAAGCACATTTCGATGATCGGCAACGATCTGGAGCTGGGCATCGGCTTCTGCGGCAAGGCGGGCCAGACGGTGCCCGTCTGCGTCGGTCAGCCAACCACACGAATAGACCACGTCGTCGTCGGCGGGGCGGGAGCGTAACCATGCGTAAGACACAAGAACCAACCACGCCGCGCCACAGCAAGGTGCTGATCATCGGGTCGGGCCCTGCGGGCTACACCGCCGCGATCTACGCCTCGCGCAGCGCCTTGAGCCCGGTGTTGGTCGAAGGGCCGCAACCGGGCGGCCAGCTGACGATCACCACCGATGTCGAGAACTGGCCGGGCGATGCCAGCGTGCAGGGGCCTGAGCTGATGGTGCGGATGGGCGATCACGCGCGCCATGCCGGGGCCACCGTGATTTCCGACTATATCGTCGAGGTCGATCTCTCGCAGCGCCCGTTCACGGCGATCGGCGATATGGGCGACCGCTATACCGCCGACAGCTTGATCATCGCGACCGGCGCCAACGCGCGCTGGCTCGGGCTGGAAAGCGAAACCCGCTATCGGGGGCAGGGGGTCTCGGCCTGTGCCACCTGCGATGGCTACTTCTTCCGCGACCGGGTCTGCGCGGTGGTCGGCGGCGGCAACACCGCTGTTGAAGATGCGCTCCACTTGGCCAATTTCGCCAGCGAGGTCTATCTGATCCACCGGCGGGACACCTTGCGCGCCGACAAGACCAATCAGGCGCGCCTGTTCGCCAACCCGAAGATCAAGATGGTCTGGAACGCCGAAGTTGCCGAAGTTCTCGGCGACGAGAAGAAGGTGACCGGCCTGCGGCTCGATCAGCACCAGACCGGCGAGCAGTCGACGCTTGATATCGACGGGCTGTTCGTGGCGATCGGGCACGATCCGGCGACGGGCCTGTTCAAGGATCAACTGGCGATGGATCAGGAGGGCTATATCCTCGTCACTCCGGGATCGACCGCCACCAGCGTGCCGGGCGTGTTTGCCGCGGGCGACGTGCAGGACAAGCACTTCCGCCAGGCCGTTGTCTCCGCCGGCATGGGCTGCATGGCCGCGCTGGAAGCCGAACATTACCTGATCGACGAAGCCGCCGCAGCCGTGCTGGCCGACGAAGTTTCGGCCTGATCGGCCACTACGAACGAACAAAGGAATAGCCATGTCCATTCTCAAGGATGTTACGACTGAGGCGTTTGAAGCCGAAGTTCTGAAATCGAAAATTCCGGTTTTGGTGGATTTTCACGCCACCTGGTGCGGGCCGTGCAAGGCATCGGCCCCGGCGCTCGAAGATGCTGCGCGCGAATTCGAAGGTGAGATCGCCATCGTCAAGGTGGACGTCGATCAGGAACCCGAAATCGCCAATACCTATGATGTTCAGGGCGTGCCGACATTCATTATCATCAAGGATGGTGAGCCGGTTGAACGCTTCCAGGGCCTCGTTTCGCGCGGCAAACTGGCATCGGTGCTGGAGCCTTTCGCCGGAGAAGGCGAATGAGCGCCTATCGTGCCTTCGGTGATGAGGCCAAGCGGCAAGCGCTGATTGCCGACGTTCGCGCCAAGGGGCCGATCTACACTGCATGGCTGACCCGCGAAACTGCTTGGCTCCCCGAAGCCGTCGAGGGTGATATGTCGTCGATTTCCGATGACTATGGGCTCCACCCGGCTTTCGCCCGGCTCCTGCCCCCGCTTGGCGCCTTCGGAGAGTCTGACGGCGCGCTTGCGTTCTACGAAGCCTTGTTCGCTGCCATACCCGCGGGTGCGGATACAAGCGGACTGGCCCGCCATACGCTTCTTCAGGCATGGACTCACCCAACCTACGGACGATCGAAAGCGGTCACGCAGAGCGAAGTCGGCGCCGCGTGTGAGGAGATCGTCGCGCTTGTTCTTCGATCGATCGAGGAACCTGTCGAGAAGAAGACCTGGCGCGCTGCCCGGAGCAAACTCGCAAGCATTCGCGAAAAAGAAGAGGGCAACGGGAAGCTCATCGACATGATGCTGTCGCTTGCCTGGGACCTCGATAAGGCTCCGGGCGCGGCTCATGATGTCATGGTTGCATGGTCAGCGATGATCGATGCCGACGCAGAAGCTTCCGATGAGGACTGTTTCAGCGAGGAGGAGAGCCAGACATTCGCTGCGCTGATCGACAGGTTTAATGAAGAAGCTATGCAGGCGCTGATGGACGGCGAGGGCGATGAGGAACTCGACTATGAGGATTTCCTCGCCGAGGTCGACAAGCACTGGGAAGCCGATCCTGTCGCTCGCTCTTTGCGGGAACGTTCGCTGGCTCGCCGGGCGCGCACCGCTGCCAAGGTGGCGCAGTGGCGCGGCGCGGTGCAGGCCTATCTGGTAGAGCACGCCAAGGCGCTGCCCGTTGAGCCCAAGCTGCCCCGTGCGGCTACGAAATCGGAAGAACCTTCGGAACAGATGCAAGTCTGATGACCACGACGACCGCCCAAATTGCCCAGATATTCGCCGCCAATCCGGTGCGCGGAGTGCTGGGTGGGGACGGGTGGCACGTTGAAAGTGCCACGCGCGACATCGCAACGATCCATCACCTTACCAGCGACGCCTTCTCGTTCTCGCTGGAGGGGGCAACCGAGTTCAACGGCCCCGGCTTTTGCGCTCAGATCATTGTGCTGCGTGCGGGCGAGCTTAGGGTTGACCAGACAGGCCAGAGCCGAACCTTGTCAGCCGGCGACATCTTCGTAGCCTGTGCCTGGCAGCCGATGAGCCTGGAAGGATCGGGCAACCTCGATGCGCTGATCATCGCCTTGCCAGCGTGGTGGTCGCTGCAGCGCTTCCTCGACGGATTGGCCATCATGCCCGGCCTCTATGTCCCCGGGGACTATTTTGCCGCTCCGACAATTGCCAATCTGGGGCAGACCCTGTTCGAGCTGCCGAACGACGACGAAGCAAGCGCATCCCAGGGCTTGACCATGATCGCGGACCTGATGCGGACGGCGCTGGGGGCCTGTGTCGACGAGGGCAAGGCGCAGACGCGCTGGCAGGGGCGCATGGGGGCGATCCTTGAATTCATCATCCACAACCTCGACACGCCAGGACTGTCAGCACAGGACGCGGCCGTCAGTCTGAAGTGTTCGGTCCGAACCATTTACAAGACTTGCGCCGCCTATGGCACGAGCTTCAACGCCTACCTCAACGAGATTAGGCTTGTGACCGCGCAGTATCGGTTGGTGCGCACGAACGATCGCATTTCGCACATCGCCTATGCCGTCGGCTTTTCCAGCCTCTCGCATTTCTCGCACCTGTTCCGCGATCGCTTCGGCGTTTCGGCGCGGACGATGAGGCAGGATCGCCTGTTGCAGCGAGGACCGCAATGACCGGTCAGGCCCCAAATTTGCCGCTCACGGCTTTGAAAGCTGAGTAGACGAGACATGGTGCGCATCCAGAACGAACGAGCATCGTGGTTGGCGCAGCATATCCTGCCCCATGAGTGCACGCTTCGTGCCTGGCTGGCACGCAGGCGGGTAGAAGACCTGGAGATCGATGATGTCGTGCAGGAGGCTTACGCAAAGCTCGCATCGATGGACAGTGTCGAAGGCGTGCGCAATCCCAAGGCCTATCTGATCCAGACGGCCTATTCGATCGTCTGCTCGCACCTGCGTCGCTCGCAGGTCGTATCGATCAAGGCGGTGGAAGATACGGAACTGTGGGGCTTTGAGTGTGAGGCCCCCTCGCCCGAGAGCAGGGCATGCGATCGTGATGAATTGGACCGGATCGGCGACATTGTTTCCCGGTTTCCCAAACAGGTTGCTGCCGTTTTTGTGCTCAGGCGGGTCGAGGGCTTGAGCCAGCGCGAAACGGCAAAGCGCCTCAATGTCACTGAAAGCACGGTTGAAAAGCACATGGCCAAAGGCATTCGCCTTTTTATGGACTCGGTTGCACGTTCCGGAATACCGTCACGCGGTGCGTCTAGTAAGCGTAAGGCAAGTTTGACTGGTGTAGATGGGCAATCGCAAAGGCAGTGCGGAGATTGATGATGCGGCAGCCCTATGGGTTGCCCGCGTCGAGGCGCGCACGCTTTCGCCCGAGGAAGAAGTCGAACTTGATGAATGGCTTGCCGATGATGTTCGGCATCTCGGCGCTTTCGCAAGAGCGCAGGCAGTGTCGATCCATATGGCCAAGGCACAGGCGCTCGGCGCCGACTTTTTCGCCAATCCGGACAAAAAGTAGGGCGCACCTTCGCAAGGGTGCGCCGCTGGGGCGGCCAAAAGCTTGGCGGCGGCTCGATCAGAACTGCGCCCAGCAGCTGATGCGTTCCGGTTTGCCGGCGTGCGGTGCAATCCAACCGAATGATGAATTGGTGGTGAGGAAAACGGAGCGGTCGTGCGTCTCTGTTTCTTGATGCTCCTAAACCGCTGGTTTGGAGGAAATTTTGCATCGGGTTTTGGGAGGAACGCCTGCTCGCGCGTCGTGCGGATGAATACGACGTTCCCCGTCACCCGCGAAGGAAGGGTGCAGTGATACTCAAAGCGTTTCTTGGCGATCCCGCCGTTAAAGCCGAAATTCTGGACCGCGTTCGTAAAGGACTGGAAGAGCGGCAGATCGTTCCGATTGCCTATCTGAAATGGTCGAACGAGGGCCAATTTGCGTCTCTTTCAGGAACCGTCGGCAAGACCCACGATCCTGTTGAATTTGTCGCCAACACGGGGCTTTCGGTCGAATTGGCGCTCCTTTGCGAGACGCTGATTAACGCTGGCATCACTTTCGAACAGGATGAGGCCGCGCCGATGGGCTTCGTCATGCAGGCTGATGATGCAGTCTGGTCGTTCGGCACGCAGTGGCTGGAAGCGATCGATGTCGGTCAGGATGTAAGCAGCGTGGTCAGGCGCTTCATGCCTGTCTTCCTCGCGCACATTCTGGCGGAGGACTTTGCTGCATCGGAGATGATCTCTCCCGCGGTGAGAGCGGTTGCCAACGAAATCCTGAGCCTATGGACATGCGAAGCCCGCGGTGAGGCGGTCGCGGCAAAGGCATGGCGTCAGGTGCGCGCCAGTGCCCTTCGCGCTTCGGACGAAAATCGTGGCCTCGAAGGTTATGCAACGGCTGATCTTGTTGAGTCATTGCCGTGGCCGAGCGACGGAATCGCTGCAGAATTCCCGGCGATTTTCCAGAAATTCCTGCTTTCGTACCAGCAGGCGCTCGCCGCCGGGCTCATGACTAACGAGGAGCGGGACGAATGGGGCCAATCCCTCGATGCCGACCGCCAGTTGAACCAGCTGCGAAGCGAGCCGCAATATTCGGTCATGCCCGAAGAGGACCTGATGGGGCTTTTCCCGGAGCTGGAGCAGAAGATTCTTGCGGTGCAAACTCCGGCAGCAGAGGCGCGAATTGACCTCGCCATGCAGCAGGCACGTGCGGAAATGGTGCCGTTCTTGCGTCAACAAATGGACGGCCTTCTGGAATTGCTGAAAGATAAGCCTGACTGAACTGCGCCCTCGCGGTGAGACGAACTACTTCAATGCATCCCAATTCAGCCTGAGACGGTAGCGCAAAATGACCGACACCCTTGAACCCCAACTGCCTGCGGAAGTAGCGGCCCGCGAAGAAGAGCCGGCCGAGGTGCCGCCGGGTACCGTCTGGCTGCACGTGAAATACGGCGCCCGCATGATCTGGCTTTACGTCAAGGCCGATCCGCTGATGGGCGTGCCGTTGATCGCTTACCAATTCCTGCAAAGCACCGCGACGGTGGCGGTACTCTTGCAGATGCAGCTCGGCTTTGCTGCAATCGTGAACGCGCTTGCTGCCAAGAATGGCGATGACATCTACGGGATTGTCTGGGAAATCCTTGCCTACAGTGGTCTCATGGCGCTCCTTAACGTCATCGGCACGTGGACGCGCCTGGCATTGCGCATGCGGATGCGAAGAGTGCTCACCACGCGGCTGCTCGATCGCTGGATGGAGGATAATCGCTTTTTCCATCTCCAGGATGAGGCGGAGCTCGACTATCCCGAACAGCGTATCCAGGAAGACATCTATACCTTCGTCGAGAAGGTCGCGACGATCGGGGTCTCCGTCGTCGCCTCGATCTTCGGGGTTTTCCTCTATACTGCGGAACTGTGGCGCCTGTCACCGCCGCTGACCATTCCCCAGATCGGGTTTGTCGAGCCGATTCCGGGTCTCCTCGTTTACGTTGCCTTCGCCCTGGCCATCGGCATGACCTTCCTGATTCACTGGGTCGGGCGCTTGCTTACCCGCGCCGAAGTGGTCCGCCAGCGGCTGGAGGCGCAATTCCGCCTCGAAATGCAATCGATCAGGAACAATGGGGAATCGATCGCCTTTGCGCGGGCCGCACGGATCGAACGCCAGCGTCTGGCAAAAACGTTCCTGTCGATCATCATCAACTGGCGTGCCTACACGCTCGCGCACATGCGGATCTCGCTGTTTGGCGGACTGCCAGATACCTTCATGTTCTTGCTGCCCTACCTGATCTGCATCCCCTTCGTGCTCAAGGACCAGATGCAGATCGGTGACATCCAGATTGTGATGGCGTCGTTCACCGCCGTTTACATGGGCATCAGCGCGATCGCGACGCAGTATGCCGAACTCGCCATCCTGCGCTCTGCCATTGCGCGTCTGGAACTGTTCGAGGAACTGCTGATGGTCCCGCGCGAAAGCGGCATCCACGTCGAGGAGACTGCGGGTGACGGCGTGGAGGTCAGCCAGCTCCATGTTGCCTATCCGAATGGCGATCCGATGGTCGATCTGGAGGTGCTTTCAATCGAGCCCGGCCAGCGTCTGCTGGTGCAGGGCAAGTCAGGGACCGGCAAGAGCACGTTGCTGCGCAGCATTGCGGGGCTGTGGCGCTATGGTGATGGGGAGGTGCAATTGCCCCGTGATGCCAAGACTGCCTTCCTCCCGCAGCGCAACTATATGCCCGATGGAACGCTGGCGAGCCTGATGTCTTACCCGGATGATCCGGAAGCGCACGCTGACAGCGACTATGTTGACCTGCTTAAGGCGTTCGGGCTCGAGCGACTGGCTCCGCAATTGCACAGCTATCAGCCGTGGGGCCGGATCCTGTCGCCGGGCGAACAGCAACGCGTGGCGGCAGCCCGCGCCATCCTCGGCAAGCCCGATTTCCTGTTTGTCGATGAAGCGACCAGCGCGCTCGATGCGGAATTGGAGGAGAAACTCTACCAGACCTTCGTCGAGCGCCTGCCGAAGTCCGCAATCATTTCGGTCGCGCATCGGCAGAGCGTTGCCGCGTACCATGATCGCAAGCTCATGATCGAAGATGGCGTGGCCAATGTCTCAGCGCTCAAGCACGCGAGCAGCTGATCGTCACCGATCCGAAATTTATGACAATTTGACTGGGGGAAATCACGAAGGCCGCGCGTCTACCTCATATCGGAAAAAGCCAAGGGGGCGAAATGAGCTTCAGGAACAGTTTTTGGTGCACCATGCCGCAAATCGGTGCCAGTCTTATCGCGATTGGAACGGCGCTTGCCGCACCAGCGGCGCATGCCGAAACGGAAGCAGTCGCTGATCCTTCTGAAGCTGCCCCGCGGGCAGCATTACCAGCCACGTCCAGCACGAGCAGCAACGACACGGCTGCCGTTGAAGGTGTGGCCGAAATTCTCGTCACCGGGCAGCGCTCGCTGAACGTTGATGTTCGTCGCAACGCTGACGACATCCAGCCCTACGTGGTGTTCGATGCCGAGCAGTTGCAGCGTTCGGGTGCGCAGAATGTGGAGGACTTCCTCCAATCCCGCCTGCCCATGGTCGCAACCCAGACGACCCAGTCGCAGGCTGGCCCGCCCACATCGGCGGCCGGACGTCTCGACCTTCGCGGGCTTGGTGCAGACGAGACGCTGGTTCTTGTCGACGGTCGCCGCCTTCCCAGCATTCCGACCGGGGACTCGTTCGGGCAGCCGAACATCAACGGCATCTCGATTTCGCAGATCGAGCGGATCGAAGTCCTGCCGTCGACGGCCAGCGGGATCTACGGTGGCGGCGCTACTGGCGGTGTCATCAACATCATCCTGAAGCGCGAATACACGGGGCTCGAGATCGAAGCCCGGTATAGCGATGCCACCGACTTCAATGCCGGTCAGAGCTACTTCGCGATCAATGGCGGCTTCACCTTCAACGAGGGGCGCACGCGCGTCATGGGCTCGATCTCGCGTTCGCGGGCGGGCCATCTGTCCTCGAGCGATCGTGACTTCTTCCGCTCTGGCGCGGAGCTGCAGTTCCGCAATGATCCGCTAAACTCCACCGTTCTGCTTGGCGGGCCGAACATCTGTTCGACCTCGGACGGCTTCGATTGCGACAGCACCCCGCTGGTGTTGAAGGGCGGTGCCTCGATCGGTTCGGCGTTCACCAGTGTGCCCGATGGTGCCTCCGGTGATGCGGCTGCTCTGGCCGCGCGCGCAGGCGAGTTGATCTATGATCGGTCGAACCTCCCGATCTGGTCTGCCCCCAACGTGACGACCTACAATGCCAACATTCGGCAGGAGATCGGCAGCCGCATCGATGCCTTCGTCGACTTTTCGCACGATCGGTCGGACAGCGAGAACATAACCCCGATCCAGTACTCGCTGGCCATCCCGGGCGATTCCGCAGCCAACCCGTTTGGGCAGGACGTTCTGGGCTTCCTCAACATTCCCCACATGTTGCCGCAGACGCAGAACACGCGGAACACGCGCGTCAATACGGGCGTGATCGTTCGTCTGCCCCACGATTGGAGCATTGCCTTCGAATATGACTGGCTGCGCAACAAGGGGCGCAGCACGAGCAACGTTGTGCTCGGCGCCGCTTCGGATGAAGCCGAAGCGATCCTTCAGGGGGCTGCCTTCCGTGACCTGAGGGCCGACCCGCTGGCGGACCCGCTCTCGCTGTTCGATATCTACGCAAACTCGGGTTCTGACGGGACGACACTTCAGACCGCCTCGATCCGCCTTGGTGGCCCGGTGTTCCCTCTTCCCGGTGGCGATCTGACGGCGACAGCGCTGCTTGAGCGGCGCGTCGAGAAGAGCGACGACATGATCAACTTCTCGTCGTTTTATGGCCTTGATAGCTATACCTGGACGCCTGAGGCGAGCCAGAATGTGAACTCCGCTTATCTGGAGCTGCGGGCTCCGGTGATTGGCGCCGCGAACGACGTGCCGTTCATCCACGAGCTGGAGTTTATGGGGTCGGTTCGCCACGACAAGTACGACACCCGCTATCCGGGTGCCTCGATTGACGTCGACAGCCCAACCGGGCCGTTCCCTGATCTCGATATTTCAAAGAACAAGCTGTCCTCGACGAATTACACGTTCGGGCTCAAGTACGCCCCGAGCGAAGACATTTCGTTCCGTGCCAGTTGGGGCAACGGCTTCCTGCCGCCAAAGCTGGCCAACATTCGGGCTGAAAACCCGTCGATATTCAGCGACTTCCTGGTCTTCCTTCTTAACCTGCGAGACCCGGCGCGTGGCGATGCGCTTATTCCGGGGCCGCTGACCATTTTGGCTGGTGGCAATCCCAACTTGAAGCCGGAACGGTCGAACAGCTTCTCGGCCGGCGTGGTGCTGACCCCGAGGTTTGTGCCCGGGCTGCGGGTTTCTGCGGATCTGACGTCGATCCGCAAGAGCGACGAGGTTCTGAACCTTCAGGTCGGCTATTTCCTCGCAAACCAGGATGTCTTCCCCGACCGTATTATCCGTGGCCCCAACCTGCCCGGTGACGCTCCGGGCGAGCCCGGGCCGATCACCACGATCGATACGAGGGCGCTGAACCTTGCGAGCTCGCGCCTGCGGGCGATCGACATTCAGGCCGACTACGATATCGACGATACCGGCTTTGGCAGCCTGCACTTCTATGGCGTCGCCAGCCACACCGACGAGCTTAGCTCGACCTCGATGCCGGGCCAGCCGGCGATCGATCGTGTGGGCTTCCGCGATGGACCGTTGAAGTGGCGTGCGAATCTGGGTGTGGACTGGAACAGCGGTTCGTGGAGCGCTGGCTGGAATACGCAGATTTACGGCAGCTACCGTGTGTGCAACTCGTTCGACATTGAGTTCACCTGCGAACAGGCAGAAACCTGGCAGGGCGCATCGAAGATCCCCAGCCAGAACTATAGCGACATCTACGTGAGCTATGACTTCGCCTCGGGCGGCATCCTCTCGGATGTGAACGTGCGGCTCGGTATCCAGAACGTGTTCGACCAGAAGCCGCCGGTGGTGGCCTCCGGGATCGATCAGACCGGATATTCGTCATTCGCCGATCCGAGGCTCCAGCGTTTCACTCTGGCGGTGCGCAAGCACTTCTGACGGCTGGGGTGCATCCAGGCGATTATCCGGTGAGTTTGCCAAATGAGTCTTGAAGCATTCCGTTGCAGTGCGGACATGAAGGCCCAGTTGGTGGAGCCAGTGCGGGCGCAATGGAATGCGCGCGCACTGGCACCGGATACAGCACTGAACTGGAAGCGTGAGGATCAGCCGGATTCGCTCGGCGGAGCGCTGGCGAGGACGTGCGATCGCGCGCAGTTCGAAGAGCGAACCGGCATCCCTTTTGAACTCGCTCAGCTATGCGAATTGCTCATCGCTGTCGGCACGCAGAAGGTCGAGGTGCCAGATCGTCCTGCTGGCTTCGCGCTTGAAGGCTCGGAAAGTGTGCTGGCATTCGGCACGCAGTGGCTCGATGCGGTTCAGGCGGGAGCGGACCTGCGCACCGTGGTGCCGAAGTTCGCACGGCATTGCCTGGGCATGGTGCTGCATCCCGACTTTCCTCTCGCAGCCTATATCACCGAGCAATTCCGCGAGGTGGGCGAACGGATCGCGGTCCTGTGGGATCGCGAGCTCGCCGGGGACGTCATCGGCCGGAAGCAATGGCGCGAAGTTCAGAACGCGGCATTGGAGGCCGATGCCAACACGACACCAGCTTGGGGCTTTCGGGTCGCAACCTTCCTCGAAGCAATGGTGTGGCCGGTTGGCTCGATTTCCGGAGAGTTCGTCGGCCACTTCGAGCCGCTCCTGTTCAATTGGCTCTTCTTCCTCGAGATGGACGACCTGACCGAGGAAGAGCGCAGCGATCGCGAGCATTTTCTGATCGGCTGGCGAGCCATGGCAATCGCCCCTCGTGATAATGCCGGCATTATCGATGTCGATCCGCTCGAAGACCTGCCGGAATCGCAGCGCGTGATGTCGCCCGAGCACATCATGGCCACCATGGAGCGGTCAAAGGCGGTGCGAGAGCTTGCCCGGGATCGCAAGGACGCGGTCATTCTCGGCCTCATGAACACGCTTCTAACGCTTATTCGAACTGCCTGAACGACGCCACGCCGGGCCGGCAACATAACTGGGAACATAGAGTATGAGCGCTACAGTCATTTCCGTCGACGACGACAACTTCGCGGCTGAAGTCGAGCAGAGCAAGCAGCCTGTCCTGATCGATTTCTGGGCGCCGTGGTGCGGCCCGTGCATGGCCCTTCTGCCCACTGTCGAGGGTGTCGCGTCGGTCTATGGCGACGAGCTGAAAGTGGTGAAGATCAACGTCGACGACTGCCCGAAGCTGGGCGAGAAATTTGGTGTTCAGGGCATCCCGAACCTTACCCTCGTGAAGGACGGCACGCCGACCGTTCTGCGCGAGCGGAGCCGCACGCGGCTGGTCGGCGAGATCGACGCTCTTCTCGACTAGGATATGCCTGCAACGCTGCCGGCACTGCCACTTGGCTGACAGTGAAAGTTGGCGCAATCATCGCCTGCCGGTGAAACCGGGGCCCCGGATCAATAATGGTGTGTAAAATGAAATCACAGTGCAATCGCAGCTGGCTGACCGAAGCCGTTGGCCTGATCGAAGCGGACTTCAACCGATCCGCTGACACGCACCTCATCCGCGTGCCGCTGCCGCACCATCCGGGCGTGACGCTCTATCTGAAGGACGAGAGCAGCCATCCGACCGGCAGCCTCAAGCACCGGCTGGCACGCTCGCTGTTTCTTTATGCGCTGTGCAACGAATGGATCGGGCCCGATACCTGCGTGATCGAGTCTTCGTCAGGCTCGACCGCCGTTAGCGAGGCCTATTTCGCCAAGATGCTCGGCTTGCGCTTCATCGCCGTGGTGCCGGCCAGCACTGCCGCGCCCAAGCTTGACGCGATCCGCTTTCACGGCGGCGAGATCCACACCGTCGATGATCCGCGCACCGTCTACGACGTTTCAGCCCGCCTCGCGGCCGAGACCGGCGGCCACTACATCGACCAGTTCACCTATGCCGAGCGGGCGACCGACTGGCGCGGCAACAACAACATTGCCGAGAGCATCTTCGCCCAGATGGCGCAGGAAGAGCATCCCGTGCCGAGCTGGATCGTCTGCGGGGCAGGGACCGGCGGCACCTCGGCAACGATCGGGCGCTACCTTCGCTATCAGAAGCATGCGACCCGCCTTTGCGTTGCCGACCCGGAGCATTCGGTGTTCCATCGTCACTATGCTGATCCTTCGGTCACTGCGCTGCCTGAAGGCTGCGCGAGCCAGATCGAGGGCATCGGCAGGCCGCGTGTGGAGCCCAGCTTCATCGCCGGAGTGATCGACCGGATGATGGCGGTGAGTGATACGGACTCTGTCGGCGCCATGCGCGCCCTCTCGCAGGTTCTTGGGCGGCGCGTCGGCGGCTCGACTGGCACCAACCTCATTGCTTGCCTTGCGATTGCCGATGAACTCGTCGCCGCAGGGCAGAGCGGCAGCATCGTGACCCTGCTGTGTGACGGCGGTGAGCGCTACTCCTGCACCTACTACGACGATGACTGGCTTGCGGAACGTTCGATCGCCTGGGAGCCAGTGGCAGATCGTATCACGGGAATTCTGCAGGCTTGAACGCGACCCGGCTTCGTTGCTGACCGGCGTTTGTCCGCGCGCCTCAATCAAGGCCAACAGCGTGGATCGACCACATTGATTGATTAATCAGGCAATTTGACGCGGATTGCCTTGGGGTGTTACCTCCCGGTGGAAGATATCGGGAGAGGGTGTGTGATCTTTACGTCGCTACGAAGGCTGTTCGCAGTTCTGATTCTTGTTTGCTCACAGGCTTTGCTAGCGGCGGGGTCGGGCGTGGAATCTGTCGAGGACTTCGATCGCTACGTGGCGACATTCAATGCCGCTGATCCTGACTTCGTCCAATTCTATTCCGAGGACGTGGTGTTCGATAAGGGGCCGCCAGATGGGCAGCTGATTGGCCGCGACCAAATCGCTAACTGGTATTCCGAGATATGGCAGGATTTCGACGAGGCCATCACGCCCCTCGCAGTAGCATTTGATAGCAGCCGTGGTGTGTTGATGGTTGAGCTGCGTACGCAGCTGACTTCGCGCCGGGACGGTGTCGTCTGGCGAGACCGGACCTATGACAAGGGCGACCGGCTGATCGTCGACGGGGTCATTATCTACACCCTGGAAAATGGCCTGATCACTTCCTTGCGCGGTGGATCTCGAACACGCGAGTTCATCCCCGCGAGCAGCACGCCCGTGGAGGGCAATTGAGATGCCCGGCATATCCCGACGCGCGATTATTGGGGCGCTCGGTGGAGGGTTGGCGGTCTTGCCGTTCGGCGTTCTTGCGCGCAGTCGTCCCGCGGGCCCGCTTGCAACACGTGATCGTGCGCAGCTCGCTCGGCGCCTCGCAACTTACCTTGCACTTGTCGACAGCGGGGATGACGGCCAGCAGGCATTCCTCGCGGGTCCGGCTCCGGCTGAGGCGCAGGTGCCCTTGCGCAAAACTACCTTGCTCAACGTCGCGCTGGACGATGGCGGAGAACTCCTGGCAGTCGAATTCCTCAGCGAAGGCGCTGATCGTCCCTCGGAAGCCGGGATTACGTTCTATCGCATTGCCAATGGATATATCACGCAGATCCTTCCTCTCGAGCGGGGTGCGCAACTGGTGCGGGGAGGGGCAACAGGCCAGACCCAGCCGATAGTTGCTCTCGACGATCCGCTGCCAGCCACGGTCGTTTCTCCGCGCATGACCCGAGCCAAGTTCGAGGACTACATGGAACTGTTTGGGCGGTTCGACGAGCGGTTCACCTACTACTACACGGACGACGTCGTTTTTGCGGCGTCTCCTGCCCCTGAGCCGCTGCATGGCCGGGAGGGGGTGCTTGGCCTTTATCGGCCTCTGCGGGCGAACCTTGGCGAGGACGTCACCATTCACAACCTGGTGATCGACAGCGAGGCCAACCTGATGATCGCCGGGCTGACCAACACGCTGACGGCTTATGACGAGGTTGTTCTGCCCAGCACCGTGTTGCAGGCCGGGGACCAGATGATCCTCTCAGGCGCTATCGTCTACGGCCTGAAAGACGGGCGGATCGCCCTTATCCGCGATGTGGGTGGTTAGGTCCGAACCTGTGGCGGTTCGGACCTGATAGCCATCCGGGTCTATTTGCCGTCCCACTCGGATGCGGCTCTAAGGAACGCCAGTTCCTCGGCTCTGATGGGCTCTGCTGCCGGGCCGACAGGGCCATGGCTCATCTTGACGATCACCGTGTCGGTTGCCGGATCGACATAGATGAATTGCCCTTCGCCGCCCAGGGCTGTGAAGGCTTCGGTCCCTTTGATCGTCCACCAGAACCAGCCATAGCCGAGGCCTTCCTCTTCCGATTGATCGGTAATGTCGGAACGCAGGTTGGCCACGAAGCCATCGGGAAAGAACGGCTTGCCTTTGGCGTGACCGTTGTTGAGCATCAGCAGGCCGAGACGACCGTAATCGCGCAGCACCGCGTTGAATCCGCCAGCAGTGAACTCGCGCCCTACGCCGGGCTCGCCGTCGATCACGTAGAATGCGTCTGCCTGCATCCCCGCGGGCTTCCACAAGCGGGTGGATAGAAACTGGCTGACTGGCATGCCGGCTGCCCGTTCCACCACCCAACCGACCACACCTGCATCGAGGCTGTTGTAGCGGTTGAAGGTGCCCGGCTCGTGTTCGCGCTCGGTAATGAGGGCAGCATCGGTATAGCGCGCACGTTCTTGCACCCAGGATGCGACGTGCGCTTCGTAGGACGGCGTGCCGGGAGAAAAGAAGTTCTCATCCCACGCGATGCCGGAGCGCATTTCCATCAGGTCACGAATGGTAGCGCCGTCATAACCGGTGCCTTTCAGCTCGGGCAGATAGGTTGTCACCTGGTCGGTTACCGAACCGATCAGGCCTTCCTTCAGGGCCAGGCCCACCATGACCGCATTGATGGACTTTGCCATCGAGTACGAGTTGTAGCGGGTTTCGGCGGTCGATCGGTTGAAGTTGCCTTCGTAGACGATCGTGCCATTCTTGATGATCAACAGGCCGTCGACGAAGGTATTCTCGATCGCGTCGGCCCCTTGGTGAACTTCCCCGTCGACCTCGTAGGTGAAGTTCAATGGCGTTTCGCGGACAGGAAGCTCCAAGGGGGAATCGCCTGCTTCGACCAGCGCGGTGTTGAACATCAGGGCGATAGTGCGATTGGCCAGTGAGCGAATGCCATCATCGAACATGTGTTCGCGATATTGCATAACCGTTGGCGAGGGGCCTGTCTGTCCGTCCTGTGCGAAGGCAGGAAGCGGCAGGGCAGCGATGGTGAGCGCGGCAATCGCCGCGCCTGTGTGAAGCGTCTTCATATGATCTCCCTCAGTTTGTCGGTGTGGTGACGCCGCCGGCGACAACGCGATAATTCGCCAGATTGCGCTTCAGCTGTTCCAGATCGGATCCATCGGGATCGTCCTCCATCCGGCTTTGCAGATTGAACAGCAAGGTGGGGCGGGTGGTGGGGTTGTACGGTTCCCATTCCGGAAACGTTGGCGCGCGCGGGGCACCGTTGCGGGCGAACGAGGTCCATGCTGCACTCATTTGGTGCATCATCCGCGTCTGTTCATCGATCTGGCCCGCTTCGACCGATCTGCTGCCCACCGTGTCGAGGACGAAGGGTATGTCGATGGCGTGGGGTGACATCAGCAAGCCATCACGAGCCTTGGTCTCCCAATCCATCCGGTACAGATAGACAGGCGCCCCCGCCTTGTTCTGTTCGTCGGCAATGCGCTGGGTGAACAGGCGGGTGGGCCAGTCAGCGCGGATGAGCGCATCCACTTCCCACAAACTCGCCTGCGGATGCGCTGAGCGGTAATGCGCAACGATCGCTTCGGCGTCCGAGCCGAAGAGTGGCTCGAGTTGCGCGATGACGGTTGCCAGATCGCGTTGCGGGGCCTCCGGGTTCGCGGCCAGGAAGTACTGCGTCATCTCGGTCCGCACCGTGCCGAGCAGCAAGGGGATGTTCTTCGAAAGCGGCGATGCGCCGTTCCAGAAGGGATGCTGCGGGAGCACGACATCATCGACGACCGGCGCGAAATCCTGGATCACGCCCATGGTTCCAAAGCCGCCGATCTCCTGGAAGATGCGGTAGTAGGCGCGCATGATGGCATCGAGCGGCACGCTTTGAATATCGCGAACCCGGTGTTGCGGAATCTCGAGTATGGCAAGCAACCGCGCTGCCAGATCCCTGCCATAGGGACGCTCAAGCGCGAGTGGTGCCGGCCCGCTTTGTATGATCGCCTTGTGGAACAGACCATGTGCCGCTGGCATCGCCATCAGGAACGAAACCTTCTGACCTCCGCCGGACTGACCGAAGATGGTGACGTTGTCAGGATCGCCGCCAAATTCCTCGATATTGTCGCGGACCCACTCCAGCGCCAGCACGAGATCGAGCATTCCGGCGCTCGATGATCCAGCAAATGCGGGATCGAACTCGTCAAGATAGGCATGGGCAAGCACGTTCAAGCGGTGGTTGGGGCTCACCATCACGACATCGTTGTTCGCCGCAAGGCGCGACCCGTCCTGATAGTCTCCTGCTGCCGACAGTCGCCACAGTCCGCCGCCGTGCAGCCAGACCATCACCGGCCGCTTGCGCCCGTCTGCCAATGCGGGGGTCCAGACGTTGAGCTTAAGACAATCCTCGCTCTCTGTCTCTGCACGTTCGATGGAACTTCCGACCTGCGCAGGGTTGAGCTGCGGCGCCATCGGGCCGTATTCAAATGCGGTCTGCGGTTCCGTCCAAGGTGTAGGCGGAGAAGGAGCCATGAAGCGGGAGCTTCCGCTGGTTGGGGCGCCGTAGCGCACGCCCTTGAACGCCAGGGCACCCTGGTTCTCACGGCCGACCACCGGGCCATAGCGCGTGTTCGCAATGATCGGCCCCGGCCGACTTGCGGCCGTTCGCGCCTGCGGCGTCGTGCAGGCTTCGAGGAACAGGGGGGCCGATAGTCCCATAACGAATTCGCGGCGACCTAATCTCATCGGCTTTTCCTCTCGTATTCCTGTTTCGCCCGGTTCAGGCGACTATGCTCGATTGCGCAGGCTGCGCTGCAGTCAGGCGTCCGGTCACCAGCGCTATGAGCCTTTCCGGATCGGCAGGAACCTCGTCCCCGCGCCATGCAACGTGGCGATCCGGCCGGCTGAGCAGGAGCTGGTGGCGATAGCCTTCGGGCAGTTCCGGCAAGGTCACGTCAAGGACCGCAAGCGGCATGCCTGCGTCCTCGGCAGCCTTTACCAATGGGGCGACGTCCACCTCGTTCGAGAACCGCAGGAGCGTGAACTCCGGGCCGAGCACATCATAGACCGATTGTCCGTCCTCAAGCCGGAAATGCGGTGTTCTGCATCCGGGCACGGAGGACGGGGTGTAGTTGTACATCGTGTAGTTTGGTGCAGCTTCGCCATCGTAGGCGATCAGCGGCGAATCCGGATAGAAATAGCCAAAGTTCAGCCCCGCACAGGCGAATTGCTGGACGTGCAGATCGTAGGCATCGGCACCGATGCGGGCGCGCAGGGCATCGGCCTCGGCCCCATCCTCGTTGATCTGCGACGGGATATTCAGGCGCTCGGACATTGCCTTTTGAGCATGGTTCATCGCGAAGCGCGATACCTGATCGGTGATTGGCCAGCGCTCGGCCTCATAGCCATCGAGAATGCCCACGCCGGCCCATCCGTTGAGATGAGCAGCCAGCTGCCACGACAAGTTCATCGCGTCGGCAATCCCGGCGTTCATGCCATAGCCGGCATAGGGCACCCAGAGGTGCGCAGAATCGCCGCAGATAAACACCCGATCCTGCCGGAACCGGTTGGCGACCAGGCGCCGCCCGATCCAGTCTTCCTGGCGGATCACGTCATATTCGAAACTGTCGTCCACCCCCAGCAGGGCGCGGATCCAAACGTCCCGGTCGACGCTCTCGAAGTCGGTTTCATCGGGCAAAAGATAGTTATGGATCAGCCAGGTTTCGCGGCCATCGATCGCAACAAGATTTCCCGCGCGGTTGCCGATGTAGAGATAGCTCATCCACGCGCGCTGGGTAGGGATGAGGGAAAGAAGCTCTGGCGCGCGGAAATAGGTCGATTGCACGCGCTGAATCAGGGCGTCACCTTCGAGCACGGCGCCGATCTGGCGACGGATCGTAGAGCCTCCGCCATCGCAACCGATGAGATACTTGCCGTGAAGCTTCAGGTCAGCCTTTGATTGCAGGTCGGTTGCGTGGACGGTGACCCCGTCGTCATCCTGTTCGAAGCTCTCCACATTTGCGTTGTTGATCAAGGTGATCAACGGTTCCGCTGCGACGCGTTCGAACAGGATCGGCTCGAAGAACAGTTGGTTGACGCGGTGCGGCGGTTCGGGCGTTGGCCACCAGCCATCCGGCACGTCGGTGACGGTGAAGCGGTCGCGGCGGCAGGGGATGGGAATGCGAGTCATCTCGCGCCCCGTTGCCGTGGTGCGCACCGTCACATCATTGGGATAATCGTCGGGCAGGCCAACGGCGCGCACGTTATCCGCGAAGCCGAGGCGACGAAAAGTCTCCATTGTTCTCGACGAGACATGGTTGCAGCGGACGGTCTCGTTGGCGCCGGCGGGATTGCGTTCGAGCAGGATCGAGTGAACCCCGCGCCCTGCAAGATCGAGAGCGAGGCAAAGGCCGACAGGGCCAGCGCCAACTATGATGACTGGAGCGGAGGTGGTGTCGGCCATTCTGGTTCCTAAAAAGCTGTCTTCCGGTCGGTCCGCATCCAATGACGTTCAGGCGTCGTCGGACAGTTCGGCCGGAAACACCGGACGATCCGCAGATTGCCCGGCAGGTGGAGTGGTGTCGGCGATAATCGGGGCGCGAACCCGGTGATTGAAAGCATTCACGAACTTGGTGAGGCCAGCGGTAACCTGCGCGATGTCCTCTTCGCTGAGCACTTCGGCCATGCGGCCCGAAATGGCCTGGGTCAGCGGGGCGGCGCGGACGAGCATGCGATGCCCTTCATCGGTCAGGGAAAGCAGATTGCGGCGCTTGTCCTCCTGGCTCTGTATCCGTTCGATCAGCCCGTTCTTTTCGAGCAGACGCAGGACCATCGTCGCGGTCGACCGGTCGATTCCTATAAGTTCGCACAGACCGATCTGGTCGATGCCGGGTCGCGCACGCAAGGTATGCAAGATGCCATATTGCGTCGTGGTTATACCGAGGTCGCTTGCTGCTTCATCGAACAGGGCGAGGACGATCTGATGGGCGCGCCGAATGATGAAGCCGGGGCGCTGATACAGTGCTTCCATCGAGGTGGGGTCCTGCACTCTTATGCTCCGTGCCAGTGTTGCAGTTTCTGAATGTTGATTTGTCACACAGGCTGAAGGTCTGGCCAAGTCCGGATGCACATTATCCTCGCAAGGATAGTGGGAAGAAGGCGAGGAAGCCTTCTTCCCGAGGCACAGTCAGTAGCGGTAGCTGACGGTCAGGCCCACAGTCCTGGGCCGCAGCGTACGGTAGTAGTAAAGCGGCGAGGTCTCGACATCGTGAGACTTGCCCAGCAGCGGTGCGGTGTCGAACAGGTTGTTCACGAACACCGATGCATCGATATCGCCGGTACGGATCCCGGCACGCAGATTGACCTGCGTTATCGCCGGGTCGAACTGCAAGGTCGGATCATATCCCGAGGCCCTTGGATCGTCATAGGCCGCAAGCCTGCCGTTGTTCTTGCTGTTGTAGCGCGCATCGGCGTGGAAATATGTCTCGGTTCGGTCGGAGATCGGAAGCGAGTAGTCGACAGTTCCGGAAAGCTGCCAGGGCGAGCCTTCAAGCGAGTCGCCGTCCCGAGCGAACAGGACATCGTTCACGATCACCGTCTTGGTGAACTTGGCGTCGACGTATCCGACCGAGCCGCTGAGCTGGAGATTGTCGGTCGCACGCAACGAGAACTGGAAGTCAAAGCCCTGGCTGCGCGCTGCGCCGATGTTGTCGCGGAAGCCGTTGCCCGCGCATCCGGCCAGCACGAACTGCTGGATGTTGTCCCACTTGATGTAAAAGACACTCGCATCCGTTCGCAGCGCACCGCCCAGCAAGCGGTTCTTCGAACCGGCCTCGAAGCTCCAGGTCGTATCAGGCCCGAAGGTCTCGGGGGCATCCTGGATTGCGCAGCTCGCGAAAAGCGGGGGGTTCACGCCGCCCACCCGGAAACCCTTGGCGGCTGACGCATAGAGCATGTTGCCATCGTCTATGTCGTAGGTGAGGCCGAACTTCGGCGTGAAGGGCTGGGCCTTCTGCACACCGGTTGTGACCACCGTTTCAGGGCCAGTCCCGGAATAGTTCAGCGGGCCGCCCAGATCACGACGGTAATCGAATGTCGTGTCGCTGTAGCGGGCGCCCACGGTGGCCGTGAGCTGATCTGTCAGACTGATGTCGACCTGGGCGAAGGCCGCCCACTGGGTGTCGGTCGTATCGTTGGCGGAGGTGAAGATGTACTTGCCGTCAGTCAAACCGATGCCGAAAATTACCTCGAGCGGAATGATGTTCGCCGTAAACTGATCTTCGATCTTGAAGCTCTCGACCTGGCTGGCGCGGTTGTAATATCCGCCAATCGTCCAACTGAACGGAGAATCCGAATTGTTGGAAGACAGGCGGATTTCCTGCGAAAACATGTTCTGGCGAGCTTTGATGGAGCCCGGTGCCTGCCACCCCGGAACGAATGGGTAGGGCGTCCCGAAAATGAAGTTGGTGTTGAGATTGGTGTAATCCTGGGTGCTCGACGCCTTGCGGTCGAACCAGGAGGTTACCGAAGCAAGCTCAACGCTGCCGAGGTCGGCGGTGATGTTGATGCTGGGAAGGAAGAAGCGATCTTGGGCACTCTGCGGCAAGGAATAGCCGTTCACGAACTCGTTTTGGCTCGTGTCGGTAAGCGTGCCCCACAGGGTTGAGGTGTCGTCGTTTCGCACCCGCTGATAGAAAATCGCGGGGGTGATGTTCAGGTCTTCGGTGAGCTGGAACGAGAGCGCACCACGCAAGGCGAGCGTGTCTGAGGAGTTGGCGTTCTCGTAATACTCGGTGTTATCCGGGGTTGCGACGTTGAAGGGCTTGCGGTCCACCCAGCCACCATCGCGACGGTAGTAGGCGCTGAGCCGCATGCCGACCTTGTCCAGCACGATAGGTGTGCCAAAGGCGATGCCGCCTTCATAGCTCGGATCGCCGCCACGGGTGGTTGCGACTTCGCCGCGCGCATAAACAGACGTGCTGTCGAGGTTCGGCTGTGGGGTGATAAAGCGAACTACGCCGCCCTGCGCCCCTGCGCCGAACAGCGTGCCCTGCGGGCCGCGGAGCACCTCAACACGGTCGAGATCGAAGACTTTGGGGAATGCGGTGCCGAATGCCGTCTGCGCGTTCGAGCGGATCTGGATGGCCGTATCGTCGATGTAGATACCGGTGGTCGCC
>CENV01015975.1_pt1 | contig 45976 bp, 49 predicted proteins | sample 530231 | NCBI WGS metagenome assembly CENV01 (sample SAMEA2619815, study PRJEB7988) | marine metagenome | biome: marine biome (ENVO:00000447); feature: surface water layer (ENVO:00002042); material: "saline water (ENVO:00002010), including plankton (ENVO:xxxxxxxx)" | depth 5 m
GCGCCGTGCATCCATTCGTTTGGGCGCCGTTGGTGTGCCGCTACGATCATCCCGACAGAGTCGCTCATGACACGAACATGATAGACCGCGAGGTCCGTCATGAGGCGCACGGTGTCCTGGTCGGCCGGGACAAGGCGGACGCCAGCCGACAGCAGATCGTCGGCAACAAACTGCATGATCGCAGCGCCATCCGCTGCGAGTATCGTCCCCGACGATAGGGCCGGCAAATCGCTCTGAACCACGTCCCGGGAAGGATAAAGAACGAGTTCGCCCTCCGAGCTGGAGCCAACCCTATCGAGCTCGGTGACGACGTTTCTCAATTCATCGAGGACGACCGCACCGTCGAACAGTTGAAACTGCGGTGGACTTGCCAGTCGTTCCAGCATTCGACGCTCGACGGAAAGAAGCGCGGGCGGATTGTCACCATCGAGGCCGAGCAGCGTGCCGGCGACCGCAGCCAGATCGATCCAGTCTTGCCGGAACGAGATTACGGCGGAGGCGCGAAGCAGATGCCCGGACTCCTTGAGATCGCCGTCCGCAATGTGGACGCATGCCTCCACCCCACCGAGCCGATAGTCGGCACTGTCGTCTCGCTGTGAGAATATCGAATGCAGGCTGACGCCGCCGTGCACGATGCCGGCGTCGTGACACAGAGCGAGCGCTTCTGCCACGCGAACCATATTTCTCCAGAAGACGCCACGACTGGCGCTCGTAAGAAAGCGCCCTTCCCTCGTCCTCCGGCGCTGTGATGCTCCCGAAATCGGACTTCCAGGATCCACCATGACGATGGCAAGCTCGTGCTGGTCTTCCGCAGTTTCGAGGACCTCGACCAAGACATCTCTCGCGCGACGGGAGGAAAGCACACGGCGAATTCGCCTCAGTCCACGCCCGACAATCGCCCTCAGATCGTCGTCTAGCGCGGTGCCGGTCTTCTTGAACAAGCGCAGGAGATAGAGCTCGCCGTCCTCTACGCCCACCGCCGGGCGCAGGTGGGAGTCCCATCCACCTGTCAACCGAGCAAAAGAGTCTTCTGAGAACGTGAAGCGTGTATCAAGCGGCGGATTCGTCTTCTTCTTGACTGCAGCCATATTATCCAAGCCTATCAATACTTACCGCTTAGCAGATTCGAGACGACAATACCGTGCGAGATGACAACACGCCGGGGTCATACCAAAACACGATCGTTGAGTTTGGCGTAAGGCGGCGGAACCTCAGTACCGCGTCGCGCCGCATAGAGGCGGGCAACACCGTCCTGCATTGAGTCCACCTGCGGCTCGAACAGGTGTGGCATGATGTCGGTCAGCATCGGCAATTCGAAAATGCGATGTTGCAGCAGGTAGCCGACAGCACTGTCTCTAGCCGGACCGGAAGCCCAGATGGCGGTGCCCGGACCACAGAAGCGTCTTTCTTCCGCGATGTCCTTGATCCATAGCCAAGGTGAGGTGGTCCCGGTTTTTGAGACAGGGGCCTAAGGTGGATCTTCCGATGAAAAGGATGATCCAGCATGAAGACACGCAGACGGTTTACGGCCGAGTTCAAGGCCAAGGTCGCACTTGAGGCGATCCGCGGCGAGCGGACGATTTCGGAACTGGCGACGAAGCACCAGCTTCACCCCAACCAGATCACGCAGTGGAAACGGCAGGCCATTGAGAATTTGGCCAAGGCGTTCGACGACAAGGCAACGGATGCGCAGGTCGGCCGGGAAGCCGAGGTGACGAAGCTTCACGCCAAGATCGGTCAGCTCGTCGTCGAGCGGGATTTTTTGGCCAAGGCCTTCGATCGCTGAGCCTGGATCGGAGGAGAATGATGATTGATCCCGATCACAACTGGCTCTCGATCCGCCGCCAGTGCGAACTGGTCTCAATCTCGCGGGCCTCGTTCTATCGACAGCCGGCGGGCGAGACGCCCGAAAACCTCGAACTGATGCGCGTCATCGACGAGGCCTTCATGGAGACGCCCTGGTATGGCTCCAGACAGATGGCGCGGCATCTGCGGCGGCATGGTTGGAATGTCGGTCGCAAACGGGTTCGGCGGCTGATGCGCAAGATCGGTCTGTCGCCGATCTACCAGGCGCCGAGAACCAGCGAGCCGCATCCGCAGCATCGCATCTATCCATACCTGCTGCGGCATCTGGCGATCGCGCGGCCCAATCACGTCTGGTGTGCCGATGTGACCTATATCCCGATGCGGCGCGGCTTCCTTTACCTCGTCGCCATCATGGACTGGTTCAGCCGCAAGGTGCTGGCCTGGCGGCTGTCGAACACGATGGATGCCGACTTCTGCGTCGCTGCTCTGGAAGAGGCGATCGCCCGTCATGGCAGGCCAGACATCTTCAACACCGATCAGGGATCGCAGTTCACCAGCTTCGCCTTCACCACGACGTTGAAGGATGCCGGCATCCGCATCTCCATGGACGGTCGCGGCCGCTGGATGGACAACGTCTTCATCGAGCGGCTGTGGCGCAGTCTCAAATACGAATGCGTCTTCCTCAACGCCTTCGAGACCGGCAGCGAGGCGCGAAACGGTATAGGTTCCTGGATCGAGTACTATAACCGTCGACGGCCACACTCAGCCTTCGGCGGCAGGACACCTGACGAGGTCTATGCTACGGCAGAAATGACGGAGCAATTGGCGGCATAGAAACGAACCCGATCCACCTTAGCCAAGCCGCAAAGCTGTCTCGCCAGGCGGGACCACCTCAAGGAGCCAGGCGCTCCGTTCGATCGCTCGATATGCGCCACATAGGCAGATAGTCGCGCGAGAACAGGATTTCCGATCCGTCCGTCAGCTGCCAGACCCCGTATGGCAACCATATCCGCGAGGGCACGAAGTCCGGAAGCGCGGAGCGCGGAGTAACGACCTCAAAGTCGGCCCGCATACCAAATCCGGTGTCGAAGAGCAGATGGGTGGGTCGACCGGGATAGCGAAGATAGGCCGGGGCGGCGGAACCGTGGGCCTTGTCTTTCACGACGGTTCCGGGTTTGCCGCGACCCGGAGGCCCGAAAACACGGCGCCTCCAGAGGGAGGTTCGCAGGACCTTATTCTCATCGATCGACCACGGCGTCGCTCCCAGCAGACGAGCCCTTGAAATGGCATACTGAACATGGCCGTCCGGAAGTCCAAGGGCATCAGCCAGATCGAGGATCATGAGAAGCACGGCATCGAGATCTGGACCAGCTGCAGCATCGAGACCGTTTGGGTCATTAGTGATCGAAAGTTCGTGCCAGTCTCGATACCCGAGGGCCCGCGCCAATGCCTCTTGCACCGTTGCCAGTTTCAGCTCGGCCGATGCACGAGCGAGATATTTTGCGACCTGTTTCGGCCGAGTAAGATCGGGAAATTGGATTCGCATGGAACCGCTCCGGCGGTGCTGCAACGGCGTGTCCACTTGGCCCGCGCACCTTGGAGAGAGGTTCATACGGGGTGATCGTTCATTCCTGCCCGCAGGCTTCGCCAATGTGGACGGCATGGCTGGATCAGCCACAATCCAGAATAGGCGATTCGTATCGAGCAGCAAGCTACGCTCGCGCCGGACGTGCACGATATGGGCCTGCCGCAGTCGCGTTTTGCCCTTCTGACCACGATTGCACTGCCCTTCCAAGCAAAACTTGATAGAAACGAGGCTCATGAGCCAGCCGACACCCGATCTTGCCGACTTAGCCAATCTTCTCCGCGCTAGCGGAGACTATCGCGTTCAACGTCGCTTGTTGCCGCGTTCGACTGTGACGATGGCTGATGGTACGCCGACGAGAACAGGGCTTCTCATCGATGTGGAGACAACCGGTCTCGATCCGCAGAAGGACGAGATCATCGAGCTGGCAATGATTGAATTCACCTATTCTCACGATGGGCGCGTTTTTGAGATCGGTCGGAGTTTCCAGCGTTTCCAAGAACCCAGCGCTCCGATCGCGGCTGAGATCACCCGCATTACCGGGATCACGAATGCGATGGTGGCGGGGCAGAAAATCGACGTGACTGAGGTCGATGCTTTCGCTAGCCCGGCCGCGCTTGTGATTGCCCACAACGCCGCATTCGACAGGCGTTTCGCCGAAAGGCTGAGTGACGTGTTCGCGACCAAGCCCTGGGCCTGTTCGATGACGCAGATCGATTGGGCAGCCGATGGCTTTGAAGGTACGAAGCTCTCCTACCTCGCGGCCGGCGCAGGCTTTTTCTACGATCGGCATCGCGCCGAACAGGACTGTCGCGCGGTGATCGAACTGCTCGCAACCACCCTCCCGATATCGAATAGAACAGCACTGGCATGCTTGCTCGAGCGGGCTCGTCAACCAAGCTGGCGAATTTGGGCCGAGAACTCTCCCTACGAGTTAAAGGATCCACTGAAGGCGCGCGGCTATCGTTGGAATGGTGATAGCAATCCCAATCCGCGGGCCTGGTACATCGACGTCGAGGATGGCAAGCGTGAGGCCGAGATCAATTATCTTCGAAAGGAAATCTATCTCCGCGATGTTGAGCTGCTTGTGCATAGAATTGATGCCTACAATCGATTCGCTGATAGGTTGTAACGGCCGGCTGCGGAAAATGGGGGGCAGTACCGCGTGCATATTTCGAAACTACAACTCGTAAATTATCGAAATTTCGAGCGTGCGAACGTTGTTTTCAAGAAGGGCGTCAACACGATTATCGGAGAAAACGGGTCTGGAAAAACCAACCTGTTCCGAGCGATCCGCCTTTTGCTCGACGACACGTTGCTCCGCATGGCATATCGGCTCGACGAAAAGGACTTCCATCGCGGAATAGGCGATTGGCGCGGACATTGGATCATCATTAGCCTCGAATTCGAGGATGTGTCCCAAGACGAAGCAATCCAAACACTCTTCCTGCACGGCACCGGCAACATCGCCAATGGTGCGATTGGCAAGGCAACCTACAATCTCATTTTCCGACCAAAGGCAGCCCTACGGCTCAGCCTCAGCGAGCTGGAAGCTGGCGATACAGTTGGATTTGCTGAGCTGAGATCCAAGATCACGATTGCAGATTATGAGACCATCTTCACCGGCAAGAGTGTCGCGAATTTCCTCGATCTAAACACCTATAAGCAGCTTGTTGGGGACTTTGATGCGGTCATCTTTCCAAAGGAATTGACGAACCCCGATATAGGAGCCGCCATCCCCGGAATGCTCTCGATCTCACGCGAGGTATGCTTCACCTTTGTACAGGCGCTCCGCGACGTGGTGGCTGATTTCCAAAACAATCGAACCAATCCGCTTCTCACTTTGCTCAAGGGCAAGAGTGGCGAGATTGATCCGGCCAGTTTTCAGCCGATCAGCGCGCTCGTTAAAGGCCTAAACGATGCGATAGAGGGGTTGCCCGATGTTGGCACCATCCGAGCGGACATACGCGATACCATTATGGATGCCGCTGGCGGCACTTATTCACCGCGCTCGCTTTCGATCCGGTCCGATCTTTCCGATGAGGCCGACCGCTTGTTCCAATCGTTGAAGCTCTTCGTGGGCGAGTCTGAGGAGCAATATGAGGGTGCGATTCATGAACTCAGCCTCGGCGGCGCAAACCTTATCTACCTCACTTTAAAGCTTCTTGAATTCAAATATCAGAAGCAGAAGCAGTCCTTCGCAAATTTCCTCGTGATCGAGGAACCTGAAGCGCATATCCACACCCATATCCAAAAGACACTGTTCGACCGCCTCGACTATGATGACACCCAGGTGATCTATTCAACCCATTCTGCTCACATCTCCGAGGTGAGCAACGTGGAGAACGTCAACATCTTGGGTCGGCAGGGTGCGCGATGCGAGGTCTTTCAACCATCGGTTGGATTGGATTCCACCCAAGTAGGTAACATTCAACGCTACCTCGACGCGGTGCGCAGCAATCTGCTGTTCGCAAAGAGTGTCCTGCTTGTCGAGGGCGACGCCGAGGAAATTCTCATTCCGATCCTCGTAAAAAAGGTCTTCGGGCTCAGTCTAGATGAACTAGGTATCAGCCTGATCAACATCCGCAGCACAGGGTTTGAAAATGTGGCGATCCTTTTTCACGATAATCGTATTCGGAAGCGCTGCGCGATCATTACCGATCTTGATCGCGCATTCATCGATGTTGCCGAGGACATCCTCGATAGCGAAGACGAGATCGAGGCGAAAAAGAAGGCGCTAGCATCGCAAGTTGCCGGACTCCGCAGAGAAGCAGCGCTCAAACTGTTTTGCGACGGCAATCAATGGCTGTCGGCTCACTTCGCCGATCACACCTTCGAGGTCGATTTCGTGGCGGCGGGCAATGCTGCGGCCATCGTCTCGGTCCTCGGTGACGTTTATAAAGACCCCGCTACAATCGCAATGTCTAAAGCTGACCTGGAATCAGGCGATATTGAACGGTTCGGTACGCGTGTTCTGACCATGGCCCGCAACGCTGGGAAAGGGTGGTTCGCGATCATGCTCGGACGGATGATCACGCCCGACAGCGTGATCCCCGACTACATTCTCGATGCGATCTTCCAAGCCCATTTGCCCGTCAGCGTCCAAACCTGGGTCAGCGTTCTAGAATATCGGGTCAGCGTTCTTCAGAAGTCGAACTTGTATCCGCCCGAGGCGATTGTCGCCATGCGAGCGCAGATTGGTCTCTTCAGTCGGGGAGAAACGGATTTTGATGGCGTCCGCGCCGAGATGTTGCGGGCGTTCCCGGCCGATGGGATCAACACTGTGCTCGCGGATTTTTGAATGTTCGTCTGGGACAAAAAAGATCTCAACGACGATCAGGTCAGGGCGATTGAACATCCCGGAAGTGTCTTCCTTATCGCCTGCCCCGGCAGCGGAAAGACCCGAACGCTGACGTACAAGATCGCGCGCCTGCTCTCGGAGCTGAAATCGGACAAAAAGCGTGTCGTCGCGATAACCTACACACACCGGGCCGCGGACGAGATTCATGAACGAATTGAGCAGCTAGGGGTCGACACGAGCCAACTGTGGATTGGCACGATCCATTCGTTTTGCTTGGAATGGATCCTCAAACCATATGGCATCTACCACCCGGCGCTCGCGAACGGGTTTCGGGTCATCAACGCCCACGACACAGAGCGCATGCACGATGAACTCTGTGGCGCCCAACAAGGCATAAGAATCAATAGCTTCGATTGCGCTTACTATTTCAAGCCGACCGGTTACGTTCTAACCTGCCGCTCAACCGCGAAGCACGCCGCGATCACAAATGTGCTCCAGAGCTATTGGCGGGCTCTCCGCGATAGCCGGCAGATCGACTTCGAGTTGATCCTTTTCTACGCCTACCAACTCATCGACAAGCATCCGTCGATCAGCGCACTGCTCGGGTCGATTTTCGAATGCGTGCTCGTTGACGAATTTCAGGACACAAAGGAGATTCAGTACACGATAATCGCGTCGATCCTGAAAGCCTCGCAAGGATGCGCATCCGCATTTATCGTGGGCGACCCCAATCAGGCCATTTATGGCTCCCTCGGAGGCTACGCTATCTCGGCGAAGGACTTCGAGCGCCAGTGTGATACCCAGTTTAGCGAGTTGGAACTATCGGACAACTATCGATCTTCGGCACGCATCGTGACCTATTTCGGAAACTACAATGTCTTCCCATCGAAGGTTGAAGCCGTCGGGCCAGACAAGGACTATATGAGCCTTGTTTCCTATGATCAGCAAACTCACCGCGATGCGCTTGAGTCCGAATTGGTACGGCTCATCAGATACAACGTCGAAACCATCGGAATACCGTCTCATGAAATCTGCATCGTTGCTCCATGGTGGGTGCACCTCGCCAGCATGACACGCCAGCTGGTCGCCGCGCTGCCAGATTATTCGTTCGACGGCCCGGGTATGGTGCCATTCGCGAGAGATATCGACAACTTTTGGTACAAGCTCGCTCGGATCGTGCTGACCAAAGCATCTCCGCAGCTCTACGTTCGGCGGATGCGATGGGCGGGCGAGGTCCTCGCAGGCCTCAGCGATGCCGGGGTCGATATACCGGGCTTGGATCGTAAAACGCTTCTGCGAGCGTGCAATGCAATCGTAATCGACGAAATAGACGGCTTGTCGTTCCTGCGAGCATTCTTTGACCAGCTATGCACGGCCCTCGGCATTGATCGCCAAGCCAGCCATTCACTTCGGGAGCACCATGAAGCATTTTTTGAAAGCTCGCAGAAACGTATTGATCGGCTAACCAAAGAGGGCTCGGTCGCTATCGCTGAAGTCGCGATGTTCAGGAAGGTTTTTGCCGGAAGGGCTGGCATCACCATTTCGACGATCCACGGCGTCAAAGGCGCGGAGTACGATGCAGTGATTGCCTATGGACTGCTAGAGGGGATGGTGCCGCATTTCAGTGACCCTGAGCAGATCGAAGCGGCAAAGAAACTCATTTACGTGGTGTCCTCGCGAGCTCGGAAAAATTTGCATCTCGTTTCCGAGCGTGGTCGGAGCCGCGGCTGGAGCGGAGACTACCAACCGACGGACGTTCTCGTCGGATGCCGATTCCAATACGATGAGGTGCCCGCGTGATCGTTAGGCGGACGCTATAAAGCAGTCCGTACCGCACTCTGTGGACGCGCCGAAAAACTGGGGCTGACGGATAGGCGAAGCGCGCTTTCCGAGTTGCGAAGATAGAGCGCTTGAGTTGGCTGACGGAACAAAACGACACGGCGGCGATAATGGCAGTGAAAGCAAGCGGCGACCCGATGAAACGGCTAAAGGCCCAGATGGCCAAAGCCTTGGACGGTTTCGAGAGCGGGTTGCCGAAAGGATGCGATCCCTGCAAACTGGCGAGTAGCAAACCCGATCGCAAGCAGTTTCCACTGCCGGAACTGGTGCTGTTCGCCCTGCGTAACGTCATGGGTTTCTCATGGAGCGGGCCGGCGGAAAAGGTGGCTTGGTCGGTGTATGCTACCGTCAAGGGCGAACCTTTTATCTTCGAGCTGGGAAAGTTCGGGTTTACAATCCTTCGTTCGAGAAAGACCCCTCTGGCGCTCCTTAAACGGGTTGAGGGGCAACTGTCCTCATCACTGCGTCTCCTCGAGCCCTTGTTGTCCGACTTTGCCAACCACCAGATCGACCAGGGAAACCTAACTCTTTCCAACCGCATGGGAGAGTTCTCCATGCGCTACAACTACTTCCGAGAGATAGCTGATCGGCTTTTCGGGGAGCAGCCGGGAGCCATCGAAAACACCGCCAGTAAGGATGCGTCGGGTTTCATAACCGGATTCGTAGCTTTTATGAACGCGGATACGCGACGCCAACGCGAAGGTTACTTCGCTTCCGTCGCGATGGTGGACGCATATTTCAGCCGCCTTGAGCACCGCATCCTAATGCTGCGGGCGTTCGTGGGGCGATCGCTGGGCAAAGGAGGCTTCTCAGCATTCCTCAAAATGGATTGGGACGACCGCCTGCGCGAGATTGCCGACTTCGATACCGAAAAGAAGCGCGGACGGCTACTGGGAAAGCTACGCGAAGTGAAGTCCTCGATCCGAAACCCGCTTTCGCATGGCGGTGTAAGGAATGACGGTGGAGCATTCCATATCCATCTTCCCGGCATTGGGGCCATACCTGCTGATCTGTCCCGTAACCGCGATCGCCTGAATCCAAGCTTCTTTCCAATCGCCGATACAACCCATGCCGAGACCTGCGCCCTCTTCGACGAGTTTGACGCCACGCTTGCCGAAGCCGATCTGACCCTTCCCGATAAATTCGTGCAGGCCGGCATCGATCCCGAGTTCAACACAGAGTCCCTTGCGCGGTACGCGCAGTCGCTAGCACTCGGACATGAAGCAGTCGATGCCCTTATCGATCGGCTAGGATACGAGTGGGAGCGACACGCCAATATGGACTACTGAAGTCCGAGGAGCCCCTTGGCAGACCTTGCCAATCTACCCAGACACTCTTTCATTCTGGGCCTCGGAGGCCTGAAGTCCGGATCTGCCGCCGACATCGGCGACTTAGACTTCCCAGTGCGCGGAGTTGATAGGTCGAGGCCAACCCTGGCGGCGGCTTCGCGCCAGGATCACGAGAAAGAGCTACTTTGCGCTGCCGGCGTGGACTGCGAGGTTCACGGCCGGGCGAACACGAACTCACGCTCACGGCTATAGCAACGACCGCCGCGGAAGAGACTTAGGGCCTGCCCTCAGCGCACTTCGAAAGGCTTCCGCCCGGCTTCCTCCGTGCAGCCGGTTCCCCGCGAAGCCTCCCTCCGTTTGCACACCCGGTCTCGCCGACGGGCAAGGGTTCAGGAGCGGCGCTTCGCTGCTCTGAACCCCAAACCCGAAGGAACAGAGACATGACCGGAAACGCCAACACCCCGCGCAACCTTGTTATCAACGCCAATTGCATCGACGCCATGCGGACGTTCGACAGGGGATCGGTGGACTTCATCCTGACCGATCCGCCCTATGTGACCCGCTTCCGCGACCGGCAGGGCCGCACCGTCGCCAACGATGACAATAGCCGCTGGCTCCGCCCAGCCTTCAACCAGATGCACCGCGTCTTGAAGGATGGCGGTTTCTGCATCAGTTTTTACGGCTGGAACAAAGTCGATGTGTTCATGGACGCATGGAAGGCGGCAGGCTTCCGCGTCGTCGGGCATCTTGTGTTCAGGAAGCGTTATGCGTCGTCCGCGCGGTTCCTGCGCTATGAGCATGAGCAGGCATACTTGCTTGCGAAGGGCAATCCAGCTTTGCCCGAGCATCCCATCCCCGACGTTCTGGACTTCCCCTACACGGGCAACAAGCTGCATCCAACCCAGAAGCCGGTCGAGGCATTGCGCCCGTTGATCGAGGCTTTCACGAAGCCCGGCGATCTGGTGCTGGACCCGTTTTGCGGCTCCGGCTCCACCCTGGCGGCGGCGCAGAAGCTGGGCCGCGACTGGACCGGCATCGAGCTGGACAGCGACCATCACCGCACAGCCAGCAAGCGGCTTGCCTCCCCGCATCGTCACCGACCGGCAGCATAGGCAGCCCCGCTATTGCAGAGCGCCCGCCATCGCGGCGGGCGCCGCTATCCTCCAGCTTCACACGAAAGGATTTTCAACATGCGCTGGATTGTCACGACCGACCATCATGGCGGTTGCATCGGCCTGGGCGAAGACGCGGATGGCGCTCCCGCCCGCGGAACCCCGGAACAGGGCGAGGCCCTGCCGATGGACTTCCGGCTCTACGAAGCGCGCGGTACTTTGTTGTTCGAGGGCCGTTGCGGCGACATAGACGCCGACTGGTGGCATGGCTTCGAGCCGCTGAATTACCTCTGGACCCCGTTCCGGTGCCGCCGCCTGTCATATCGGCGCGCGGGAACGGACGAGCCGTGGCGCTGGCTCCGGCCATAGCACCACCAACCAGGGAGAAACATGGTCGCCGCCGCTCCTTGCCGGATCGGCGGCCGTCGCGCGCCCAAGGGCACGCGCGATGAAAATCGCGCTCGCCGTGCTCCGCCCGGCTCGCAAAAGAACAAGGCGGCTTCGCCAGTGATATCGGCGCGCAACCCAGAATTGTCTTGCTCATGATTCCGTTTCGGGGGATTCTATCCCCCGGCAAGGAGGTCTTTCATGTCACTCATCCTGCTTGCGATCACCGCCGCCATTGTGGTGAGCGTCATCGCGTTTTACTTCGCCATCTACGCCCTGCCATTCATGATCGGCATGACCGCGTTCCAGTGGGTCTATGCCACGGAAGCGGGATTTCTCATGTCCGGGCTCGCCGCGCTCGGCGCCGCGCTGGCCTCCATTGCCCTCGTGATCGCGGTGGTCGGCATCGCCCGGAATCCTGCCGTGCGCCTTCTCGCACTCGCAATCTTCGCGACCCCAGCGTTCATCGCCGGCTACGCGCTGATCTACGGCATCATGAAGAACGCAACCGACTCCGCGATCCTGCTGAACTCGGTCGGCATCACGGCCGGCGTCGTCATCGGCATTGCAGCGCTGGTCAACCTCAACGCGCTCGGTGAAGCTGCGCTATCGCGTTAGCTCGTTGCCACAGGGGAGCACGGTGTCGGCGCATCGCCCCGGCTTGCTGTGCGGAAGGCCTTGTCCCTTCTCCTTTAGCGATCCCTAAGTCCGTTCGGCTACCGCCCGCAACCCTCACACCTTTTCCGACCGTGTTGGCGCTAAAGCGCCTGCCCGCTCCACTCGGGGCGTGAGGGCGAGCCGCCGACCAGTCGGCGATTGCAGGGGACCTCCGCCGGCCTTGGCCGGGTTCACGTCGAAGGGACAGTCCCTCCGGCGAGAGCAAACGGAGACTGAAAATGACCAACATCATGATCCTCTCGGGCAATCTCGGAAACGATCCCGAAACCAGCACCACAGCCGGCGGCATCAAGATCACTCACCTGTCGCTTGCAACCTCTCGCCCCCGCTACGTGGACGGCAAGATCGTCAGGGACGGCGAAGGCCGCGCCGACCTCGCCACCGACTGGCACCGCGTCGTCGCCTTCGAGAGCACGGCCAAGGCCGCGGAGAAGTGCGTGAAGGGCATGAAGGTCGTGGTCATCGGCCGCAACAAGACAACGAAGTGGAAGGACCGCGAAGGCAACGACCGCTACACCACCGAGGTCATCGCAGACTCCATCGAGTTCCTCGCCTGGCCAAAGCGCGGGCAGCAGAAGAACAAGGCTATCGATCCCGACGACGACATCATCGACTGAGGGCTCCGCAAGGCCCGGCGGCACTAGCCGCCGGGCCTTCTCCGTGTCAGAAGCCTCGCCTGGCTCGAACAGCATGCACAAACTGGATGAAGGGGTGACGCGAGACGGAATCACCAGTATATTGGGTGGAGGTATATTAGGTGGCCAGCGACTCCTTCCGCATGAGTTTGCGGGAAAGAGTCGCGAAGAATCTGCGCCGGTTGAGGCAGGAGCAATCCGTCTCGCAGGAGGAGCTTGCTCACAGGGCGCAGGTCAACCGGAACTATGTCGGCATGATCGAGCGAGAGGAATATTCGGTTTCGGTCGATTTGCTTGAAAAGCTGGCCGACGCTCTCAGTGTCGATCCGATGGAGTTCTTTCATGGAGATGAGACGAAATGAACGTCTCCTGCCTCCCTGGTGATCGGGGCCCTTCCCCATGGGCGCGACACGAGGTTCATGATTAACAACCCCTCAACGAAGGGATATATTTCCGCTGATGGGGATCGAAATGACACCTGATTTTCTTGACGAACCGCCCGAGAGCGCGGAGCTCACCGACTATGACCGAGCCCACCAGACGCTCTATCTGAGGGTTTTCGATGCCAACAAGGACGGCGCCGACTGGCGGGAAATCGCCCAGATCCTGTTCGGCCTGGACCCCGAGCGCGAACCCGAGCGGGCGCGTCGTGTCGTCGAGAGCCACCTTGGCCGCGCACGCTGGATGACCGAACACGGATATCGCCTCCTCCTCCGCGACGGCCGCGACTGACACCGGGCTGTGCAAGGACGGCACCGCCCGTTTCCAAAAAGCCGTCTTCACAAACCTCTCTAAATCCCAATCCTTTGAGGCCCGGCGCGATGCGGACGCGCGATGGAGGCCACCCATGACGATCGACACTTCCCGCTGGAAGACCTCGCCCGACTACACCTATACCGAAGATCTCGTCGCTCCCGATCTTGCCTGGGAATGGCTACGGCGCAATGACGATTACCAGCAAGACTATCGGCAGAACGAGATGAGACAGGCTCCGCGCGAGACCTTGGCGGAGCGGCTGCGCCGGCATTGGGGGCTGGAGTTTTTTTGTCCCGCCGTCTCTGACGGCTGCTCAAACCACAATCTACTGGTCGCCTGACGCCGACACCAGCACGGTGTTGTTGGCACATCTGCCCGAGATTCTTGACGCGGAGGGCAACGTCCATGCCGCGCTTGGAGAAGGTGATGCGCGTAGAGGTACGACCGGGGTCCGTTCCCTGCATGTAGCGGGCCAACGCCGGTTCCATATCGCGCGCCTGCCTGGCACCGATCGGGGTGTGCCCTTGGCAGCGGTGATCCCGCTCGACCCGAGCGGTTTCGATCGCCTCGCCGAGACCGAACTGCTGCTTTCCGCCTTGCTCGACTATCCCGTTCCCCCTGACGGCCGTCTGACCGCGCAGCAGCGGCGGCGCGCCCGGAACATGCTCCGCGCAGTCGACGGGCACAAACAGGGAGCCAGCTACCGCGAGATCGCCGAGGTTCTCTATGGCGTCGGTCGTGTCAGGTCGGAGCACTGGAAGACCTCCGCCCTGCGCGGAAGCGTGATCGGGCTGGTCAGGGGCGGTCTCGCCATGATCGCCGGGGGCTATCGTCAGTTGCTGCGTCATCGCCGCCGAAAGTAGCGCATCGCGCTTGTTCCGGGGGTGAGGATTTTACCTCCCCCTTCTTCCTCATCCCCCCTGGCGGCATCCCTCCGCCACCGTGGCCTTGATCCGCCGCCATCCGGCAGCGGCCTCAACCAAGCCCACGGAGGCCCGACCATGAACACCAGAATTGCGGCATTGCCGCCGCGCTTCCTTCGCACCAAGGAAGCCGCCGAGTTTCTCGGCCTGTCGCCTCGCACCCTCGAAAAGCATCGCACCTACGGCACCGGCCCTGCCTATCGCAAGCTGGGCGGCCGCGTCGTCTATGCGGTCGACGACCTCGAAGCCTGGGCCGAACGCGGCGCGGTCACGTCCACCTCCGACCCGCGCGGGACGGTGCTCCCGGCCAAACGTCGCGAAGTGCAGCCTCCGGCCCATGCCGGTCGCTACACGCGCTGAGGTGGCCGAGCATGCCACGCAGACGCCTCGCCACAGCTTCCGAACGGACCAGGCTCGATCCATTCGTCGTCGCCTCCGGCTCCGCCAGCCCGCGCGATCAGCGCGACCTGATGGAGCGCCCCTTCTTTTCGCTCGCCAAGATCAAGCGCGTCGTGCCGATCCTCTATGAGTCCGGCGACGTGAAGGTCGAGGTCCATGCCGTGCCCCGGCACGGCATGGCGACCATCTGGGACGCCGACGTGCTGATCTGGGCGGCGAGCCAGATCGTCGAGGCGCAGAACCTCGGATTCACCACCTCGCGTTTCCTGCGCTTCACGCCCTATCACCTGCTCACGGCGACCGGCCGGGCGACCGGCGCGCGTGACTATACGCTCCTCAAGGGAGCGCTCGCCCGCCTGCAATCGACGGTCATCCGCACCACCATCCGCCACGATACGCATTGGCGGCGGCACCAGTTCTCCTGGATCAACGAGTGGGAGGAGCTGACGCGTCATGACGGCCGTGTCGAGGGCATGGAGTTCGTGCTGCCCGACTGGTTTTACCGCGGCGTCATCGACCGCTCGCTGGTCCTTGCCATCGACCCGGCCTACTTCCGGCTTACCGGCGGCATCGAGCGCTGGCTATATCGGGTCGCCCGCAAACACGCGGGCCGCCAGTCGCAGGGCTGGGCATTCGACGTTCCCCATCTTTATGAGAAGTCGGGAAGCCTCGTGCGGCGCTCCGACTTCGCGCTTCAGCTCCGCCGTCTCGCCGCCCGCCAGCCTCTTCCCGGTTATCGCCTCGCCATAGAGCGCGACGGCCGACGGGAACTGCTGCGGATCGTGCCCACTGTCGTTTCCGCGCGACCTGTGGATAAGGCTGTGAAACCCGTCGGGACTTCACACGCATCCGCTATCGGGATTTCACACGCAGCACCATCGGGACTTCACACGCACGGACCCCAGCTAACGCTCTGGCCGGAAACGGCGATTCCTGGCCTTAACTCTTATAACAGTACGAGTCCTAACTTCTTCTTGGGCCGGGAAACCGGGGAAAACCCTGAAGACAGCCCGATCGGCAACGCTGACGACACCGGCCCCGGGGCCGGAGGCCGGCGATGAGACCGCCGGCAGACGTTCGCGCCGCCTACAAGGCCGCGCCCCATCTCACCCATGTCGAACTAACCTGGCGCGAAGGCCGCGTCGAACACTGGCTACGCTTCGGCCATCCGGCCGCCGAGCAGCGGCTCGATGCGATCCGCAAGATCGCGAGCTTCGCTCCCGGTTCGATCTTCTGTTTCGTCCGCTGGGCATCCAATGCCTACGGCACGGTCATCTCGCGCATCGACATCGTGCGAGCCGTCGGACCGAGCGAAGCCTATCAGACGCTGCCCTTCGTTCGGCGCGGCGGTGAATTGCTGCTGTCGATCAAGGGCTGGCCGAAGGTCGAGAAAGCGCTTCAGGCGATCGATGCCGTCGAAGCTCTCGGCATCGATCCTTACGATGCCTCTCCCGATCACTGGCGGCATGTCCATAACCGCCTGACCGCCGGGTTCGATCCGCGTGCTTACACGCTCGACCAGCATCGCGCGTGGCTCACGCGCCGGACCATCGCACCATGATGCGCGTGCTCGACCTGTTCAGCGCCGCCGCCGGCGGCTGGTCGCTCGGCCTGCACCGCGCCGGCTTCGTCACCGTCGCGGCCTGCGAGATCGTCGAGTGGCGGCGCATCCTCTACGTGGAGAACAATCCCCATGTCAGACTCTACGAGGACGTTTGCGCCCTCACGGCAGCTCGACTTGTTTCCGACATCGGTTGCCTCCCAGACATCATCGTCGGCAGCCCGCCCTGCCAGGACATCTCCAGCGCCAACACGAAAGGCAAAGGGATCGACGGCGAACGGTCGGGTCTCTACCTCGAAGCCGTCCGCCTGGTCGGAGATTGCCGCCCTCGTTGGTTCGCTTTTGAGAACAGCGCTAATCTCAGAACTCGCGGCGCTGACCGGCTGCTCGATGAACTGGAGGCGCTCGGCTACGCCTGCGAACCGTGTGTGGTGGGTGCTGACAATGTCGGCGCCAACCATGTCCGCAAGCGTTCATGGCTCATCGGCTACGACCCCGAACAGTTGTCCGGATCTCGTCGGAACGCCGATCAAGGGGTCCGGCCGCCGCTTGGGCGAGTTTCTCAAGAACAGTCGTCCGACCATGGCGGAAGCATTGCATCATGCTCCCCTTCCGACGCCCGTATCGCAGTCCCAGCAGGGCGGGATGCGTCTGGAGGGTGGATCGGGTGCCCGGAAGGCGATGAAGGATTCGGGACTGTACGACCTGTTCCGCGAGAAGAAGCTGCCGACACCGATGGCGTCGGACGGCATGAAGGACGGCGCGGGCGGCGGAGCGGGATCGACATATCCGCTGCGTATGATCCTCGCCACACCGAGGAAATCGGACGCGGATCGGGGCGGCCGGGGCGATGTGCTGAGCCAGTTGCAGGGTCATGCCAGCCGCCATGCGGGCATGATGCCGACGCCCGTCAAGCCGAACGGCGGCCGGAGGCTGAGCCGCCAGGAGATCGAATCCGGACGCCGGATGAACGGCGCGAAGGCGCAGATCGACACGCCGAACCTGCTCCGGCACGCGGCGGAAAACCTGCCTACCCCGACGAAACGGGACAGCCGGATGGACGGCTGGAGCCCGGCCTACGAGCGTCGGAAATCCCCGACCATGGATGCGGTGATGAGCGGCGCCATGAAGTCGCTGACACCAACGAGCACGGGCAATCAGACAGCGCCCAGCATGCAGAAATGGGCCGGAGCGCGGGCGCTGGCGGCGATGCTGCGGAGCCATGGGCTGACTGGAACGGCGGCCTTGCCGATCACCTACGGCTGGATGATGGGCTTTCCGCCTGGGTGGCTGACACGCGCATTGCGCTCGGCAGTCGAAAAGGGACTTCTGCTGCCAGTCTGATTGTCGAAGCCTTCGGCGACGCCGTTCTTCCCCAAATCCCCGAGGCCATCGGACGCGCCATCCTGCGCACCGAAGCCGCGCTCGACGCGGTGCTCGGACGCACATCCACCGACATCTGCGGAGACGATTCATGACACGGTTCGGCTACGTCATGGCGACGTATGTCGCCGCGATGGGCGCTGCCATCGCCGCGTTCACCCCGACCCCGACAAAGCTGATCTGGAACGCCAGCGCCAGCGCGCCGGTCGGGTTCTACACGGTCGCGCCGGCCGACGCGATCGAGGTGCCCGAGTTGGTCGCCGTAGTGCCACCCGATCCGCTCGCGCGCTTCATCGTCGAACGCGGCTATGTCGCGCGCGGCGTGCCGCTGCTGAAGCGCGTGCTCGGCCTGCCCGGTCAGCAGGTTTGCCGATCGGGCGACACGATCACGGTGGACGGCGTGGAAATGGGAGAGGCGCTGGAGCGCGACAGCCTCGGCCGCGATCTGCCTGTCTGGCTGGGCTGCCGCATCATCGGCGACGGTGAACTTTTCCTCATGAATTGGGACGTCCGCGACAGCCTGGACGGCCGCTACTTCGGCCCCATCCCCGCAAGCTCGGTGATCGGCCGGGCGCTCCCGCTCTGGACCGATCCCGAAGGCGACGGCCGCTACGAATGGCGCGCGCCGACACACTGACCCTGTCCGTCAATCCGCTATCGAAGGAGTTTCCAATGTCCGCCATCGGCGCATTCCAGAAGACCGCCACCGGCTGGTCCGGACACATCCGCACCCTCGTCATCGCCGCGGACCTGGTGCTGGTCCCCACGAAGAAATCCGACGCGGAGAACGCACCGGACTTCCGCATCCATATTGATGACGAGGATGGGCTGGAGGTCGGTGCCGCGTGGAAAGAGACCGGCGAGAAGGCCGGCGACTATCTTGCCTTCCAGCTCCACGATCCAACGTTCGCACGGCCGCTCCGCGCGAACCTTTTCCAGAACCGTGACGACGAAAGCGTCTGGTCGCTGCATCGGACCCGCCCCAAACCGCGCAGCGAGCGGAGCTGAGGGCCATGCGGTATCTCTGCAAGATCACGGTCAAAATCCCCATCCCTTTGCCCGCGAAAAACCTGTCTCATCCCTCCGCACCGCTCGACGATCGGTCGGCCATCGCGCGCAGCGCAGGTCAAGGGCGGCCGCAGGCCGGCGCGAGCGCCTTGCCCTTGACCGGAGCGAGCACGGTGGCAGGCTGGCGGCGTTGCGGGGGCGGATCATGGCGTGACATCGTGACTGCGTTCGTCATGGCCACGATGCTCGCGGCTGTCGCCACTACCGTCCCCGCCGTCGCACGAACCACGACCATCGAACGACCGGCGGCACGCGATGCTCGCGCCGCTCACATCGCCGAGGCAGCGCATCGTTTCGGCATCCCGGAGCATTGGATCGGCGCAGTGCTGCGCGCCGAGAGCGCGGGCGATCCGCGCGCGGTTTCCTCTGCCGGCGCGATGGGCCTCATGCAGATCATGCCCGCGACCTGGGCCGAGTTGCGCGCGCGCCATCGGCTCGGGAACGACCCGTTTGACGAACGCGACAACATCATCGCCGGTGCCGCCTATCTGCGCGAGATGTGGGATCGCTATGGCAATGTCGCTGCGATGCTCGCGGCCTATAACGCTGGGCCGGGACGGTACGACGAGTACCTCTCGGAAGGCCGTCCCCTGCCTGCCGAAACCCGCGCGTATGTCGCCGCGCTCGCGCCGGTCCTGTCCGGAGAGACGGTCCCGAGCGGCGCGCCTTCCGCACCGGCCATCCCGGCCGATTGGCGTGATGCGCCGCTGTTCGTCGCGCGTTTCGGGCGCAGTTCCACCGCACCAGCGCCGCCGTCAAATGGCACGTCGAGCGTCGATCCGACGCTGCCTTCGCCGAGCGCAGACGCCACCGATCCCGCGCATGACAATGCCATCTTCGTCCCGCTTTCCGGCGACGGAGCACGACCATGACCCATTTCGTGTCGTGGCGCAGTCTCGCGTATCGCCGGGAAGGAATGGCGGAAGGACGGGCAGCGGGTGGAAGGACGACAGATCCAGGGCAAGATAAAAGCGCCTGCCACGAGCGCCGTAAGCCTCTGACGAGGCTTGGCTTTTCGTGCGCAGGCTGGTCGGTCGCGTGCATGAAGCACGGTTTTTGTGAGCAGTTTCAGTGGTCCGGCGTGCCACACGCCGTTCCTGGCATCGGGAGCACCGCCCGATGAGCGATTCCGACCGCGACTTCCGCATCCGCCCCGGCAAGCCACGCTCCACCCGTGCGCCGCGCGCCAAGAGCTTCGTCAATCAGGTGTTGCGCGCCGCGCAGAAATCCGGGCACACATCGCTTCAACGATCGCCATCACGCGGCGCTTCCACCTTCGGGCGCGGGCACGGCAAGTTCGGCCGTTCGCGTCTGTTCGCCGCTGGCCGTCGCGTCATGGTCAATGCCCGGATCGCCCGCCACAAAGGCCGCGCCTTCCGTTCCGCGCCGCTGTCCACGCACCTCGCCTATCTCAAGCGCGAAGGCGTCAGCCGCGACGGCGAAAAGGGTGTGATGTTCGATGCCGAGACCGATCGCGCCGACGATCGCGCCTTCGCCGAGCGGTGTCACGATGACCGGCATCATTTTCGGTTCATCGTCTCGCCCGAAGACGCGGCGGACATGGCCGACCTCAAGGGGTTCATCCGCGATCTCGTCACGCAGATGGAGTCCGATCTCGACACCAAACTCGATTGGGTGGCCGTCGATCACTGGAACACCGACAATCCCCATGTCCATCTACTCGTGCGCGGCGTCGACCAGACCGGCGCCGATCTCGTGATCTCCCGCGACTATATCAGTAGGGGCATGCGTTCCCGCGCCGAGGATCTGGTCGGGATCGAGCTAGGGCCGAAGCCCGAACACGAAATCCGCGCCGCGCTCGAAAAAGAAATGACGGCCGAGCGATGGACGCGCCTCGACCGCGAAATCCAGTATCGCGCCGACGACATCGGATACATCGACCTGCGCCCCGAAGCGAAGGGATTGGCCGATCCGCAAATCCGCCGGTTGATGATCGGCCGCCTCCAGCATCTGCGTAAGATGGGCATCGCCACCGAGGGCAGTCCCGGCGAATGGCTGGTTGGTCTCGAAGCCGAGCCGTCCTTGCGTGATCTCGGCATGCGCGGCGACATCATCAAGACCATGCACCGGGCGTTCACCGAACGGGGCCAAGATCGCGGCTTCTCTGACTTCGTGATCGACACGGGGAAGGACGGACCGCCGATCGTCGGCAAGCTGGTCCACAAGGGGCTGCACAACGAGCTGACGGGGGAAGCCTATGCCGTGATCGACGGGACGGATGGCCGCGCCCATCATGTCCGTCTGCGCGGCGTCGAAGCGTTTGACCACGCGCCCACGATCGGCGGCATTGTAGAGGTTCGTCGCTTCGGTTCGCCCGAAGAGGAAAAGCCGACCGTGGTCCTCGCCAATCGGTCCGATCTCGATCTCCAGAACCAGATCACCGCGCCGGGCGCGACCTGGCTCGATCATCGGCTGGTCGAGCGTGAGCCGATACCGCTTTCCACAGGTGGGTTCGGCAAGGAAGTCCGCGAGGCGATGGACGCCCGCGCCGAGCACCTCGCCGATGAAGGTCTCGCCCGCCGCGAGGGCCAGCGCATCGTCCTGCAACGCAATCTGCTCGCGACGCTCCGGCGTCGAGAACTCGATGCGGTTGGTGACCAGCTTTCGGCAGAGACGGGCTTGTCACACGTCAAGGCGCAGGCCGGGGAATACGTCGCCGGAACCTACAGCCGCCAGCTCACCCTATCGTCCGGACGCTTCGCCATGATCGAGGGCGCCGGGGCGGACGGTCTCGGCTTCCAGCTCGTGCCCTGGTCGCGCGAGATCGAAAACAAGCTCGGCCAGCACATCGCCGGCGTCGCCAAAACCGGCGGCGGCATCGAATGGAGCCTTGGGCGCAAGCGCGACCTCGGTATCTGAAGGAAGGAAACCCGCTCATGACGCAGACCAAGATCCTCTGGGGACAGATCACCATCGTCCTGCTGATCGTGCTGGTGACGACCTGGGCGGGCACACAATGGGTGGCCTGGCGCTTCGGGTTTCAGGCTCAGCTCGGGCAACCCTGGTTCGAGCTGTTCGGTTGGCCGGTCTATTATCCGCCGGCCTTGTTCTGGTGGTGGTACTTCTTCGAAGCCTATGCGCCCCGCATCTTCTACGAGGGCGGCGCGATCGCGGCGGCGGGCGGCTTCCTCGCCATTGCGGTCGCGTTCACCATGTCAGTGATGCGTGCCCGCGAGGCCAGCGACATCGACACCTATGGCTCGGCCCGCTGGGCGAAGCGCAAGGAGATCGAGGCGGCCGGCCTGCTCGGTCCCGATGGCGTGGTGCTCGGAAAGCTCGACCGCGAATATCTGCGCCATGACGGACCGGAGCATGTCCTGTGCTTTGCCCCGACCCGTTCCGGCAAAGGTGTCGGGCTGGTGGTGCCCACACTCCTGACGTGGCCGGGCTCTGCCATCGTTCATGATATAAAGGGAGAAAATTGGCAGATCACGTCAGGCTTCCGCGCTCAGCATGGTCGCGCTTTGCTCTTCGATCCGACCAACGCGGCCTCGGCCGCCTACAATCCGTTGCTCGAAGTTCGGCAAGGGGAATGGGAGGTCCGTGACGTCCAGAACGTCGCCGACGTGCTGGTCGACCCGGAAGGCTCGCTCGAAAAACGCAACCATTGGGAGAAGACCTCGCACTCGCTGCTGGTCGGCGCGATCCTCCATGTCCTCTATGCCGAGAAGGACAAGACGTTGGCCGGGGTGGCGGCGTTCCTCTCCGATCCGCGCCGAGCGATCGAAGCGACGCTCAAGGCCATGATGACCACGGCGCATCTGGGCGAGAAGGGTCCGCACCCCGTCGTCGCCTCGACGGCGCGCGAGTTGCTCAACAAATCCGACAACGAACGGTCGGGCGTCTTGAGCACGGCCATGAGCTTCCTCGGCCTCTATCGCGACCCCGTCGTGGCCGCCGTTACCTCGCGCTGCGACTGGCGCATCGCGGACCTGATTGCCGACGAGAAACCCGCCACGCTCTACCTGGTTGTGCCGCCCTCCGACATCTCGCGGACCAAGCCGCTGATCCGGCTGGTGCTCAACCAGATCGGAAGGAGACTCACCGAGGATCTGCACGCGAAAGACCGTCGACATCGAGTTTTGATGATGCTCGACGAATTCCCGGCCCTGGGCAGACTGGACTTCTTCGAATCCGCGCTCGCCTTCATGGCCGGTTACGGCATCAAGAGCTTTCTTATTGCCCAGAGCCTCAACCAGATCGAGAAAGCGTATGGCCAGAACAACGCGATCCTCGACAATTGCCATGTGCGGGTTTCGTTTGCGACCAACGACGAGCGCACGGCCAAGCGTGTGTCAGACGCGTTGGGCACGGCTACGGAAATGAAGGCGATGCAGAATTACGCCGGCAGCCGCCTTGCGCCATGGCTCGGTCACATCATGGTGTCGCGTTCCGAGACCGCCCGCCAGCTCATGACGCCTGGAGAAATCATGCAGCTTCCGCCCGACGATGAGATCGTCATGGTGGCGGGCACCCCGCCGATCCGGGCAAACAAGGCCCGATACTATCAGGACGCGCGTTTCACCGAGCGCGTCATCTCGCCGCCCGATCCGCGAGAAATCCCGGCGACGTCCTGGCGGGACGGCTGGTCCATGCTCGGGGCACGGCAACCCGATCCCGCGCTTCTGGCCGAAGCCAAGAAGTCGGAGCGGGACAAGGCCAATGCCGGGCTGCGCCGTGAACCCGAGCTTCCCGACCATGTCGCCATCGTCAAAGAGACCAAGCCGAAAAGCCCCGCAGAGGAGTTCAAAGTCATTCTGGACGATGAGACTGAGCAGGCTGCGCGGCAACGGCAGGCACTGCGGCGACAGATGGGCGGCATCGCACGAAAGGCGTCGCTCAATCCCGATGATGGTATCGAGCTTTAGGAGGAACGATATGCGGGATCGCCTGAACGTGTCTTTGCCGGTCAGCCTGATCGGAAAGGTCAATGAGCTGGCTGCACGCAAGCGCCTCACGCGCTCGGCCGTCGTCGAAGCCGCACTGGAATCGTTCCTGTCGCCCGATGGCGCCGACATGCAAGAGGCTGCGTTCACTCGACGCCTCGACCGCCTGTCGCGGCAGGCATCGCGCATCGAGCGCGACCTGCGCATCTCGACCGAGACCCTGGGCCTGTTCATCCGGTTCTGGCTCACCATCACACCGCCGATCGCACCGGAGGACAATGCAAGCGCGCAGATCAAGGGGCGCGAGCGGTTCGAGGGGTTCGTCGAAACCCTCGGCCAGCACCTGCAGAAGGGCCAGAGCTTTCTCGCTGAGATACCCGACGATCGAGAGCCTGGCGACTAAGGCTGGGAATTTTAGCCATGATCAACAGCTACGCTGGGGTGGGAGAAACCGGTCAGGCCGCTTTTGGGAAGGAGAATGCCGAAAGCTGCTCTCCGCGAGACGTCGTTGGCGGTCCCAAAACGATCGAGTATTGGGAATGGTCCTCTCGGGTGTCCTCGTAGCAATCCGAGCTATTTCGGCTTTGCCGCGCCATAACGCAGGCCATCCAGCAGCAGCATGACCATTCGTTCGGTGTGGGCCGCCCCATCGTCCCCGGAAGCCACGGCGAGGTTCCCGATCGCGCGCAGCAGATCATAGGGCGCGACGTCGGAGCGGACTTCGCCCGCATCGGCTGCGGCGTTCAACAGCATCGACAGGGCGGGCTCAAACCGGCTTCGGAAATAGTCCGGCAAGGTGGCGAATGCCGGATCGCCGGAATGGAGCGCGGCAGCCAACCCCTGCTTGGTGGCCAAAAAGCGCGTGTAGCGCATCAGCCAGGCGGCCAGCGCATCGGCTGGCCCGCGCTCGGCGGCAAGCGGCGCGGCCGCATCGGCACAGGCATCGACCTCGCGGCGGAACACCGCTGCTATCAGGTCGGCGCGGGTCGGGAACCGGCGGTAGAGCGTACCCAGCCCGACACCCGCTTGTGTCGCGATCTCCCGGATGGGCGCATCAACCCCCGAACGGGCGAACACGATCTTCGCGGCTTCCAGAACCGCTTCCTCGTTTCTACGCGCATCGGCGCGCATTCGCGGTGCGGGCGTCTGGGCATCGTTCGCAGTCGGTGATGCGACCTCGACCGCATTCCGGGATTTGGCCGACATCATTTTTCACTATCCCTCTTGATAAGCGGATCAACGATCCGTATTTCAGTATAGCGGATCATTGATCCGTTTGCTAGTTCGGAAGGTTCGCAATCCCATGTCCAGCCCGTTCGCTGAAGCGCGCGCGCACGCCGCCGGCTTACCCGCCATTGTTGTCTCCATCGCTCCCATTGCCTTGCCGTTCCCGGGGCGGGGCGTCGACCTGCATGTGCGGGTTTCCGCGCCGATCGCAGGCGACGCGCTACCCATCATCATTTTCTCGCACGGCAACGGCCAGTCGCTTCATGCCTATGGCCCCCTCGCTGATTATTGGGCGGCACATGGCTTTGTCGTGATCCAGCCGACGCATCTGGACTCGCGGATGCTCGGCCTTGCCCCGGACGATCCTCGCCGCCCGCAATTCTGGCGCTTCCGCGAGGAAGACCTGGCAGCCATTCTCGACGGGCTCGATCACATCGAGAGCGAGGCGCCGATGATTCGGGGACGGCCCGATCGCTCGCGCATCGCGGTTGCCGGCCATTCATGGGGCGGGCAGACCGCCAGCACCTTGCTCGGCGCCACCCATCCCGATTCCGACGACGGATCGGTGGTCAACAGGAAGGATGCGCGCATCAAGGCGGGCGTGCTGCTGGCAGCGCCGGGAAGCGGCAACGACCTGACCGAACATGCGGCGCGCACCTTCCCGTTCATGTACCCCGACTTCTCCGCCATGACGGCGCCGACCCTGGTCATCGTGGGCGACCACGACATGGGCCGCCTTTCGACACGGGGCGCTGGCTGGTGGCGCGATGCCTACGATCTGAGCCCGTCGCCAAAGGCGCTGTTCACCGCCTTCGGCGGCGAACACGCTCTCGGCGGCATTCCCGGCTATGAGGCACGCGAGACGACGGACGAGCGGCCCCAGCGGGTCAGAGCGATCCAGCGCCTCTCGACCGCCTTCCTCCGGAGCTCGCTCTACCCCGGCGACCCCGCCTGGGCCGATGCAGTCGCCGCGCTCGCGGCCGACGCCACGCCGGAAGGCAGCATAGAGACGAAGTGAGCCGGACGCCCGCGTCCACCCCATCCCCTTACAATTACCACTACCAACCTCACTGGAGTTTTGCATGAACACGATCCTCATCACCGGCAGCTCGTCCGGCTTCGGGCTTAAGACGGCCCGCTATTTCCTCGATCGCGAGTGGACCGTCATTGCCACGATGCGCGTACCCTGTGAGGATTTGCTGCCCGCGTCCGAACGCCTGCGCGTCGTCGCGCTCGATGTAACCGACGCCGCCAGCATTGCTCGCGCCGTGGAAGCAGCAGGGCCGATCGACGCTCTCGTCAACAATGCGGGCGCCGGCCTCATGGGCGCACTGGAAGGCGTGTCGATCGACGCAACGCGCCAGCTCTTCGAACTGAACACGTTCGGCACCATGGCGATGACGCAAGCCGTTCTACCAGGCTTCCGTGCGCAAGGGTCGGGCGTGATCGTCAATTTGTCGTCGGCCGTGACGCTCAAGCCGCTGCCGATGTTGTCAGCCTATACGGCCAGCAAGGCGGCCGTTGAGGCGTTCAGCGAAGACCTCGCCTTGGAGGTGGAGCCGTTCGGGGTGCGCGTGCGGCTGGTCATCCCCGGCCGCGCACCCGAAACGTCGTTCAGCGCGACCGCTCGTGCCCGCTCGCAGAACGGCATACCCGAAGCCTATGCCGCCTGGGCGAAGCAGGTGTTCTCGGCAGCGCCGCAGCATCCGACCGAAATCACCACCGCAAGCGACGTGGCCGAAGCGGTCTGGCAGGCGGTGACCGATGCATCTTCGCCGTTTCGCATCCCGGCCGGCGCGGACGCGGTAACGCTTGCTGCGAAGGCCGCGTAACGGCTGATCTTGCCCCTGGCCGGATCGTTTGACGCGATCCCGCCCCGTCTCGATCAGGAGGGCGAGCGTGCCACGTGAACGACACCGCTTGCCCGAAACCTGTTCCCAATTGCTTTTCCCGGAATTGGCCGATGCACATGGAGAAACGGGAAAGCTCATCATGTCCGAATGACCGGCTTTGGGACGTTCGGAAACGCTGTGGAACAACCGGGTTTGAGGTCGCTAGCTGCCATCGCTGGGAGCGACGAAAAACGCTGCTTTACCTTCGTCACTCATCCGGTGCCGTAGCTGTCAGTTACCCGGTCAATGTTGCGAGATTGGGTCTCTTCGTTGTGGAGCGATCTGATCAAGGGTCACCTGCCCGAACCGCTCGAGGAACAGGGCCTTTGCCTGGGCCATTGTTTCCGATAGCGCGGCGTTGACGCTCTTCTGAACCCGACAATCCGGGTGTTCATTCCGATTACCGATCGCAAATAACGTCGGTTGGTTGAGAGCGTCGTAAACGGCGAGCAAGGTGATCTGGTTGAGCGGTCGTGCCAACTGCCAGCCGCCGCCATGACCTTTTCCGGATTTGACGTAACCGGCCTCACGCAATCCAGCCATGGTCCTGCGAAACACCGCCGGATTGGTGCCCATGCTTTTGGCGAGCACTTCGGATGTCAAGGGCTCATCCACTTGGCCCATATGCAGCAGCACATGCAGCACGTCCGATAGCCTCGTGTCCTTGTTCATTTCTCATTCCGATCCATAGTCTCGAGCATCGCAGCCATACGGTGTACGCAAGAATCTTTCGTATCCTCTATTGATACATAAATGACGGCCTGTTATGTAGCACCAACTGTTACATTATATGGTGCTGACATGTCCAGCTTCGATACCTCTCTTACCCCCAGGGGCTCACTGGCCCAATCCAGCGATCCGACAATCCACGACCCCAAGCGCCGCCGCCGCATCCTCGTCACCGTCTGCATCGCCCTGATGGCCGTCATCGCGGCGGTGACGGGCCTCAATGTCGCTCAGCCGCACCTCGCCCTCGATCTGGGCGCGTCCCAGAGTCAGGTACTCTGGATGATCAACATCTATGCGATCAGCCTCGCCGCCCTGCTGCTGCCGCTCGGGGCGGTTGGCGACCGGTGGGGCCGCAAGCCGGTCCTGCTGATCGGCCTCGCCGTCTTCGGCATCGCCAACATCGCTTCGGGCTTGGCGCCCAGTGTCGAAATCATGCTCGCCGCGCGCTTCCTTAGCGGCGTCGGTGCCGCGATGATCATGCCGGTGACGCTATCGGTCATCACATCGGTTTTTCCTGATGAAGAACGGTCCAAGGCCATTGGCGTCTGGACCGGTGTTGCAGGCGCCGGCGGTATATTGGGCATGTTTCTCTCTGCCGTTCTGGTCGATTTCCTCTCCTGGCGCTGGCTGTTCGCCCTGCCGGTGATCCTCGTGATTTTCGCCGCTGTCATGGCGTTGCGTTCGGTTCCCAACTCGCGCCAATTCTCCGCACATCGCTTCGACATGCTAGGGTCGATCCTGTCCCTGCTCGCCGTGATGGGGGTGAGTTTTGCCCTTCACGAAGGTCCGGCGATTGGCTGGACGGCGGCGGACACGCTGGCCGGTCTCGCTCTTGGCATCGGTGCCTTTATCACCTTCATCGCATGGGAACTGCGGCACCCCGAACCGCTGCTCGATATCCGGCTGTTCAGGAAGCGCAGCCTGACCAGCGGGTCGGTCTCGCTGACGACGTGGTTCGGTGTTCAGGCCGGTGTGTTCATCGTCCTCTATCCGTTCTTCCAGGCCGTTCTCGGCTGGTCGGGGCTGCTCGCCACGCTGGGCCTGATGCCTATGGCCCTCCTGATGATGGTGTTTTCCGGTGTCGCCCCACGATTGTCCGCCAGGATCGGCCCCAGGGCGACGATTGCCACCGGGGTGCTTCTCGGCGGCACCGGCCTGGCGCTCATGTCCCTGCTGGTTTCGGTCGATGGCGGTTATCTCTCGGTGCTGCCCGGCATGGTGACGATGGGCGTGGGCATGGGGCTGGCGATGGCACCCTCGACGGAAGCGATCACCTCGTCGCTGCCCCGCGAACAGCAAGGGGTGGCCTCGGCCCTCAATGACGTGACGCGCGAGTTGGGCACATCCCTTGGCGTTGCGCTTCTCGGCGCCGTGTTTGCCGCCGGATATAGCAGTTCCATTGCTCCGCTCCTGTCCGGTTTCCCCGACGAAGCGGCGGCTGCGGCCAGCCAGAACATTGCGAACGCCATGGTGATCGCTGAGCAAGGTTTGCCCTATGCGGACGCGCTCTACAGGACGGCGCAGGACGCGTTCGTGCAGGGGTGGCAGCAAGCGATGTGGGCTGGCGTCGCCGTCATGGCGATCCTGTTCGCCTTCATCGTCCTGCGCGGTCCGGTGCGGCCAGCGCCGATCGCTTCCGTTCCAGCCAAAATCTGATCGAAGGAGATCTCCATGCATTACGATACGATCATCATCGGCGGCAGCTTTGCCGGGCTTTCCGCCGCCATATATCTGGCCCGCGCCCGCAAAACGGTGTGCGTCGTGGATACGGGCGAACCGAGAAACCGGTTCGCCGCCCAATCCCACGGTTTCTTCGCCCAGGACGGCAGCGACCCGAAGGTCATGCTCGAGACCATGCGTGAGCAGGTGGCCGCATATCCGACCGTAAGTTTCATCACCGATGCCGCAGCCGATGCATTCGAGGAAGATGGTACATTCTCGGTGGCGCTGTGGAGCGATGCGGTTATCACCGGGAAGCGCCTGCTTTTGTCCTTCGGCATTTCCGACATCATGCCCGAAACGCCGGGACTGGCAGAACGGTGGGGCGCGTCGGTCATCCATTGCCCCTATTGCCACGGCTACGAGTTCAGCGGCCGGCAGCTCGGTGTGCTGAACCTTTCGCCAATGTCGCACCATCAGGCCATGCTCATTTCCGAATGGGGGCCGACAACGTTCTATCTCGATGGTGGCAACCTCGAAGCGGCGGAAAGCGAAACTCTCATGCAACGCGGCATCCGGATCGAGCCCGCCGCGGTCGAGCGTCTGGGCGGCGACGGCCGCAACCTGTCGGAAATCCATCTGGCCGGTGGTCTGTCCCGCCCGCTCGACGCTCTGTTTATCGGCCCGCGCCACCATCTCAATAGCGCAATAGCCGAACAGATCGGGTGCAGGATCGAGGCTGGCCCGCTGGGGCCGATGATCAAAGTGGATGAGATGCAGATGACCAGCGTGCCGAACGCATTTGCGGCCGGTGATATCACGCGCATAGCGCATAACGTCACCTTTGCCTGCGCCGATGGCATCATGGCCGCCATGGCGATCCATCGTTCGCTGGCCTTCGAGGCAGCAGCATGAACAGCAATCTCACGCCGTTCATGAACCCGGCCGTCGTTTCGTCCTATGCTCAGGACACACCGAAAAAGGTGCCGGGGCTGGCCAACCTCCACCGGATGACGGCCATTCTGCTTGGCGAGGGCGCGCCCGGTGCGGCCCATATTCTCGTTGTGGGTGCCGGTGGCGGCTTGGAACTCAGGGCGATGGCGCAGGCGCGGCCCGACTGGCGTTTCACCGGCGTCGATCCGTCACCCGCCATGCTGGACATCGCAAGGCAGACGATCACATCTTATGCCGATCGGATCGAGCTTGTGGCCGGCACTGTCGATCAGGTGCCAATCGATCCATTCGACGGTGCGACATGCCTGCTCACGCTGCATTTTCTCGATAAGGCCCAACGGCTACACACGCTAACGGAAATTCGCCGTCGCCTGAAGGCAGGCAGCAAGGTCGTCATCGCCCATCACGCAGCGCCTGACGCCAATCCGGAACGCTGGCTGGCGCGCTCGGTCGCCTTTGCTGATCGTGCCAAATCCAGCCTGGCGAGCGCCGCGTCATCGGCAAAACCAATGGCAGAACGCCTTCCACTTCTATCTCCGGCCGAGGAGGAGACGCTTTTGCGGGAGGCCGGTTTCGTGGAGCCGGCGCTTTTCTATGCCGCTTTCTCGTTTCGCGGCTGGGTCGCGACCGCCGGCTGACCACCGTTCCCGTCTAGGTCAGAAAAGCGAGATCGAGACTAAACCGTCGCGAATGAATTGCTGATTCGGTTCCAGCTCGGTGATCCCACATGGCTCTCGACCGGCGATTCCGCAATTCTCCTGTATTTGCGCGCCACGTCCCTTCTACGACCGAAATATGTTGAATCGGCGCAAAATCAGGTTCTCTTAATCGACCCCAATGCGGGGATCGTCTGAAGCGCCCCGTAGAGAAACGGGGCCGAAATGACCGCCACACACGAAAAACCGGAAGCGATCGCACGTGGCGCACGTATGCTGCGCACCGCGCTCGGGCCGTCTATCGCGCGGTTTCTCGATGAACCCGCCGTCGTCGAGGTAATGCTGAACCCGGATGGACGGCTCTGGGTGGACCGGCTTTCCGGAGGTCTGGCCGATACCAAAGAGCGGCTGTCGCCGGCCGACGGCGAACGTATCGTGCGTCTCGTTGCCCACCATGTCGGCGCGGAAGTTCATCCGCGATCGCCGCGCGTCTCGGCGGAGTTACTGGAGACCGGCGAACGGTTCGAGGGGCTGCTGCCGCCAGTGGTCGCCGCGCCGACATTCGCAATCCGGAAGCCCGCCGTCGCGGTATTCAGCCTCGACGACTATGTGGCCGCAGGCATCATGGCCGCCGACCAAGCTGTAATGCTGCGCGAGGCCGTCTCGTCTCGCGCCAATATCCTCGTGGCCGGCGGCACATCGACCGGCAAAACGACGCTCACCAACGCGTTGCTTGCCGAGGTGGCGAAGACGCACGATCGCGTCGTCATCATCGAGGATACGCGCGAGCTGCAATGCGCCGCGCCCAACCTCGTCGCCATGCGAACGAAGGACGGTGTGGCCACGCTCTCCGATCTGGTGCGATCCTCGCTGCGTCTGCGCCCCGACCGCATCCCGATTGGCGAGGTCCGCGGTCCCGAAGCCCTCGACCTCTTGAAAGCCTGGGGCACAGGCCATCCCGGCGGCATCGGCACAATCCATGCCGGCTCTGGCATCGGCGCGCTGCGCCGCCTCGAACAACTCATTCAGGAAGCCGTCATCACCGTTCCGCGTGCTCTGATCGCCGAAACGATCAACGTCGTGGCCGTCCTCGCCGGACGTGGGTCCTCCCGCCGGCTGGTCGAACTCGCCCGCGTCGAAGGGCTTGGGACCGACGGCGACTACCGCATTGCACCCGCAATCAAAACATCAGCCACCCAAGGAGATACCGCATGATCCGCACCGCCATGCGCGTCCGTCGCTTCGTCGCGACGGTCGGCGCCGTTACCTACAGCAATCTCATCCTCGCCTCCGTTGCCCACGCGGCCGGTTCGTCCATGCCGTGGGAGGCCCCGCTGCAAACGGTGCTGGAATCCATCGAGGGGCCGGTGGTCAAGGTAGTGGCCGTGATTATCATCATCTTCACCGGCATCACACTTGCATTCGGCGACACCTCCGGCGGCGCCCGGCGCTTCATCCAGATCATCTTCGGGCTCTCCATCGCCTTCGCAGCATCGAGCTTTTTCCTGTCGTTCTTCTCGTTCGGCGGCGGGGCGCTGGTCGCATGACCCCGCTTCTCGAACGGCTCGACACGGTGCCGGGCTTCGTCGTTCCCGTTCACAGGGCGCTGACCGAGCCGATCCTGCTCGGCGGCGTCCCGCGCTCCATCGCGATCGTCAACGGCACGCTCGCCGTCGCCGTGGGCCTCGGCCTGCGCCTCTGGCTGGTCGGCCTTACGATCTGGGCGATCGGCCACTTCGCCGCCTTCTGGGCCGCGAAGCGCGACCCGCACTTCGCCGAGGTCGGGCGGCGGCATCTGCGCATCCCTGGTCACCTGTCGGTCTGAAGGAACGGAACGATGATGAACCTCTCGGAATACCGCAACCGGAACGCCAAACTGGCCGATTACCTGCCCTGGGCGGCGCTCGTCGGTCAGGGCGTGGTGCTCAACAAGGACGGCTCGTTCCAGCGCACCGCGAAATTCCGCGGACCCGATCTCGATTCCGCTGTCGCCGCCGAGCTGGTCGCGGTCGCCGGGCGCGTGAACAACGCCTTTCGCCGCCTTGGCTCGGGCTGGGCGATCTTTATCGAGGCCCAGCGCTCGGGGGCTTCGACCTATCCTGACAGTCTGTTTCCTGATCCCGCATCGGCGCTGGTCGACGCAGAGCGCAAGGCGGGGTTCGAAGAAGACGCCAGCCATTTCGTTTCCGGCTACTTCCTGACTTTCCTCTATCTGCCGCCGGCCGAAGATGCGTCGCGCGCGGAATCCTGGCTCTACGAGGGCCGCGAACAGACCGGCGTCGATCCCTGGGAGATCCTGCGCGGCTTCGTCGACCGCACCGACCGCGTGCTGGCGCTGCTCGACGGCTTCATGCCCGAATGCCGCTGGCTCGATGACGGCGAGACGCTCACCTATCTCCACTCCACCATTTCGACGAACCGCCACAACGTCCGCGTTCCCGAAATGCCGATGTATCTCGACGCACTGCTGGCGGACCAGCCGCTGACCGGCGGTCTGGAGCCGCGTCTCGGGAGCGCGCATCTGCGCATCCTTACCATCACGGGATTCCCGAGCGCGACCACGCCCGGCATCCTCGACGATCTGAACCGGCTCGCCTTCCCCTATCGGTGGTCGACGCGCGCGATCCTCATGGACAAGACGGATGCCGTCCGGCTGCTCACGAAGATCAGGCGGCAATGGTTCGCCAAGCGGAAGTCGATCGCCGCGATCCTCAAGGAGATCATGACCAACGAGCAGTCCGCGCTGATGGACTCGGACGCCTCGAACAAGGCGGCGGATGCCGACGTCGCGCTTCAGGAGCTGGGAGCCGACGTCGCGGGCGTTGCCCATGTCACGGCCACGATCACGGTCTGGGATCATGATGCCCGCCGGGCCGACGAGAAGCTGCGGCTGGTCGAGAAGATCATCCAGGGCCGTGACTTCACCGCCATGCCCGAAACCCTCAATGCCGTCGATGCCTGGCTCGGCTCTCTGCCCGGACATGCTTATGCAAATGTCCGCCAGCCGCCCATCTCGACGCTCAACCTTGCCCATATGGCGCCGCTCAGCGCCGTGTGGGCGGGACCGGAACGGGACGATCACTTCGGCGCACCCCCGCTGCTATATGGCAGGACCGAAGGGTCAACACCGTTCCGGTTTTCCCTTCATGTCGGTGACGTGGGACATACTCTGGTTGTCGGCCCGACCGGCGCGGGCAAGTCGGTGCTGCTCGCCCTGATGGCCTTGCAGTTCCGCCGCTATGTGGGGTCGCAGGTGTTCGCCTTCGACTTCGGCGGGTCGATCCGTGCCGCCGCGCTCGCCATGGGCGGCGACTGGCACGACCTCGGTGGTGGATTGACCGAAGGTTGGGACGGGTCGGTTTCGCTCCAGCCGCTCGCCCGAATCCACGACACCTATGAACGGGTATGGGCCGGCGACTGGATCGCGGCAATTCTCATGCGCGAAGGCGTCTCCATCACGCCCGAAGTGAAGGAGCATATCTGGACCGCGCTCACCTCGCTGGCGTCCGCGCCGGTCGGGGAACGCACCATCACCGGCCTCGTCGTATTGCTCCAGTCGAACGATTTGAAGCAGGCGTTGCGTCCGTTCTGCGTCGGTGGCGCCTATGGCCGCTTGCTCGACGCCGAGGCGGAACATCTCGGCTCGGCGGATGTGCAGGCGTTCGAGATCGAGGGGCTGGTCGGAACCGGCGCGGCTCCTGCCGTGCTTTCCTATCTGTTCCACCGCATCGGCGACCGGCTCGACGGGCGGCCCACGCTGCTCATCATCGACGAGGGCTGGCTCGCACTGGACGACGAGGGCTTCGCCAGCCAGCTCCGCGAATGGCTGAAGACGCTCAGGAAGAAGAACGCCAGCGTCGTCTTCGCCACGCAAAGCCTGTCCGACATTGACGGTAGCAACATCGCGCCCGCGATCATCGAAAGCTGCCCGACGCGGGTGCTCTTGCCGAACGAGCGCGCGATCGAACCGCAGATCACGGCGATCTATCGCCGCTTCGGGCTCAATGACCGCCAGATCGAGATTCTCGCACGGGCAATGCCCAAGCGGGACTATTACTGCCAGTCGCGTCGCGGCAACCGGCTTTTCGAGCTGGGCCTCAGCGAAGTCGGGCTCGCCCTCTGCGGGGCCTCCGCCAAGTCCGATCAGTCTGAGATCGAGCGCATCCATGCCGAGCATGGACGCGACGGCTTCCTCGCCGCCTGGCTGCGCCATCGCGGTGTCGAATGGGCGGCCGACCTCATCCCAGATCTTCCCAATCTCATCGACGCACCGGAGCCCCCGGAGTTCGCGCTCGATCTCGAACCCGAAGATCTCCTGCCCAACGATGAAGAGGAACCCTCTCGATGACACGCACACGAAACGCCATCGCCCGGCTCGCCACCACTTCGGTGCTTGCACTGGCCATCGCCGCGCCCGCGACCTTGTCGCCGATCGTGACGATGCCTGCCTACGCCTTCATCTTCGGCGGGCGTATCGTCTTCGATCCGACGAACTACGCCGAGAACGTCCTGACGGCGGCCCGTTCGCTCGAACAGATCAACAACCAGATCCAGAGCCTCCAGAACGAGGCGCAGATGCTCATCAACCAGGCGCGCAATCTGGCGAGCCTGCCGCATTCGTCCCTCCAGCAGCTCCAGCAGAACGTGCAGCGCACACAGCAGCTTCTGACCCAGGCGCAGAACATCGCCTTCGAGGTCGGCCAGATCGACCAGGCGTTCCAGCAGAACTACGGCAACGTGCCGCTGTCGGCGACCGAGCAGCAGCTTGTCGAAGGCGCGCGCGCCCGTTGGGAAAACACGGTCGGCGGATTGCAGGACGCACTGCGCGTTCAGGCCGGTGTTGTCGGCAACATCGACACCAACCGCGCGGAAATGTCGGCGCTGGTCGGCCAGAGCCAGAACGCCGTCGGCGCGCTGCAGGCCACCCAGGCAGGCAATCAGCTTCTGGCCCTCCAGTCCCAGCAGCTCTCCGACCTGATCGCCGTCATTTCCGCCAACGGACGGGCCGATGCGCTGTCCGAGGCCGAACGCGCCACGGCCGCCGAGCAGGGCCGCATCCAGCGCGAGCGGTTCCTCGCGCCCGGCGGAGGCTACCAGCCCGGCAACGCGCAGATGTTCAACGGCAACTGACGGCCGGAAAGGGGAAAGCATGGACGGGAAGATCCTCGCCTGCATCGGTGCCATCGTCTTCGTCGCCGTGGCCGTCACGGCGACGGTGATCGAGATGACGCGCAGGGACGATCCGGCGCCGGACGTCTCCTCGCCCGCCCTCGCGCCGCAGGCGCTCGATCCGCTGCGCGAAGGCCAGCGCCGTTGCCAGCAGATGGGCGATGCCGCCGCGAGCGATGCCGGGTGCCTGCGCGTCTGGGCGGAGACCCGTGACCGCTTTCTCGGGCGCGATACCGAAGGGGAGCGCTGAGCCGTGGGCAATACGGGGGTCATCGACAACTTCCTCGGTGTCTTCACTCTATATATAGACTCCGGGTTCGGCCTGCTCGGCGGCGAAGTGGCGTTCATCGCCACGACGCTCATCGTCATCGACGTGACGCTCGCCGCCCTGTTCTGGGCCTGGGGCGCTGACGATGACGTTGTCCAGCGGCTGGTGAAGAAGACACTGTTCATCGGGGTCTTCGCCTACCTGATCTCCAACTGGAACAATCTCGCCCAAATCGTCTTCGACAGCTTCGCCGGGCTCGGCCTCATGGGTTCTGGCACTGGCTTTTCCGTCGAGGACCTGATGCGCCCCGGCCGCGTGGCGCAGACCGGGCTCGACGCGGGCCGTCCGTTGCTCGAATCCATCTCGGACCTCATGGGCTGGATCGCCTTCTTCGAGAACTTCATCCAGATCGCCTGCCTGCTGCTGGCCTGGGCGCTCGTGGTCCTCGCCTTCTTCATCCTCGCCGTCCAGCTTTTCGTGACGCTGATCGAGTTCAAGCTCACGACGCTCGCGGGGTTCGTGCTCATTCCCTTCGGCCTGTTTGGCAAGACCGCGTTCATGGCCGAGCGCGTGCTGGGCAACGTGGTGTCGTCAGGCATCAAGGTTCTGGTCCTCGCCGTCATCATCGGCATCGGCTCGACCCTGTTCGGCCAGTTCACGGCGGGCTTCGGCGGGCAGACACCGACCATCGACGAGGCCATGGCCATCGTCCTCGCGGCACTATCCCTCCTTGGACTTGGCATCTTCGGACCCGGCATCGCGACCGGCATCGTGTCGGGCGGACCGCAGCTCGGCGCGGGCGCGGCGGTCGGAACCGGCCTCGCTGTCGCCGGCGCGGGCATTGCTGCTGGTGGCGCGACTATGCTCGCCGCGAAGGGCGGTGGCGCTGCCCTGTCAGGAGGCGCCGCCGCTGTCCGCAGCGGATCGGCGCTCGCCGGTGGCGCGACCACTGCGTACTCGCTCGGCTCTCTCGGTCAATCCGGTGCATCCGGGGTTGCGTCCGGGATCGGCGGCGTCGCCCGCGCCGCTGGCGGTGCTGTTGCCTCTCCCCTCAAGCGCGCAGCCGCCCGCGCGTCCGAATCCGTCAAATCCTCATACCAGTCCGGCGCTCAGGCTGCCTTTGCAGCCGGCCGAGGGACCTCCTCGATGGGAACGGTCGGCGGCGATACGCCGAAGTCATCATCCTCCGCGCCCGGCACCGCCCCGGCCTGGGCATCGAACATGCGCCGGAGCCAGACCCTCAGCCACGGCGCCACCGCCGCCGCGCACGCCGTTCGTTCCGGCGACAGCCACGGCGGCGGCTCCTCCATCAGCCTATCGGAAAGTGACCGCTCATGACCCTGTTCAAAAGGCCCGCCGCCCACTTCGGCAAATCCCCGGAACCGGAAACGCCCTATCAGCGTGCCGCGCAGGTCTGGGACGAGCGCATCGGCTCGGCCCGCGTTCAGGCCCGCAACTGGCGGCTGATCGCCTTCGGCAATCTGTTCCTCTCGGCAAGCTTCGCCGCCGCGCTGGTTTGGCAGACCGCGCAGGGCACCATCGTTCCATGGGTGGTCGAGGTCGATGCCCACGGCGAGGCGCGTGCCGTCGAACCGGCGATTGCCGCCTATCAGCCGACCGATCCGCAGATCGCATGGCATCTGGCCCGCTTCGTCGAACAGGTTCGCGGGCTTCCGTCCGACGCCATCGTCGTGCGGCAGAACTGGTTGCGCGCCTACGAGTTCACGACCGATCGCGGTGCCGTGGCGCTCAACGAGCATGCCCGGTCCAACGATCCGTTCCCCCGCGTCGGCCGCGAGCAGATCTCGATCGACGTATCGAGCGTTATCCGCGCCTCGCCCGACAGTTTCCGCGTGGCGTGGACGGAACGCCACTACGAGAGCGGGCAGCTCGCCCGAACCGAGCGATGGACCGCGATCCTGACCGTCGTCATCCAGCCGCCGCGAACCACCGAACGCCTGCGGGCAAACCCGTTGGGTGTGTACGTCAATGCAATTTCATGGTCGAGGGAGATGGGGCAATGAACCCGTATCCGAACCCCGCTACCAAACGTCCCGCAATCCACAGGTCGGTTTCAATCCTCACCGTCGTGGCCGCGCTTGCTCTTGGCGGCTGCGCGACCAACCGCACCGCGCAATTCAGCTACGACGATGACGTGCCGCCGCTCCCGGCGGTTCCCGCTTCCGTCGCAAGCGAAGCGCCGCGACCCCTGCACACGCCACCGGGCTGGACGCCGGCCAGAGGCGGGCCGAACGCCACGACGGCGACTGGCCGCATCGAGAACGCCAATGCCGCCGCGCGCGTCGAGCCGCGTAGGGAAGGCTATTACAATGCCATCCAGATCTATCCTTGGTCCGAAGGCGCTCTCTATCAGGTCTATGCCGCGCCCGGCCAGATCACCACCATCGCGCTCGAACCCGGCGAAAGCCTCACAGGGACTGGCCCGATTGCGGCAGGTGATACAGCGCGCTGGATCATCGGGGACACGGAAAGCGGGAGCGGTGCGGAGCGGCGCGTTCATGTCCTGGTCAAACCCACCCGGCCGGACATCACCACGAACCTGGTCATCACCACCGACCGGCGCACCTATCTGATCGAGCTGCGCTCGGGCGAGGAGACGTGGATGCCCTCGATCGCCTGGGCCTATCCGACTCCCCCGGCAGGCCAGCGCCAGACCGCTCCGGCCGCGCCGGTCATCCCGGCAGTCCATGCGCGGAACTATCGATACGGGCTGGCTGGCGACACCCCGCCATGGCGTCCGGTCTCGATCTACGACGACGGGCGCAGGGTCTATATCGAGTTTCCCCGAGGGATCGTGCAGGGCGAGATGCCACCGATCTTCGTGCTCGGCTCGGACGGCCAGCCCGAGATCGTCAATTCCCGCATCCATAACAACATCCTGATCGCCGACCGCCTGTTCGGAGCCGCCGAGCTGCGCCTCGGCAACGGCGAGCGCCAACAGGTCGTCAGGATCGTCCGGATCGAAGCAACGGCCCAGGGCCAGAGCGCACCGGCCGGGGAGACACCCTCATGACCGATACGTCGAGCACTCCGGAAACCGCTGCCGCCCCGATGCGGCTGCGCGCCGAACCGCCCCGCGTCACCCGCATCTCCCGCAAGGTCCTGGCCGGGCTCGGCATCTTCGCCGGCCTTGGCGTCGGCGGCGCGCTGATCTATGCACTCCAGACCGTTGACCGGCAGCAAACGAGCGAAGAGCTGTTCACCACGGACCGTCGCCAGACGGCCGACGGTTTGCGCGATCTGCCGGGCAGCTACGGCGACGTGCCGGCGCTCGGGCCTGCCTTGCCCGGCGATCTCGGCGGGCCGATCCTGCGCTCGCGCGAGGAAGGTCAGCCGATCCCAGCGACGCCGATGCCGGTGCCCCAGACCGATCCGGAGGAACAACGACGCCTCGCCGAGCTGGAAGCGGCGCGCACCAGCGAACTGTTCTTCCAGACGCGGGCGGGACAGAGCGCCGCTTCACCGACATTTCCATCCCTGCCGGGACTACCGGGGCTGGCGGCCACAAGCACCGAGGATCGGCACCGGGCCTTCCTCAATGCCGAGGTCAATCGCCGTACCGTCGCGCCGGATCGCATCGCGGCGCCCGCGTCACCCTTCGTCCTGCAGGCTGGTTCGGTCATCCCCGCCGCGCTCATCACCGGCATCCGTTCTGACCTTCCGGGGCAGATCACAGCCCAAGTCACGCAGGCCGTCTATGACAGCCCGACCGGCTCGATCCTTCTCATTCCGCAGGGTACACGCATTATCGGGGAATACGACGCCGGCGTGACCTCCGGTCAGCGCCGTGTGCTGCTCGTCTGGAACCGTCTGATCTTCCCGAACGGTCGCTCGATCGTCCTCGAACGCCAGCCCGGCGCCGATGCTTCCGGCTACGCCGGTTTGCAGGACGGCGTCGACTACCATTGGTGGGATCTCATGAAGGCGGCCGGTCTTTCGACCCTGCTGGCGGTTGGCGCCGAGCTGGCGACCAGCGAGGAGGATCGGCTTATCCGCGCCATCCGCGACGGCGCTCAGGACACCGTCAATCAGGCCGGGGAGCAGATTGTCCAGCGTCAGTTGCAGGTCGAGCCGACCCTCACGATCCGACCCGGCTTTCCATTCCGCGTGATCGTCTCGCGCGACCTTATCCTCGAACCATATGGACATCCACAATGACCAAACTGAAGCTCGGCCCGCTCCCCGACGACAAGCCCGTCAAGATGACGGTAGAACTTCCCGCCGCGCTGCACCGCGATCTCGTCGCCTATGCCGAGATATTGGCAAAGGAGAGCGGGCAGCCTGTGGCCAATCCCACGAAGTTGATTGTGCCCATGCTAGTGAGGTTCATCGTCACGGACCGGGGCTTCGCTCGGCAGCGCCGGTCACGCTCGACTAACTGAGCTCACCTCTCTGCCATCTGTGCTTTGGAGCGGGCAAAGCTCAGGAATCGGCGCATTGAGGGATTGTCATGGCTCGGGGACCAGACTGCGCTGAAAGGCATGATGTCGTTATCCTGTGCAAACGGGACAAGTGCAACACCAGGAAAAGCTAGATACGACCACGCTTCTGATACGACCGTAATTCCTTCGCCGAGAGCTACGACGTGCATGAGCGTTTCTTGTGACACTTCTCGGTATTCGATAGCTGGGTTGGCTGTGTGATGATCGGCGACGCGACGCACAATGTAATCGTGTAAATCCTGACCCGGATCGTATCGTGTAACAAGAAACCGCTCTTTCCGCAGTTCCGGCCAGTCCAGCTGCGCATTCCTGGCGAGGGAATGATCCGCGCGCAGAGCGACGAAAATACGTTCCCGCCACATTTCAGCCAAATCGCAACCGGCGATCTCATCGCTGCCCGCAAGAAAAGCAATATCCAAGTCACCGGCGTGGATTCCGGCAATATGTTTCCCACGGCTACCATCTCGGATGTCTATTGCAATGCCGGGATACTCGTTCCTGTATCCGTCTAACACCGATCGCAGGAAGCCGCCTGCGATCGATGTCATGATGCCGATGCGAAGCTTGCCGGTTTCAACGCGACCAGCAGCACCCGCTAACACAACGGCGTGCCCGATTTCCTGAAGCGCGGGTGCAACTTGGGCCAAAAACTTCGCCCCGGCGTCAGTAGGCTTCACACCTGCCGCCCCCCGTTCGAACAGGGCAACTCCGATGTTATCTTCAAAATCACGAACGGCTCGGCTCACACTAGAAGGACGCTTTCCTAGTGCTTCGGCCGCTCGCGCGAAACTCCTATATTCCGCCGCTGCCAACACGTAGCTAAATCGACGGAGATCGAACCGCCCGGTGCCCAAAGTTCCTGAGACTTGGGGGGTTGAACGTAAGCCAGACTGTGCCGCCTTCATGCCTGGACCCTTTGTGAGTGTTCTCGGTCAATTTGTAAGCGTGATGCGTGGTCGAAAATCTGATACATCTTGATGGCGCACGACCACACTTTGTAGGCCAATCGCGCATCAATGAGCTATCTTATTGAAAATAAATAGATTCTGGGTCAGCTTGCGCGGCATTAGCGCATGGGAACTACCTGAACTCGAGATTTCCCAATAAGATCGGGATGTTAGGGATCCGCCTTAGTACCGCTGCTTTGCAAATCTACTGGCAGCAAGCCGTCAGGAAAGTTCTGGTAGCATACCGGCCGCAGGAAACGGCGGATAGAAAGTGTGCCGACTGAGGTCGCGCCGAAGTTGGTGGAGGCCGGATAGGGGCCGCCGTGAACCATCGATTCGCAGACCTCCACGCCGGTGGGAAAGCCGTTCACCAGAATCCGGCCGGCCTTGCGTTCCAGGATCGGCATCAGGCGCTTCGCCAGCGCGATGTCGACGGTATTATCCATGTGTAGTGTTGCCGTGAGCTGGCCTTCGAAGCCTTGCGCAAGGGCCTCCATGTCGTCAGGACCATTGACACGAACGACAAGCCCCAGCGGTCCGAAAACTTCTTCGCCCAAGGCGACATCCGCCAGGTAGTTCGTGTCGTCGGTCTCGTAGAGGTTCGGAAGCGCATCGCGGCCACCGCTCTCGGTCACCAGCACCGATTTCACCGCATTGTGGGTATCGAACTGTTCCTTACCACTGCGGTAGGCCTGCGCAATGCCGTCAGTCAGCATGCATTGCTTCGTCACCCGCTTCAGCGCTTCGGCAGCAGCCTCGACGAAGGCATCGCCCTCGGCGCCTTTCTGAACCACCGCGATGCCAGGGTTGGTGCAGAACTGGCCCGCCCCCAACGTGAGAGAGTCGGCCCAGCCGATGCCGATGGCCGCGCCGCGGGTTTTCACGGCTCCAGGCAGCAGGAACATTGGGTTGACCGAGCCAAGCTCACCAAAGAAGGGGATCGGGTCAGCGCGCTGGCAGCAAAGGTCGAAGAGCGCCCGGCCACCGCGGAGCGAACCGGTGAAGCCCACTGCCCTGATTAATGGGTTTTGGACCAATGCCATACCGACGCTGCGGTCACCACCTTGGATCAGCGAGAAAACGCCCGCAGGCATGCCGGATTTCACGATCGCGGCTGCAATTGCTTCGGCCACGATCTCGCCCGTGCCCGGGTGCGCGGAGTGACCCTTGATAACCACCGGACAGCCCGCAGCGAGCGCGGCGGCAGTGTCGCCACCAGCGGTCGAGAAGGCGAGCGGGAAGTTCGAGGCGCCGAACACAGCGACCGGGCCGATCGGACGTTGCACCATCCTGAGCTTTGGACGTGGTATCGGCTGGCGGTCGGGGAGCGCGGCATCGTGTCGGCGGTCGAGGTAGTCTCCCTTCAGTATATGGCCCGCGAAAAGGCGGAGCTGGCCAGTGGTGCGGTCGCGCTCGCCGTTCAGGCGCGCCTCTGGGAGGCCCGTTTCCTGCGTGCCGATCTCAGTAATGGCTTCGGCACGGGCTTCGATTTCGTCGGCGATGGCATTGAGAAACTCCGCCCGGGTCTCGCGGGTGGTATAGCCGTAGATCCAGAAAGCCTCTTCAGCCGCCTGGCATGCGCGCTCTATCAGCGCCGGGGTACCAACAGCGAAGCTATGCGACAGGCCGTACGCGGGTTGGGAAGTGAAGGTTTGTTCTCCCGCAACCCACTCGCCCGCGATGAAATGCTTGCCGTTCGGTATGAAGTTTGTGTCAGTTGGCATAGCTCTTTCCTTTGGTAGCGCCGCAATCGTTCTGCCTGCGGGCTACGCCACTCAGATCAGCGATTTGGTCTTCTCAAGCGTGGCGTAGCTTCGGGAGGGGTTGGTGAAAAGAATATCGAAGCCATCGCGTAAGACTTCCTCGGCGTTTGCGGTTGTGACATGTGGATGGGCCACGCGCATTCCGACCTTCTTTGCTTCCGCCAGAATCTTGGCCTTGGCTTCCACCATCAACGGGTGGTCATATTGGCGTGGGTAGCCGAGCTGCTGGCTGAGATCTCCCTCTCCAATCATGATCGCACCCACACCCGGGACTGCAAGAATCTCAGACAGATTCTCCATCGCCTCGACGCTTTCGATCATCAGCACGACCATGATCTCGCCCTCGGGCACCAGCGGCCAGACATCGGCGCGGGCGTAGTACTCGGGAACGCTGAGACCCCAATACCGTGCGGCGGAATTGGGGGCATCGCCGCGCAGACCTCTCGGCTCGAAGTTCGGCCTGTCTGCGGGGCGGGCGTAGCGGCAGGCCGCAACCGCGTTCCGCGCCTGCTCGGCGGTGGCAACATGAGGAAACACCACGCCATATGCCCCTTGATCTAGTACCTGCTTTGCCATCCAGGTGTTCATCTCAGCGCCATTGGCTGGGATGCGCACGAAGGGTGTGACATCAGGCCGAAGCATCCCCCCCTCGATCATCCGCCGCCTGTTCATTAGGAACTGCATCGCGTCCCGCAATTCCGAGGCGGAATATGGTGTGTGCTCCATTTCGAAGAGCACCCCGTCGAGGGGGGAGAGGCCGAGTTGAATCGCCTCTTCACGCTCGGCGCGGGCAAAGGCCATGGTCGGCCTTTTTCCTTCTTCCAGCGCCGCGATGATGCCGTTCAGTCGTTTGTTCTTATCCATTGTTTCCTCTGGTTTCTCCGCCTAGAGCGGCAGGAACATCTCTTCGGGAGCATAGAGCTGTGGGATCAGTCCCTGCTGGTGGCTGTAGCGGATAAGCGCTTCGACCGATGCGCGGTTGGCCTCAAGGCCGTAGGGAACCGGATCGTCGCCGACGATCTGCATGAGGGCGTAGTCCTTCTCTGCCGACTTGCCGGTAGCCGTGCCCGTGCGCAAGGCATCGAGATAGGGTGTTTTTGCCGCGGTGCAGGCATCATAGATCGCCTGGGCAAGGTCCGGGTTGTCGCGCAATAGTTCTTCCCTGACGGCAAGACAACCGTGAATGGGGTAGACTCCGTTCCGGAAATAGACCTCTCGGTCGCGCCGGTCGGGGTCATCGAAAAGTTCGCGCAGGTTTTCGGGAAGTATCGGCGCACTTCCCTTGTCGCCCGGCTTGCCTACTCGACCGACCCCCGCATCACCCGTGCAGGCGGCGTCGAGTTCGCCGACGCTCATCATTGCCGCGAGGGAAGTGCCTTCGGCCACGTGCCGCACGTTCGCGGGTAGTTTCAGTGCCTCAACATGCTCCTCGTCGTCAACGAACCATGTCACCTTATCGATGTCGACGCCGTAGTCGTTTTGCAAAAGGCCTCGCTTCCACACGCCAGTTGTCACCGAATAGGCGCGCACACCGAAACGTTTACCTTCAAGGTCTTTGGGCGTGTCGATTCCGGCATCCGGCCGCACGACGATACCTTCGTGGTGGAAGCGACGGACGGAAAAGATCGGCAGGGCGATGATCGGCACGCCGTGGGCTCGGGCGATCATATAAGTGGTGGGCGCAATATCGCAGATGTCGAAGGCCAGTTCCCGCACCATCATCCGGAAAGCCGCTATATGCGGCTTGACCTCGACGAATTCCAGCGCAGCGCCCTTCACCTCCACCGCGCCGGTCTTCAGCGCCTCGGTGTATGGATGCGTACGCATAGCGACTCTCAATGCGGTCCTGGTCATTCGCGCCTCCTTCTCGGTCGTAGCCGTCATCCGAAACGTACTCAGCGGTTCTAACCCCGATGCTGTCGCGCCAGGAAATAGAAGATGCGCCGAGAATAATAGGAATTCGGGCATTCCTCCCCGGCGCGCGGGGAGGTTTCATATAATGTTTGCAAGAACTCCAATTAGCGGGATCGAGATGACCAGTGTTAGCCTCCAGAAAACTGGCTAGGCTACGTCCTTGCCATTCTGGAACGGAGGACTTTCAGGCATGATCATAGATTGCCACGGGCATTTCACTACGGTTCCCGATCAATTCAAGGCGTATCGTAAGGCCCAGATTGCGGACTTCGAGAGCGGCAGGACTTCTGCTTTCGCGGCACCACCCGACATCTCGGACGAGCAGTTGCGCGAAGGGCTCGAGGCAAATCAGATCCGGCTTCAGTCCGAGCGTGGCATCGACATGACCCTCTTTTCACCCATTGCCGGGCTTATGGGGCACCATCACGGGAACGAGGCGCTAAGCCAACACTGGTCGCGCGCCTCCAACGATCTCGTCTATAGAGCCTGCGAACTCTATCCCGCGCGCTTCGCGCCGGTGTGTCAGCTTCCGCAAAGTCCGGGGGCCGATCCGCGCGGCTGCATCGAAGAATTGGAGCGCTGCGTTCTTGAGCTTGGATTCATCGCCTGCAACCTGAATCCCGACCCCTCGGACGGGTATTGGACAGACCCGCCAATGACTGACTGAACCGCACCGGGTTTGCCGGAGGCTCCAACTTCTGAGAAA
>CENV01000039.1_pt1 | contig 45811 bp, 39 predicted proteins | sample 530231 | NCBI WGS metagenome assembly CENV01 (sample SAMEA2619815, study PRJEB7988) | marine metagenome | biome: marine biome (ENVO:00000447); feature: surface water layer (ENVO:00002042); material: "saline water (ENVO:00002010), including plankton (ENVO:xxxxxxxx)" | depth 5 m
CTCCCCGGCACCCGGCCCCGTCCTCGCCAACTACGGCCTCGACACCCTGCGCTTTATCACCCCCGTCGGCGCCGGCGACACCATCCAGGCCCGCCTCACCTGCAAACGCAAAATCGACCAGGGCAAAGCCGCCCCCGACGGCACCCCCCAAGGTGTGGTGGTTTGGGATGTTCAGGTCAAAAACCAGGACGACGAACTCGTCGCCAGCTACGACATCCTCACGCTGGTGGCGAAGAAGAAAGGGGACGCATAACCCGTGTGGTGAGTTGGTCCTTACTCTTTAATTCAAGGCTTCCTTGGTGATGGCCGCTCCTTTTGGGGCGGCCTTTTTTTATGCTATTTGTTAAAGCGGCTATAAGGAGGAATGGGCGTGGCTACAGCAGACTTAGAATCGCTCTTGTATGAAAGCGAAAGTGACTGCCTTGATTTCAAAAGAGAGAACTATTCTCTGAGCGTCGGGAATGATGAGAAAGGTGAGCTGTTAAAGGACGTATTGGCTTTTGCCAATGCATGGCGTCGAACGGATGCCTATATCTTAACGGGAGTTAGGGAGGTAAAGGGAGGTAGAAGTGAGCCTGTGGGGATTGATGATGATTTGGATGATGCCCAGCTTCAACAGTTCATAAACGGTAAGACTAACAGGCCGGTGTTGTTTAGCTATAGTACTCAAAGAATAGATGGGGTTCTGATTGGCGTGATAAAGATACCTGTTCAGGACAGGCCAGTATATGCCAACAAAAATTTTGGTAAAGTCGAAAAAGATGTAGTGTATGTAAGGCGCGGGAGTAGTACAGGCAAGGCGCGACCGGATGAAGTATCGAAAATGGGTGTCTCTAATCTGGGTGGTGACGAAGACCCCCAAATATATTTGGGTGTGTGTCGTGCCGAGGACGATAGGGATTTAGGTGGAAAAATAAGTTTCCAGGCAACCCATCTCTCGGGAATTGATCGACCTAGTATTCCAGACTATGGGATGGGAGGCGGCTTATTTTCGGCTCTGACTGGGCCCAATCAAGACTATTGCAGAGAGCTTTTTGATTACTTCAAATTCTCTTTTTCTACCTGTCCTCTAAAATTTTATTTGCGAAATGATTCTGGTGTCTCTGTTTCCAATGTTCATGTTGAGATCTTGATTCCTTATGATGTGCCGGGGCTGGTAGTTAGTGACTCTGGGGCAATGCCCAAAAAGCCCTCGCCTTACTACCGCATGTCTCCTGGGGGTAGATTCGATTCTGATAGTATTCTTAGTCTCCCTAGTGAACCCTCAGCAAGCCTCTCTCAGAACGGGGAGGGGAGAATAATAGAAGTCAAATTCCCAAGAGCTTTGCCAGGGCAGAAGGTTCTCGCCAGTAATATGATTTTTATTGGTGCGGACAGGGATGTCTCGTTAACGGTTGAGGCAAATATATATGGCGAGCAGATTTCCAAACCCTTATGTCAAAAATTAGAAATAGAAGTCAGTATTGTAGAGCGTGTTTTTTCCATCGAACAGTTGGATGAGATGTATAGAGGGGCAGTATAAAAATACTAATTTCTCTTGGGTGTGCCTTGACGGCTAAGGGGGGGCTGTTGGATTATAAAGGCACTGCCTCCGGGTGCGGCAACACCCGAAGGCAGCTAACCATAACAGACTGCATAGGAGTCCATCATGGCTGAGCGCAATCATAAGCCACGCGCCCGTGTGGGTAAAAGCGAATCCCCCAAACCCAACCGCGAATTTCCCTATATTCGCCACCTCAAGGTCCACCCCGGCCAGTACTACTCGTCCGGCGGGCCTCTGTATCTCCACCTAAGCCGACCGCCCAAGCCCCCGGTGCCCTGGGTTCACGTGAAGGGCTACTGGCTCGCCGAGGCCGGCTTCGCCATCGGCACGCAACTGGAGGTGGAAGTCAGCGAAGGCCGCCTGGTGATCTCGGCGGCCCCCGAGCCCTCCGGCGCCTAACCGCCGCCCGCGCCGCCGCCTTGCCGGGCGGCGGCACACTGACACCGTATTCGATATATCGTATTCTGGCCGATGTTGGGGTTCGGTGCCGGGCACCGTGAAGCCTCCATCGCTGGAGAGAAGTATGGACCGCGCGCAGACGCTCACATTGCTGCAATCCCATTTGCCAACCTTGGCCCAGGAGTACGGCGTTAAGTCGTTGGCGTTGTTTGGTTCCTTGGCCCGGGATCAGGCCGATGAGGGCAGCGACGTAGACATTCTGGTTGCTTTTGATGGACCTGCCACTTCTGCCCGTTATTTCGGCCTGCAATTCTATCTCGAGGATCTGTTGGGTCGGCCGGTCGACCTTGTGACAGACAAAGCGCTGCGCTCGGAGCTGCGGCCCTATGTGGAGCGCGAGGCGGTACATGTCTAACAAGCGGCCGCCTCGAGAATGGCAGTTCTATGTCCAGGACATGCTCGATTTCGCCGAGAAAGCACTGGCCTATACGGAGGGTCTCACCCAAGATCAATTCATTACGGATGGATTGACCTACGACGCCACACTAAGAAATCTGGAATTGATTGGTGAGGCGGCAACGCGCATTCCCGATGACGTACGCACTTACTTCGATGCCGTGCCCTGGCGGATGATTATCGCCACCCGAAACAAACTGATTCACGCCTATCTGGGTATCGATAACGATACGGTCTGGAGCATCATCCAGGATGATCTGCCGGATTTGGTTCCACTGCTGCGCCGCGTGATCGACGATGCCGGAAGCGCCTGACCGTTTTCGCTTCTTCCTGGAAATCAGAAAGCGAAAAGCCCCGGTGCACCCACCGAGGCTTTAACGCCGACCGGGCACTCCCAGTCCACTTGTCGCAGAGCATAGGACGATATCGGAGCATTGATCAAATCCAACTTCAAAATTCGCCTGGGCAGTCTTCCCCATACCCCGTCCGCGTCAACCTACTCAAGCAACCACGGTCGCCCGGTGATCTCCGCCGGCTCGAAGCCCGCGGACGTTTGACGCCGCCCGCGCCGCCGCTTGGCCGGGCAGCGGCGATGTCGAACCTGTCACTAAATGCCCCAGGCTGACTGCGCTCGTTCTAGCCAGGACACCATCCCTTCGACTATTTGCAGCCTTAGTATACTGAAGTGCTTCAGTGTCTCCTTTCGCTAGGATCGAAATTATAGTGTGCTTACAGGGTGAGACGCCGTTTAGGAGCGCTTCGCCGCGGACACGCTCAGATTGTGAGTTGGCAGGAGATATCTGTGAGTAAGTACAAACGATATGCCGGTATTCAGTATCACGGCCATGCGGGATCAACCCAGCTTTGTAAGGAGGCGATCCTCAGACTGATTCAAGGTGGAGAAACCTTCAGTGGCGTGATCTTGATAACCGATCAAGGCCAATTTGATTGCAGGCACGCTTTCATGATGAGAACTCTTCGGGAGTGCTGTATTGCGATAAAAGGCGGTTTTCGGTCCGGCTATTCAGGGGAGGGGCCGCGAGGCCTGTCCGAAATGTTGTCTGTTCTGCGGCTTTTCTTTGAGGATATTGAAGAGTACGTGGTGCCCACGGATTTTATCGACCGAATTAACGCTTCCTATCTGCAAAGCAAGGATTTGGAGTTTCTCCAGAACTTGGAGCCGGTCAGGCCGATGAGATGGTTTGACTATATTCAGGACCGCCATGATGACCGTAGTGTGCCTTTTCATACGTTTCCGCCTGAGCTCCCCTTTGGCGTGATTGATCCGCGCCTGGCTCCTTTGGCCGTGCGGTTCAAAGAGAACCCGGACTCCGTGCTGATGGACGCGTATCGAATGCTTGAGGATATCGTGCGGGGGCGATGTGGTATCAGGGGAGAGGGCGGTGTCAAATTATTCTCGGCAGCCTTCCGAGGAAAAGGCGTAACGCTCAATTGGCGGAACATTGACGCCAGAGAATGTGAAGGAAGGGCCAACCTGTTTATTGGCGCGTTCATGGCTTATCGAAATCGGCGCGCTCACCAGCCGTCGGTTGGGGACTTACACCGGGATGTGCGGGAGTTCATGCTGATCAATGAACTTTTCTGCTTGGAAAGAGAAGCGGTAGTCGCTGCGACTGATCCCGCATAACACGATTTTCGGATGGGCAGTATGGCTACAGAAGATGGGGTAAGAGTCCGAGGATGCGCTCAATCTGGTTTCACCCATTGATCGGTTCGATATCTGGCGGGATTAACGTCCTGCCGATTTCACCACGGCGGTCACGGCCGTCTTCATCGGCAAGTACAAAAAGCCCGCATCGGCTTCCTCGAATCCAAACCGCTCATAGAACGCCACCAGGTCCTCGCCCAACGGATCAACAATAATCAGCGACACCCCCAGCGATTCCCGCAGTTTTACCAGCCGCTTGATGGCGTCCGCCACAAGGACTTTGCCCAAGCCTTGTCCTTGAAAGGACTGGCATGCCGCTAAGCGACCGATGAGCGCTGCGGGAATGCTGGGATAGGGAGAATCGGATTGATTGTGTGGAAGATCATCGGGCTCGATGCTGTGTGAGGAGAGCGTGTAGTAACCAGCAAGGCGACCGGGATGATCGGTATGGATGGCGGCGTAGCAGCGGTTCAGGTTCCGGCGGGCGTCTTGGGAAACCTGTCTTTGGATGAAGTGATTGAGACTCTGCACGCCGCAGTCGAAATGGCTGCGGTCGTGCTTGGTCTTGTCAAAACTGCATATGTCGAAGGGTGAAGCGGGCATTCCTTTGCTCTCCGTCACTGTCCCTGTGGTTGGAGACCAAGCTATTTACCGAAGCGCGTCGACCAGATAGTCGGTGGGCGCCGGCGGGTTCTCGATGGCGTCCAGTACCCGGTAAAACTCATCATTGCTAACGCGGGTTACCGTAGTACGGCTTAGCAGGCGCTGGGCCCGAGCCACGGCGGTGGTCAGCAGAAACTCCGTCAAACGCGAGCCGTTGATCTCGGCGGCTTGCTGCAACAGAGCCTTGGTCTTGGCGTCAATGCGCAAATTCACCCGTTCGTCTTTACGAGAGGTATTCGCAGTAGGCGCATTCATGGTGCACATCCCAGGCCCTTATGGGTCCTATCGTGTTAAAGGACGATCCTTCTGGATCGCAACCGTGAGTACAATGTACTCACGGCAAGGTGTTCGGTCAAGGGACCTGGGCATCCCGGTTCGACCCCAACTTGGCCTTGAGCCAAATAATCGGCTCATAATTTGAGCCGATTAGAGGTTCTATTCGGCTCACTATGCTCCGGCCGGCTGGGGGCCGGCCGGAGCTGAGCTTCCTGGCGGCTTCGGTGCTCCGCCAGAGCCGGCACGTTGATTACTGAATGACCTGACTGATGACCACCACCGGGATGATGTCGGTGTAGTTGGTGCGGTCGGCGCTGAGCGCCTTACCTTCGGCGGCCATTGCCGCTTGGAAGCTGCCGAGGTCGTCGAAGAACATGTGCGCCGCCGCGATGCTGGCGGGTGGGTTTTCGCTGCCGCCGGGCAGGGCTTGATCGATTTCCAGCTTGACCAACCCATGCGGGCCGAGGCGGTCGCGGATCAGGCGGGCGTGGGTGTTTTGGTAGTACCCGTGGTCGAATTGGAACGCTTCGTGGGGCGGGTAGGATACGGTCACTCTGATCATGTTTTCCTCCATTGGGGGCGTCCGTGCAAGGGTGTCAGGCCGGCATGTTAAGTTCGCGGAACAGGTCGCGGCCCAGTGCCGCGGAGGCGGCCAGCAGCCGGCCGATCATGGCGCCGCTGACGCCGCCCATGGCCACATCCTGGCCGGTGAAGAGCAGGCCTTTCACCGGGCTGAATGCACGGGTCCAGCGTTGCTCGTAGCGCTCGGGGGTGGGGGCGAACGACATGAAGTCGCCACGGGTGCGGCCCAGGAAGTCGTTGAAGCTCAGTGGCGTGGCCAGTTCGGCGTGGGCGACATGGCCTTCGGCCTTGGGGTAGAACCGGTAGACCTGCTGGAGCATTTCCTCGGTGAGCCGCGCTTTGAGTGCTTCGTACTCGTCGCCACGGTGCTTCCACTGGGTGCCCTGGAATGGCTTCCAAAGGTTCCAGTCGGTGAAGCTGCAGATATCCATGGTGGTGCGGTCCGGGTAGCGCTCGGGCCAGGTGGGGTCTTTTGCGGAAGGCTGCGAGATAAAATGCAGCGGCATCCGGCGGTTCGACGAGTCCTGGATATAGTGCTGCCAGTCTTCGGTCTGATGGGCGCTTTGGTGGATCCAGATGTTGGCGGGTCCGACATCCAGATCCGCGTTGCTGGCGTTGAGGCCCAGGTTGAGCACCACCGCCGGTAGCGTACTGGGCATGGACTGAGCCTTGGCGTTTACCTTGGCCACATCCGGGCGTTCGCTTTTGAGCATGCTCAGGGTCTGCCGGATGCCGATACCGCTGATGACCCGTAGCGCTTCGAGCACTTCGCCGCCGGCCATCCGTACGCCGACCACCGTGCCGTTGTGTTCGACCACCTCAACCACGTCGGCGCCTGCCAGTACCATGCCGCCGGCCTGGCGAACGGTTTCCGACATCTGGTCGGCGATGACCTGGGCGCCGCCAATGGGATAGCTGGCACCATCCAGGTAGTGGCGAATAACGGCGGCGTGCACCGAGAAGGAGGCCACACTCGGCAGGCTGGCGTAGTCACCGAAGTGACCGCAGAGCACGGCGATCAGCTTCTCGTTGCTGGTGATGGAGCGGAGCACTTCCAGTGTGGTTTTTTCGGCCAGGGGCATGAAGCGCGGCGCGATCTGGTCGAAGGCTTGGTCCGCAATCGGTCCCGGCATCGCCCGGACGGCCAGGAATTCACCGGCGGGCCGGCTCGCTTCGTTGACCAGCTCGATGTAGCGGTCGATGGCGTCGGCCTCTTCGGGGAAGTATTGCTTCATCCGCTCGCGGAAGGCGGCGCTGCCGGCGTGGTATTCGAACACCTCATCGCCAATCGCAATCTTGTTGTAGACCTCGGGCATCTTCTGCCACTTCAGCTCGCCGCGCGTGACCTTGTTGAACAGGCTCTGCAGCGTCCCGGGGCGATGAACCTCGCCTATGTAATGCAGGCCCACGTCCCATTCGAACCCGGGGCGTTTGAATACCTGCAGGCATCCGCCGATGACCGCGTGGCGCTCAAGCACCAGTACCTTCTTGCCGTCGAGTGCCATCAGTGCCGCGGCGGTAAGGCCGCCGGCGCCCGAGCCGACCACAATGGCATCGAATTGGGTGTCGAGGTCGCCGTTCGCCAGCGCGCGCTTGTAGCTTGTTTCAGTGCTGCTTTTCATTATTGTCGCCCTCGTTGGGTGGATTGGACGGGGTACGAAGCCTGTACTCAGGCGGAGGGTCCGAAGAGGCCGGGGCCCGCCAGGGAGGCGCCACCGTCCACGGGCAGAACAACGCCGGTGACGTAGTCGCAGACCGAGGAGCTGAGCATGACGGCGACCTTGGCCACCGAGTTGAGGTCGCCATAGCGGCGCAGCGGCAGGTTGCGAATCACCGCATCACGGGATTCCTGGGTCGGCGTCAGGCGGGCCATGCCTTCCGTGCCGTCGATGGGGCCGGGGACGATGGAGTTGACGCGGATGCCTTCCGGGCCCCACTCCATGGCGAGAACGCGGGTGAGCATGTCGACGCCGGCCTTGGCCGCGCAGACATGGGCTTGCATGGGCGTGGCGGTGGAGGCCTGCGGGGCGGAAATATTAATGATCGAGGCGCCCGGCTTGGTGAGGTATTGGTAGGCCTCGCGCAATACGTGGAAACTGCCGAGCAGGTCGATATCCACCACGCTCTTGAAGCCGTTCACCGACATGCCCGCCGCCGGTGCGACAAAGTTGCCGGCGGCGCCGGAGCAAAGCACGTCAATGCTGCCGAAGGCCTCGTAGGTGCCGGCCAGGGCGCGCTCGACACTTTCCGTGTCGCGGACATCGCCGGTGAAGCCGATGGCTTCTGCGCCCAGCTCGCGCAGGCTGGCGAGCGCGTTTTCGACCCGTTCCGGTGAGCGGCTGAACACCGAAACACGGGCGCCTGCCGCGGCGAAGGCCTTCGCAATTCCAAGATTGATGCCGCTGGTGCCGCCGGCGACAAAGACGTTTTTACCGAGGAACTCATTCTGGTTCAGCATTCCGTTACTCCCGCTAGGTGGATCGCGTTTTGTTGTTGGCGCGGACTAGGATATGCATCGCCAAGATGGCAATCTGTCAAAAACTTGAAATTCGGACCTGCTGCATGAACCCCCCTCTCCGATACCGGTTCGTTGATGACCACCCTGGACACGGATGAGTGGTTTTCCTCCTGCGCGCTGGAGCTGAAACAGGGCCTGCTGCGCAGTGCCAGGCTGCAACGATTGGGCCCGGGAGAGGTGTTATACCGGGATGGCCAGCTCGCCCAGCAGGCTCTGTTCTGCGTTGTGGAAGGGGCGGTCAGGATATGCAGCTCATTGCAAAATGGCACGACGTCCTTGCTGGCTTATCTGGAGCCTTGTCACTGGTTTGGTGACATCTCTCTGATCGATTCCGGTCCCTATGTTCACGACGCGGTCGCCGACGTTGAATCCCGGATTCTTTGTGTGCCGCTGCAACCCTTCACCCAGTGGCTGGACCAGAACCCACAGTATTGGCGGGACATCGCGCGCCTGAGCATCAACAAGCTTCGGGTGGCCTATCAGGTGATCGCCGAACCGGGGGCTCTCCAGCACCGGTTGGCCCGGCGGCTATGGTTGCTGGCACATGGGTTCGGCTCGCGCGCGCAGCGTCCGTCCCCGCATCTCAGCGTTTCTCAGGAGGACCTGGCGCAAATGATGGGCAGCACCCGGCAGAGCATCAATGCCGCGCTGGCCAGGCTGGAAGGGTTGGGGTTACTGAAGCAAGGCTATAAGTCCATCGAAATCAGCGATTTGGCACGCTTGTTGGACCATGCCAATCATCTGGAATCGAACAACCCGGCCGGCCGTATTTAACCAGCTCCACCGCCATTCTCTCCCCGGCTGTCGGGCGCTCTACCGGTAGCGCTCCGCGATCTGTCCCATCACCTGCTCCGCGTGCCGGGCGTCCCGTTGGAACTTGGTTTTCAGATCCCGGGCCAGCACGCTGGCGAGCTTGTCGCCGATCATGGGGACGCCGACGCGGACCGAGAAGTTCAGGTCCAGGGTGGATTGGTGGTCGTGGCCTGTCAGGGTCATGTCGCAGTGGACCTCGGCGGGCACGCCCTTGAAGCGGATGTCCAATTGGCCGGTTTTGCGCCTCCGATCCCAGGCGTCGGTCTGGATCAGGGTGACCACGTCGGGCACGAACTTGCGGGCGAAGGCGGGGACGTTGATATCAATGTCCACATCCCGTTGGGTCACGATACGGCTGTGGTCAGCGTCGCGGGTGTCTTCCAGCAGTTGAATATTGCTGGCGCCGCTGAGCCGGTATTTTTCCAGGAAGTAGTCCTTGTCGGCGAACACCTGGATAACGGTGTCCGCGGGGAACGGATACTGGTTCTGTTCATTGAATGTCATGAAGTTCTCTTGTTGTTATTGGGGCGTGCCGCCTTTGATGACATGTTGTTGTTTGCCCAGGTCGATGCGGCCATCGCTGCTGACGATGGTGGTTTCCATGCGGTCGCCGGCCTTCAGATATTCCGGTCGGCGTTGCTGCATCTTGACGAACATGGCCCATTTTTTTGCCTCCGGCAACAGGGCGGAGAGCTTAACCACCGGGGCCGGCGGCACGCCGAGGGCGCAGCCGCTGGGGGTGCCGGTCATCAGTACGTCGCCGGGGGCGAAGTCGGCGATCTGGGCGTATTCGGTCAGGGTTTCCGGGGCCTTGAACACCTGGGCGGCGGTGTTGTCGTTCTGGCGCACCTGGCCGTTGACGCTCAGGGTCAGTTGCATCTGTTCCAGGTAGTGCATTTCGTCCTTGTCCAGCAGGCAGAGTATCGGGCCCAGGGGGCAGAAGGTCCGGTAGCTTTTTCCTTTATGAAATTGCATTTGCGGGAGCTGCACGTCCCGCGCGGAGACGTCGTTGCCGATGCAGATGCCGGCCACATAGTCGTGCAAGTTGTCGGCGGTAACGGTGACCGGGCCGTTGGTGTGCTTGCCGAGCACCAGCACCAGCTCCACTTCGTAGTCCAGCAGTTTGACGTGGCCGGGCTTGATGATGTGGCCGGTGGGCCCGGTGATCGAGGCGCTGGATTTGGTGAAGAAAAGATTGAACGCTTTGGCGTCCGGGTTCATGCCGGAGTCGATCATGTGCTCACGGTAGTTGGCCCCCTGGCAGAGCACCTTGGCGGATTCGGTGATCGGCGAGATCAGGGTGACGCTGTCCATGTCCAGAGTTTCGTCGGCGGTGGGGGCTTGCCGGACGCCGGCGTAGCCGAGAGACAGCAGCTCGCCGGTGGTGCCGCAGGGAATATCCAGGGGCGTGATGTGGTCGTCCTGTACCAGGCCCCAGCGGGTGCGGTCCTGGTGTTCGAAGCGAACGAGGTGAACGGCCATGGTTTGTCTCCGTTTTCGAGTCGGGTGAATAGGGGTTACAGCAATAGCTGGCTGAGGTTTTCCAGCTGCTTTACCAGATGCAGCAGGAAGCGGGCGCCGAGGGCGCCGTCGATAACGCGGTGGTCGTAGGACAGGGACAGCGGCAACACCAGCCGCGGCGAAAACTCCCGGCCATTCCAGACCGGCTGAACGGTAGCCCGGGAGATGCCGAGAATGGCGACTTCCGGCGCGTTGACGATGGGGGTGAAGGCACCACGGATGCCGAGGCCACCCAGGGAGGAGATGGTGAAACAGCCGCCTTTCATGTCGTCCGCCGCGAGCTTGCCGTCCCGGGCCTTGCCGGCCAGGGCGGCGCATTCGTCGGCCAGTTCACGCACGCTTTTGCGGTCGGCGTCGCGGACCACGGGCACCACCAGGCCCGCGTCGGTATCCGCCGCGAAGCCGATGTGCCGGTACTTCTTGAGAATCAGGTGTTCGCCGTTGGCGGCCAGGGAGGCGTTGAACCTTGGGAACTCGGCCAGCGTTTGGGTGACCGCCTTGATCAGAAACGGCAGCAGGGTGAGCTTGATGCCCTGTTCTTCGCCGGCGCTTTTGCGGAAGGCGTCCAGGTCGGTGATGTCGGCGGATTCAAACTGCGTCACATGGGGCACGTTCAGCCAGGCGCGGTGCAGGTGCGCCGAGGAAAGCCGTTGGATGCGCTGCAGGGGTTGCCGCTTGATCTCGCCGAACTGGCTGAAGTCGATGTCGGGAATGGCCGGGATGCCGGCTTGGGGTTCCGGTTTCCCGGTGTGGTTGGCGAGCGCGTCGCGGACGTAGGCTTCCACGTCCTCCTTGAGCACGCGGCCGCCCTTGCCGGTGCCGGTCACCCGGGACAGATCCACGCCCAGTAGCCGGGCCTGCTTACGCACCGCCGGCCCGGCATTAACGGACGTCGGATCGTCCCCGGCAGGCGGCATGCCGAGGGGCGCCGTGGCCGCCGGCCCGTGGGCGACCGGCGCCGGGGTCTGTTCAGGGGGCGCTGCCTGCGTCGGCTCGGGCTCGGCGCGGGTTTCCTCGTCCGAGACATTGGGCTCCAGCGTGCAGAAGACGTCACCCTGGCTGAGGGTGTCGCCCACTTTGACGGCCAGGGTTTCGATCACGCCGTTTCTGCCGGCGGGCACTTCCAGGGCGGCCTTGTCGGTTTCCAGCACCAGCACGGACTGGTCGGCGGTCACCGTTTCGCCGGGTGCCACCAGGATGTCCACCACCGTAACGTCCTGGTAGTCGCCGATGTCCGGCACCGCGATGTCGATGGGGGTCGATGACATGCCAGTGGTTCCGTTAATGGGTTTCGGGCTCGGCGTGGGCTGGCTTGCGCGCGGCCGGCTGGCGTCCATAGGGGGCAAACAGGCCGTTGGCCACGTCCACCAGGGTGGCCGCCGCCGTGGACGCCGGCTCCCGGGTACGCCAGGCCACGTGCTGGTCGGGGCGGACCAGCACCGCGCCCTGTTCGCCCACCTCAAACAGATCCAGGGCCGCCTGGCGATCCGCCGGGTCCGGCGTGGCCAGGGCCACCAGGGTCAGGCCCATCTGGATCGGTTCGGGAAGGGCGGCCAGGGCGTCGCGCCAGCCGTCCGGGTCGGCGGTGACCAGGGTGAAGGCACGCCGGTCGATCAGGTCATGGATCGGCGTGGGCCGGCCCTGGTGGTCCACCATCGCATGGGGCAGGCGGCTGCCCGGCCAGGTGGTGGGGCGGTAGTCGGTGACGCCGTCCTCGATCATCGGTTGTGGCGTGCTCTCCCCCTGTACCAGCCCGGCGGAATAGGCGAAGCCGTACTCCAGGCCGGTGGAGATAAAGTGCGCCATCTGCCCGGGGATTTCCCGGCCCAGGGTGGCGCGCAACCGGCGCCCGACAAAGGTGCGGTTTTCCAGCAGGCCGGTGGGCATCAAGGCCAGGCGCATCAGGGTGTCCGCCAGTTGGCCATGGGCGATCCTCGGCAGCCGGTTGATTGGGCGGGCGGCGAAGCGTTTGGTCATGGCCATCAGGTTCTGGTTACGCAGCCCCACATGGCGCGTCACGTTATCCAGGGTGAAGTGGTTGCCCACGCTCTGGTCGGCGAAGCGTTGGATCACCGGTTTGCGTTCCGCCTCATAGGTGGCCAGCAGTTCCGGGGTGGCGCGTTCTTCCAGCACCGCCGCCAGTTTCCAGGCCACGTTGTGGGCGTCCTGGACACCACTGTTGAGGCCGAAGCCGCCGGTGTGCGGAAAGCGGTGGGCGACATCGCCGACCAGCAGCGTTCTGCCCCGCCCGAAGGTCGAGGCGAGCTGCGCGGTCATCGACCACTGGCCATGGGTATGAATCTGGAACGGGACTTTGTGGGTGCCGATGGCCGCGGGGATGATCTTTTCCCAGTAGCGGCTATCGCCTTTGGCGATTTTCTGTTCGGCGCTGATGAAGGGCGTCATCAGAATATAGTCATCGTCGTCGTGCTTGATCAGCACGCCGCAGAATTTCGGGTTATAGATCCAGCTGAGCAGGGGGCGCGGCGCCGGGTAAACCTCGTCCAGCTTCATTTTGAAGAAGATGCTGGCCATGTTGGCGAGTACCGGCCCGTCCATGTGGATGCCAAGCTGGTCGCGCACGTCGCTGTTGGCGCCGTCCGCGCCGATCAGCCAGCGGCTGTCGATGGCGGTGGTCTGGCCGTCGGGGCCGGTCACTTCCACGGTGACGCCGTCGCCCTGGTTCTGGAAACCCTTGAGCTTATGGTCCCGGTGGAAGGTGATCAGCGGTTCCGAATCCACCGCCCGCCACAGGATCGGCATAAGAAGATGCTGGCCCACATGGGCGATGCGATAGGGGCCGAAGCCTTGCACCCGTTCCACTCGGTCCTTGTCCGCCAGCAGATCGATGCTGCCCAGTTTTTTCCCCAGCAGGCTGGTGCACCAGGTGATATCGCCGATCTCGTCCTCGGTGGGGCACAGGGCCATGATCTCGTCGGCCAGGGCCGGCGAATACTGGGACCAGATTTCGAAGGAGCGTCCATTCAATACATGGGCGGCGGGATGTCGCAGCGGCGCGGAGCGGCGATCCACCAGAATGCTGGGAATTTGATACCGGGCCAGCAGCAGGGCCAGGGTGCAGCCGGTGCCGCCGGCGCCGATGATCACCACCGGGGCGTTTTGCCGGGCCACCATTACAGCGTCCTCCAGTTGATGGCTTTCATGTTTTTGGGCTGCTTGGTGCCGGGCCGGGTGCCGGCGCCCTGTTTCAGAAGCTCTTTTTCGGGGACGCCCTGGTTAAGTTGCTCAAGCAGATAGTCCGGGTTGAAGTTGACGCCGATCGGGTTCTCGGCGAAGGCCGGGCTGTTGAAGTAGTCCCGGGTTTCCTCCGGTGTCTCGAAATTTTCCACCTGGAATTCGTGCCGGTTGCCGTCCGGGTCTTCGTAGTAGATGGACGTGGTGGGGCCGTGATTGATGCACCAGACCGGCTTGATGCCCTGCTTTCTGATGTTGGCGTAGCCGTGCAGCAGTTGTTCCAGGGAGTCGAAGCCGTGGGCGATATGGTCGACACCAAACAGCTTGCGGCGGATGCGCGACAGGGGGAACGCGAAGCGCAGGGCGGCGGGCAGGTTGACCAGGGCCAGCCGGTGGCTTTCGCCGTCCCAGCTGAGGAAGGTGATCATCTTGTCGGAGTGCACCACCTCGGCGCCGAATACCGCCTTGTACCATTCAATAAGTTTTTTGCGCCGGGGCGTCTTGATCACCCAGTGGGCGATGTAGCGGGGCGCGCGGACGGCTTTTTCTGATGGTGCGGGTGAAGACGTTTTGTTGTTCATGTCTGTAAGTCCTCATTGACGATATAGGGGGCCTAGACGGCCCAGGGCGCCGGCGTAACCGGGTTGATGTCATAGCGGGCCATGGCCTCCGCCACCGTGCCTTTGGCAATCCGGCCGTCTTCCTCCAGGGCATGGAGGGTGGCGATGACGATGTGGGTGCGATCAATTTCGAAGAACTGGCGCAGCCGGGCGCGGGTGTCGCTGCGTCCGAAGCCGTCGGTGCCGAGCACCACATAGCGGCTTTTCAGATAGGGGGCGATCAGCCCCGGGTAGGCGCGCACATAGTCCGTGGCGGCCACCGTAAGCTCGTCGCCGGGCAACAGTGTTTGCACATGGCTGGTGGCGGCGGGCTGGTCCGGGTGCAGGCGATTCTGGCGCTCCACGTTCGCCGCGTCGCGGGCCAGCTCGGTGAAGCTGGTGGCGCTGAACACGGTGCCGCGGATGTTCCAGTCGCTGGCCAGCAGGGCGGCGGCGGCGTCCACTTCGCGCAGAATCGGGCCGGAGCCAAGCAGGCGTACCGAGGCGGTGGCATCGTCGCCGCCGTGGCGCCGATAGGCGTATAAACCTTTGACGATGTGGTCCGCCGAGGCCTTGTCGATGGGCTCCTGGGCGTAGCTTTCGTTGCTGACGGTGAGGTAGTAGAACTCGTCGGCCTGCTCTTCCATCATCCGCCGCATGCCGTGGTCCATGATCACCGCCAGCTCCCCGGCGAAGGCCGGGTCATAGGCCCGGCAAGTGGGCACGGTGGCGGCAATCAGCTGGCTGGCGCCGTCCTGATGCTGCAGGCCCTCGCCGCCCAGGGTGGTGCGGCCGGCGGTAGCGCCGATCAGAAATCCCCGCGCCCGCTGGTCCGCCGCCGCCCAGATCAGATCCCCCACGCGCTGGAAGCCGAACATGGAATAGAAAATGTAGATCGGCAGCATGGCGATGTTCGACACACTGTAGGCCGTGCCGGCGGCCACCCAGGAAGAGATGGCGCCGGCCTCGTTGATGCCTTCCTCCAGCAGTTGCCCGTCCTTGGCTTCCCGATAGGAGACCAGGGAGCCGGCGTCCTCCGGCGCGTACAACTGCCCCACCGGCGAGTAGATGCCGATCTGATGGAACAGGTTGGCCATGCCGAAGGTGCGTGCTTCATCGGCGACGATGGGCACCAGCCTCGGGCCCAGGGCCTGGTCCTTAAGCAGCGCGGACATCATGCGCACCATGGCCATGGTGGTGGAGATCTCCCGGGAGGCGCCTTCCATGGCGAAGGCGGCGTAGCGTTCCAAAGGTGGGATTGGCACCGGCGCGGTTTCACGGCGGCGCGCCGGGATCGGCCCGCCCAGAGCCTCGCGGCGCTGCTTGAGGTAGCGCATTTCGTCGCTGTCCGGGTCGGGGCGGCAGAAGTTGTGTTGCGCCAGATCCTCGTCGCTCAACGGCAGGTTGAAGCGATCCCGGAATGCCTTAAGCGCCGCTTCGTCCATTTTCTTTTGTTGGTGGGCGGTCATCCGTGACTCGCCGGCGGCACCCATGCCGTAGCCTTTTTTGGTCTTCGCCAGGATCACCGTGGGCTGGCCTTTATGGCGGGTGGCGGCCGCATAGGCGGCGTACAGTTTGCGCAGGTCGTGGCCACCCCGTTTCAGCGCGTCGATTTCCGCATCGCTCATGTGCGAGACCAGCGCCTGAATCTCCGGGTCGGTCTTGAAGAAATGCTCGATGTTGTAGGCGCCGTCCTTGGCGCCCAGGGTTTGATAGTTGCCGTCCACGGTTTGCGCCAGCTTGCGCAGCAGCGTGTGTTGCTTGTCGCGGGCAAACAGGGCATCCCATTCCGAGCCCCACAGCACCTTGATCACGTTCCAGCCGACGCCGGCGAACAGGGCTTCCAGTTCCTGGATCACCTGGCCGTTGCCGCGCACCGGGCCGTCCAGTCGCTGCAGGTTGCAGTTGATGATGAAGGTCAGGTTGTCCAGCCCCTCGCGGGCGGCCAGGGACAGGCCGGCGATGGATTCCGGTTCGTCCATTTCGCCGTCGCCGAAGACGCCCCATACGCGCCGGCCTTGGGTTTCGGCCAGCCCGCGGTGCGCCAGGTAGCGCAGGAAGCGGGCCTGGTGCACCGCGTTGATCGGCCCGATGCCCATGGAGCCGGTGGGGAACTGCCAGAAATCCGGCATCAGCCAGGGGTGCGGGTAGGAGCAAAGGCCGTTGCCGCCCACTTCCTGGCGATAGTTGAGAAGCTGTTCTTCGCTCAGCCGGCCTTCCATATAGGCGCGGGCATAGACGCCCGGCGAGGAGTGCGGCTGGAAGTACACCAGGTCGCCGCCGTCCTCGGCGGTGGGGGAGCGGAAAAAATGATTGAAGCCCACCTCGAAGATTTCCGCCGCCGAAGCGTAGCTGGCGATATGACCGCCCAGATCCCCGAACGCCTTGTTGGCGCGCACCACCATGGCCAGCGCGTTCCAGCGGCACAGGGCCACCAGGCGCTGCTCCATGGCCAGGTCCCCTGGGTAGGCGTCCTGCTGCTCCAGGGAAAGGGTGTTCCGGTAGGACGAATAGGGCGCCGAACTGCCCAGCAGGCCGGATTCCCGGGCGCACTGGTCCAGACGGCCGAGCAAATAGAGGGCCCGTTCGGGGTCCTGTTTCTGGGCGGCCTGGAACGCTTCCAGCCACTCCTGGGTTTCGACCGGGTCCGGATCAGCGTCCGAGGATAAAAACATCGGCTTCATGGCACTTCCCTGAATAGCACTTTCCTGAGGTGCGACAGGAAAAGATGATACATAATCAAAAGTGATCCTCAATCAGAAAAGATTGAAGTTTGTTGGTAATCAGTTTTGATGATAGATTTCGCCTATGAGTCCACGTACACCGAAACCCGATTCCTCAGCGGCCACCGGGCCGTCCCGCAGCGCCCCCGACCAGGAGCCGCGCAGCGTTCGTCGCAAGCGCGAGAAGCGTCACAACCTGATGAAGGCGGCGTTTGAATTGATGTCGGAGCGGCGCAAGGAAGACGTCACCATCCAGCAGATCACCGACGCCGCGGACGTGGGCTTCGGCACCTTCTACAACTACTTCGAGTCCAAGGAAGCGATCTACGACGCCCTGGTGGAGGAGGTGCTGGAGAACTCCGGCCGGGTGGTGGATGAGGCCGCCCGGCACCTGTCCGACCCGGCGGAAAGGCTGAGTGTGGGGGTGCGCTACACCTTGCTGCAGGCGCAGTCCGATCCGCTCTGGGGGCGCTTTCTGGCGCAGACCCCGTTCAGTCCGCAATTGCTGTCGCGGGGGCTGGGTAAGTTTCTGCTCCGTGATGTGCAGGAAGGCATCAGCGCCGAACGCTTTGATGTCGACGATCTGGCCATGACGCTGGTGGCCATCGGCAGCACCGTGCTGGGCGTGCTGACCGCGGAGATCGAGCGCGCCGCCGGCGCCCCGGCGGCGGCCCTGCCGGGGCTGGACCTGGACGCGGAGCGGGTTCCCGAGCGTACCGCCGCCATGGTTTTGCGCATTCTCGGTATCGACGGTGACGAAGCCCGCCGCCTTTCCCGTGGGCCTTTGCCCCCGCTGGAAGGCGTTCTGAAGCTGTTTTCCCAACCCTGATCCGGTGCACCGGAATCCGCTTTTTGGCAGCGGTCCGGTAGCCCGCGACGAACCTTTTGTTTACCTGCCAGTGTTTGAGTGAATGCCGTCCCGGCCCGGTCTATGATTCGTCAACACCGTTTCCCTACGCCTGCCGGCGCCGGGGGCGGTGAAAACCCGTTTTACCCGACCCAATAACGACAATACCGGGAGAGCATCATGAAAATAGCAAACGGCCTGAAAGGGCTGGGCATCACCCTGTGCGGCCTGTCCGCCGTGGCCCTGGTGGGCTGTGGCGGCGACAGCGACCACGATTACGTCGAACAACCCCAACCTCAAACTCTGAACTGCGAACAGCTGGCCGGGCTGGCGATTCCAGCCGATGCTTTCGCGCTGGCCACCTCCGGCGGCGAAGTCACGGCTTCGTCGGTGGTGGCCGCCAGCGGCAGCGGCGCGGCGGCGTTGCCGGAGCACTGTCTGGTGGAGGGCCGCATCGCGCCGGTGGACCCGGCGGCACCGGACATTCTGTTCAAGGTGGCGCTGCCTGCCGATTGGAACAAAAAAGCGCTGATGTTCGGCGGCGGCGGCTTCAACGGTTCCATCCCCAATATCACCGGCAATATTGCCCAGGGCGCCGTGGACCAGCCGCTGCCGGTAGCGCGCGGCTACGCCACCTTCGCCAGCGATTCCGGGCATCAGGCCAACGACTACGGCTCCCAGGATGGCCGCTGGGGTCTCAACGACGAGGCGGTGAACAACTTCGCCGGCGATGCGCTGAAGAAAACCCGCGACGCCTCCATGTTCATTATCAAGAAACGCTACGGCGGCGCGCCGGCGCACAGCTATTTCGCCGGCGGTTCCACCGGCGGCCGCGAAGCGCTGACCAGCATCCAGCGTTGGCCGGGCGATTGGGACGGCGCCATCGCCTGGTACCCGGCCTGGAACGACGCGGAAGCGTTGCTGGCCGGTCAGCATTACAGCCGCGCCCTGTCCCAGCCCGGCGCTTACCCGAGCTTCGCCAAGCGGCAATTGCTGCTGGACGCGGCCTTGGAAGCCTGCGACGAGCTGGACGGGCTGGCGGACGAGCTGATCAATGACCAGCGCCAGTGCAACGCCATCTTCGATCCGTCCACGGCCATGGTGAACGGCAATCCGCTGCGTTGCCCCGGCGGCGGCGACGACGGCGACAGCTGTTTGTCCGATGCGCAGATCAACGCGTTGAAAACCATGGACCAGGGTGTGACCTTCAACTTTCCGCTGGCCAGTGGCGAGACCGGCTATCCGGGTTCCAATGTGTGGGGCGCGGATCTGGGCATCGACACCAGCACGCCGCTCGGTAACACCATCACCTTCCTGAACTTTGGCTACACCGCGCCGGTGTTTCCGAACATGCCGCAGTACGCGCCTTACCTGAGCGTGCTGGTGGATCAGTGGGTGCGGTACTCCGTGGCCCGGGATGCCTCGTTCAATTCCTACAATCTGGACCCGATCAACCCGGCGCCCCAGTACGCCCAGCGCATCAGTGATCTCAGCGTGGGGCTGAACGCGGGCACCAATATTTCCGGGTTCGAGGCGCGCGGCGGCAAGCTGCTGCTGGCCCACGGCATGTCCGATGTGCTGGTGAGCACCCGTGCCACCGAGATGTACTACGGCCGGTTGCTGAATCAGATGGGCGCGGAAAAAGTGGATTCGTTCGTGCGTTTCTATGAGGTGGCGGGCTTCGGCCATGCGGCCAGCCTCAGCTTCAACGCCACCTGGGATTCGCTCACCGCGCTGGAGGACTGGGTGGAACAGGGCACCGCGCCGGAGAATCAGATCACCACGGACACCGTGGGCGAACCGGGCCGCACCCGGCCGCTTTGTGATTATCCGGCCTGGCCGCGCTATATCGGTGGCGGCGATCCCATGGAAGCGGCCTCGTTCGAGTGCGCCCGGGAATAACCGACCCGGCGCCAGCCCGCCGTTATCGGTGGGTGGTCGTAATGCGGCCCGGCTCACGCTCCGTGAGCCACCGCGTTGCGCCGCTGCGCCCCGCCGGGTAGGTTCTGGATAACGAACCGACCGGTGGGGCGGAGCCCCTTCTACCATCATGGCCGATATCCGATCTTTTTCTCGCTCCGTTTTATCCCTGGTGCTGCTGTCTCCGATCTCGCTGGCCGCGCCTTTGTCGGTCACGCCCCTGCCCCTGGACGATGCGGAACAGGCGAAGGCCTACCGCTTTCCGCTGGTCACCGGCGGCGCGACAGCGGATGCCATCAATATCTGGCTGCAGGTCCGGTTGCTGGAGCGCTACCCGTTCTCCACGGAAATCGCGCCGTTCGAGCGCGTCGGCCCCGACCGGCACGGATGGGGCATCCGCCGCCTGGATTATCAGATCGCCGGCAACACTCCGGCGTATCTGTCGTTGGCGATCAACGTCGATTTCCTGGGCGCCTACGACACTCAGTACCAAAGCCACTTTACCTTTGATGCCGGTACCGGCCGCCCCCTGGATCTGGCGGATTTCTTTAGCAAGGGCGGGCTGAGCGATTTCACGGCGCGGGTACAGCGGCAGTGGCGGGACGAGATCAGCGCGGTGCTGTCGGCGCCTTCGGAGCTGGACGACGAGGACCGCCAGGTACAGCGCGAGCACTACGAAACCTGTCTCGACGTTCTGAAGGATTCGCGAACGTCCTGGGATTTTTTCGTCGATGACGCGGGCCTGCACGTGAGCTGGCAGTGCGGTTTCGGTCGCGCGTTCCGGGCGCTGGATGAGCTGGGCACACTGGAAGCCGGCGGCGATATAAAAGCGTTGCGGCCCTGGCTCAGCGACTTCGGCGCCTGCGCCCTTGCCGGGGATCAAACATCGTGCCCGCGCACCTACGGCGAGAAGGGCGTGTATTTCGGGCGCATTGACCGGCACCGGATCGTGCTGGTTCTCGATGGCGAGGACGGTGGTTCCTACGCTTACCGGAACGTGGGCACGCCGAACCCCCTGCGTCTGACGGGCCGGAAAAACGAAGCGCTGATTCTCAAGTGGGAGGGCGACACGCTGGCGGCGCGGGAAATGTTCATTCTGGAACCGGAGGCGGACGGCTTCCGGGGTGTGTGGATGCGCAGGACCGATCCGGCACCGCTCGACGTTGAACTGATGGCAGGGCCTCAACCATGAGCCGGGTGGCGCGCAGGATGCGGAACCTGGCCGGGGCGCTCGCGGGAGTCGGTATGTCCTTGTTCATGGCCCCGGCGGATGCCGCCGACTTTCCCGGGAAAAGCCGTACCGATTGGCGGGTGTCCAAGGACGCCCAGGCGTTTTTGCCACGCACCCCCGCGGCGCTGCGGGTGCCGGTGGTGGTGTTCGGGGAAGACCGCCGCTTCGCGTCCGAGCGGGCGGTGGTGCTGGTGGATGCCGGCTACCAACAGGTGCGTGAGGTGATCGAACCCGCCTGGGCCGGTCTGGACTGGACCCTGGATACGGCGGCGCCAACGCTGGCGGACTGGCCTGACGCCTGGCGCCGTTGGTGGCTGGCGGCCAATCCGGAGGCGCGCCGCGTCTGGGTGGAGCAGGGGCTGGCCCCGGCGTTGCGGCAGGCGGTGGACCAGGGTGCGCTGACGGAACCGGAAAGCGCCGCCCGCCAGCGGCGCTTGGTCGCCAATGTGGACTCCGACCCGGAGCGGATGCGTGGTTTGCCCGGATTCACCGCCCCGCTGGCGGGTGCGCGCTTTGTTCACGACCAGCGAGTGGATAACGTGCCGGTGACGGACAGTGCCCGACTGCTGGACCTGAGCCCGATCCTTGGCCGCCCGGCCACCGCCATTGTGTTGCAGCGCTGCCAGTCCATTCCCCTGCCGGCGCCGGTGGAGGGCAACTGGGGCGCGGCGCCTCAGTCCAAGCCCCAATGTCTGGTGCCGGCGCGCTGGCTGACCACCACCCTGGAGGCGCTGGCCAGCCACTGGCCGGAGCCAGCGCTGCGCCTGTCCGATGAGGTATCCCTGTGGACGCCTTCCGTGCCGGTGCCGGAGACCCTGCCGGCGCCCCGCTGGCGGTCGGCCAATGGCGCGGGCGCGCCGGTGAAACCGGCTGTGCAGGACCTGCGCAGCGACGATGCCCTGCAATTGAAAGCCATGGCGCCGGGCGGCGACGGCACCTTTTTACTGGGCGTTGACCGCCAGGCGCGGGTGGAGGGCGAGCAGCGTTGGATCGCCGAGCTGTGGCGCCTCGACCCGGGGGCGCAACAGGTCCAGGTGCTGTGGCGGGCGGCGGAGGGCGCCGACCGGCTCACCGATGCGGCCTCGGGGGTTTATTTCTCCGGGCGTATTTTCGGTGAGACATTGCCGGCTCTGTTTCGTTATCACCATGGCCAGGTGACGCCTCTGCCCCTATCCGAGGATAGCCGTCGTGCCTTGCAGGGCGGCGCCTGGGTCGCCGCCGGCGAGCGGGTATGGCTGGTGGAGCGGGGCGTGGACGGGATCCGCGCCTGGCGGGATGAGACGCTGTCGTCCCGGCGGACGGTGCCGCGCGGTACGGCGCTGCCGGGGCGCTTGCGGGTGCTGGGCGGCGGCGGCGATGCCCTGTGGGTGGAGGACGACCACGGCGTGGCGGCGCTGGCCTGGAAGGACGGCGTGACCCGCCGGGCTTTCCCGGTGCCGCCACGCCTGGCCGGGGCCCCGGCGGTGACCTATCCGGATGGCCTGGATCCGCGCACCGCCCTGGTGGAGGGCGCGGGCACGGTGTCGGAGGCGGGCGGCTGGCTGGCCACGGCCTTTGCGTTGGAAGGTCCGGACGCCCGGGCCGGCGTCCATGTGCTGGACACCGACAAGGGCACGGTGCTGGCCTCCATCGTACTGCCCGGCGCCACCCGGGTGCGGCTGGCGGCGGCCTCGCCGGACGGTTGCTGCCTGGCGCTTTACGACGACGGCGGCGCGCTGACACTGTGGCGGGCCCGCGCCGGCACCATGGCCAAGTTACTGGCGCCGCCGGCCACGGCCCTGGCGGACCTGAGCTTTTCAGCGGACGGCGCCACCTTGCATGGGGTGGGTGGCCGTTTACTGATGAGCTGGCCGCTGGATTGAATGCTCTGCCCGGCGGCTTCCGCCATTTGCAGGCGCCGCGCTCAGGTCAGCGGCGTCATCACCGCGGTCTGGAAGGCCGGCCGTTCGGTCAGACGCTGATACCAGGCCGCCAGGTGGGGCAGGTCCGGGCGCTCGATGTCCATGGAGAACCAGGCGTAGGCGAAACATCCCAAGGGAAGGTCGGCCACGGTCAGGCTGTCGCCGGCCAGAAACCGCCGCTCGCGGAGGGCGTCGTCGGCGATGGGCATCAGCCCCGCGCACACCTGCCGGCCCTGCTCCATGGCGGCGTTATCCCGTTCTTCCGGCGTACGGCGTACCCGGTTCAAGAACAGTTGCTTGAACGGTTCGGTCAATGAGGTCGACGCCCAGTCCATCCATTTCTCCGCCTCCGCCCAGGCCACGGGGCCCTCGGGCGTGAACGGGGGCTGGCCATAGCGGCGGGCCAGGTAGCGCACGATGGTGTTGGATTCCCACAGCACCAGGCCATCGTCCTCCAGGCAGGGCACCAGGCCATTGGGATTCATGGCCCGGTATTCCGGCGTGTCCACGCCGCCAAAGGCGCCGCCCACTTCGATCAGTTCCGGGTTGAGGTTGAGTTCCGCCGCGCACCAGCGTGCCTTGCGCACATTGGTGGAGTTGGCGCGTCCCCAGAGTTTCATGGTGTTCTCTCCTTCGCGGCAGGCCCCCGACAACGGGGCCTGATTTCAGTATTTCGGTGGTTTAGTGCGGTGTGCCGGTGAGACGGTGGAAGATCACCTCAAGGCCTGGTGCGAAGCAGCCGTCACCGGCGAAGTGCGCGGCCCCATGATGAGGGTGCCCGTGATCCGCCAGCGCCGGTGCCAGGCCCAGGGCCGGCGGCGTGTTCTGGCCGGTGCGCGCTTGCCGTTGGTAAATGCTCCGCCCTTCCTTGATGGTTTCTTCCACGTGCAGGTCGATCAGCGTGGCCGGTGGCACCGTCAGTGGATTATCCGAGAGCACCACGAAGTCCGCCAGCTTGCCCACTTCGATGGAGCCCTTGCTGTCTTCCTCGAAGTGCTGCCAGGCGGACCACAGGGTCATCGCCTTGAGCGCGGTCATCACGTCCACTTTCTGATCTTCGCCGAGCACGCGGCCACTGCGGGTGGTGCGGTTCACCGTGGCGTCCAGTACCCGCAGGGAGTCGGGCAACGCCACTGGAGCGTCATGGTGGGTGGTGAAGCGCATCCCGCGTTCGCGCAGCCAGCCGGTGGGGGAGATGTGCTCCGCCCGTTCCGGGCCGAGCACGGAATCCCGGTGCCAGTCGCCCCAGTAGAAGGTGTGCATGGGGAACAGGGAGGGGAAGATGCCCAGCTCCTCAAGAGCGGGAATCTGATCCTTGCGCAGGGTCTGGCCGTGGATCAGCACCGGGCGCACGTCCACGCCGGGCACCCGCGCCTCGGCTTCCCGCCAGCCCATGATCATCTGGTCGATGGCCCGGTCGCCGTTAGCGTGGGTCAGGGTTTGCCAGTGGTTTTCCAAAGCCCGGGTGTAGACCTCCACCACCTTGTCGTCGTCCACCACGCCATAGCCGGCGTAGTCGGCGCCCTTGCCCTCCGGCGGCTGATAGTAGGGCTCGGTGAGCCAGGCGGTTTTGCCCTGGGGCGAGCCGTCCAGGGTCAGCTTGATGCCGCCGATGCGAAAGTGATTGTGGTATTGCGGGGGCGTATCCACGTTGTGATAGAACGGCGGCACCATCAGCTCCGCCACACCCGGGTTGAGAATGTCCGGGTAGGAGACGATGTCCGCCCGCAGGGCGCCGGCATTGGCCGCCGCTTCGGCGATCTTGACGTGCATCGGCGCGCTGCGTCCGTCCTGCAGGGTGGTGTAGCCGTAGCGCGTGTACAGCTTCTCGCCTTCCTGCAGCATGGCCACGGCCTGCTGGGGACTCAGTTTCGGAAACAGTTTGCCCAGGGCCATGAAGAAGGCGTTCTCCTCCAGCAGCCCGTTGGGCTCGCCGGTGGCCGGGTCCTTGCCGATCACGCCACCCTGGGGGTTGGCGCTGTCGGCGGTGATGCCCAGCTGCTTAAGGCCGGCGCTGTTGACCACGCCGAAGTGGGCGGACTGGTGGATCACCAGCACCGGCTGCTCGGTGCTTACCCGGTCCAGTTCCGCGCGGGTGGGATGGCGTTGCTCCGCCAGTTGCGAGTCGTCGTAGCCGAACCCGTAGATCAGGCCGAACTGCTCGCGCAGCACCGAGTCCTTTGAGAACGTTTTCAGTGTCTCGACCATCGAGGCCACATCGGTGACGCCACCGTCCGGCGGCGGCAGCAGGTTGGCGCTCATCGCCTGGAAGCCGACGAAGAACACATGGCCATGGGCGTCCACGAAGCCGGGCAACAGGGTGCGCCCTTGCAGGTCGTGCATGACGGTGGTCTCGCCCTGGTAGCGCAATACCGCCTTGCGCTTGCCCACGGCGACGATGCGCCCGTCCCGCACCGCCACCGCTTCGGCGTCCGGGTGGTGGTCGTCCACGGTGATGATCAGGCCGTTCAGCCAGATAGCGTCCGCCGGTTCGGCGGGCGGCGCGTGCTGGCACCCGGCCAGGGCCACCAGCGCCAGCGCCGGTAGCCATTGTTTGAATAGCATCATTGCTCTCCCCGTTTCTTGTTGTGGTTTTCAGCTTGCCGGCACCGGGGTCACCGGCGCCGACCGTCATCATACCCGTGTTGCCGAGAGGCGGGCGATGCTGGCCGGTGAGGGGGTCAGCGCAGGCACTGGGTAAGGTGGGAAGCAGGGGAGGGGTGGCGCGGGGCGCTCGGTTCCAGACAGCGGACCAGCATGGCGAACGCCAGTGCGTCATCGCCAGAGCCCTCGGGGCGGGGGATGCGCACCACATGGCCATCCCCCGGCGCCACCGGGATGGCGTCGCCGTGTTGGTTCTCCAGCCGGTCCAGCCGGAAGCGGCGGTTGCCGTCCGGGGTGATCAGCATGACCGGGTCGCCCAGCTCGAAGCGGTTTTTCACCGCCAGGGTCAGCCAGTGGTCATTGGCGCCGATCACCTCCGCCACCAATTGCTGGCTGCCCAGGGCGGCGGTGCCGGCCTCGTAATGCTGGTAGGCCTGGGGCGGGTGGCGGCGGAAGAACCCCTCGGTGTAGCCCCGGTGGGAGAGTGCTTCCAGGTCGTCCATCAGGGCCATGTCGAAGGGTCGCCCGGCGCCGGCGTCGTCCAGGGCACGGCGGTACACCTGGGCGGTGCGGGCGGCGTAGTACACCGACTTGGTGCGGCCTTCGATCTTCAGAGAGTGCACCCCCATCTCGGCCAGGGCCTGGACGTGCTGCACGGCGCGCAGGTCCCGGGAGTTCATGATGTAGGTGCCGTGCTCGTCCTCGTGCAGGGCCAGGGTGCGGGCCGGGTCGTTGGGTTCTTCCAGTAGCAGGGAGCCTTGCTGGCGCACCGGGATAAGGTCGCCGCTGCCGTCGGTGCGGGCGGCCACCGGCTTGTAGCCCCAGCGGCAGGCATTGGTGCAGGCCCCCTGGTTGGCGTCGCGGTGGTTCATGTAGCCCGACAGCAGGCAGCGGCCGGAGTAGGCCATGCACAGGGCGCCGTGGACGAACACTTCCAGCTCCATGGCCGGCACCCGTTCGCGGATCTCGCGGATCTCCTCCAGGGCCAGCTCCCGGGACAGGATCACCCGCTGGATGCCCTGGCGGCGCCAGAATTCCACGGTGGCGTAGTTCACCGCGTTGGCCTGCACGGAGAGATGGATGGGGTGCTCCGGCCAGCGCTCGCGCACCATCAGGATCAGGCCCGGGTCGGACATGATCAGCGCATCCGGGCCCAGCTCGATGACCGGCGCCAGGTCACGCAGGTAACTGCGCACTTTGTCGTTGTGCGGGCTGACGTTGGAGGCCAGATAAAACTGTTTGCCCCGGGCGCGGGCTTCGGCGATGCCCTCCGCCAGGGCGGCCCCGTTCTTGAAGCTGTTGTTTCGCACCCGCAGGGAATAGCGGGGCTGGCCGGCGTACACCGCATCGGCGCCGTAGGCGAAGGCATAACGAAGATGCTTGAGCGTGCCGGCGGGCGACAGCAGCTCCGGCAGGGCGGGCAGGGTATCGGGCATGGAGGTCTCGGCCGGGCGCATGTTTCTTTGCCGAACTCCTTTCCTGGAACCGGCGCTACCCTACTCTAACGCCGCGTCTCTCGCCGGCCTTGATCTCAATCAACGCCGCCGGTTCCCGGGGACCGTTTCACGAATCGAAGCCGGCCTCGTTGCCGAAGCACCGGCGCTTGGGTAGGTTGGCCCACCCTTTTTATAGGTTCGTTCGATGGACAGCGGTGGAGTTAAGGATGGCGTGGTTCGGTCGTTGGTTGGCCTTGTCGGTGATCGGTGGCGTGGCGTTGCTGATGGCGCTTTCCCGGTGGGGCGAGGCGGCCCGGGCGGAGGAGCGAAGCGGCTGGTTGTACCAGCAGTTCGGTGACCAGGGCGTGGTGCTGGGAATGCTGGCCATGGGGCTGGTGTTTCTGGCCCTGGGATTGACCGGCATGGTGCGTACCGGCCGTGCCCTGTGGCGCCACCGCCAAGCGGGCGGCCCGATGGCGCCGCCCCGGGCCGCCAGCCCCGGCGGCGTGCGCCTGGCTGGCGGGTTGCTGCTCACGGGCGGTGTGCTGTGGACGGTGTTCTACATGGGCGGCAAGGCCCGCGCCCTGGCCACCGGCGCGGCCTCGGTGGAGTACGCCTACGCGGCGGTGCTGGTCGGGCCGCTGGCGGTGTCTCTGGGGCTGTTCTATCTGCTGGTGAGCCCCGGCACCTTGCAGGGCGTGCAGGCGATGAACCGGCGCGAACGGCGCTGGTTCCTGCTGTTTCTGGCGGCCGGGGTGCTGGCGGGCGTGGCCCTCGGCGTTAGTCTGCCGGCCTGGGCGCCGATGCGGGCGGGCGGTGCCTGAGCGCGGTGGGGTAAACTTGCCCTGCGGTGCCCTGACAAGGAGAGAATCATTAGAACCCCTGCCTTGATCGTATTGCTGATGGCGGCCCTGGTATCCGGGTGCGCGCTGCCGTCCCTGGACGGACGCTCCGTGTCCCGGGCGCTGTCGCCGGAGGAAAGCCGCGCCACCGCGCTGGGGCGGGCGTTGCGCCCGGAGGCGTTGCGCCATCCCGGCCTCACCGGCGTGTCGCCTCTGCCGGACGCCCACGATGCCTTCGCCTCCCGGGTGCTGCTGTCCATGGCGGCGGAGAAAACCCTGGATGTGCAGTACTACATCTGGCACGACGACGTTACCGGCATGCTGCTGTTGCGCGCCTTGTACCAGGCCGCCGAGCGGGGCGTGAGGGTGCGGCTGCTGCTGGACGACAACGGCACCGCCGGGCTGGACGGTGACCTGGCGGCGCTGGCCTCGCATCCCAATATCGAGATTCGCCTGTTCAATCCCTTCGTAATACGTAGCCCAAAATGGCTGGGCTATGTGTACGACTTTTCCCGGTTGAACCGGCGCATGCACAACAAGGCCTTCATCGCCGATAACCAGGCACTGATCGCCGGCGGCCGCAATGTGGGCGACGAGTACTTCGGCGCCTCCGACGGCATGCTGTTCAACGATCTGGATGTACTGCTGGTGGGCGAGGTGGTGGATTCGGCGTCCCGGGATTTTGACCGTTACTGGCGCAGCCGCTCCGCCTATCCGGTGGCGCGCATTCTGGCGGCGCCCCCGGAGGATGCCCTGGCCGGTTTCGTAGCCAAGTCGGAGACGCTCAAGGCCTCACCGGCGGCGGAAGACTACCAGCGCGTGATCGCCGCTTCCCGATTCGTCACCCGGCTGATGGAGGGCTCCCTGGAACTGGAATGGGTGCCGGTGGAAATGGTCAGCGACGACCCGGCCAAGGGGCTCGACGAAGCCGAGCCGGAAGGCCTGCTGATCCATCAGATGGAAGCGGCCCTGGGCGAGCCCCGGGATTCGCTGCTGTTGGTCTCGCCCTATTTCGTGCCCACCGCCGATGGCACGGAGGCGTTTCGCGCCCTGCGCCGCCAGGGCGTCACGGTGAAGGTACTGACCAATTCCCTGGCCGCCACCGACGTGGCGGCGGTGCACGCCGGTTACCAGAAACGGCGCAAGGCGCTGCTCAAGGCCGGCGTATCCTTGTACGAACTGCGCCGCCTGTCATCGTCGAAGCGCAACGAAAGCGCCGGGCCGTTCGGCAGTTCCGGCTCCAGCCTGCACGCCAAGACCTTCGCCGTGGACGGCGAGCGGGTGTTCGTGGGCTCGTTCAATTTCGACCCGCGCTCGACGAACCTGAACACCGAACTGGGCTTCCTGATTCACAGCGAAGCCCTGGCCAGCCGCATCGACGCCGCCTTCGAAACCGTGATCCCGGCCAACGCCTACGCGGTGAAACGGGACAAGGACGGGGACCTGTACTGGCTGGAGCAGGACCAGGGCGGCACCGTCCGCCACGAACGGGAACCGGCCACCAGTGTCTGGCGCCGGGGCTGGGTGCGCTTCGTGTCCTGGCTGCCGGTGGAATGGCTGCTATAAAAAGGTTCGGGACGCTCAAAGGTCCGCTGCGAGAAAATGCTTCCCTGTCGTGGATTTGGTAGGAGCGACTTTAGTCGCGATTTACCGCGGTGCTATCTTCATCGCGACTGAAGTCGCTCCTACACCAGGGCCCTTAATTACGGAGCCTCATCCTGTCGTGGTCCGGCGGGCAGCCCATAAAAAAGCCGGGCGGAAACATCCGCCCGGCTTGATCGTCCTGACTAGCGCAGGTCGGTCACTGACTTGAGGCTGTATTCGTTCGGGTCCAGGGCCGGCAGGGTCTGGTCGGGCAGTTCCTCGCGGAAGTACTCCAGCAGCGGCACCACATAGGTGACGTTGGAGTTTTCGAAGGCGTCCGGGTTGGCCTCCTGCACTTCGCCGAAGGTGACGTAGCCGTCCTTGCCCTGGCCGGTGAAGGAGTTGGTGGCCACGGAGTAGATTTCGTTCGGCTCGATGGGGCTCCAGTTGCCATTGTCGTCGCGCACTTCCACGTTCTGGATGCCGGTGCCTTCCGGGGCGCCGAGCGTCACGTCGTAGCGCAGGCCGGCGGAGTAGGGGAAGGCGCCGGTGGAGGCGGAGATGCCCTGGGCGTAGTCCAGGCCTTCGTTGAGCACCTTGACGATCTGGGCGCCTGTCATGTCGATGGTGACCACGGTGTTGGAGAACGGCAGGATGTCGTAGGCGTTGGCCACGGTGAAGGTGCCGTCGTTCAGCGGTGCGCGCACGCCGCCGGCGTTCTGGATCGCCACGTCGGCCTTGGGCAGATATTTCAGGAAGGCATTGGCCACCACCCAGGCGGCATAGCTGCCGGTGGGTTTGTCGCCAGCGCTGAACGGCGCCGGGATGCGCTCGAAGGGCATCGCTTCGGTAACCTGGCCCAGGGTTTCCTGTTTGAAGCTTTCCATCTGCTCTTTATAGGGCGCCAGGATATCCAGAATTTGCTGGGATTCGTCGGCGGTGCGGATGGTGCTCAGGGCGCCGATCGCATCGTTGATGCGGGCGGTCTGGTCCGTGTCCGCGGTGGTCCAGGCGCCGCCGCCGTCCTGCACCTGGTAGGGGCCGCCCACCAGCAGTTCCATATGACCGTCGATATCGGTAACCACGCCGTCCTTGTCGAAGTCGATATTGAGCCGGCCCAGGGCCTTGGCGTATTCCCAGGCTTGCACGATGTACACCGGCTGGCCGTCCGGGTTCTGTACCACGGTGGGGTATTCACCATCCACGTCCAGGCCCATGCCGGCCAGCTCGCCGGTGGAGTCGAGCACGTTGTGGGTGTCGCCGCCGATGATCACATCGATGTCGCGCACGTTCTCCGCCAGTACCTGGTCGAACTCATAGCCCAGGTGGCTGAGCACGATGAACTTGTTGATGCCCTGGTCCTTGAGCGCATAAATGTGGTCGCGCACGGACAGGATTTCGTCGTCGAATTCCACCGCGTCGGTGACCAGGGAGGATTCCCGGGTCTTCTCCACTTTCAGCACGCCGATCACCGCCACCTTCTCGCCGTCGATCTCCTTGATCACATAGGGCTTGATGTCGCTGTTGAACAGCGGGCTGTCCACGGTGGGGTGGATGTTGCCGGTGATGATCGGGAAGTTGGCGGTTTCGATCAGGTCACGCAGGTGGGCTTCGCCTTCGTCGAACTCGTGGTTGCCCAGTTGATAGGCATCCAGGCCCAGGGTGTTGAACACCTTGAAGTCCACCTCGCCCTTGAACAGGCTGAAATAAAGGGTGCCGTTCAATTCGCCATTGTTGAGCACCAGGGTCTTGTCGTCCCGGTAGTCGTTCATGGCGGTGATGATGCGCGGGAAGCCGCCCAGACTCAGGCGCACGGTTTCGCTGCCGGGCTGGTTGGCGTCGTAGTCCAGCTTCAGGTCGTAGCTCTGGCCTTCAAAGTAGGAGTGGTGGTCATTGGTGTACAGAACCTGCAGGCTCAGCGGTTTGGCCTGGTCGGCGGCATCGCCGTGGTTGTCACTGTCGCCGCCACAGGCGACCAGGAAAAGTGACAAGCCGGTGACGGCGAGGGCCGGAAAACGAAGTTGGAAAGGCACGGTCGACTCCCATTGATTCAGATTGAAGGTCAGCCCGCGAGGCTAGGCAGTGCGGATGACAGGGCGGTGGCAGTTTCGTGTCGGTGTTGCCCCGGGCGTGGACGGTGTCCTGATTCGTGCCGGTGAAGCTGGTAAAGTGCCGCCCTTCACAGGCAGTAGCACCCCCACGAGGAAGACCATGAATCAGCAACTCGCCGATCAACTCACGGCCATGGCCGAGGAGGATCAGAACACGCTGGCGGCGCTTACCGAGCGCGGCGAGCTGCCCGCGCCGGACTACCACCCGCAGATGCGCGCGGTTCATGAACGCAATGCCGACGCTCTGCAGCGCATTCTCGACGAGCACGGCTGGCCCGGGGTGTCGCTGGTGGGCGAGCGCGCCGGCGAGGCGGCCTGGCTAATCGCCCAGCACGCCGTGTCCCGGCAGGATCTGATGCAGCGTTGCGCGGCGGCGCTGGAAGAGGCCGCCTCGGCGGGCGAGGCGCCGGGCTGGCAGTCCGCCTATCTGCGTGACCGGCTGAGCGTGCTCAACGGCGAGCCCCAGCGCTATGGCACCCAGTTCGACATGGACGAGGAAGGCTGGCCGGTGCCCTGTCCGATCGCCGACCCGACCATGGTCAACCTGCGCCGCTGGGCTCTGGGCCTGGACAGCCTGGAAGACCGGGTGGAAAAGCTCCGCGAGAGGGAACGTGAGCGCCGGGCACGGAGTGACGCATCATGAAGGTCACCACGGTGGTCGGCGGCGGCCTGCTGATGTTCGGTGTGTTGACCCTGGCGGGCGGCGGCGCGTCGGCGGTGAGTACTTCCCGTTTTCTGGAGACCGCGGTGACCGTCCCCGGCGTGGTCACCGAGCTGGTGCCTAAACGGAGCAGTGACGGCGACGTGCTGTACAGCCCCAAGGTGCATTTCCGCGACCGTGACGGTGGCAATGTGGTGTTCGTGCCCAATACCAGCAGTCGCCCGCCGGCCTATTCGGTGGGTGAAGGGGTGGAGGTGGTGTACGCGCCGGGCGACAGCGCGGATGCGCGTATCCGCGGCTTCTTTTCCCTGTGGGGAGTGGCGTTGATCGCCTCGGTGCTGGGCGCCATCCTCACCGTGGTGGGCGCCGGCTTTCTGCTGTGGCCGAAATGGAAGGCGCGCAAGGTGGCCTGGTTGCGCAAGAATGGCCAGAAGGTGGCCGCCGAGCCGGTGGAGGTGGTGCTGGACCGCTCGCTGCAGGTGAACGGCCGCCACCCCTACCGGATCGTCTGCCAGTGGAGCGACCCGGTAAGCGGCGAGGCCCATTCGTTCCGCAGCGACGCCCTGTGGTTCGATCCGAGCCCGGCCCTGGGCGAACAGCCGCTCACCGTCTGGGTGGCGCCGGACAACCCGCGCCGTTACCACGTGGATCTTGCGTTCCTGGAGACGCGATAGAAAGCGCTAGCAAGGTAGGAGCGACTTCAGTCGCGATGGAGGTTGGCACCACCGTTGATCGTGACTGAAGCGGAATGCCGCCCAGTCGCTCCTACCTTTTTTGGGTAAAAAAACGCCGCGACGGTTAAGGCAACGTCGCGGCGGTGAAGTGGAACCCCGTAACGGGAAAAATCAGCGCACTTCGATCAATACTTCCCCCGGCGTTACCCGGTCGCCCTTGGCCACGAAGATCCCCTGCACGGTGCCACCGGTGGGGGCCTGCACCTCGGATTCCATTTTCATTGCTTCGATCACCAGTACCGGCTGGCCGGCTTTCACTTCGTCGCCTTCGGCGACCAGCACATCGACGATGTTGCCAGGCATGTTGGTGGTCACGTCGCCGGGGCCGCCGGCCTGCTTGCGGCCGCCGCCTTCACCTTTCTGGTAGGCGTTGAGTGGTTCGAAGATCACTTCCTCGGGCATGCCGTCCAGGGTCAGGAAGAAGCGGCGTTTGTCGCTGCCCTTCAGGCCCACGCCGGTGATCGCCACCTGGTAGGTCTCGCCGTGCACATCGATCATGAATTCGGTGGGCTGGCCGCTGACCTCGGCGCCGCCAGCCTGGATGCTGTCCGCCGGCAGCAGGGGCTCCGGTTTCAGCGTGCCGGCGGCGCGCTCTTCCAGGAAGGCGCGGCCGATGTCGGGGAACATGGCGAAGGTGAGCACGTCTTCTTCGTTAAGGGCCAGCTCACCGATGTCGTCGCGCAGCTTGTTCAGTTCCCGGGGCAGCAGATCGGCGGGGCGCCCGTCGATCTCCTCTTCGTTACCCACCGCGCGCTGCTGCAGGCTGGCATCCACCTTGGCCGGGGCGGCGCCGTAATGGCCCAGCAGGTAGCGCTTCACCTCGTTGGTGATGGTCTTATAGCGCTCGCCGGCGAGCACGTTCATCACCGCCTGGGTGCCGACGATCTGCGAGGTGGGCGTGACCAGCGGCGGGTAGCCCAGGTCCTGGCGCACCCGGGGTATTTCCGCGAACACCTGGTCGATCTTGTCCAGGGCGCCCTGTTCCTTCAGCTGGTTGGCCAGGTTGGACATCATGCCGCCGGGCACCTGGTTCACCTGCACGCCGATGTCCTCGCCGGTGTAGTCGCTTTCGAACTGGTGGTACTTCTTGCGCACTTCGCGGAGGTAGTCGGCGATGGGCTGCAGTTTTTCCAGATCGAGGCCGGTGTCCCAGGGCGTGTCCTTCAGGGCGGCGACCATGGATTCCGTGGCCGGGTGGCTGGTGCCGCCGGCGAACGGCGACATGGCGGTATCGATATGGTCCACGCCGTTTTCGATGGCCTTCAGCTGGCACATGGTGGCCAGCCCGGAGGTGCTGTGCGAATGCAAAAACAGCGGCAGGTCCACGGCGTCCTTCAAGGCCGCCACCAGCTCGCCGGTGGCGTAGGGGGTGAGCAGGCCGGCCATATCCTTGATGGCGATGGAGTCACTGCCCATGTCCGCCAGCTGTCTGGCCAGGGCCACGAAACGCTCCGGGGTGTGCACCGGGCCGGTGGTGTAGCAGAGCGTGCCCTGGGCGTGCTTGCCGTTGGCTTTCACCGCGCGCAGGGCGGTTTCCAGGTTGCGCGGGTCATTCATGGCGTCGAACACGCGGAACACGTCGATGCCGTTTTCGGCGGCGCGCTCCACGAAGGCGTCCACCACGTCATCGCCGTAGTGGCGGTAGCCGAGCAGGTTCTGGCCGCGCAGCAGCATTTGTAGGCGCGTGTTGGGCAGGGCCTCGCGCAGCTGGCGCAGCCGCTCCCAGGGATCTTCCTTGAGGAAGCGCACACAGGCGTCGAAGGTGGCGCCGCCCCACACTTCCAGGGACCAGAAGCCCACCGCGTCGAGCTGCTCGCAGATCGGCAGCATGTCCTCGGTGCGCAGGCGGGTGGCGATCAGGGACTGATGGCCGTCGCGCAGGGCCACGTCGGTGATTTCGATTTTTCTGCTTTTGTTCGCGTTCATGGCGGTTCTCCTGCGCTTAAAGCCCGGTGTGAGCGGCGATTGCCGTGGCGATGGCCAGCGCGATTTCTTCGGGTTTGGTCTTCTCGGAGTAGTCGAGCAGTTGCGGGTGGGCGTCCACATAGCCGGTGTCGAACTGGCCACTCCGGAAACCCGGGTCGTCGAGAATCTTCAGGTAATAGGGGGCGGTGGTTTTCACCCCTTGCAGGCGCATGTCGTTGATGGCGCGCTTGGCCCGTTCCAGGGCGTCCTCCCAGGTCAGGCTCCAGGCGATCAGCTTCAGGCACATGGAGTCGAAGTAGGGCGGAATGGTGTAGCCGGTGTAGATGGCGGTATCCACCCGTACCCCCGGGCCTCCCGGTGCGTAGTAGCGGCTGATGCGGCCGAAGCTGGGCAGGAAATTGTTTTTCGGGTCTTCCGCGTTGATGCGGAACTGCAGCGCGAAACCCTGGTGGCGGATATCGCTTTGCCGGTAGGCCAGCGGGTCGCCGGCGGCGATGCGGATCTGTTCGCGCACGATGTCCACGCCGGTGATCTGCTCGGTGATGGTGTGCTCCACCTGCACCCGGGTGTTCATTTCCATGAAGTACACCTGGTTGCCGGTGAACAGAAACTCCACGGTGCCGGCGTTGGTGTAGTCCACCGCCTCGGCGGCGCGCACCGCCAGGTCGCCCACATAGGTGCGTTGCTCCGGGGTGAGCTGCGGGGACGGGGCGATCTCGATCAGCTTTTGATTACGCCGCTGGATCGAGCAGTCGCGCTCGAACAGATGGATGGTATTGCCGTGGTCGTCGGCCAGGATCTGCACTTCGATATGGCGCGGGTCGACGATGCATTTTTCCAGAAACACATCGGCGCTGCCGAACGCCTTGGTGGCCTCCGAGACCACCCGCTCGAAGTTGCGCGCCAGCTCTTCCTCGTTATCGCAACGGCGGATGCCCCGGCCGCCGCCACCGGAGGTGGCCTTGAGCATCACCGGGTAGCCCACCCGTTGCGCTTCCCGGCGGGCCTCGTCCAGGCCGCTCAGGTTGTTTTCCGAGCCCGGTGTCACCGGTACGCCGGCGTCGATCATCGCCTGGCGGGCGCGGGTCTTGTCGCCCATGCGGCGGATCACCTCCGCCGAGGGGCCGATAAAGGTGATACCGCGCTGGGCGCAGATCTCGGCCAGCTCCGCGTTCTCGGACAGAAAGCCATAGCCCGGGTGCAGGGCGTCGCAGCCGGTCTGCACCGCCATATTGACGATATGGTGCGGGTTCAGATAGCCGGCCAGCGGGTCGTCGCCCAGGCTGTAGGCTTCATCGGCGCGCTTCACGTGCAGCGCGTAGCGGTCCGGTTCGGTGAACACCGCCACCGAGCGGATGCCCAGCTCCGCGCAGGCGCGCACGATGCGCACCGCGATCTCGCCCCGGTTGACGATAAGGATTTTTTTTATCGGCATGCTGCGTCTCCCGAGAGCCCCTGGGGGCGTCAGTGGAGGCACGGTAGCGGGAAAATGGCGGGATAAAGAAATTGATATTACTATGAGGCAACATAATTAATTACTTATATGTAAGCACTCGCTTACTCCCTGGCCATGATTTATTGACCCTATGAGCACCGCCTACCTCAGCCGTCTGACCCTGCGCCAGCTGCACATTTTTCTGACCGTGTGCCAGCAGGAGAGCTATTCCCGCGCCGCCGAGGAGCTGGCCCTCACCCAGCCGGCGGTGAGTGCCCAGGTGCGCAATCTGGAAGATCTGATCGGCGAACCCCTGTTCGATTACGTGGGCCGGCGGTTGTCGCTGACCCCGGCGGGCCAGGCCATGCGCCGGGCCGGCCAGGACCTGATGCAGCGCCTGGGGCAGGCGGAAATGGAGCTGGCGGAACTGCGCGGGGTGATGCAGGGCACCCTGACCCTGGCGGTGGAGACCAGCGCCCAGTACTTCATGCCCGGGCAGATCACGGCCTTTTGCCAGCAGCACCCGGAGGTGGAGGTGCGGATGCGGGTCATGAACCACGGCGAAGCGCTGAAAAGCCTGCGCGAGGACCGCCATGACCTGACCATCATGGGCCTGGTGCCCGACGACCGGCGCCTGAATTTCGTGCCGTTCCGGCAAAACCGGCTGGTGGCGGTGGCGCCGCCGGGGCATCCCCTGGAGAAGGTGGGGGACGTGTCCCTGAACCGTTTTCTGGATTTCCCGTTGCTGGTTCGGGAGCCCGGCTCCGGCAGCCGCCGAGTGTTCGAGTCCCTGTACCAAAGCCGTGGGTTGCGCCCGCGCCGCTGCCAGCAGCTGGGCTCCATGGAGGCGATCAAGGCCGGCGTGCGCGCCGGCCTGGGGCTGGCGGTGCTGCCCCGGGAAGCCTGCGCCGACGACCTGGACGCCGGCCGGCTGGTAACACTGATCGTGGAGGGCCTGCCCCTGAAGCGCTCCTGGTGCGTGGTGCATCCGCGCGCGCGGCAACTGACGCCGGTGGCGGACGCCTTCCTCCAGGCCCTCATCCGGGTCTGAGAGCCTGGCGCGAACCGGGTCCTGCATTTTCTTCGTGGAGCGGTTAGGGTAAGGCGGCGCCCACATCGTGCCCCCATCAAGGAGCCCCATGACCCGCCTCGCTTTGCCCCTGCTATCCCTGTGCGCCGCCCTGTTCGCCCTGAGCGGTTGCCAGCTGCTCCAGGACACCGTCACCTTCGATCCCGAGCCCGGCGACCAGCGCGGCTACCGGCTCTATACCCGCGCCGAATTCCAGATGCCCAGCGGCACCACCCGCAATGATGTGGTGATCGAGTCCGAGGGCCTGGTGCGCTACCGCATGGCCGACGACGGCGACCTGCGTCTCACGCCGCTCAACCTGTGTGTCAGCGGCCAGCGCAAAAGCCGCACTTATTGCAGCGCCTGGACCGGTGACCGGGCGCCGGCCCTGGCCGCCGTGTTGCGCGGCGGTTTTCGCCTGGGTGACGGCGCCGGAGAAGACGGCAGCGACGGGCCGGCCTGGGCGCGGGCCCTGGACGGCCAGGCATTGGCCGCCCTGGCCGAGCAGGACGACGACCTGGGCCGGCTGCTGCCGCGCCAGTTCCCGGCTCCCGGGTTGATCGCCGGCCTGCCGGCGGAGCCCGGCGCCGAGCGCCGCCTGGACCAGATAGTGGGGCTGCCGCCCCTGCGCGCCAAGGTGGTGGCGGTTACTGACCAGCGGGTGTTCGCCACCCTGCGCGAAGGCCGGGACGGCGAGCACCTGTCCGGGGTGCTGGTGGTGGAGCGTGACAGCGGCTGGGTGGAGCGCCTGGCGGTGGTCTACGAAAGCCAGGATTCCATGGGGCGCGAAGAACCGGTGCGGCAACTGCTGGCGCTGGTCCCCGACGACTGGGAGGCCGGCGTCCTCCATCGGCAATACGGTGAGGCCCATGGCAAGGTGCCCTGGACCCGGATGGCGCCGAGCCCGTACCTGGCCGCCGCCACGGTGGCCGGTGGCACCGACGATCTGGTGGCCCGTGCCGAAGTCGGTGAGGCGCCGCCGCTCACCGAGGAGCAGGTGTTCGGCTCGCCCATCGGTGCCTTCAAGGCGGAAACCGCCTGGGGCATGGAGCTGTTCTACGACCACCCGCTCTGGCGGGACGCCCGGGACCGGTTTGGCCGGCTGGTGTTCCAGGACCTGGTGGCCCTGGATGGGGACGGCGAGCCCCTGGATCTGGAGTTCGCCGGCGCCCTGCCGAACACCACCGTGCAGACCTTCAAAGGCAGCCTGGAAACCAAGGTCCGCCTGTTGCCCCTGGGCCTGGACGGCGTGGGCGAGCGCGTGGAGCAGGTGCGCGGCGCCGCCGCCACCGCCCGCTATTACCCGCCCGGGCCGGTGAAGGAACTGGCCCTGCCGGTGCCGGCGCCGGGCAAGGTCAGCGAGGCGCGCACCGAGGACGGCATCCAGGTCCGCTTGCGGGTTCTCGACCGGCGGCGTGCGGAGCTGCTGATCAGCGGCCCGGGGCATTATCTTAGCCAGCTGGTCGTGGCCGATGGCGCCAGGACCGTGCCCGCGGAGCCCGACACCAGCGGCCCGGACTGGCGGCGCCCCGGCGAGGCCCATTTGTTCCAGACCCTGCTCGGCAACGGCGGCGCGCGGCTTCTGCGCCTGCGCCTGGCTGACGGGCTCGACACCCTGCGTGTCCAGGTGATGGCCTTCGCCGACCAGCCGGCCTTCGAGAAGAAGCTGCGTTTTCTCAGCAAGGCGGATCACTACAACGCCGTGGACGTGCCCCCGGGCGTGCGTATTCCCCTGATCGCCGACGACAAATTCGCCCGGGAAGAGGAAATGCCGCTGATCCAGGACGACGGGGATCTGACGCCCCGGGCCATGGACACCGGCGCGCCGGTGCTGCGCCTGAGCCGTGAACAAAGTGGCCGCTGCCAGCTTTCCGCCGAGGTGGAAGGCGACGGCGAGGCGCCGCGCTGGCGGGTGATCGAACACAAGCGGCCCACCCGCCCCGGCGCCGACCGGCAACTGCCGGCGCTGCTGGTGTGGCGGTTATTGTCCGCCGACGGAGGTCCGGCCAATGAGAATGGCGCGGTGACCTTTGGCTTGAGCTGCCGCCAGGGGCAATGGCGGGACGCGGACCATGGGCTCGGTGAACGGCCCTGGCTGGTGGACGTGCGGGCACTGACCGGCGAAGCGCCGGACCCGGCCTTGCCGATGCCGGTGTTTCTGGGGCGCTACCGGTTCCTCGACGATAACGGCCAGGCGCTGAGCCTGCTGCCGCCGCGCTATGACCATTACTGGGAGCGGCATTTGAGCAGCGGTCGGTTGGGTGACTTCCTGGTGGACGGGCGCTACCTGCGCATCGCCGGCGTCCCGGCCACCGTCCAGCAATGGCAGCCGGGGCCGGTCACCGTGGAAAAGACCTGGCGCCTTGATGGGAGGCGATAAGCGGGTGCGGGTATGACGTTATAGGAGCGGCTATCGCGGCTGAAGCCGCTCCTACAATAATCTAGGGGCGCCGGGTCAGCCGCCCAGGTAGGCGGCTTTGACGCTGTCGTCGTTGAGCAGTGTTTCGCCGCTGCCGGTGGCGACGATGTCGCCGGTCTCCAGCACATAGCCGCGGTCGGCGATGGCCAGGGCCTCGGAGGCGTTCTGCTCGACCACGAAGATGGTGATGCCCTCGCGCTTCAGCTCGGTGATGATGCCGAAGATTTCCTCGATGATCAGCGGCGCCAGACCCATGCTCGGCTCATCCAGCAGCAGCAGGCGCGGTTTGGCCATCAGGGCGCGGCCCATGGCCAGCATTTGCTGTTGGCCGCCGGACAAATTGCCGGCGTGCAGGCGGCGCTTTTCCTTGAGGATCGGAAAGCGCTGGTACATGGCTTCCAGGTTGTCGGCCACGTCCTTGTCCCGGCGCCGGCTGAAGGCACCCAGCATCAGGTTGTCCTGCACCGACAGGCCGGCGAATACCTGGCGGCCTTCCGGCACCTGGATGATGCCCCGGTGCACCCGGTCGGCGGCTTTGCGCCGGTGCAGGTCCTCGCCGTCGAAGGTGACGGTGCCGGCGGTGAGCGGTTGCAGGCCGGAGATCACCTTCAGCAGAGTGGACTTGCCGGCGCCGTTGGCGCCCACCAGGGCCACGGTTTCGCCGGGGTGGATGGCCACGTCCAGGCCGTGCAGGGCCTCGATGCGGCCATAGCCGGTGCGGATACCTTTCAGGTCCAGCAGCGGCGTGCCGCTGCCGGCCATGGGGCCGGCGCCGCCGTCGGCGCGGTCCCCGGGCGCGGCGCCGCCGTCATTGAAAGCGGCGGCCCGTTGCTCGCCGCGCGGGGTAGTGGGCGTGGAGAGGGTGGCGTTCATGCGGTGGCCTCCTCGCGGGAATGGCGGTTGCCCAGATAGGCGTCGATCACATCCGGGTTGGCGCGGATTTCCTCCGGCGTGCCCTCGGCCAGCTTGCGGCCGTAGCAGAGCACCAGCACCTGATCGGAAATGCTCATCACCAGTTTCATATCGTGCTCCACCAGCACCACGGTGATGCCCCGGTCGGCGATCTTGCGGATCACCTCGCGCAGGGCATCGGTCTCGGTGCGGTTGAGGCCGGCGGCGGGTTCGTCGAGCAGCAGGATGTCCGGCGAGGCGGCCAGGGCGCGGGCGATTTCCAGGCGCTTCAGCGCGCCATAGGGCATCGCCGAGGCATGGTGCCGGATGTACTGGCCGCAGCCGACGAATTCCATCAGCTCGGCGCATTCTTCCCGGCATTGCTGATCCGCCCGGCGCAGGGCCGGCAGTTTGAACAGGGAGGTGAAGGTGCCCTGCTTGAGGTGCCGGTGGCGCCCCAGCATCACGTTTTCCAGGGCCGTCATATTCATGCAGATCTGCAGGTTCTGGAAGGTGCGGCACATGCCCAGCGGCGCCAGCTCATGGGGCTGGTGGCCGGCCAGGCTGCGGCCGTTCAGGTGCACGCTGCCACTGCTGGGCTGGTAGAGCCCGGTGATCAGGTTGAACAGGGTGGTCTTGCCGGCGCCGTTGGGGCCGATGATGGAATGAATGCGACCTTTTTCCACCTGGAAGCTCAGGTCCTCCACGGCGTGCACGCCGCCGAATTCCTTGCCCAGGTTGTCCACGGAAAGCAAAGCGGTCATGGGGCCTCCTTCTGGAGGCGGCGGGCCAGGGTCGGTACCAGGCCGCGCGGCATGAAGATCATCACCGCCATCAGAATGGCGCCGAACAGCACCATCTCCAGCTCTTGAAAGCCGGTCAGGAACTGGGGAATCAGCAGCAGGATCACGGCGCCCAGAATCACCCCGTAGGTGGAGGCCATGCCGCCCAGCACGACGATGGTGATCAGCTCGATGGAGTGGGTGAACGAGGCGATGTTGGGCGTGATAAAGCCGCCGTAGTAACCGTACAGGCTGCCCGCCAGGCTGGCGTAGACGGCGGAGATCACGAACACCCGCAGCTTGAATTTGGCGGTGTCCACGCCGGCCACCTGGGCGGCGATTTCCGAGCCGTGCAGCGCACGCAGGGCGCGGCCCAACGGCGAGTCGATCAGGTTCAGCGCGAACACCACCGACAAAAACAGGAAGCCGGCGGCTATGCCGTACCACACCTGGGTGCCGGAGATGGTCAGGCCGAACAGCTGGTAGCTGCCGAACACGCTCAGCTCATGGCCGAACACGCTGAGCGGCGCCACGGTCAGGCCGTCCGGCCCGCCGGTGAGCTGGTCTTCGTTGTTGATGACAATGGCGGCGATCACGCCCAGGCCCAGGGTGGCCATGGACAGATAGTGCCCCTTCAAGTGCAGAATCGGCCGGCCCACCAGCCAGGCCAGCACCGCCACGCCCACGGCGGCCAGCAGCATGGCCGGCACCGGGGTGATTTCGTAGTGGCTCACCAGCAGCGCGCTGCCATAGGCGCCGGCGGCGTAGAAGGCCGCGTGACCCAGGCTGATCTGGCCGGCGTAGCCCACCAGCAGGTTCAGCCCCACCGCCACGCCGGCGGTGAGCGCGATCTTGATCATCAGGTCGTAGTGGTAGTCGTTGCCGGCCAGAAACGGCAGCACCAGCAGCACCACCGCTAGCACCGTCAGCCCCGGCCATTTGGCGGTGGCCCGGACCCGGGGCGGGCTTTGCGGAATCGCTTCGCTCATTACACTCGCTCCACGGCACGGCTGCCCAGCAGGCCGTTGGGCAGGAAAAACAGAATCGCCAGGATGATCACGAACGGCACCGCGTCCTTGTAATCCGATGAGATATAGCCGGCGGTGTAGGCCTCGGCCAGGCCCAGTAAAAGACCACCGAGGATGGCGCCGGTGCTGCTGCCCAGGCCGCCGATGGCGGCGGCGATAAAGCCCTTCAGGCCGAGCATGATGCCGATGTCGTAGGAGGTCAGGGTGATGGGCGCCACGATCACGCCGGCGGCGGCGCCGATCACCGCGGAAATGCCGAACGCCATCATCAGAATGGCGCCGGTCTTGATGCCCATCAGGCTGGCCGCGTCCTTGTTCATGGAGGTGGCCAGCAGCGCCTTGCCCAGGGCGGTGCGGGTGAAGAACAGCCCCAGGGCGGTGACCAGCACGGCGGCGATGCCGAGAATCCAAAGACTCTGGGTGAGCAGAATGGCGCCGCCCAGGTTGATCGATTCAGTGGCGCTGAAATTCGGCAGGGCGTGGTATTCCTTGCCCCAGAACACCTGGGCCAGGCCGCGCAGGAAAATCGACGCGCCGATGGTGATGATGATCAGCGTCACCACGTCGGCGTTTTTCGCCGGCGCGATGGCCAGCCGGTGCAGCAGGATACCGGCCACGCCGGCCATGGCGATGGCCAGGGGAATGGCGAAGTAGATCGGCACGCCGGCGTCCATCAGGACCACGGTGCCCATGCCGCCGATCATCAGAAATTCGCCCTGGGCGAAATTAATGACGTGGCTGGCGTTGTAGATCAGGGTGAAACCGAGAGCCACCAATGCGTAGATGGCGCCCAGGGTGACCCCCGAGAAGGTGAACTGGAAAAATTCGCTGAACATGATAGTGCCCGGGATGGTCGTGGGGGGAGGGCGATGGGGCGGTGGTTGGGCGGGGGATCGCGACTGAAGTCGCTCCTACAGGGCCGTGCGTGCCTGGCACGAGGGTAGGAGCGGCTTCAGCCGCGATAGGGCCCTGGAATTATTCCGCCAACGCCCAGTCGCCGTCCTTCACTTCGAGGATGCGGAAGGACTCGGCGTCGAGGCCCATATGGTCCTCGGGGCTCATCCGGTAGGTACCGGTCACGCCCACCGCGCCGTCGATGCTCTCCAGGGCGTCACGCACCTTGGCTTTGTCGGTGCTGCCCGCTTTCATCAGCGCTTGGACCGCCAGTTGCAGGCCGTCGTAGGCGTAGGCGCCGAAGGTGGAAACCGACTCGTTGTAGCGGCTTTCGTAATCGTTTTTGTAGCGATTCAGCACATCGTACTGGGGATCGGATTTCGGCAGCTTGTCCGCCACCAGCAGCGCGGAGGCGGGCAGACGCAGACCTTCGGCGGCGTCACCGGCCAGCTCCAGGAAGCTGTCGGAGGCCACGCCGTGGGACTGGTAGAACGGCTGCTCGATACCCAGCTGGGCGTAGTTGCGGGTAACGATGGCCGGGCCCTGGCCGAAGTCGAAGTTGAGGATCGCCTGCACGCCGTCGGTGTTGCGGATGCGGGTGAGCTGGGCGGTGGTGTCGGTGTCCTTCGGGTTGTAGGTCTCGTCGGCGACGATCTCGATACCGAAGTTGGGGGCCTCTTCCTTGGTCACGTTACGGCCGGAGGCGCCAAAGCCGCCGGTGCCGGAAATCAGGCCGATCTTGGTGAAGCCCTGTTCCTTCATGTCCATCAGGATACGGCGGGCGGCCTGGCGGTCGGACTGCGGCGTCTTGAATACCCACTTCTTCACCGGGGTGGTGATGGTCTCGGCGCCGGCCAGGGAAATGAACGGCACGCCGGCCTGCTGGATCAACGGCACCGCCGCCATGGTGGCGCCGGTGGTGGAGCCGCCAACGATCAGATCGACCCGGTCCTGGCGCAGCAGCCGGTTGGCGAAGGTACGCGCCTTGGAGGCGTCACCGGCGTCGTCATAGTGGATCAGCTCCAGCTTTTTGCCGAGCACGCCGCCGCTGCTGTTGATCTTGTCGATGTAGAGCTCCAGGGTTTTCAATTCCGGATCGCCCAGGAAGGACGCCGGTCCGGTAACAGAAAGGAAGGAGCCGATACGGATGGTGTCGTCGGCCTGGGCCGGTACGGTGGCCAGGCTCAGCCCGAGAGCGGTGACCGCGCCGGCGGCCAGCTGTTTCAGCATTCTTTTCATTATCGCACCTATAAGCGTATGCCAGTTGTTCTTATTGCGGGCCGCGATGTCCCATCCAGACCCGACGATAGGCACAGGTATAAAGCGATACGCCATGCAAGTCAATACGGCGTTTAATGTGTCATAAAAGTGGACCTAAGCCGCCAAGTCCCGGTTTTAGCGTGGAATTCGTGTGTTGTTTGTGTCATATAGATAGGCCGTTTGGTAGTATGTCGAATCTTTTCGACGGCCCGTTGGTGCATAAGGGGATAGGGTTTTGGACCTGCAGTCCGATCATCTGGAAACGCTGATCAAACGCTTTCAGCAGCGCCGGCCGCTGCGCACCGGATCGCTGATCATCACGGTTTTCGGCGATGCCATCGTGCCCCGGGGCGGCACCGTCTGGCTGGGAAGCCTGATTGAACTGCTGGCGCCCATGGGCGTCAACCAGCGCCTGGTGCGCACCTCCGTGTTCCGCCTCACCCGTGAGGGCTGGCTGATCGCCGAAAAAGTCGGGCGCCGCAGCTACTACGGCCTCACCGGCGCCGGCCGGCGCCGCTTCGAAAAAGCCTTCAAGCGCGTTTACTCCGGTGACCAGCCAGCCTGGGACGGTGCCTGGACCCTGGTGGTCCTCAACCAGCTGGACGCCGACCGCCGCCGGGATGTGCGCCAGGAGCTGGAATGGATGGGCTTCGGTGCCTTCGCGCCCACGGTGCTGGCGCACCCGGGCGTGGACCGTGCCGAGCTGAATGCTTCCCTGCAGGAGCTGGGCGCTCTCGATGACGTGATTCTTTTCCAGACCGACACCGTGGACCAGTTCGCCACCCGGCCCCTGCGCCGCCTGGTGCGCGAAGCCTGGAACCTGGATCAGCTGGCCGACGGCTACCGGGACTTCCTTGATCAGTTCCGGCCGCTCTGGAATCAGATGCGCAAGGAAAAGACCCTGCCGCCCCGGGAGTGCTTCCTGGCGCGCACCCTGCTGATTCACGAATACCGGAAACTGCTGCTCCGCGACCCGCTGCTGCCCGACGAACTGCTCCCCGCCGACTGGGAAGGCCGCGCCGCCCGCCAACTGGCACGCAACCTCTACCGCCTCACCGGCCAGGGCGCGGAAACCTGGGTCAGCCAACACGCCGAAACCGCCCAGGGGCCGTTGCCCGAGGCCGGCGAAAGTTTTTATCAGCGGTTTGGTGGGTTGGAATAGGCGGGCTTCAAGCCACAAGCGTCAAGCTACAGGCAAAACACCTCCATTGAGGCTTGACGGGCTCTGAGAGGGCGTCACGCTGTCCTGGCTTGCAGCTTGCAGCTTGCAGCTTGCAGC
>CENV01015785.1_pt1 | contig 45792 bp, 40 predicted proteins | sample 530231 | NCBI WGS metagenome assembly CENV01 (sample SAMEA2619815, study PRJEB7988) | marine metagenome | biome: marine biome (ENVO:00000447); feature: surface water layer (ENVO:00002042); material: "saline water (ENVO:00002010), including plankton (ENVO:xxxxxxxx)" | depth 5 m
GTCACGATCCCCGGAATGACCGGTCACGTTCGCCGGAATACGCACTCGTCAAGAGTGGCGAATATGAATCGGCGTCCACTATGTTCTGGCTCATCATTAACGTGGCGAACGAAATCACTCAAGTGTGTGATGTCCCAGGCAGCATTTTTTATTCCTTCGATTGCCCTCTCCCTGGTTGGTGAGCGCAGACTCTTTAGCAGTCCTTTCTTCGGTGGAGAGTTGGGAGCGAAATAAACGCAGGCCAATATGGCTGCCGGGCCAGCCAAAATGAAATCCGAATACATCCATCTGAATAGCGCCAGAACCTTGTCAAGGGCACTGAGGTTTTGTGCCAGTTCCAGGGATGCAATTTTTAGGGCAACCGCATAATTGCGCCTCCATCGTTTGAGTGGTTTGGCCAGATCTAGTGGGTCAATTGGTTGAGGAGTGCCAACGGTTAAAATGCGATCAGCTTCGCTGAGTGCAACAGCAAGCCACTCTTGCGGTTTGCCACTATCAGCGACACGAAACCAAGCCAGTTCATCCATTACCTCAGAATTTCCCTGATGGGGTGCCAGCTCGTGAAAAGCAATGGATGGTTCGATCTGAATATCAAGGCATTGGGCGAACGCCAAAATTGCAGCAACCTTTCGGCTATGGACATCCCCTTTGTTGGCCAGGGAATCTCCTTTGGCAATTTGAGCCAATCGGGAGACAATGTTTCTGTCCGGAAGAAGTACAGTTTCGTAATTCTCTACCCAGGCATGATAGATAAAACCATCGACATGATAGAGGCCAACGTCGGGTGCTATATAGCCTGGGATGAATACGCTCTCTTTCTCCAAGATCGCGGATACTGCCTGGAGCCCGGCATAAGGAAAGTCCGGCGGAAGCATCAATAATGCTTCAGTGTCTTCATATTCATTGTCGTTGCTGACATCGATGCCCAGTCGATCCATAGACTGCTCTCAGAGTTGCCGTCTGTCCAAATAAACGAATTGATTGCCAGTCCCTTCAGTCCTCACACCCAGGCTTGCACCTTTGGAAACAAGGTAGCTTAGCGGCTGGTCGAGAATGAAAGGATAAAGCACGGCCAATGATGACAGGCTGGATACCGGAAGCGCCTTTCCGCTGTACATCAATGCGGCTTCGATCAGCCAGCTAACAGCCTGTTCATTGCTGACCACGATCGGCTGCATGCGCACTAACCGCTTGCCTTTCTCTATACGTTCAATGGCTCCCCAGCTTGCTTGCGACTGCAAAACCATGTTCGTCATTCGATAGGTGCCTTCGCGCTCCCCGTAGGTTTCACTCATACGGCGATGAATTTCCGCCGATGCACAATCGCCTTGCAGGGAAGAAAGTCGTCCAACAAGCTCACTTACCCTGCCGAAAAACGGGTAGGTGGCTATCGCCATCCCCCAGGTTAGTGCGGCGACGGGAGTGTTTGGATCAGCTTTATGAATGGCAATGCCACGATCAGCGAATGCTGCTAACTCTGGTCGCGGTTCAAGCCAAAGTCGGTTGAGAACGGTGCGGGTTTTCTTTCGGGCAGCCGCCCCAAGTTCAGCTTGATCCAGCAGTGCGTTCAAGTCGTCTAGGGTATTTGACTCTGCACGGACATCAAGCGCTGCCGCCGCCCATTCGAGCGGTATGAAGCGATCAAAGCCAATTTTAGGTGCAGAGGGTTTCATGGTATTCAAACTACACGGCTCACTTTTACAAACGGCACGATGAGTTCCTCAACGGAGGGACCACCGTGCACTACTATTTGGTCATCTTTCGGTACGAAGGCTCCACGGCCCCCAGCAAAAAGCGGCATAAAGTCCGTTGGCAAGCCGCCAATGTTCAAGTTGAAGGCATCAGGGTTCGTCGCCAAGGCATCGGCAAGCAGTGCTTCGCTACGATAAGTTCGCACCCGCTCTCCCCTAAGCTCAGGAGCAAGACCCTGATTCGGTCGGCCTATGCCTACCGCCTCTACATTACCGTGATCCGCCGTCAGGTAAATACTGAAGCCATTGCTTAGCAACATCTGGAACAATTTTTCAACAAAGCCGGATTCGCACCATTTCATTATTTGCGCTGCCACGCCGGATTTGCCAAGCACCGCACCGTGAATCATCTCGTCTACAGTGTCGACGACAATGCCTGCCACCTTGACAGCGGGGTTAGACAAATCAGCTTCCAGGCCAGGCAAGTCGTCATTTCGCTTGATGGCCTTACGATAGAAAACCTCTCTGGATGTCAGCCCATGATCTCGCCAGAAGCGATCCCACAGTCTTGGTTCTTTGGATGTCGTTTCGATGCTGTCGGCAAATTCACGTGGGCGCAGGCCTGAAAACAATGCTTGCCGAGAAACAGATGTCAGCGTTGGCAGCCAGGCAAAACAAGCTTGCTCATCGAATATCAATTGAGACGTGGATTTGGTGATGCTTTCCCGGATCTGAACCCACTGGTCGATGGCCAGTCCGTCGAACAGAAGCAGCGCGATTTTCTGTTCATCATGGTCTCGCCGTATCGATAGAAAACGAGGGACATGATGCAACATGATCGGACCTTTCACGGCCGGGAGCGATGGCAGGTCAGAGTAGTGCTTCACCAACCATGCCTGGAGCTGAGAGTCAGCCAACATCTGCAATGTCAGTAAATCATTTCTTAAACCTTCGGCACGGCTGGCATCCAGGCCGTTGAAGCGCGAAATAATTTCGCCAAGACGGCGGGCAAAGTGTGCCCAGTCGCGATGACTTGAATCGGTGCTTGGTATCTCGTCCTGCAATGTCTTGATGCCGCTCGACACCAGGGTACGCATGTCCAGCGGGGTCTGGACTATCCCCACCTTGGCCCACTCAGGCAACGCTGCAGATGTCCCCGAGACTTCCAGTGGGTGCAGAGTGCCATCTAGGAACATGGAGTCTACGATCAGCCAGACATCAGGGTGATCAAAGGGAATGTTCAGCTTGTTGCTAGATTCTGGTGGTGAGGGTTCCCCGATACGGTTGCCAGTAAGACCATGCATTTCCAGGAAGTCATACCAGGCGTCCTGCACCACTCGCAGTGTATGGCTTCTATTCGAGAACAGTTCGGCGAGAGGGATGTCTTTGAATGTCGTCTGGCTGCCTAGCACTTGCTCCACGTACTGAGCCAGTATCAATGGCAGTGTCGACTCGCGGTAATGCAAACGCAGCAGTTCCCGCCAAAAATGCTCCGGCTTTTTTATCAGATGAGGGCCAAGCTCAAAGATATGTGTCAGCACAAATTCTTTGGTGGCCGCTTCCCCCAGAATCTGCTGTGCATGCTGGGACTGTGCCTCGAACAGGGCGGGCAGCATCTCGGTGTCCAGTTGCCGCAAGACTGAATAGCTGAGTTTTGGCAGCAGCGTGGATAGACTCAGGTTCAAGCTGCGCCCATGACGCAAGTAGTCCCATGGCAGTTCGCTCGTCTGGTGTTCCCGTAGATGCAAAATGAGTGCATCCGAGGGGGCTGCTTCTCCCTGATCCCAGGCCGCGCGGTAGCGTTCTTCATATTCTGCTCGGAACGCTACGCTATCCTCGAACAGCAGCGTCTCAAAACCACGTTCACGCAAACTCGCCAGAACATGTTCATCGAGCAGGACGCCATCCGGGTCCGAGACAATCCACAGACGGGAAACATCAGAAGGGAAGTCTTCAACGATACGGTTTACCCAAGCGGTATTCGTCACGCTGTATTCCTCCCAAAACTGCCAACCCGCAACATCAATACAGCGTTAAGCTCCGGGGTTCCCTGCTCGGCATCCTGTAGCGCTGCCATGCGGGTTTCGTGTTCCGCATCCAGGCGCTTGCGTCTGTGCTCCCTGACGGCAGGAAGCCCAATGCGGCCGATAGCCTGATATCTGGCATCAAAGGCATAGCGCGCTCGCTCCCGTTCCTCGGTGAGCCAGTTATGGTGCTCTTCCTGTAATTCAGCAAACAAGCGCGCACCTTGATCACGGGCAGCACTCAAGGCACGCTCAAAATCATCGCCAGCCTGTTCGATTTCCAGCTCAGAGGAGAGAGATAATTGCTCTGTCAGCAACAAATCCCAAATTCGTTTGGCGGTAGGTACAAAGCTGCGTCCATCCTCGGCAATGAAGACAGGCAGGAAGCGGCGGCGGCTGAAGCGGTCAGAGACATGAGATGCGTCCAGACTGATCTCCCAGAGTGACCACACGCCGGTAACCGATTCAGGCAGCCCACGTATTGAAACTATTGGCAGGGGTTGCCCCGCCACGCAGCGTGGCAGTTCACTGATAAATGCACGGGCGCGAGCGTCCTCCAGTGTGACCCACTCGATTTCGGGGTGTTGCTCGGCGGTGCGCGCATCAAAGCAAACACGGGGCGATTCACTGCCGTCCGGCCAGGTCACCCTCCACGATGCATCGCGTTTTTCCGCCTGGCCGCCACGCGAGGGCAGCCCGGTAGTGATGGCGCGCTCCAGCCAATACTGCGCGGGATGGTCACGCCATTTCCGGGCATCATCTGCTTCCAGGTCGTAATCCTCCGTCAGCAGATCGCTACCCGTGCGGCTTGCGGCCACCTTATCCCGTACCTGGTCGATGACGGCATCGCATTCCTGGTCAATACGACCTGGGTCCTGCAAGCCGTGTACGAACAGCTCGTCAAAGATCGGCTCCACTTCCACCGAGTCCATGACATCCGCCGCTTTGTCTACACCGAACTCCTGGGCAATGATCTCCAGCTTCTCTTCCAGCACCTGGCGAACTCGGTGCTCAACCGTGTCTTCGAGTACTAGGTTGATGGCCCGCACCACATGGGGCTGCCCAATACGGTCAACGCGGCCTATCCGCTGTTCCAATCGCATGGGGTTCCAGGGCATATCGAAATTGACAATCACATGGCAGAACTGCAGGTTCAAACCTTCACCACCGGCATCCGTCGAAATCAGCACGCGCACATCACCGGAAAATTCCTGCTGTGCCCTGGTTCGTGCATCCAGATCCATGCTGCCGTTGAGTAACACCACGGAAAAATCACGACTTTCCAGGAACTCCGCCAGCATGGCCTGCGTGGGCACAAACTCGGTAAACACCAACACCTTGAGCTGCGGATCACTCTCTTCCTGCTGAAGCTTGTAGATCAGTTCTAGCAGGGCTTCGGCTTTGGCATCGCTGCCTTGGCGCTCGGTTTCGCGTGCCAGGTCGAGCAGCATCTCGACTTCCGCTTTCTCCTGCTCCCAACCACTGGCCTGCACCGCGATATCCACTTGCGATTGTCCATCCAACTCAGCCCATTCATCCATGCTCGCCGTATCAAACAAGCTGGCTTGCGATTGCGGTTCTTCCAGCAGGCCTTGGCGCTTTTCCAGCGTGGCCCGAATGGCCGCCGTACTGGATGTGACAAGGCGCTGCATCAAAATCATCAAGAAACCGATATGGCGCTGCTTGGCGGCCATGGCCTGGTTGTAGCCATGGCGCACATAGTCGGTCACCGCTTCATAGAGTGTCTGCTGAGCTGCATGGCGGTTCTGCCATGCCACAGCTTGAAGCCTGGTTGCACGCGGCTTGAATAGTGGCTGGCCCTCGGCATCGATAGCGGAACGTTTCTCGGTACGGATCACATAAGGCTGTACTCGATCGCGATTGATACTATTCTCGTCGGGGAATGCCTCACGGTCCAGCAACTGCATCAGCCGCATAAACTGGTCGGTCTTGCCCTGGTGGGGAGTGGCAGACAACAACAGTAAATAGGGGGCGGCTTCCGCCAACGCAGCGCCCAACTTGTAGCGGGCGACCTGATCGGTGCTGCCGCCCATGCGGTGCGACTCGTCGATGATCACCAGGTCCCAACCGGCGGACACCAAGTCCTCAAAGCGTTCGCGGTTGTAGGTGTCGAGCTGTTCCAGGCTCCAGCCACGGCGAGCTTCGATGGGTTTTACCGAGTCCAGCGAGCAGATCACCTGATCATGCATGCGCCACAGGTTGTCATCGTCGTTTCGCCAGGTGCGAAAGGCGGCTAGGTCGGATGCCTCGATGAAGCGAAGTGCCTCGCCGAAGTGCAAACGCATCTCCGCCTGCCACTGACGCACCAAGCCCTTGGGTGTTACCACCAGCACGCGCTTCACCATGCCACGCAGCTTGAGCTCTCGCAGGATCAGGCCAGCTTCAATGGTCTTACCCAAGCCGACTTCATCCGCCAGCAGGTAGCGAATGCGGTCTCGGCTCATGGCCCTGTTCAGCGCATGAAGCTGATGTGGCAGGGGCACTACGCTGGACTGTATCGGGGCCAGCAGCAGGTTGTCCTCCAGCGCATCGCACAGCTTGGCTGCGGCAGCCGTATACAGAACTTGGTCAGCCGTCGGCTGCACGTCAGCCAGTGAGCCGAGCTCCTGGGCGCGGGCGCGTACCACGGCATCCTTGGCTGGCAGCCAAACCCGGTAAATGTTTTCTCCCCATAGCGACTGGCTGTCCACCACCCGGCAAGGCGCGGCCAGCCGCTTGTGCCAGCACCAATCGCCTATTACCCATGCCGTCATGTCTCCCCCTGTTCAATCACAGCCTGCCCGAGGGGGGTAAGGCGATATCGCTGATTACCGCTGCGGGGCTTGTCGGGAATCGTCATGACCAGAAGCTCTGCATCCAGGGCCGGCTGGAGGTAGGCCTTTGCGAAATGCATGCGATCTTTCAACCCGATGCTCCTCATGAGCTCCTGGCGCGTCATCTCTCCGGCAACCTTGTGTAAGAGGGCCAAAACTTGCGGGGTAACTTGAGGGGCAGCTTGCGGGGTATCTTGATGGGTAACTTGCGGGGTCTCGCTCCCAGAGCCTGCCACCGGCGCTCCGGCAAAGCGCTGTTGCAGCGCTTCCGGCACCTCAAACAGGGTTTCGCTTACCGCCTGCAGCAGTTGTTGCTGAACCAGGAAATCAGCGATTCGCCTGGCTTGCTGGGTAGTGGCCACCCCCAGGCCGCGAATGTCCGTCAGGCTGATCCGCCCGTCCTCCGGCTGCCCCAGGGCCAAGGCCAGCACATCGGCCTGCTCCCGGTTCAGATTGGCGCCAATGGCCTGGCGGAAGTGCTGCATGGCCTCGGTGACCAGGGGCTGATTGAGTAACACCAGCTCAAACTGTTTGCGGGCCTTGTCATTGTCCAACTGGGGCGGTACCCGGCCCAGTTCATGCCAATTGCGGAAAATGGCGCGAATCCCCGTGCCCGCCTGGTCCGACAGGCCAATGCGCCGGAATGCCTTGACGATGGAGGGGTTGCGGACTTCCTTCTCGGTAGGGTCCAGCAACTCGGCTTCGGTGGCGAAGGCATCGCCGGGGTTCCAGAAGATGGTACGGTCGGTAAACATGCGGATAGACGCCTTACGGCCATGGTCACCATAGTCCTGGTGAATCAGCAGGTTGATGGCTGCCTCGCGGAACGCCACGTAATCCGGCGGGTCATCCGTGCGGCGCAGGGAGGAGGGGTCCAACGAGAAGGGGTGCTCGGCAATGCGCATGTAGCGAGCTACCAGCCCCTGCCAGGTCTGGAAGATGTTTTCCTCAAACACATAGCGGTCGTGCCAGCGCTGTTCCGCCGACCAGTGCTCGAACGCGGTATCGATGCGCTGATAGTCCAACACCGGGCGCGGCAGAATCTGCCGCACGTAGCGCCCCTCGCCAAACAACAGTACACCGGCACGGGTAGGCAGCAACGTACCCTCCTGCTCGACGATGAAATTCCAGTTGAGCAGGAACTCGGTTGGGTCGGCAATCTCCTTATGCTCCGGGTTGCGTCGCGCGAACTGGGCCTGGTACCACTTCACCGTGTCCAGGTCAAAGCAGCGGTCCACCGGCATATCGGGCAAGACCATGCCGTCATAGCGCTCCTGCGAGGCATCGCGCAGCAGGCGTTCAAGCTCACTCTGGGTGCATTGCTCATCACCGGCACCGCGCCGCACATAACTCTGGCGTGGGTCGCCCTTGAGATAGACCGGCTTATCCGCACGGGTCGCCTCCGGTACATGGAAGGCGAACACGTGCTTGCCGTCGATCTCGTAACGGTGAGGCTCCACGGCAATGACCCGGTTCAATTTCTGGCCGCCCCGCAAGGCCGCCAGAAAATCGTTCTGCACCTTGTCCGGGGCTTCCACACCAGAGATTTCAAGACGTCCGTCCCGTTCGCTCACGCCAAACACCAGCCAACCGCCCGCTGTGTTAGCAAAGGCGGAGACGGTCTTGTAGGCATCCTCCGGCACACCCCGCTGGGCGCGCTTGCACTCGAAGTCGTTCCACTCGATGCCATTCAGGCGAGCGAGCAGTTCGTCCTGATTCATGGCAACTCCTCGTAGGGCATCAACTGTCGGCCTCCGTGCGGGTCAGGGCCTGGTCATACCAGAGCAGCAGCTTTTCATCTTCCTGCAGGGCGGCATCGGGAATCTTCTGCGCCACCTTGATGATGGTTGCATAGTCCTTGCTTGCCCACGCCTCCTTGAAGCCCGCCCGCAATACCTCAAGCCGGAACTCCTTGAGCCGACGACCGGTGAATGCCAGGTAGGTCTGGAATTCCTTCAGCAGCGCTTTCTCGCGTTTCTTCTCCAGGTCCTGCGCCTTGTTGGGGTCGGGCACATACCAGCGATCCTGTGCTTTGGTGATCAGCTCTGGGTCATTTTTCTCCAGGCCACGGAGCTTGTGGTTGGTGGAGAGGTAGCTGTGGATTTGGCTAGGGACGTCACCGTTACCGTCGTACTTGATAAAGTTGTCTTCAAGCAGAGCGGATAACTCGGGCTTCTCTTCGTGTTTCTTCCAGCCCGCTCCAACCTGTGTAGTAAAGGCAGGATGAACTTCCTGGTAGGTAGAAGGCCGCTTCTTCAGGAAATCTGTTAGCCAGTCGATGGCGCTTCGCTCATCGGAGACGAACAGCTCCATTTGCGGTGCCTGGGCGACCTGAGCACGTTTCTTGTCGTATTCAGTAACCTGATCAGGAAGGAACACCATGCCGTCTCGCTCTGGGAAGCGGCTGCGCAAGCCGGAGAGGAACTCGTCATTTGACAGTGGCACCGGCGCATCATGGCGAACAAACCAGGCTACCATTCGATCGAAAATACGGCGTGGATCGCGTTCGACAATGAATTCCAGTTCGCCATTTCTCGCCTTGACCACTGAAAGGTTGCGCAAGTGGGTCTGCACAAAGTCCCAGGCTGAATCCACCGTTGCGCCATGTTTTTTGAAGCGATCCTCCAGCCCACCATTCGGCTTGTAGACAGAAATCACCAGATCCTGCTTCACCGTGTTTGGTGACATTACTTGCTGGAAACTGCCTTGCTTCTTATCCAGTGCAGTGACCTCTGCGACCACAAACCCTGTTTGCTGCAAGGCCACCTGAATGGAGTTCCATACAGCCGCTTTACTGTTCGAAAATACCACCGTCATCCAGCGGCCTGGCTTTAGTACCCGGTAATACTCGGCAAAGCAGCTGTACATCAGGTGCTGATACTCTGGAATACCTTTCTCGCGAACACGGTCAACGATAGCTTCCGGGTCTGAGTCTGTCTTAACTCCGTGCCAAGACTCGACAAGGAAATTCAGGTCAGAGTAATAGATATTTTCACCGAAGGGGGGGTCGGTAAAAATATAGTCTATTGAGCAATCCAGAACTGGAAGGCATGCTGCTGATCCGGTATTGATGGCGGAGTTTTTGGGGGCTGCCTTGTACTTTTGGAATGCCTTGGAAAGTCGCCCTAATTTCCCATCAAGGATATACCAAGGGCTACATTCAGATAACTGTGATGCCACATAGTACACACCACTCAAATATTGGTTTACTTGAGAAAAATGTGTGGGAGTGTAGCGAGCAAGAGTCGACATTCCCCAAATTGCCTGTTCGACCATAAATAGCAGCATGCTTCGCGTGCGCGGATCGGAATGAGAATTGGCTTTATTCCAAAGCATCACCATAGCTTGTGCTGCTCGTGGCAAGAACATAAAGTGGACGGCCGCTGAGTTTGTCGTTTTCATCCGGCCAACCCTAGTCATCTGACAGTCAGGGAAACGATCGGTCGGCAGATCTTTAGGAATTGGAAGCGAGGCAATTTTTGCGATGCGCGCCAGATCAGCGCCATCTGGCTCTTTTGTATAAGCAGCCCGTCCTATTTTGTATATTATTAGTGCCGGAACGCGCTTGGGTCGTCTCTCCGTCTCTCCCGTCGATGGGTCGATAAATGTTTCAAACTGCAGATCCATCTGCTCTTTCTTTGCTTCTGCTCCGCAATGAGGGCACGACAATACGTCTGCAACGGCCTTCGTTTCTTTGTCCAGAGCAGCGTCAGTGAAGACAATCTCGCCTGCACAGGACGGGCAGTTCAACACCTCGCTCCATACCGTATAGTCGATGCGTGCAACTGTCTTACCATCAGTATGCAGCGTCTCATACATCCAGCCGATTTCATCTTCGACATCCTTGAGTAACTGCTTACCCGCTTTCGCAAAGGATTCAACATCAAAGGGGGTGTTGTAGTTGACACCAATGAAAGTGGCGGCAGGGGACAGGTCATTGAGGACAACACGACGCGCCCCCCATTTGGGAGCTTGTTTCCCCTGTTGCCTCCAGTTGGTTTCAAGTTCATGGCGATAGCTAGCCGGTGCTGAACCACACCACTGCGCTGCTACCCCAGTCATGCCTGAACCAGAAAAACCGTCCAGAACCACATCACCGGGTTCGGTGTAGTGCAGGATAGATGGCACGATGGCCAGGTGTGGCACCTTGGTGTGGTAAGCATGTGCTCGATACAGGGCGTCAGTCTTCCCCACACTCACATCAATCGCCAACGGTTCACGGTTGTACTTCACCGAAGGGTCGTACGGCTTGCCATAGTGCTCGACGAAGTCGGCCAGCCATGGATTGATGCAAGCGGTGTAGTACGGTGGGTCAGACATAGCCAAAATAGCCTCATCCGTTCCCTGCGGAAAACCTTCCTGCTTACGAAAGTCTGGATCTTTCAGCTTCTCGGCCAATAGCTTCAGAAAATGCTCACGACGAGCATTATCGTTTTCAAAAGTGTGCCCCAGGCATTCGACGGGGCCGGTGGTTTCATCGTGTTGCCCTTGTAGTAAGTCGTTCATGTTTACATCGCTATTCGTCATTGATTTTCTGAAGCATCGGCTACTGCGTGGTCTTCGGCATATTTCTTCATTCCACTCCTCAAAATTTCGAGGAATGTGTGGTTCCTGCTTTCGGCATCCGCCACAATGGCATCAAAGGACACAACAAACGTCGGAGTCGGAACCACGGTTCCGTCCGGTCGTTCGGTTCTGAATTCCTGGTAGTACAACTTCCCCATGGAGAACAGTGGCGCCCAATTTTGCTGGCGCAACCGTGTTCCCATCGTGTCGCTGATCTGGATGACGGCGTAGTACCAAATTCTTTGGACGTTGGGACAATGCGCCGCCAGCTTTACCGCACGATCAAGCAGTTGATTGATGGCATATTGGTTTTCTTTTTCATCGTCCGTTTTTTTCTTTATCTCGACGATCACCACATCCACCGCACCCGTGTGGTCCGGGTCTGCGGAGAAGATCATGGCAATGTCCGGCCTGCCGGAGTCATCCGTGCCTTCCTCATCCAGCCGTATAGCATTGATGACGGTTTCCATCCGCTTCTCGCTGAGGATGGTCCTGAACACCATGAACTTGTCATCGAGCAACCAAGCATTATTCTGGTAAATCTCCGAAGGCATGACTTCTTGCGAGAACTCCCTGAACCTCGGAACGATCAAGTTGTGTATTTCTGACTCGGCATTGTCAGCCGTCATTTCCTTCATGCGACTAATGATCTTGTCACGGTACAAGATGTATTCAGTCAGCGTACGTGATGACATCTCCAGCGACTTTTCATAGGCAGCATCGGTCAGCTTCTCACATTGAAGAACTTCCTTCTGAACCCGAAAGAAGCGTTGCTGGGCGATTGCCAAAGCATCATCCTTATCAATCAAACCAACGGTGTCGTCCTCGAAGTAGCCCAGAAGATGTGGAAATTGCTCTTCAAATTTTTCTTTTACCTTTTCGTTTTTTTCGGTTATTTGAGGAATCTTTTCGGCCAACACCTTGCCAAGTTCTCGGCGCAATACACGATAAAGGCTTGCCTCCGGAATGCCTTCTGGCAACACCAATTTCTGGCGTGAACTATCGGCATTGGAGTGAAACATCTCCGACTCGAACAGGAAGACCCCCATATAGCCCGGGGGAAATGAAGAAGCCGGTATCAGATTCACCGGAATTGTCCGGCCATCAATACTGAAGGCGATCAGAAGGCTTCCTCTCCCTGGCGCCGACTCGACGTGATAGTGCATATCAATGGCTGAGATGGCATCCAGGGAATCATCCTGGATGGTGATCTTGGTCATTGAAGGAAAATCGTCTGACGTTATAGTCACTTCGTGCGGAAAGAACTCCTTCTGCGCATTGCTTTCGGTAGTCTTGAGACTGATCGAAACCTTGAATTCCTTATTGTCACGCTTGCGCGCGTCAAGCGTTGGCAAGAACTGTTCAATCAAAAGCGGCTTGATGGCGTCCGGCTTCAGGTCGTCATAGGACTTGACGCGTGATCCAGTAAAGCCAGTAAACGTCAGCGTCGTTTTAGCTTCATGCGCCTGCTCAAGATTTTGAAGTGGTGCCTTGCCATCAAATCCTTCTTTGAAGACGAATGTTCTCTGCCATGAGTCACGTATGCTGACCACTTCAACACGCTCAAAATAATTGAGGAAAACCAGACGTCCAATGCCCTTGTGGAACTTGTCCCTCGGCTTTAGCAATGTTTTGAAGCGATCAAAATTTTCATCCGTGAATCCATCGCCGTTATCTGTAACGGTGATTTTCAACGTATCCGGCTTGTCATATGCCTGCACATCTATATCAATGGACACTTCTGTTGCGCCGGCATCCAGCGCATTGGCAACGGCTTCAAAGTAGACCAATGCCAATGACGGGTTGGGAAAGAACAACCTGATCGCTCCAGAAGTCTCTATGTCCATAGTCTTCCTCAGTAGCCTGCCTCTAATAGATTCACTGGGCCACCGCTCTGCTTAGGCCAAAAAACTATTCAGTGCTTTGAAGACTTTCTCAAAGCAATCCAAGGTTCCTGCAACTGAATCGTCTTCCCCGTCAAGAATCTGAGGGTTTCTCATTAGGTAGTCGGCAGGGACATAATGGCCGAAGTCCGGAACGTCAGCCGGTAGCGTTCGACATAGCGCCTCCACCTGCTTGACGATGCGGCAGGTTTTCTCATCGGCAGCACTGGCTTTTTCGACTGTAATCTCATCCTCCTTGAGCCCCAGGGCTTGGTTGGCGAGAGCACAATAGAAGGCGCTGTCGAATAAGTCCTCGATATCGCTTTCAGGCTTTTCTGTGAAATCAGATGCTGTGAGCACTCTTTCGGATTTCAAGATCTGACTTTGACGCAGTCTCTCGACTTTGCTTTTGTCACCTTTCCCGTAATCACACAACACGGCCATGTTGAGATTGTTGCCGCTGAAGAGCGAGGAGAAAGACCACACTTTATCCAGCCCACCGGTGGGGCAGATGGTCCAGCGCTCATCCAAGCCAGTTCTTCCCCTGGCTTGCAATGCTCTCGACACAACTTGCAAATAAACAACGTCGGAAGGCCCTTCTACCAACAGGCAGTTTTGGCCAACAAAGAGAGACTGGGTGATTTCGTAGCCGAGGTGAGCTTGCAACGGGAAAAGCGTGTCCTTATCAACAGAGAGGACGTCGGCGGAAACTTTTGTTCCTTTTACATCCGGACGACGTGGGTCACGGTAGTCGACAACATCTTCGACGACACGCACATCTTCCAAACGCTGAGCGGGCACCATAAAGGGGGAGTGCGTGGTATAGATAACCTGGTGCTCAGGCAGAATCCGCTCTTCGATATACCGAAGAAGATCGGATTGCGCCTTACCGTGCAGAGTCAGGCCCGGCTCATCAAGTAGGATGATCGCCTTGCCAGCAGACTTCTTGAGTTGCTTGAACTGCGCCAGAAAGGAGAAGAACCAGACAAAACCGGCGCTTCGTTCGGACAAGGGAACAGTCACGCGGTGATGCTTGTTCTCTATTCGGATTTTGGCGATTTTTCCGTTGTTGAACGGAGGCTTATCTTGAGGTCTCCCCTCGTTAATCTCAATTTTGATAGCCAAGGCGTCGTTCTGGCTCCAGAACTCAAAGATTTCATCAGTGATGTCGTTGGACGCCCCTTCGCACTGTGCTACCAGTTCCTCGTGCTTTTCAGCATCACGCAGCTCTTCTATGGTCGTGCCCGCATACTCTAGGAAGTCGAGAAAGATCTTGTCTCCGGAGCTGATCTTTCCATGCTTCTTGTCCTCTGCGAGTTGGTTCAGGGAAATTTCGCCTGACATCCTTTCAAAGTGAGAGGTATAGAAGAAGGTAGGCTTTCGCTCATTGAGGAGATCGATAGCTGCAAGCACAGGACTTCCGTCACGGAATTTCTCGATGGCTTGCATAAGCGCAGTTTGGGCTTCCGACCGTTCAGGAAGGCCTTTGAGTGTGGTTAAAGCATCCTTTACTGTTTTGACCTGTTTCAGATCACCCTTGTCTTTGACATTCAAGCCGTGGCGTGCCTGGAGCTTGCTGATGCATTCCTTCTCGTTGACACGAATCGTCCAAGTATTCCCGCGACCAATATGGCTGGTGATGATGATTTCGTTGCTCTCAAGAACATTTGCGCCTAGAAGGTCCTCCAGGGCTTCGGTGTCATCGTCTTCCAGTTGCCACCAGCTTTGCGCGACCGGAGACACTTCTTTGGGATGGCGTTCCTGGAACTTGCTTAAATACCGCCGTGGGTAGTCTCGCGTTTTGTCATACTCATAATCATCATCAGAGGGGGCAATGCCTTGGATGGCATTCAGGATCGCCGTCTTTCCCGCCTCGTTCTTGCCGACAAGGCATGTCAAAGCGCCGACATGAAATTCGCCGCTGTCTTCGACAGATCGAAAGTTGGTGACTTGAACTTTTGTTAGCTTCATCGTTGTTGCCCCCTATACATAGTTCAGTGTTGGTCTCACTCCACCACAAATCTCAGCTTGCTGGCGTCCTTCCCTTTGCAGCGCTCATTGATGAGGTTCTCAAAGCGTTTGCGCAGGTCGTCAGGCTTGGCCGGTGAGCCACCGCTGACCAGGGCGGTCTTGATGTCCTCCGCAGTGATCACCACCTTTTCCAATCCGGACAAGGCTTCCTGTATGGCAGCAATGAATTCCGGGGTCACGGGGTCTGGCAGTGACTTCGCTTTCAGGAAACTTTCAACCAGCGTGCGTTGCTTATCCTTCAGCAGTTCGAAATTGGCCTGAATGATCGGGTCTTCCAAACTGTCGAGCAGCGCTTGCTGCCAGCTATCCAGCAGTTGATCCAGCTCGTCATCCAATGCCTTGAGCACATTGGTGGCGGGAATCCAATCACTCTGTTCGTTGGCGGGGCGAAAACCGCAGTGTGGGCACACCGGGTTTGTGTTCAGTTCAGACTCCACCAGGGCAGCACAACTCTTGAGTTTGTCCAGCTTGTCGTCAAAGGTTGTGAGTTGGCTGGGGTGCAGCAGTGATATGCCCGCCAGGGCGCGCAAGGTGATCATCCGTGGGTCTTTGCGCAACGCTGTCTTGGTCTTGTCTTCCGCCACGCCCAAGCGCGCCTTGCTGTGGTCTGCCACATAGGCGTGGATGTAGTCCTTTTTCAGAGCGGCCAGGCGCTGGCGATATTCAGCGGCGTGCTGAGCGCCGTGATCCTGGATGAGCTTGCTAAGGATTTCCTTGCGGGCGGTTTGGGTCTGCTGAACCCACGGGTGGTCCGGTGCCAGCACCATCTCGGCCTGGCTCAGATAGGTGGCGGTGGAGCCCAACTCAGCCACAAGATCGCGCAGCTTTTCAACTGAGGCCAGTACGTCGAAGTTCTTCTTCTGGGTATCGATGTCTGCCTGGGTAATGCGTAGATTCTTGAGCTTGCCCACTGTGTTGTAGGGCGACAGGCTTTCCAGGAAGCCTTTCAGGGCTTCCAGTCGTGATCGTCTATCGCTCAATTCTTCTTCTCGCAGGAGCGGTTGTCCCCACAGGCTGAGGCGGTTTTGCAGGTCGGTGCCAATCGTCAGTACGCGCTGTACTTGCTGAGCCACAGCATCGAGAAGATTCTTGACTGGCTCTTCCTTACCTTGGGTTGCCATCTGAGCCAGGCCGGGTTGCAGCCCCAGCAATTCAAACAGGGATCGAAGCACCGCGACATTGATTTCTTTGGGTGCTTCGACATGCTTGAAGTGCGTAAGGTCATCCATGCCTCGCTCGACCAACAGAGAGATCTTGCCGGAGTCGATCTTGTCTCCAGTAACCGCCAGTACGATGTCACCGGAATAGACGAGCCCGCCCAATACGGCGGCCAGCAGATCAGGTTCCAGTCGGAAGCGAATCGGTGCGAAATATTCCACCTCGCTGGCACCGCTGATCAGTTCGCTGCGGTTGAGTACCTGACCATGGCCTTTCGCTTGCAAGCGAGCGAGTACTTCTTGGGCATATTTGGAGCGAGTCGGCTCGATACGGTCGCTATCAAGCATTTCCAAGGCGTCCAGGATGGCGACGGCATCCTTGGTACGGGTGCCTCCCGCCAGGGTCTTGAGCGTATTGCTGATGAGCTGTTTGCGGTTGGACTCGGTGACCAGCACGGAAAATGTCGGGTATTCCGGTGCGAGATCCGCGAAATGGGTGCCAAGGGCTAGACCAGAAGTGACATTGACGATGTCACGGAAGTTGGCGCGTTCATCGGGGCCAAGGCGCAGCTTGTCGCGTATCGATACGCCTTTGATCCAGTCCTGAAGTTTGGCTTTTTTACCCTGATAGGAGACCTCGAAGGCGCTCATCTGCTTGTCTTGCAACCACTTGCTCATGTCGCGTAGCGCGTCTTTGGTCTTGTCCAGATAGACTGACTTGGCTGCACCACTGGCGGTTGATGCCAGCTCTTGCGCTGCGGCATAGAACGACAAGTAGCGACGCATGTCCGCATCTGGATCTTTCAGGCGGAAGAACACTTCGTCGGCCTTAGCTTCATCACGAAAGCGTGGCGGCTCGAAGGGCTGAATGAAGTAGACGTAGAAGTCGCGTTCGGGCTGGGCAGTCGGACGATCGTTGGGTGCGCCGAGAAACAGGTAACCGTTACGTTCTACCCGGCGATCCTGCCATTCAACCTGGTGTTGCCAAATTTTGTAACCCGTGACATAGGCGTGATCGTCAGTGCGCTCCATCAGCTGCATGAGTGCGCTGTAATAAGCCCGGTCCAGCGCGTCGTCAGACAGCGCTTCGGCGCGCTTTTCGATCTGAGCGTCATAGTCCACGTCCTTCTTCAGGTCGAGGTAATACTGCTCGGTATCCGGGGCTTTGGAAATGAACTGCCCGTTGACGGTTTTTACGATCTCGCGCAGCGTGGTCTGTACGGCTGTCAGCAAGTCATCGGAGGGCTCGCCGCCCAGGTCTTCAATGCCTGGCTGATACAGGCACAAGGTATCGCGCAGTTCCTCCGCCGTTGGGCCAACCGGGACATAGATGTCGCCGCCGGTGGTAAGGCGGTGTACCGATAGCCCGTTAATCGCCCGCAGGGCCATCGCTTTATAAGCGGGGCGAGTGAAAGCTTTTTGTACACGCTCAGCCAGTACTTCAGCCACTTTCAGCACTTGACCGATATTAGGATCGGCTCGCAGTACGGAGTTATCAGTGATCGTCTTCCAGAACTGGTCAAAGCCGATCAGGCCGGGACGATCTTCTGGTACCTGGCTTTCCAGGATGGCCTGGATTTGATCGCGCAAGGTTACCAGTGCGCCGCGCTTCTCGGTGAACACCAGACGTTCGAAGGTGCCAATATAGTCTGGGTGCACAGGGAAAAGACGAACGTACTCGTCCATCCGCTCGTTCATGTTGCTGTAAAACTTGGCGAAAGGGGTCAGGTAGCCACGAATCTTGTGCTGCTGATCGGCAGTCTTTTTGAGCAGACGTTCAGCCACCACAAAGCTCACGTCCTGGCGAGCCAGCAGCAGTTGGGTGAAACGCTCGTTTACCCGACGCAGGCTGTCGGCCACGTGCTGGAAGCGGCTACTATCGAAGATTGCCTCCTGCACGCCTGCTACAAAGCGGAAACGCAGGTGTTTGGTGACTTCGCCAATTTCGCGCAGGAAGGATAGGTCAAGTACCAGGTCGTGGTCTTTACGAGAGCGCAGGAATTCGAGGAACTCATCAACCACCAGCAGCACACCCTGATTTGGATGCGCGTCGTGGAAAGCCGCCATCATTTCTTCGAACGCGGCTTTGTTGTTTACCACTTTATCTGCCGGGGGGAAGCTATAGCTGATGCCATGGTTTTCAAGGAAGGCTGCAAGCTCCTGGGTAATGATGTCTCGCAGTGACATCTGGCTTGAAATCTCGATACGGTGCACCTTGAATTTGCCAGCAATGGCCCCGGCGGCATCACGCACCTTGGGGTGATGCAGCATGGGCATGTAGGCATCGTCTTCAGCAACCAGCGACAGCACCGACATCAAGTGCGACTTACCGGTGCCGTAGTTGCCGACGACGAGTACGCCCTTGTGATCAACAGACTCATCGAAGGAGAGCTGGGGGATCATTTGCCCAGCGATACGGTCAGCCATGTCGTCCGAAATGACGTAAGTAGCAACGAACTTCTTCGCCTCGTCCGGCCTGTTGGCGTCAAGGAGTTGGATGACCGATTCGATCGGTTCGAACTGGATAAGGTCCCCGTATTGCATGCGCTTCCTCTTTACGAATTCTTGTTAATTTCAAAAGGGACCAGGCCATCCAGGCCGTAGTCCTGATATTCCGGATGCCCCATGACGGCATAGCTCAACCGTCCTTCGAGCAGCTCTCCAGGCCACACGGCGACGATTCGCCGGGAGTGTGCATGGCGTTTCAGCAGCTCTAGTGGGTCGAGCTTCAGCGACTGATCAAACAACAGCTCGATGTTGTCGAGCAGCACTAGATCCTTGTCACAGACATAGTCGTCAGCCAAGGCTTTCAATTCTTCATTCACCTTCAAGGGGCGTTGTCGATGGGGCAACGCTGCCAGACGCTTTCCCAGGAGCACGCCAGCGTTCAACACCTGCCCACCACGACTGTCGGCCATTTTGGCTAACAGCGCGGTTTTCCCTGAGCCTGACTCTCCAACAAGTAGGATCAGTTTGGTCTGCAGGGCGGCTATTTCGTCGACAATTTTTCCGAGTTTCTCAAGCATGCCCGCCCTCAACTCAATTCACTGTGTTGCTGTCGTTGCGCATCGGGTGCGCGATACCCCGGGGCCAGCATGGCATTCTTCACCCCGTAGATGGCCAGATGGTCCTTGAGCCATAAACGGTACTCCGGGCCGTGCAAGCTGTGATCCGGCGAACAGTCCACGCTCCACTTGCGCAGCACATAGCCCGCCATGGCCGCGCGCAGCTTCATTCGGATCATGCCGTCCTGCATGGCATAGTCCATTTTGGTGATCTCGGGATGCGGCTGGTCCGGGTGTGGCACCAGTTCCAACTCGACGATGCGGGTCCACTGAATGTCCTGGTCGCTGCGCTCGTGGGCGGCGATGGCTTGTTCCTTGGCGTCGCTCTTGAGGCGCTCAGGACGCTTGATGCGGGTGATGACGAAGTCCCGGAACTCTTGGGACTTGCGGTCGAAGGCACGGACATGCCAGCGCAGGCCGTTGTCGATCAAGGCGAAAGGAACAATGACTCGCTCAGTGCGGCCGCTGGAGATGGAGTGGTATTCAATATTGAGCGGATACTCCTGATGAATCGCTCGCGTGACGTAGGCGAGGACGGTGAGGTCGGGCTGGTCCAGACGCCAGGGGTACTCGCTGGGGACGCAGGCCCTGAGTGGCCCCGGTTCTCCGTCGCCAAAGCTCTGTGTCAGCCAGGACAACACCCTCTCTGGCGGGAAGGTGAAGACCGGCCTGAAGCTTTGCCCCAGCACATAGGCCTTGGCCTTGGCGTCGTAGTCGATGTTGCCTGGTGCCAGATCCTTGTAGATACCCAGGTCCCGTGTGGCGGCTGCGGCTTGTATGCCAAAGCGAGACACCAGCTCATGCCGACGCAGGTCGCCAAAGAAGTGCACGCGCAGCTCTATGAACGCGAGGCGGTCGCGTTGCGGCTGGGTCAGGGTTGAGAGCTGCTCATTCGGCATTCCGCTGGTCACTATGGCCTCATGCTTGTTTGCGAAAGCGGGTAGTGTCTTTCGACTAGAGTATATGGTTTGCTCCAATCAAAGTCTATCCATATCCTTTTTCTTCTATTATTGTCTGCATAATGCAAACCATCAGTGCATCATGGTGCGGTGCTTTGGGGTTGGAGTGACCTTGGGAGGAAGCAATGAGTAACACAGAGAATAAACCCATGTTCGAGCCGCCTGGCGCAGGGGTGGTTTCATGCGACCAATGGTGGATGGAGGTGGGTTCTGTCGATCTAGACGGGGAGGTAGTAACGATTCAGAAGGGAAATGACCTTCTGGCGGCGCTCTCGCCACGTGATGATGGACGTTTACGCGTTGCTGTCTTTCACCCACTGGACTCGAAGAGCATCGACTACCTGACAGAATTGAGCAGGGTGCCCCACCCCGAGCATGGCGTCTGCATGCGCGCCAATAACTGGGAGTACGCACTCGATTGCTCGGCGGGAAGTGGAAATGCTTATGCCGCTGACCGAGGAGAAGCCTATCTGTCGTATTGGCAGCATGGCGTCGGGATCAGTTGGGATGGCTCGGAGTTGCCTGACTGGCGAATGCACAAGGACTTACCTCCCCGTTTAGCCAGTGAGGTAGTAGCCGAACTCATGTCGTATTCCAAGCTCGACAGTGATGCAGGTCCAATAGCATTTTCACCCGTGGACCAAACTGAAACAGCATCGAGTGCTTTCTCAGGTCAAGCGTCTGCGCCGGCGTTGCAGCGCACTGCTCAGGAGAGCTTTCACGGTTGCCTGCTGGGTGGCGCAGTGGGGGATGCCCTTGGGGCTTCAGTGGAGTTCATGTCTCATCGTGAAATTCTCAAGCGCTTCGGGCCAGAGGGCATTTCCGAGTATGCCCCGGTCTACGGTGGGCTGGGCAAAATCACCGACGATACCCAGATGACTCTGTTTACCGCAGAGGGTCTGCTTCGCGCTTGGGTGCGCCAATGCCTCAAAGGCATCACCACCTATTCAGGCGTTACGGCTCACGCCTATCTGCGCTGGCTACAAACCCAAGGTGAGCAGCCACGCAACGACATCATGTTTGGGAACGAAGAGCCGGGCTGGTTGTTCCAGCAAAAAGAACTGCATAGTCGGCGTGCCCCGGGCAACACTTGCTTGGCTGCGCTGCGGTCGATGCCAGCCCTGGGTGACCCCGCCAAGAATGACAGCAAAGGCTGCGGTGGTGTGATGCGTGTAGCGCCGGTGGGGTTGTTTGGCTGGTCACTTGGCATGCAGGAGAAGCCGGATGAAGTATTCAAGCTGGGCACGGAACTGGCTGCTCTGACCCACGGCCATCCGACCGGCGCCCTGACGGGAGGGGTTCTGGCTGTGCTGGTTTTGTCTTTGGTTGAAGGTGCTTCGTTGCCGGATGCGCTGACCAAGGCCAAAGGCTTGCTGCTTCGCGAGGCACAGCATCAGGAGACATTACGAGCGATTGAGGCTGCGGAAGCGTTGGCGCTTTCGTACCAAGGCGATACGGGACTCTCCCATGCAGAAGCAATTGCTCAGCTTGGCCAGGGGTGGATTGCAGAAGAGGCCTTGGCAATCTCGATTTATTGTGCGTTGGTGGCCCGTGATTTCAGGCAGGGTGTGATTCTGGCCGTCAACCACGATGGCGACTCGGATTCCACAGGCTCGATTACTGGCAACATCCTGGGGGCACTTCATGGCGTGCAGGCTATTCCGGAAGTGTGGTTGGAACCCTTGGAGCTGCGTCATGTGATTGCGGAGATGGCCGATGATCTCTACGCATTCAAAAGTTGGGACGTTGAAGATGATCGAGTTTGGGAAAAGTATCCGGGGTATTAACCATGCACATTGATAATTTTCGCGCATACCAGCAGGAAGGAGCCAAGTCGCAGCTCTATAGTCTCGTTATGAGTTGTCGGCGTCGTTTTTTGAAGGCAGCTCGATTGCTTGAGGTGAACAGCCCTGCTCTTGAAAAACTTACTGCCTTCGGCGTGTCGTCTTCCGTTGATGTTTGGCCGTTACTGAGCCCATTCTCGGTATTGGCTGAACGGTATGTAGAGCATTTCTTTTCGCCACAGGCTGGCCTGTTTCCTGATCCAGCAGAACAGCAGGATGAGCGATGGAATCGGTACTTCTACCATGTACTGGTGCCGCATTTAGTTATCGAAGATGAAGTGGTTAGAAATGTTCTCCGGGCAATTTGCGCCCTGCCATGCAGGCAGCCGGATGAAGCAGCAATGGCTTTGACTCACTACTTCAGCGAAATGACTTTGCCAGAAAGTCGGCCGCCGTGGGATCCTGAAGATAATGTGGATTGCTGATTGCGTCCTGTGCGATTAACGTCCACGCCAAACAAAAAGATGGCTGCCTTCCTTGAAAGGGTTTGAACTGCAATGACAAGCGATCGTATGGAAATAGATGCTCAGGGTATGGCTCAGCTTTTGTCAGCAGCAGAGTCAGCAGCGCGACCAGAAGTTGAGAGAATGGTCGCTGCGGTTATTGGTGGCCTTCGGGGGATGCCCCCAGTCGACATGTTTGGCGAGATCGCCAGCCGTCACATGTGGGACGAGTATTGCTGGCTTTTACAAACCGGGCCTTATGATGAAGACTTCACAGGGTTTGGCGGTTCCTTGGATCAAGGCTGTAATGATTTGCTTCGTAGCATTATTGAGGCAGAAATCGAGACATTGCCCCGTCATGCAAAAGTCTTTTTGAGCATTTATGCCGCCGAACGAATTGAGCATGACACCGAGTACGAACCTGGAAGCATCTGGATAGACGGTATTGCTTCACTCCTGGTGGCGGAAGTGTCGGAGAAGGCATCGCACCGAAATCTTGACTTGATAGGCCCACATCGTGGCGATGTCATTAGTTCTGAGCTGAGTAGCGAGGGGGTTGTTTGTTCGGCACTTTCGGACACGGGCTTATTTTCGGAAGTTTTGACATCGCACGTTGATGTGATGAATGACCCGGAGGCCGATCTTTCCCCTATTGCACATGAACTGGTGGATGCTTACGTGGGGTTGATCGTCGATGAAACCGAGTCCAGCATGGATTTGTCCGAACTTTTTGAGCGCTTTGGCAGTGACATCAAAACCTTGCTAATCGAGAAAGATGTTCTCCCTGCCCTGGTAAATATGCACGGTGAACTGCAAGGCCTTCTAGACGCGTAAATCATTTTGTTTTCTCTGGGCTGGCGTTGATCTCTGATCATCTCTGGTTATGGAGAGCGTACGCTGATGCCAATCACTTCGAACCCTTTGTCGCAGCCTTCATGGCAAGTCCAGCGGCACTTCCCCCTGCTGATTTAGCATCGGACGTGCCCGTAATAAAGCCGCTGAGAATATTCCCCGCCCTGATGCCAGCCCAGCTCAAGCCGACGACCCAGAAGCCAGGAAGAATGATGAACATCGACGCCATGACGAAGTTCAACAGCATATCTCCGAAGGCGTTGTTGAGCCCAAACAGTGGATTGAAGTTGACGTGCGGGGACTGCCATCCGTAGAGCGCGTTGAGGATGGTGGAATCCACCCAGCGCGCAAGCTGGAACCAGAAATCAACGAAGAATAGGGCAAACTGCACGGCAGTCATCGTCACCACCGTTTGCAGATTATAGGTACCGAAGATGAGCAGCAGTGGAATGCAGATGACCATGGCCATCTTCAGGAAGGAGAGCACCATCGGCAGTGCCTGACGCACCACGTCCATGGCTGGGAAGAAGCCGAGTGAGCCTACTGTCAGGCCGAGGTCGGATGCAACGCGGGTCGTGACGTTGGGAAGTGTCACTCCGATCTGGCCACCGTAGTCGGTGTAGACATGTCCCTGGTTCATCACTTGGTGCTGAGGTGAGGCAATGGCGCGGATCACCGAGTCATCCACTTCTGTTTGGCTGAGAAAGCCTGCCCATTGCCCAAGCCGGGTCAGCAGACCGGGATCAACCTGCGCAAGCAGGCGGTCGCGCAAACCGTCGCCGCTGTCCAACCACCATTGCCGGCAATTCGGATAACCACCGCCACTGGAGACTTCGGCCAGGCCAGCATCGCGGCTGTCGCTGTAGGGCCAGGCGTCGCGGGGCGATTGGGAGCGGTAAGTGTCGTAGAAGCCTGCCGTATTCAGGAAGAAACGCGAACCGACCCAGGTGACATCGTGCATTTCCTCGTTGTTCAGTGTGGGTCGGTTCGTGAATAGTTTTGCTCGTGCAGGGCCGTAGCAGTCGCGTGTGAAATCGGCGACTTCCTGGGCCAGCAGCGGATCGGCGATGCGTGTGCTGTCAATGTCCATACGCATCTGGCGTAGGTCGGTGCCACAGGGGATAGATGCCACCGCCGCACCAGTGACCGCCTTGGAGATGGCGTGCATGAAGAACCACCAAACCGGGACTTGGGCACTCTGGTTGTTGAGGGTGGTGAAGGAGGTCGACCAGTTGGTCTCCGACGGCTCCGGCACATTGACCTGGCACTGCTGGGAACGGCTGCGATCAAATTGGAGTGTGCCGAGATCGACCGGAATGAAGGGGATGCCCGCAAACAGGATGACCACGATGGCCACCCACACGCGGTTTTCGATACGCATGGATGAGAGGACACCTTTGTTTCCTTCATCTGCGCCTTCCGCGCGAGCCTTCAGCCATTCCTGTACGACAATGGCCAGAAACGGCAAAGCGAAAATACCGCTGGCGACCAGCACGTCCCAGATGCCGTTGTTGATGATCCAGGCCACCAGGGTCAGGTAGTACTCCAGGTAGTCCGAGGTGTAGAGCGTCATATCGAGATTCCAGCCATCGGGGTTAAGTCAGCCATACGCTGATTTCGAGCAGGAGGACGGCCACTACCGCCCCGATCTCTGCTCGGAACAGCCGTTGGCGTGTGCCTTTATCCCAAGACAGCCGACGTCGCATCCGCAGCCAGCCGTAGCCGGTTGCGCCGTACAGGCACAGTCGCCAGACCAAGAAATAGCCAGCGTGGTCGTCGAGCCAGAGGCTCCAGTTCGATACGTCACCAACAATACTGATGCCGACCAGATTGACGCCCACTGCCATCAATACGGCGAATGCTGTCCAGAGCAGTGCCCTCCCCAGTGAGCGGTTGAACAACCATGCGGGCTTCATGGTGGATTGCCTTGATTCGGTGCCTGCTGGATGGCATCCAGGCGGTTGCGTTCGGTGTCACCCTGATAGATGCCCCGCGATACGTCACTGCGATTGCTGTGGCGCTGGATGATTGCCATCGGGGAGTTGGCCGCCAGCTCGCGGCGCAATTCCAGTTCGGTCTTGAGGTTGTTGATTTCCTGGGCAAGCAAGTCACTCTCGCGTGTCACCGCATCCTGGGCGAGTTGGTTGGCTGCCACGTTGGGCTCCTTGCGTCCGGCGAGCAGTGTCCGCTGCAGCAGTAACGCTTTCTCCAGCACGCTGGACAGCGCGACCTCGGAAGCCAGGCGACGAGCGAGGATGTCCTGATCCGGCTCATCGCGCAGTGCCTCGATCACGCCACGGGTGATGGGCAATGAAGCGGTACCAGCTTCAGCTAAGTTCTCGAAGGTGGTGGGGGTGGCTCCGGTGACTAGATCCCGCAGCGCCTCGAAGCGAGTCTCGTACTCCTCCTGAATCATGGGCGTCAGGCCAACGCCCGGTACCGTCCGGGTCTTCTCACAACTATCGCAGGTACGCTGTTCCTGCTCACCCAGTACCCGCGTTGCCCAGTCTTCAGCGGCATCCGGCGAGGGCCAGGCCTGACAACTCAGTCGGTGTCCGCAGGTCGCACTGTCGATGGGCGAACTGTCGGTAGCGCTGCGGCCGTTCAGCAGGTTGTAACCAGCACGGGTCACGTCACCGACCACGCGGATGGGAGCCTGCCCCGAACCACCGGCATTGTCGCCCCCGACCCAGGCCACGCCGTCATTCCCACGGCTGGCTTCCGCCTCCTCGATGGCCGACACCGCATCGGTACTGGCCACCGCCTGTTTGAGCACCATGCCCTCGGCCAGTTGATCCCAACCCAGTTGGCCGCCCGCCATGTCCGCCATGCGGTTGGCGATAGCGCGGCAAGTCATCTTCGAGCGATCGAAGTCCAGCCTAGCTTGCAGAATGCCGTTGGTGAGCAGGTTGTACAGGCCAGGATCGGCACGTTGGATGATGAGGGCTGGCAGTGAGGCAACTGCCGACGTGGCGTTCTGGATCACGTTGCTCATGATTGTCTGGAAGCCGTTGGTGATGCCGTTGAGCTGGTTCTGCAGCGTGGTAGTGAGGCTCATGTCGCCGCAGATCAGGTTGCTGTTCCAGCCGATGCCAACGCCCAGTGTATGCATCGGGCCGACTGGCCCCATGGAGACGGCCCGGCCACCACCGATGCTGTAAAGTACGTCATCACCAATGACGCTGCCCCGGTGATGGACGTTGTAGTCATCGACAGTGGTTTGTGCCCACAGCGGCTGACCAAGCAGCATCATTCCAAGCCCCATGGGCAGCAGTGATCGTTGGATAAGTCGCTTCATTGGCCTGCCCTCAGTAGAAATCCACGCTGCCAAGGAAAATCTGGCCCCGACGCTGGCAGCAGGCATAGGGTCGCCAGAGTGCCCAGGCGTAGTCGCCTCGTTGTGCCTGAACCCGGCGCTCGTTGTGAGGGAAGACCGCGCAGGTGTTCTTGAGTGTGGGAGTGAGTTCCTGCCACTTGCCCGTGCTGGCATCGCTTTCCATCAACGCACCGGCTGGCCAGTAGCCGTTATAGGCATTGGCCACCAACGGTTGATAGACATGGACCTGATCACGGCGGGTCACGATATCGCCCGCCCGCTGAGCCACGATAGCGGCGGCCTTGTAGTCATCGACGTGGTGAAGGAAGCCGCCACGGGGATAGACATTGCCCCAAAGGTTCAGCCCCAATCGCGTGCCGATCTCACGCCTGCCCGGTATCAAGGCTTCGGGATAGAGGGATTCCGGCACGTTGTAACGCCAAGCCACGGTATCGAGCGTGCTCAGCAGGTAGGGCATGAAGGCCGTGCCTGCCCCAGCACAGGAGTAACCCCACTGGCTGATGAATTGGTTGAACAGGGTTGAGCCAGGATGGCCAATCACGTCGGCGTTCTTGAACTTGGCCAGGTTGTTCTCGTGTTCCTCGTTGGTGGTGCCGTCGCCCCCGCCTTCGGCGGTGGGATTAGGCATGCTCATCGGACGCACTTCCACCCAAGGGTTCTCGCCGGTGTTGGAGTAACTGGAGACCACCGCATCCGGTACGTAGTGTTCCACCTTGACGGATGTCCTCACGGTACAACCGGTTAATGTGCAGAGCAGCCAGTAGCAGATACCCTTCACGCGGTAGCTGACGCAGTCAGGGGATAGCACCGAACTGGTGATGGTGACGATATTGATAGCGAAGGCTGGTATGGCTGCGCTCATCAGGCAAACAGCAAGACAGGCACGTAGTTTTCGGCGAGGGAATCTCATTGCTGCTCCCTCTTGTAGGCCTCGATGGCGGCTATGGCCCGTGCCACGTCAGCATCGCCATACACCACATAGCGCCTCTCGACTACGATGGCGGGAAGTTTGGTGATACCCAGATGCCAGGCATCGACAACGCCTTGGTAAGCGCTGGCAAGACGGGCTTGAAGCTCAGTACCGCCATCCCCCAGATGCTGGCGAACGATGGCCTCTGCTCGCTGGGAATCGGCAGGAAGCCCGGATGTCAGTTCCGCTTCGAACTCTGCGGGGGCATCCAGGTGAATGACCGGCACATCGTTCGGTGCCACTACGGCATGCTTTTGATCGGTGAAGACCAGCACATCTGCCGCCTGGACATAGGACGAAACCAGCATTATGAAGACTGCCTTGACTAGGAGGTGGCTGGAATTTGTGAATCGGGCAGTGGCTGATGGCATGTCATGGCTCCCCAGTATCTATGATGGGTGATCGTCGATCGTCTTGGGGTACATGCGCCATGAAGAATGCGAATTGAGTGCCTACCGTTTTATTGCAGGGGAGAAGAAAGGAGGCGCCCGAAGACGCCTCAATGAAGAACAGGGATTACAGCAAACCCGCTTCTGCGAACGAAAACGGAGCTCCATCACCAATGATGAAGTGATCCAGCACTCTCACATCAACGAGTTCGAGAGCCGATTTCAATCGAGTCGTGATCGCCTTGTCGGCCTGACTCGGTTCGGTCGACCCCGAAGGATGATTGTGAGCAAAGACCACGGCGGCGCAGTTGTGCTCGATGGCACGTTTGACCACGGCACGTGGATAGACCGCAGCGCCGTCGATGGTGCCTCGGAACATCGGTTCATAGGCGATGACGCAATGCTGCGAGTCGAGGAAGACGGCAGCAAAGACCTCCAGTGCTTCACCGGCAAGTTTCAACCGCAGGTACTCACGTACAGCGGCGGGACTGGTCAGCGATGCACCGCGCTTGAAGAGGCGTTCTTCCAAGACGCCGATGGCCTGACGGATCAGTGGGTCATCCTGGATGCTCGCATAGTCGACGAGCGTGCAAGTGGTGCCGTCGGCGACGGCATTGGACAGAGTCATGGGAACCTCCTGGATAGGAACGGAGGCTCCTGTCCCGAGGGCAAGGCCCCCTGGGACAGTGGAAGGCCCGCAATACGGGCCGGATCGTTGGCATCCTCCATCGAAGATGATGGACGTTCGCACGAGGGATGCGGAGCGAACGGGTCGATCAACGTGGTCAGAACCACGCCGTAGCCTTGAAGACCGTGGCTACCTGGGCATGTCGCCGACGACGTCGGCAGGCATTTCGCTTGTTGTGGTGGCCGATTCCTCCGCTGTCTCACTCGCCATGGCCATGAGCAAGTCGATGGCGGATATCAGGGCATCACCCTCGACAGGTCCCGCTGGTAACAGCAGGTCAGTCCCGGTGTGGTTGTCGATCAGGCGCAGGGTCGGCGTGGCGACCACACCTGCCTGTGCCGCTTCAGCAGCCTGGGCTTGAATTGCGGCATCGGGCCTCGTGCTATCCAGACACGCTTGCAACTCAGGCGTCAGATCGGGCATCGGGACCTCGCTGGGAACGCCCTGGCCATCACTACGTGTGTGCTGGTACACCCAGGCGATGGTCAGCCAGAACGCGGTGCGCCCGCGCACTTCCCCGGCGCATTCCGCCAGGCGTGCGCCTTGGGTGGCGGCGGGTTCATGGAACGCCAGCGGCAAGTGATGCCACTGCCAGTTCACTTCGGGATGGGTATTGATCCACTGTCTCAGGATCGGGAAGTAGGCCTGACAAAACGGGCATTCCAGGTCAGCGTAGGAGACCACGGTGAACCGTGCATCGAGGTGGCCGTAGAACCAGGGTGGCCCCATCGGTTCGGCGGTAGGATCATTGGCGTGTTGCGAACTTGGGCCACGTAACGAGAATACCCATATCAGAAGGGCAACGGAGACTGCCGCTGCGGCCAGTATCAGCCCCATGGTGGATCGTGTTCTGTGGGTCTCATTCCAAGACCTGTCCATGTGAGCACCTCAGTTGAAATTGTCCGGCGACAAAGGCTTGATGCCTCGCGCCCGGTCGATCTTCTCCGCCACCTTGAAGGCCGCTTCCAGCTCGCTGATGCCGTGTTCGCGCATCAACTGGTGACGTTCGGCTTTCTCTTCGGGCTCGGTCATCGCCATGGCGAGATAGAGGCTTGGCGGCACGGCGCGGAACAATACTTCCATCGACTTCGACAGGATCACGCCTTCGCTGAACTTGCCGGACTCCTTGCGGGCCGAGCGCATCAGCGCCTTCTGCGCGGGGTTGAGTTCCCGAAAGCGCGCCACCTTCTCCACCTCGTCCGGGGGCATGGACAGGCAGATCCACCATTCGATCATCGACAGCATGGGCTCGGCGGCCTTGGGCAGGTCGTCCAGGTTCTGGGTCGCCAACCAAAACCAGGCTCCCAGCTTGCGCCACATCTTGGTGATCTTGACGACATAGGGAGCGAGTAAGGGGTTCTTGGTGATGATGTGGCCTTCGTCGGTGACGTTGATGATGGGCCGCCCCAGGAACTGGTCACGCTCGGCGATGTTGTTGACGGTGTTGATCAGGGAGATGTAGGCGATGGAGAGCTGAGCGTTGTAGCCCTCGCGGGCAAAGGTCGCCAGATCGACGATGGTGATGTCGGCCTCGGGCCAGGGCGTGCCGGGGCGGTTGAACATCTCGCCGTCCAGGCCCTGACAGAATATGTCCATGGCATCGGCCATTTCCAGCAGGCGCGCCCGCCGGGTTTCGGGCAGCGTTGTGTCGGCGCTGCGCTCGCGCAGGGCGTCGCGCACGTCCTCGGTCAGCACCGTGCGCTCATCCTGGACGCAGTGGCGGGCGGCATCCAGGAGGCACTGGCGGATCAGGCTGCGGTCGGCGCGGGTCATCCGCGCCTCTTCCTTGTCTTCACCGCCGGTGATCATCAGCCGGGCGGTGATCTCCAACTCACCCAGCACATCGCGTTGCTCGTCTTCCTCCGATGCGAGAGGAATTCTATCCTCGTCGTCATCCAGGTCATCGGCATCCAGGGTGCTGACCTCGCCGGGGGTGTCGACCAGCCGCCAGGCATCGCTGAACGGTGCCAGACTCACGCCCGCACCGGGCGCCAGTTTGACCCGGTGCACACTCAGCCCGAGGCGCTTGGCGAAATCCCCGAACAGCCCGAAGGAGTTGCCTGCCTCGACGATGAACAGCCGTGGCCGGTAGACAGCTACCACCTGGTTGAGGATGTTGTTGAGGGTGGCGGACTTGCCGGAGCCGGTCGGGCCAAACAGGAACAGGTGCGCGTTCATCTGTCGGTCTTTGCGGTTGAGCGGATCGAAGGTGATGGTGCCGCCACCACGATTAAAGAAGGTGATGCCGGGATGTCCAGTGCCCTGGTTGCGTCCCCAGAGCGGCGAGAGGTTGGCCGCATGTTGGGCGAACATCAACTGGGTGTACCACTGGCGGCGATCCTTGGCCGGGTCGAACACGCAGGGTAGCCAGCGCAGATAGCTGTTGAGGGGCGCGACCTCATCCTCCTCGCGCACCGGCTGCAGGCCGGCGTTGAGCATGACGTTGGCGAGTTGCAGGCCGCGTGCGTCCAGCTCCGCCAGGTCATGCCCGCGCAAGTAGAAGGCCAGCGCGCCACGATAGAGTTTGTGGGCGCTGCCGATCAGCGAGCGCGCCTCCTGTACGTCCTGGCGCGCCTGCTCGGAGGCCAGGGTATCGCCGACGGCTTTGCGGTCCAGGTGGTTGAGGTGGGCTTCAAGCACATCCTGGGGTGTGGCCACCAGGGTTAAGCACATCACCGTGTCCTCGGGCATCTGGTCGAACAGGGCATTGAAGGCGTCGCCGCCCTTTCGGGTCTCGCCGGTGACATGGCCGGTGGCCGGTGGCGAGCGCAGACGGTCGAGCACCATGACCCGGTGTGGTATGCCGTCGAAGACCCAGCTACCGTTCTCCACATCAGAACGGGGCTCACCGAAAAACAGCCGCTGCGAGAAATCGGTACCGCTGGCCAACTCGACTTCGCCCGGTTCTGACTCGTTTGGGTAGGCGGTCAACTGATAGAAGCGTTCCCGATCCATCTCTGTCGGCCCGAGCAGTGTGGGATGGGGGTTGAACCAGCGCAGCAGCCAGGCGTGGATGTCCGCTACCTGCAGGCGGCGTGCTTTAATACCCGCATTGGCCAGCCCGCCCAGCAGGCGGTCACAGACCGTCGTCAGCGCGTGTTCCGGGGGTTGCCCGCGACGCCGGGAAGCGCCTGGGGCGCGGCGATAGACCACCAGGCGCACACGCCTGGACTGTCCGCGCCATGGTAGACGGGTCACAGTAGTATCTTCGAACAGGCCGCCGGGCTTGGCGATGGCGCGCAGGTGGTGGGCCAGGAAGCGCTGGTAGCCCTCACTGAAAGCGCTGTCCTGGGCGCGGGGTTGAATGTAGTCGCGCAAGGTCATTAGGTAACCGGACCAGTCGGTCTCATCCTGGACGTAGAGTTGCACCACCCAGGGGTGTTCGTCCAGTTCATCGAAGCTGTCCTGCAGGGCGTTTTCCAGGGCATCGCGGGCCTGCAACAGCCACTGGGGCTCTCGTCCTTCGGTACCGATGGGGGTCAGCTCGAAGAAGGCCGCGACCGATTCGCCATCGTCCAGCAGCAGGCTTTGCGACTCCGGTAGATATTCCACCCAGGGCAGTAGATTGACGAACGACGGCTTGACATCGTACAGGCGCTGCTCGTCCGATTGGGTGGCGGAGGGGCGTTCGGCATCGCGTTGGCTGCCCGGTCTGGGAATGCCGTGGTCGTGCAGGTTTTCTACATGGCGTGCCCAGGCATCGGGTGGCGCTGGTAACGCCCGTGTTTCCCCGGCGCGATTTCGAATGAACCCTTGTCTTAACCAAGGCAGTGACCAGGCCATCAATAATCCTCCACCCGTTCGCCCGGCAGGGCGTACTGCACGCGCTGATACAGGGGGAACACGGTGCTGTAGCCGGGTACCGGTACGGGGTCTGTACCGGCCAGGTGCGGGAAGACGTACATGACCAGGTCCGGATTAGGCAGACGCTTAAACTGGCTGAGGATTTCATTGTGCGCGGTACGGGTATAACGGGCCTGTTCCCTCGGTGCTGCTTGAACATCCTCCATGGTCAGTGGTCGTCGTAGGGATTGGCGGGCATCCAACAACTCTCGGGCAGCGCGGCCTCCATTGCCTGCTTCACGACTCCAGATGTCGTGCATGGTCTGACCATTGTGGGTAAGCAGTTCATCCTTGTTGGTGGCGCAGCCCGCCAGAAACAGGATGGCAAGCATGAGGGCCGTGCATCCGGCCCGTTTGAGGTCAGTCGAGATCCTGTGCATGGGAGCCTCCAATGCGATGATCGACCCGGCGACCCTTGACGTCGTAGTCGATGTTGAGAGCTTGTTCGATATGCACGGCTACCTGGGCACCGGGTTCCACGTAGACTGCCGCGAAGGCCTGCCCATAGAGCTGGTTGACCCACTGCGACATCTCTTGCACGCCACCCGCAAGAATGCGGCCCATAGCCTCATTGGCACTGATGCCAACCGTACCGAGGGAGCCATCACTGCCAACGTAGGACATACGTCCGCTCTCCGAGTCGATCAGGGAAGCCGCACCGGCACCGGCGGCTGTGATCAGTGCCTGGGTACCCAGATACTGCTGGGCATTGCTGCGCCGCTCACCGGTCACACAAGGGATACCGTAGGGGTCGCTGATCCAGCCAAGGCCATCGAGGATGTCGACATCGTTCCGGTTGCTGCGGGTATTGCTGCCGTCCTCCTCCGGCAAGGTGCGGATGGTGCCGTCCTGAAACACGAAGGTGATTGATCGGATCTGCCCCCGCACGCAGGACAGCGTCCAGTCGCCTGAAGCCGTGCCGCTGACCACGGCACCGGCCACATCGGGAATCTCGATGCCGTTGGAGGTGAGATTGTCAGGGCCGATCACCACTTTGAAGGGATAGGGGTCGTTCACCGTGCCGTCGACGGGGATGCGTCCGATCAGCGCCGTCATGGCGACCGAGCCCATCAGGGTCGCATTGGAAGGGACGGTGTAGACCGCTTGCAACGGTGAAGCGCCCACTTGCCCATCCGTGGCCCGTCCCAGGGTTTCGGTGGCCGAGTCGATAGTGTCTTGGGCTGGGCCGAAGGTGTTGGGAAAGGTGAAGCCGCTGCGATTGCCACTGCGAGGGTCTTCTGGCCGGGCATCATCCGGCTCGATCCATCTCATGCCATCGCCGAAACCCTGCCCGTCGCCAGGTTCGAGCCCGAGGCCGATGGGCAGATCCGCATGGCTGTCCGCCCCACTCAAACCTTCGAGCTGCCGCTGCAAATCCTGCAACAGGCCCTGGGCTTGCTGCCGTTCTCTGGCCACCTGGTCTCGGTCCTGACGCAACTGGGCTCGCTCGGTATCCAGCGCCGTCTGGATGCGTTGGTCGATGGCGCGTTCACGCTGGCGCAGGCGGTCGTTCTCTGCTTGCTGGGTGCGGTTATCCGACAGGGCCGTCTGCAGTTCTCCGCGCAACTGCCGGACCTGGGCCACCAGCGTAGCCACCGTATCGTTGGGCGTATCCCCCTCGATGCCGAGGGCGCGCATTTCATCGGCGGACAGTCGTACCCCTGCCTCTTGGGGGGACGTGCCAGGGCCACGGTCCCCCGACAGTAGCCGGATGCCGACGAACACCAGCAACGCCAGTACCGGGAGCATCAACCATTTGAGCAGACCGTTACTGCGCATGATTCACTCCCTTCGCATCACCGGCGGCAGCGGCGGCTGGCAGATTGCGGGAAGCGTCGATGGGACTGATGGCAGGCAGCAGCGCTTTCGCCAGACCATGGCCTCGTGTCACCAGGTACACCACCGTGGTGTCGTGTGACGTACCTGTCGGTCCCAAGTCGGGATGCTGGAACGTCGCCGCCACGAAATTGCCTTGCAGCGCCCTGGGGTCCAGGGTGAGCCACCGATGGGCGGTATTGGTCAGGCGCACCGCTGTCACCCACTGATCCTCCAGCCGCCAGGTGGCCAGAGCATTGGCGCGGATCGGCAAGGTGGGCAACAACGTGTCCAACACCAGGTCGCGGTGCAGGTTCCCGCGCGAGAGGCCGTTCACGGGTTCGACGGTACGCAGCGGAGCGTAGAGGTTTTGGGCTGCGTAGCGCGTGAGTATCACCGGTACCGGTGTCTCCCGCGCGGGATTCGCGGTGGCAGCGCTCGGCACCCCAGGGGCTTGTGTGCTGGTGCCGCCATAACGGGGACTAACGGCATCACCTTCGACGATGCGTACTGGCTCCAGAGGCTCATCGCCTTCCTGTGCGGCAATGTCGATCAGGATCAAGGTGCCGTCGTCGGCATCCTGCAACTGCAACCGTGTGGGTTCGATGGTGTCGTGCGCCAACAGGTAGATAGCTCCACCCGCGCTTTGCACCCGAAGGCGATCACCGATTGATGCAGGAACGCCGACGCGCACGTTGCGGTCGATAAAGACCACGCGCTCGTGGCCGACCACCAGAGGCACGGCCAGCGGCATGCGCTCCCACTTGAGGATTTCCACCGCATGGCTAATAGGAATCCAGCCGAGGAGCAGGGTGAGACAGGCCAGAAAGCGGAATGGTCGTAACATGGCAAGTCCTCTACGGGGTATCCGGTGTGGGGGATGGCGCTTCGGCAGCGATGCGCTGTGGCGTACCGTCGTAGCAATCCAAGGCCAGACCGAAGGGATTGCGCTCTGGGTCGATGTCCAGGCGCACCACCTTCAGGGGATAGCGCACCAGGGCGCGCTTGACCTGCTCGGTGCCGTAATACTCGTCGGCGGAGATGTCCAGGGTGACGATCCAATCGCGTTCAGACACCACTTTCACCCGTTGGGTGGGGTCATCACCGAAGCCCCGCCCCGGAATCTCATAGATTCCCCGCACTCGCTGACGCAGTTCACCGGTACGTTGCCGTTGCTCGTAATCGAGCTGAAGAAAGTGCTGGCAGGCTGGGGTCAGGTACGCAGACAACGCATGGATATTGCGTGCGTAATCCACCTCGCCATTGGTGGGCCAGCGGTTGAGCTGCTGAAAGATGTAGAAGGTAAAGGCATAAACCGACTCCGGTGGCACGTCCCACCACTTGCGCATACTGCCGGAGCGCAAGTCCGGGGGCACATGGATGGTGAGATCACGCGGGGCCTGCCACCAGCCAAAACCCAGTACCAGGGTAAGGACGAACAGCGCTCCTACACCCAGGCGCAGGGTTCGGATATGGGCCTGAAGGTGGGTGACCTCATTCTTGAAACGGCTCATGGTCTGCCCCTTCGGGTCGTCCAATAGCCCGAGCGCGTCACCAGCGTATCCCCGCCTACCCAGGGAGAGAGCAAGGGATGACCGAGCGCGATGCGCCACTGCAACTGGCGATAGAGCCAGGTGTCGGGTCGCCCCCGCTTCCAACGCCGCAGCGAGCTCCCGCCAACGAAGATGCCAAACGCAATGGCGGCGACGATCATCGACGGTATCAGCGCGATGGTAGATGTCAGCCAAGCCAGGGGCAGACCGAGCAGCAATCCCGCTAGAGCCGACAGGCCCACGCAAATCCACAGTTCATCCGCCGTCAGTCCCCGCACCACTACGGGCTGGCGGTTGAGCCGGTGTGGCAGGAAGCTCACCGTATCGTCTTCGTTGAGTTCAGAGGTGCTGGCCATCGTGGGACACCTTTACAGGATGCCGGTGGCTTCGGTCAGCAACCAGATACCCACGACTAGCAGGATCGCGCCAACCGCCACGGTCAGGCCGAACTGCCCCCAGGTCTTGCGCCCGGTATGAATCTCGGAATAGGTGCTGTAGGCGTGGTAGCAGACGCCAATGAACATCGACGCCACCACCAGCAGCGCCACCAGCAACACGATGTCGTAGCCATAGTTGCGCAGCGTCTCCATGATGCCGCTGCCGGTGCCGCGCGATGGGTCCTCCAGTGTCGGCAGCCCCTGGGCGTACACCTGCGGCACCGCGCTGACCGAAAGCACGGTGGCGGCAGACAGACGGGCGCGTTGAATCAGACGGTTGGGAGCGAAACGGGAAACCATGGTGAAGTCCTCATCGGGTCAAGACAGCAGAAAGAAAGCCAGTACCAGGTACATCGCGACGAAGCGCACCGCGACCCCGAGAAACTGACGTTGAGAAAGACGATCTTCAGCCCAGCCGACATAAGCAGTGCGCAGCGCCCAGACTCCCCAGAGCAGCAGAACGGCGAACACCAGGCTCAAGAGCACCACGGAGACATCCCCTGCGGAGAAACCGGCATTGGCCTGAAAAGCGGAGATTTGGGCGCTGTTCACGGGGCCGCCTCCTCGGATGCCTGGCGGTAGTCACCAAGTAGCTCGACAGGATCGCGGGGCTGGGCACGCTGGGGCACCAGGTAATCGCGGATGCCCTGACGCACACGTTCAATGTCTTTAGTTAGGCGGACGTAGTCGAAGTGATAACGACTGCCCTCGGGGTGAGGCAGGCTGGCACTGTGCTCGGCCAGGCGATCGATCATGTCGAGCTGGCGGATCAGTGCAGTGAGTTGGCTGTGTTCGTTAGCGCCATCTCCGGCCAGCACCGGTTCGACGGACAGAACAGAGATGGCCAGCAGCGCGACGATGGCGCGGTGCCATGGGGTGTTGCGGCTGCTGAGGTGTGCCATCGTGCCATTCCTCGTGGAGTGAATGGCACGATGTTGAAACAGGTGGGCGGTGATCTGCCGCTATAAATAGGAACGGCGGACTCACCGGATTTAGGCCAGGTATTTAATCCTGGGCGTACCAACATCAATGATTTGATGCATGATATTAGAAACGTTTGGCTGTAGACCCGAGGAAGCTTTTCTCCGATGGGGCTGGTAGCTGTTCGGCTAGGAGTCTGCGCGGCAGAAGTCACTTTCTGGCAGAATAGACCAAAATTCTTCAGCATCAGGAAGACCGATGGGAACCACCTTCCGCCCGTATTCTCCCGACCAGGAATTGCTCCTCCCCCCAAGCCTGAACGAGTGGCTGCCTGAAGGCCATCTGGCGTATTTTGTCAGCGATGTCGTCGAGGAGCTGGATTTAAGTGCGCTTTATGCCCGTTACGACGGGGACGGCCGGCGCAATTCCCCCTTCGATCCACGGATGATGCTGAAGGTTTTAATCTACGCCTACGCGACGGGCACATTTTCATCCCGCAAAATCGCCCGGAAGCTGGAAGAGGACGTGGCCTTCCGGGTACTGGCAGCAGGCAATTTTCCCAGGCATCGAACCATCTGCGATTTCCGCAAACAGCATCTGGCGGCGTTCAAGGCTGTGTTTATTCAGGTCGTCCGGATCGCCCAGGAAGCGGAACTGATCACTTTGGGGACACTTGCGATTGATGGCACCAAGGTTCGGGCCAACGCGAGCAAACACAAGGCCATGAGTTATGGCCGTATGCAGGAAGAAGAAAAACGCCTGTCCAAAGAGGTGGATGAGCTGTGCCGCTAGGCTCGTCGAACGGATGAAGAGGAAGATCAGCAGTTCGGCCCGGATCAACGCGGTGATGAACTCCCTGAAGAGCTTCAGCACCGCCAGGCAAGACTGGACAAGATCCGTGCCGCCAAGGAGAAGCTGGAAGCGGACCAGAAGGAGCGAGACAAGGCCCGAGGCCGATCCCCGGACGACGATCGTCGCTCGCCCCGTGGTGGCCGGAATTTCAAACGGGATTATGGAGTGCCGGACGACAAAGACCAGAGTAACTTCACCGATCCCCAAAGCCGGATTATGAAAACATCGGATGGGTTCCAGCAATGCTACAACGGCCAGCTGGCCGTTGATGGTGAGTTCCAGCTTATTGTTGCCAATCATCAGGGCAGTAATCCCAGTGATAACGGTTGTCTGCTGCCCTTACTGAACGACGTGAAAGACACCTTGGGCACCTATCCCCGGCAGTGTCTGGCCGATGCCGGCTACCGTAAGGAGGGTGATCTTCAGACGCTGGAGGTCAACGGCATTGATGGTTATGTGTCACTGCGGCGGGAAGGTAGGAAACCCGGAGAAATAGACGCGACCCGGTATCCGGCGACGGCGCGGATGGCGGAGAAACTGGCCACCGCCGCCGGACGATCCGTTTATGGGCAGCGCAAGCACTCGGTTGAAGCGGTCAACGGCTGGATCAAGAATGTGTTGGGGTTCCGGCAGTTCAGTCTGCGAGGTCTCAACGCGGTACAAGGTGAATGGGATCTGGTCTGCCTGTCGCTCAACCTCAGGCGAATGAGCACATTGATGAGACTGGTGTAGACAATCGAAAGGATACATGGGCGTGCAGGACGCCCACCGTAAGGCTGACATATTGGCCTTAGCCAGGCCGGCGGTGGCGGCAAACCGATATTTAGCCTGGCTGGATATCTCGGGCGGCCGCGACCATGAGCCCACACCGTTGTCAGGTGTGGTGGAAGTGCTGGCTTAAAATACTTCTGCCGCGCAGACTCCTAGCTCAACGAGAGAGAGTAGCTGACTTTGCTGCTCCGGAGAGGAGTTTTGCTCAGCTATTGCTTTGCGGGCAATTTCGACAAGAGGGGCGGTGTAGGCATCGCTGTGTCCCGCACTAATCTGTTCCTGAAGTTTATGGATGATATCGATGTTGTTCATGATTAAATTCTCTGTGTGAAATGAGAATGTCATGGGATCGTCACGACTATCCGATGTCAACGGATCGTGATAGATACATTTGTTTCAGAGTGGGATCGCTACAGGTATTTCTTGAAGCTCCCCGCCGCAATATCCACAGCCACACCCAGCAAGACCGCACTGGGTAGCAGAATCAACAACGGACTCACGCTGACCGGTAGCGCCAGATAGATCATCCAGGGCAGCACCAGCAGCGGCATCAAGGCGGCCTTCGCCCGGTGGTAGACGAAACCGGATTCCCGGCCTGCACCGAACCGGCGGATGTCCCGGCGCACCAGGCCATCCACTAGCCCCACAAAGGCGGCCATGCAGAATAGTGGCAGCATCAGGCACAACACCAGCAGGCGCACCAGGAACACCAACAACACATAGGCTGCGGCGATCAGGTAGCTTTCCAGGTGGACGTAGACCACGCCCAGGTAGTAGCGGAAGTCGCGGGTTGGGTTATTGGCTCCTGCACGGGCCTGCGACGCTGCGTCCTGTATCCAGTCCATCAGCCCGGTTTTGAGGAATATCCATTCATGGGCACCGTCGATCAGCCGATGGGCGGTGCGGCCTGGCTCCTGTACTACCACGCTGCGGGTGAAGTGGGTGGAGAGTTGATCGAGTTCGTAATGCACCATGGACTGGGCATGACGCCATTCTTCTTCCGGCCAGAACAGGTGCATGCCGACCCATTCCACCAGGATGCAGAGCAGCAGTGAGCCACAGAGTACGCCGAAGAGGCGAAACGGCAGGGTGATCACCGTGCCGACGAGGTTACGCTGCCGCGTCTGTTGACGCTGGGCGGTGGTTGCCGGGTCGCTCATGATGCTTCGGCACCGTCGGTCTCGGCGGTGGTCATCTGCCTGAAGTCATCCAATAGGTCATCGGGCAGGCCTTCGCTTTGTAGCAAGGGTCTGCCCTGGCTTTCCCACCATTCGCCCGCGTCCAGATAGTGCTGACGCATATAGTCGGCCAGTGCTTGCAAGTCCTTCGGCATGGCCTCGTCGGGATCAGGGGCTGGCAGCGGCATGCGCAGCTTCCACAGGTTTCCCCCTTCTAGCAGTGCGAAGGCCTGGCCCTTGGGAAGGTTGACCACGTGAGCTGGTTCGATCAGCGGTACGCTGGTGGAGGTGATGCGGTCCTGGGTGTTGGAGGTGAAGGCCGTGTGCCCTTGTGGGTCGGAGGTGTCTGTGGCTCCACTGACGATGGAAGTGGTGTAGACCTCGACCTTGGGCAACTGCTTGGTGAGCAACTCGGCGGTGGCAGTCTCGCGCACCCGCAGCATGAACAGATTGTTGAAGTTGCCCACCACCTGGCCAGCCTTGGCCCGGTTGCCGATACGGGCCTCGATGTCGCTCAGAGTCTGGGTATAGGCGGTCACCTGAATCCCCGCGCCACCACCCTTGTTGACCATGGGGATGAACTCGTCGCCCATCAGCTCGTTGAACTCGTCGGCATGGACGTTGATGGCGACCTTGCCTGGAGCAGAAGAGGAGGCATCGGGCAAACCGTCGTCGATGCCGAATTTGTAGATGTGCCCGGCCACGGACACCAGGTCGGAGAACATGGAGTTGCCTACGGCTGAGGCGACCTCGGCATCTGACAAAGCATCCAGTCCGACATAGACCACGGCGCGTTTGCGGATGATTTGCATCCAGTCGAAGATCGGTCGTGGGTCGCGCAGGTCGGCATAGTCTGGGGCCAGCAGTTGCGCGATCTTGCCGGTGGTGAGTTTCTCCAACAGCGGCAGCAGTGAGGCGACGATCTTGTCGAAGTAGGTGCGGTCGTAACGCACCGCCGAGCGTAACCCGCCAAGCACCGGATCGTAGACCCGTACCTGGGACAGGTACTGCTCAATGGCCACCACGCGCTTTTCCCGCCCGACCATGTGGCGAGGGATGTTCTTGTCGTTCAGTCGCCCTTCGAGCTGCACGATCACTTCCCAGGCCTTCGGCTCGGTTTTGGCGAAGAAGTGCTGGGCGTACTCGATGAACAGCGCGTCGATGTTGATGACGTGGCGCTGGATCTGCAGATAGTCGGGGCGTCGTCCCAGCTCCACCAGGGCGCGGGCAATGATGTTGACGAAGCGCCAGGCGAACTCGCGGAAGGCGGCGCTGTTACCCTCGCCGGAAAGCTGGCCTGCGATGCGTGTGGCGACCTCCGAGATACGTCCAAAGCGGCCCACGGCGTTGTAGCGAGCAGAGATGTCTGGCCAGCCGAGATGGAATACGTAGAACTCGCCTTCGCGTCCGGCGCGTCGGGCTTCCACGTACATGCGCTTGAGCAGGTCGGCATCGCCCTTGGGGTCGAACACGATCACCACCTCGTGTTCGCCATTGATCTTGCGGCGGATGTCCTGGGTGATGCACAGCTCGGCCAGCCGGGTCTTGCCGACCCGTGTAGTGCCGAGCACGAGGGTATGACCGACCCGTTCCCCCAGCGGCAGGGATACGTCCGTCTCCAGCGGCTCGATACCGTGCAGACGAGGCAGTCCACCGACCGGTGGCAGCGGGCGGAGCGGATTCAATGGATGATCCCAGGCCGTCACCCGGCCAAGGTATGGCAAGGGAAACGGGGCAAATTCCAGTCGCTCCTCCAGGCGACGGACAAAGCGGTAGGCCGGGGTCGGCTCGACGTAGCAGCGAAACTCGGGCCGGTAGGTCTGCATCAGCCGGTGGGTATGCCGCTGGTCCCAGCGGAACCCCCTGCCCACGAACAAGCGCTGCTGACTCACCGGCACATTCTGGCTGGCCATCACGTAACGGGGGATGCGGCGGATGTTGCGGCGGTAGCGCAGGATCACCCTGGCGTCGTGAAAGCGGATGACGGCAAAGGTCAGGAAACCTAAAGCGGCTCCCAGTCCCAGCAAGGGGCTCAGGGCCAGTGACCAGGGCGCGAACAGACAGAGCGCGGCGGCACCGACACTGACGCCGACGCTGTACAGCTCGACAGCGGGTCGTAGCATGACCTCCACGGCATGGGGCTGGGCCATGTCACTGCTCGATGCCCGTGGGCGTGATCAGCACCGGGTAGTGTCGAAGCTCAAGGCGCTGGGCCAGGTCGTCCCCAGAGACCGGGGACAGCGTCAAACCGGGGGCCAGCTCCCGTAGACGAGCCAGACCCTCGGCGGTATCGACGTTGACCACCAGACCTACGGCATTCAGTGTCAGCAAGCTGGCTGTCCGTTCGCGCAGCCAGGCTTGGGAGAGCTCGTCGTCACCCACCAGAAAAAGCGGCTGTAACCCCGGGGCCTGAATCGAGCGACGTTCCACCCTGCCAGGCGATAGCAGTGCCGACTTCACTGGCAGCATGTCTGCCTCGCTGAAAGGCTGTGAGGGTGCCTCTGGCACCTCGACATGAACAGGTGGGGCAATGGGCGTGCCCATGGGCGGCAAGTCCAGTGCCTGGTAGTACGGCAGAGCTGAGACACCGCCTCGGTCCTCGACGATGATAAGCCGGGTGTCATCGGCAGCGACAGTCAGGCTTGCCATACCCAACAGCCAGCACAATGCTTGTACTTGACTTTTCAAGGTAGTGACCTCCCCGGTGTGGCCAGAATTGCCGGGCCACCGTGGACACGCGACAGGTGTTGATGAACACTGCGGCGGTAGCGCGCGGCAGGCGTGCCACCGGCTGGACGGTGATAGCGACCAATCGCCGGTAGCCAGTCTTCACCTTGCCGGTACTGTTCGCGCAGGATGGTGGCGGCGATGCGCAGATTGCGATACGGGTCGAGCAGGTCACAGGGGTGCGCCACGCGATGGACGTGGTAGCCGACATTGATCTGCCCGAGCCCTACGTCGATACGCCGGTTCGGCTGCGCATCAAGAGCATCTTGCAGTTCGCTACAGGCAGCGGCCCGTGTCGTGAATCGCCGTGGCTGGCCAGCGACATTCAGTGTCCACGGCCAGGGAACGCGCTGGCCTCTCAGGTGGATGCCGCTTTCCTGAAGCGCGATGGCATACAACACGGCGGATGGCACATCGGCATGATGAGCGGCCAGTTGGTAGGCCGGTGGCGGGATCAGCGATTTATTCACCGTCTCCGCCATTGCTGGCGATGCGAGCAGCCCGCACAGGCAGATGGCAGCCAGATGTCGAAGTCTCACAAGCGCAGCCATTGTCCGTTGACCTCACGAACGACGGCAGGCAGATCACCCTGCAAGCCGATGGACAACCAGCGTCCGCCGTCGTGGTTCAGGGTAATGGCGCGCTCCCGAACCTTGTCCGGGTCGATTCCCACCCGCGTAGCCCACTGCCGGATGCGGGCATCTTCCTGGCGGCTGCCAACCATGTACAGGTCAAACGCAGCCCCCTCGGACTGCAACTGTCGTACCCGCTGTTCACAGGGCGGACAACTTTCTTTCACGAAGACGGCGAGCCGTACCGAGGGGAGGTTTCCTCCATTGGCGAGGGTCGTTCCCGTCAGACCGACACGTTGGAGTGTGGGATAGAGGCGTTGCCAGGCGGCGTCATAGGCCCGTTGATAAGCCAGTGTTTTTTCGACGCGGCGAGCTTCGGCCTGCACTTGAAGCTCTGCATAGTGGCGACGTTCCTCGTCTGTGCGTGCTTCGATGCCCAATGCTGTGAGCGGGTCCAGGTTGGGCGAGTGGATGCCCAGTGGCCCCTGCATCAATTGCTGATAGCGTGCCCACTCATCGGGGTGAAGCCCCCAGTCCCTTGCCTGCCGCTCATCGAGTGCAGCATGACTGTTCGTGCGTTCCTGGCTGGAGACTATGGGTGCATCAGTGACGGGAGTACTTTGGGCAATCGCAAGCGTTGGCGGCAAGGCAGCCAGGATCAGGAGGAACACCATTCGTCGCTTCATCTCGGTCTCCTATGGCACGCTGAGGTGCCGTACCTGTCCGTCCACGCGAAACGTGGCCGAGTTGCCGGTCAGGGATTCGAGTAGCCATCCGCCCAAGGTTTCTCCCGGGCGAATTACTCTGGCGTCAGCCAGTGATCGATGGCCGTTGGGGGCGATGGACAGGAAGCGCTCCCCAGCCCGCAGCTCTATGCTCAGTACTTGGAATGGTGGATCGGTGACGGCGGGTTTTGCAGGAGGTGAGCGCTGTGTTGATCGAGCAGCAAGGGGCGGTGGTTGTCGCAATTCCTGCAAGTGTGCCTCGAACTGATCCAGGCGGTTTTCCAGCGGAGCCAGATCAGGTACGAGAGGCTGTTCGGATATCGCCTGCTCCATTGCAGAAAGACGGATTTCCATGGCCTGGCGAATCGCGTCGAGATCGGCTGGGGTGACAGGATTAGGGCGATCCAGTGCGTCCTCTACTTGTTGGTTCAGCTCACCCAGCCGGTGCTCCAGCAGTGTGATCTGCGGCTCCAGCGTGTTCGATTGCATGTCCTCGTTCAAGCGAGACAGGGCAACATGATTGATGACAACGGCAGCACTGATGAACAGCAACCAGGCGGTCGCGGCAATCTTCAGCAGGTGAGTGCGATTGGAAGGCATGTCGGAGCGAAAGGTCATGGCAGTGGCTCCAGACTGGGTTCAAAGCACACCTGTCGTTCTCGGTCATCCACTTGCATCTCCCAGGCTGGCCCGGCCAGGGTCAGCAAGGCGTCATGAAGAAACATCGGCCCAAGCTGTAAATGGGCAGCTGGCAGTGCCATCTCGTAAAGCGTGACGACTTGGATGTCGTCACACAGGGCGTAGCCGGAGCGTTGCAGCACATGCCGCAGACCATCGCCTACCGTCGCATCAGGCTTTGACGGCATGGATACATCGACTACCTGAAGCAGGAGGTTTTGCTGAGCCGCTCGCGGTTTCATTTCCACCAACGTATAGCGACCGTAGCGGGCAATGGGAATCCAATCGCTGGGGACTTGAGGTGGTGGGATCTCAACCTCTGGTTCAACAGGGGGAGTGGTAATGGTCGGCGTAGCACATCCCGCAGCCATGATGGCGGAGATTAGACTTGCCATGAGAATGAGGCTCTTGGCAGGAAAATAAAGACGGATGGTTGGCATACGATGGCATCCCCGAAGCTGTGTGTTCCTAGCATCACAGGGGGAGACCATCGTATTCAGCGGAGAATGGGAACTGCCGGGCTACCGCATTTGAGTGGGGCGACTCGGCAGCATTGTCGTTCGCTTATGGGGTACCAAAGTTGAGATGGATCATTACCACTCACCTCTTTGGACTATGGAAGCTCCATACCGCATTGCCAACCTTTCTGCTTCGCGTTTGTCTCTCGTCCAAGGTGGGCACGGGCATGCAATGGGTTGTGAACGCTCCCCATCAGGTTTGATGATGAAACAGCGAACGTGCCATTGCTTAATGTCTGTGTCAAAGAAGCAGGCGGACTCAATGGTATGGCCATTATAGAGAATGGATGGGGGGTTATTCATGGCTAGAACCTCGCGTTGGTCGAAGCCGTTTTATCGCGTCACGACATCTCCGCGTCAAAGCCTATATCTTCCAATTCAACGCTGTAGTGGTCGGTGGGTTTAAGAATAACTGAAAAAACGGCCCCCGAAGGGGCCGTCAAAGATCAAGCAATACTCAATTCACCAA
>CENV01043397.1_pt1 | contig 45586 bp, 40 predicted proteins | sample 530231 | NCBI WGS metagenome assembly CENV01 (sample SAMEA2619815, study PRJEB7988) | marine metagenome | biome: marine biome (ENVO:00000447); feature: surface water layer (ENVO:00002042); material: "saline water (ENVO:00002010), including plankton (ENVO:xxxxxxxx)" | depth 5 m
TCAAGATCAAAGCCGCCTTTCCCGGGAATCCGCGATGAACCTTTTATCAGCGGGTCTGTGTCTCAGGTAACCGGAGGAAAGTTCGCCGTAGGGGCGGCAACTGGCGCGATGGGGTATCTTTTTAACCAAGCCTCCCATGCGATAAAGGACAATGTACAGGAAGAAAGTTGGAAGTTTAAGGCGGCACTGATTGGCGAAGGGAATGAGATAACATTTAAGGCCGGTAGGGAGATAATGATAGAGGGGGCTGATAGCGCCTCATCTTTGCATGTTAATAATATGTATTACGAGGGGACTTATTCTGTTGTGGGGTCTGATTACAATATATCGAATGTATATAAAGGGGTTTTGTCGACGGCGGTGGCGGGTGCCTTTTCGACTACTAGGATTTTTAGTCTTGGTGCGCCGGGCAGCAAAGATAAGTTCTATTGGTCTTTTAAAATAAACAGAGTGGAAAAAAGTTGTGATAACTGCGGTAGTCCAATGATAAATTTTTATGAGAGGGCCGATGAATGATGAGGTTTTTCCTCGTTTTCTTTATCTTTTTTGTTCTTTTTGGTCAGGCAGAGGCGGAAAAGCCATGTAGGAAAGAGTGTATATTTAGGGTGGATTTAGACTGGACCGGTTTTAAAGGAAACAAACAGGATGCTTTGAAAGCCTTCGTTGGTTCGGTCGTTGGCGCTCGAAATATGGGGTTTAACGAGGTGCCACCAAGCGCCTCGATTCAGGGCGATAAGCAGCAATATATTTTTTTTCAACTTACAGATGGTTGTGGTAAAAAACGTATTGATAATGCTAGGAGGCTGCTTGACCAATTGGGAGAGTCGTCCTTGCTGCCGAGTTACAAGATTAACAAGCAGAAGTTCCACCCCGGTGTCGAAACTATCGATGTTGAAGGGAGGTGGTGGAGGTAGATAGCCGTGCCTGAATAAATTTAACTTATTGATTTTATTGATGAATTCTTCCCGGGGTCGGGCCTCGGAAAGTCATTGAATTTATTGGATCAATCTGGTTTTTTGGCAATTTTTTTCCTTGGAAAGGTTTTTCTGAGCTGGTAAATACCGGTTTTCCGCGTAGGAGAGTGTCCGGCCCTTTTCTTCTTTGAGGGGCTTTTAGCTGCCTTCAAAGCGCCCCCAATGCCTGTATATTGTGTTGCGTAGCCGAAGCTTTTCTTATAAATCAGTGGGTTGTTGTGGTTCGGTCCCGGGTTTTACTGCGCCTCCCTTGCGGGCCAAGCCCTCCCTCGCTGTCTTTAAGGGCGAGAGTATAGGGTCGGCTATTTTGGTTGAAAAAAGTATTTATATTGTTTTTAGAATGGCGGATTTATAAATCATGTGGCATGTCATGGAGTGATATTATGACGGCGGCCGTTTTTAGACTATGGGTTAGGTCAGTGCTTTTGGGGCTTCCTTTGGGGCTTGTGATTGGAGTATCTCCCGCTATGGCGGGCACCTGTGGGGCAGGAAAGATCGTCTCAGTGCTTGAGGGCGGTTGGGACTCTAATGATTTTATGATCAAGCTTGATTATTCATCGGCTGATAGTTCACATCCGGGCACAGAAAAGAGCGGCTGGATAGTTTACAAGAGCACGCTGGATGAGCAGCGAATCAACGGGATACGCGCAATGGCATTGGCGGCTTATATCTCGGAAAGGGACGTCGCTGCTTTTACTCACAATGGAAGCTGCAGTGATGCAGGTGAGCTGAAGCTTCAGTAGCAAGGGACTGTTGTTGGGGTTGCAGAGAGCAATGGTGTTTGTTAACGGAAAAGCGCAGCTTTTTGAAGGCGCCAGGAATTTGGTCTTTCTCTAAAGAGATTGGCGCTTAGCGGCAATTTTTGCAATTGGCTCGCTCTGAGCGCCCCCCGGGGGGGATTGACTGGTGTTTTCGCATACACGTCAACCGAATTGAAAGCGGCGCTCAGACCAATTTGTTGCATTGCCTAGTGCGCGATCACCAGCGCCGCCATCGGATCGGCGAGGTCGAGCAGGTCGCCGCAATCGATCAGCCGGGCATTGCCGTTGGTGGTGATCACCGCTTCATCGGCGTGCTGAACGCTGAGGCGAACGTAGCTGTCCCCGGCGCCGGTGACGGTCAGGTCGCCGGAGTCCGGGCAGGCCGCCATGGAGGTGGACAGCAGCGGGTCGGTGTCCACGTCGATGAACCCGGCGGGCTGATCCGGGCCGGTCAGCGACAGCCGCCCGCGGGCCCCGATGCCCATGCCACCGGTCATCAGATCCACGGCGAACGGCACGGCGAAATCCTGCAATCGCCACTCCCGAGCATGCAGGGACTGATCGTCCTCCAGGTACTCGAAGGCCAGCTCCAGCCCGGCGTCGCTGACGCTGGCGAACGGCAGGCCGGCGATCGGGTCCGGTGTCATGCGCAGGTCGCCGTCCAGGCGGGTGCGGTTGCCGTACACGGTGCCGCCCTGATTCTCGCGCAAATCGGAAACAAAGGCCCTGGCGTCGACCTGGAAGGGCGAGGCCGGGTCGGCGCTGTCGTACTGGAAAGCCAGGTCGCCGTCGAGCATCAGGTCGGTGTCCGGCCCCAGGGAGATCCGGCAGTTTTCATAATCAATCGCGGTGACGCGCCCGGCGCCGTCCGGTTCACTTTCCCGTGCCACGGTGCCGTCGTTGTCGCAGGCGGTCGCCGGCATCACCACGCTGTACATGTTCAGGTCGTAGGCCACGTTCAGGGTCATCAGATTGGTGACGAACATCACCTCGCCAAGTAACACTTCGGCGTTTTGCGCGTCCACGGCGATGGCTCGGACATCGTCGCCCGGTGGGGCACTGTCCACGGGCCGGTGATCGTGGTCGCCGCCACAGGCGGCCAGCAGCAGAACAAGGCCGGGCAGAGCCCGGCGCGGAAGCGATGCGAACTTGAAAGGCATGAACATGGGTATTCCCCCTGGCGGTACGTTGTTGTCGCGCCGCAGTCTGCCAAGAGCAAAGGCCCCCGGCTTTCACCCCCGTCCCTCGCCAATATGCATTCCGTCCGAACCTGACCGGGGTCGGACCTCGATCTCTGCCTGGGGTCGGACCTCGGTAAGTAATTGAATTTATTGGATTAAGCCGGATTTTCTGGCAGTTTTTTTGCTTTGGAAGGGCCTTTCTGAGCTGCTAAATACCGGTTTTCCGCGTAGGAGAGCGTCTGGCTTTGTTCTTCTGGAGGTCCTTTGGGCCGCCTTCAAAGCGCCCCAAGGCCTGTATATTGGGTTGCGTGGCGGGGGGCTTTTCTTATAAATCAATGGGTTGTTGTGGTCCGACCCCGGGTTTGACCCGGGCTCTCAGGAGAATGGCATTGAATATAGGGATTTTGATAGGTTGGATGGCGGGCGTTTTTCTTATCGTTTACATGGTATCCGTTGTGAGGCTTTATTCAGTCTTAAAAAAAGAATGGAGGTGGTTCTGGGAAGAAAAAGGCGCGCCAAGTATTACTGACCCCAACGGCCAAATAAAAATTTTTTCTCTGTTGGTGTTGGGGCGAGGATTGGATGATAAATTTAGAGAAAAAAATAGACGTTCCATAGCTTTGGTTAGAACGTCTTTCTTCGCCACTTTTCTGTTGTTATTGCTGATTTCCGCAATGATTTTTTTGGGGGCTTATGACCAGGTTTGATGGTTTTGGGGTGATAGATGAATAGCTTTGCTTTTTATTCAGGGTTTGTCTTTTTTGCGATATTCATTTTTTATATCTCTTTTTTAGTAGAGCGGACGCGGCGATCGTTGAATGAAGATATTGGTTTCATAAAACTTTGGTGGATGGTCGGGGCCATGGATTTGATGGGGGATATTGATGTTGGGGCGGAAGACAAGGAAAAAATAGTCTCGGCAAAGAACAAAATAAAATTGAGGGTATACATCTTTGTCTTTTTTATGGTTGCTTTCTCTCTTGCCTTTCTGGATTGAACGTTCGTCTGGCAAGTTCCCGGCCTACCCGGGGTCGGCCTACCCGGGGTCGGACCTCGGCAAGTCATTGATTTAATGAATTTAAATAAGCTTTATGGCGGCTATTTTGGGCTTGGAGGACTTTTTTGAGGGGCAAATACCGGCTGTTAACGCAGGGCGCGCCCGGTCTTTTTTCCCTTAGAAGGGGCTTTTTGCTGTCGTAAAAGCAGCCTAAGGGCTGTAAATCTGCCCGCTATATAATGGTTTTTCTTATAAATCAGTGACTTGTGGTGGTCCGACCCCGATCAGGATCAGTGGCTTGTGGTGGTCCGACCCCGGTCAGGTGCCGGCGAGGGCGAGGGAGCGGCCGCCGTCGACGGCGAGGATCTGGCCGGTGACGTAGGGGGCGTCCAGGGCCAGCCAGGTCACCGCGCCGGCGATGTCGTCCGGGTCGCCGGCGCGTTTCAGGGCGCTGGCCTTGAGCACGGCGTCCTGGTCGGCGCCGCCTTGTTCGGGCCACAGGATCGGGCCCGGTGAGACGCCGTTGACGCGCACCGCCGGGCCCAGGTCGCGGGCCAGGCTTTTGGTCATCATCGCCAGGCCGGCCTTGGCCATGCAGTAGAGGGGGTGGTCGGCGAGGGGTTTCTCGGCGTAGACGTCCACCAGATTGACGATGGCGCCCCGGCCGGAGCGGGCCAGGTCGTCGGCCAGGGCCTGGCTGAGCAGGAAGGGCGCGCGCAGGTTGCTGTGGATCAGCGAGTCCCAGTCCTGGTCGGTGGCTTCGGCCAGGGGGGTGGGGTAGAAGCTGGAGGCGTTGTTGATCAGCAGGTCCAGGCCGCCGAAGCACTGGCGGGCTTCGCTGGCCAGCCGGCGTACCGCCGCCGGGTCGCTCAGGTCCGCCCGCAGGCAGGCGGCGCTGTCCGGTCTGTCGGCGTTGAGTTCCGCCGCCAGGGCGAGGGCCTCGGTTTGGCTGTCCCGGTAGTGGATCACCACCCGGCAGCCTCGGGCGTGCAGGGCGCGCACGATAGCGGCGCCGATGCGTCGGGCGCCGCCGGTGACCAGCGCTATGGCTGTCATCGTTGGAGAAACTCCTTTTTGTATTCCTTGATGGTCTTGAGGCGCTTTTCGTCCAGGGCATGGCCCAGGGCCTGGCCCGCCAGGCCCGCTTCGCGCAGGCCGGTGACGTCCACCTTGCGCACCGCCTCGGCCACGCCGGCCAGGTACTCGCCCTGGGGAAAGGGCGCCCTGGGGTCGGCGGCGCAGGTGCGCGCGTCCGCCTCGCAGGCGGACAGGAAAAATTTCAGCCGCCGGGGGCGGCGCAGCACGTCGAGATTGTGCAGCATTTCCCAGACGTCGGCGGGGCGCAGTTTCAGGGCGCGCTGGGCGCGCCGTTGCCAGCGCACCATGGTGACGGCGGCGTCGGCCAGCTCCCGGGACACTCGCAGGCGCTCGGACATTTCCCGGGCCAGTTGTTCGCCGCGCCGTTCGTGGCCCTTGTGTTCGGGCCAGCCGTCCGGTGGCGTCTCCGCTTTACCCAGATCGTGGCAAAGCAGGGCGTAACGGGACGTCAACGGCAGCTTCTGGCGGGCCGCCTGGGCCAGGCAGCGGTATTGGTGGGTGAGCACGTCCACGGTGGGGTGGTGGTCCGGGCACTGGGGCACGCCGTCCAGGTGCGCCAGCTCGGGAAACAGTTCCGCCAGGGCGCCGCAATCGTGCAGGGTCTGGAAAAAGGCCTGCGGGGATTTTTCCATCAGGGCGCGGTTGGTTTCCTTCCAGACCCGTTCGGCGGGCAGGTGGGCCAGCTCGCCGCTGATGGTGATGCGGGTCATCAGCTCCAGGGTTTCCTCGGCGACCCGGAAGCCCATCCAGCGGTAGCGGGCGGCCAGCCGGGCCACCCGCAGCACCCGCAGCGGGTCCTCGGTGAAGGCCGGTGACACATGGCGCAGCAGGCGGGCCTTGAGGTCGCGCTTGCCGCCGAACGGATCGATGATCTTGCCGTCGGCGGTGCGGGCCATGGCGTTGACGGTCAGGTCCCGGCGGATCAGGTCCTGTTCCAGGGTCACGTCCGGCTCCGCGTGGAACAGGAAACCGGTGTAGCCGTGGCCGCTCTTGCGCTCGGTGCGCGCCAGCGCGTATTCCTCCCGGGTTTCCGGGTGCAGGAACACGGGGAAGTCCTTGCCCACCGGCTTGAAGCCCTGATCGATGAGCTGCTGTGGGGTGGCACCCACCACGACCCAGTCTCGTTCCTTGACCGGCAGGCCCAGCAGTTCGTCACGAACCGCCCCGCCTACTAAATAAATATCCATTTGTTGTCACTCACCCTTTGCAGCAGAATATCCCGCGAGCCGCGGTGCTGTACAAGCCCGCGGCTTTTTTTATGGGTTGTCGTTACAAGCGCATTGTCCCCGGCCATGCGGACCTTCACAAGCTCGCCGGACCGGCTACACCCTACGCAAGGATTGACATGAATACCTTGGCCGCCTATCTCATCGTGATTGCCGTTTGGGCGACCACGCCATTGGGCATCAAATGGAGTGGCGAGGCGCTGCCGGCGTTCGCCGCCGCCGGCGGGCGGATGGCATTGGCGGCGCTGCCGGGGATTTTCGGGGCCATGGGCTGCAGCTACATGGCGGCGCGGGATCTGCCCTCCGGGTTGCTTTCGGTGGTGTTCGGCATGGCGCCGCTGATCTCCGGGGTGATGTTGCTGGCGGTGCGCGGCGGCGCCCGCTTCAACGGCTGGCACTGGATGGCCTGCCTGCTGGGGCTGGTGGGGCTGGGGCTGGTGTTCGGCGACAGCCTGGCGGCGCTGTTCGGCGGCGGCGCGGCGTTGGAGGGGCGTGGCCGGGGGATGCTGTGGATTCTGGCGGCGGTGAGCCTGTTCGCCCTGTCCGGCATCGTGGTGCAGCGGGTCGGTGCCGGCCTGGCGCCGATGCAGCAGACCGTGGGCGGGCTGATCGGCTCGCTGCCGCTGTACGGTCTGGCCATGCTGATCACCGGGCAGGGGCTGCAGTGGAGCGGCGACCTGCGCGGCCTGGGGGCCATCGTCTATCTGGCGGTGTTCGGCTCCCTGGTGGGGTTCTACTGCTACTTCCTGGTGTTGAGCCGGTTGCCGGCGGCCACGGTGGCGCTGGTGACGCTGATCACGCCGGTGCTGGCCCTGTCGCTGGGCGCCTGGCTCAATGACGAACAGCTCGGGCCACGGGTGCTGGCGGGGGCGGCGGTGATCGTCGCCGCCCTGGGGTTGTATCTGTTTGGCGACCGGCGGGTACGGCGGCAGGTCGTTTCCGCCACAGTCGGTGACGGATAAGATCATTGTATGGTGCCCGGCGGCTGGGTAGGGTCGAGCAACAACATGGGAGAGAGACCTTCATGAAAACGCGTCTTACCGAATTGCTGGGTACCCGTTACCCGATCATCCAGGGCGGCATGCAGAACGTGGGCTACGCGGAGCTGGCCTCCGCGGTGTCCAACGCCGGCGCCCTGGGCATTATTACCGGCCTGACCCAGCCCACGCCGGAGGATCTGGCCCGGGAAATCGCCCGCTGCCAGGAGATGACCGACCAGCCGTTTGGCGTCAACCTGACCCTGCTGCCGACCATCAAGCCGGTGCCCTACGAGGAATACGCCCGCGCCATCGTCGAGTCCGGAGTAAAAATCGTGGAAACCGCCGGGCGCAGCCCGGAGCCGTTCATGGCGCTGTTCAACGAGCACGGCGTCAAGGTGATCCATAAGTGCACCTCGGTGCGCCATTCCCTGAAAGCCCAGAGCCTGGGCTGCGCGGCGGTGTCCGTGGACGGCTTCGAATGCGCCGGCCACCCCGGCGAGGACGATGTGACCAACCTGGTGCTGCTGCCCGCCGCCGCCAAGGTGCTGGATATTCCCATGGTCGCTTCCGGTGGCATCGGCACCGGCGCGCAGATGGCCGCCTGCCTGGCCCTGGGCGCCGACGGCATCAACATGGGCACCCGCTTCATGGCCACCAAGGAAGCGCCCATCCACGAGAACATCAAGCGCGCCATCGTCGAGGGCTCCGAGCGCGATACGGCGCTGGTTTACCGGCCCCTGCGCAACACCGCCCGGGTCTACAAGAACAAGGTGGCGGAGCGGGTCAACGAGATCGAGCGCGAAGCCGGCAAGGACATGAAGTTCGAGCTGATCAGCGACATGGTGGCCGGCGCCAAGGGCAAGGTGGCGCTCAAGGAAGGGGATGTGGACTACGGCATCTGGACCAGCGGCATGGTGCAGGGCCTGATCGATTCCATTCCTTCCTGCGAGGAGCTGGTGGCCTCGATCATCGAGGAGTGTAATCAGACTATTCGGCAGCGGTTGGTGGGTCTGCTCGATTAGACTTATCGCGGCTAAAGCCGCTCCTACAAGGACGTGGGGGCGCGGATCGCCGCCCGGCCGCGTGGCATCGCTCCTACGGTGATCGGCAACGCTTGTAGGAGCGGCTTCAGCCGCGATCAGGTTTAGCCACGCCCCCGCGGGAACACCACCAGGTGTTCCAGATCCAGCCGCACCGCCACGCTGGTGCCCGGCCCATGGGCGTGGTGGCTGGGTGCCAGGCACGGCAGCCGTTGTCCGTTTTCCAGTTCCAGGGTGTAGAGCATGCGCGCGCCCCGGAACAGGCATTCCACCACCCGCGCCCGGCGCGGGCCCCCGTCGTCGATCACCAGATCGTCCGGACGTACCAGCACATCCACATCCGCGCCCGCTGCCAGCCCCGCCGGCAGCGGCCCGCGCAGCGGGCCCAGGGCGGTTTCCACGCTGTCCGGGTCGCGCACCCGGCCGGGCATCAGCACGCCGCCGCCGATAAAGTCCGCCACCGTGCGGTCCGCCGGCTGGTGGTAGACCCGGTAGGGGCTGTCCCATTGCAGCAAACGTCCGCCGTGCATCACTCCCAGCTGATCGGCCAGGGCGAACGCCTCGTTCTGGTCGTGGGTGACGAACAGGGCGGTGATGCCCTCGCGCAGCAGGATCTGCCGCACTTCGCGGCTGATCTGCTCGCGCAGTTCCGCGTCCAGGGCCGAGAAGGGTTCATCCAGCAGCAGCAGGCGCGGCTTAGGCGCCAGGGCCCGGGCCAGGGCCACGCGCTGCTGTTGGCCGCCGGACAGTTGATGGGGGTAGCGGTCGCCCAGGCCGGGCAGGCCCACCAGCGCCAGCAGCTCCGCCACCCGGGCGCGGCGTGCCGCCGGTGGTTGGTGGTTGAGGCCAAAGGCGATGTTGTCGGTGACATTGAGGTGCGGAAACAGGGCGATGTCCTGGAACACCATGCCCACCCGCCGCTGCTCCGCCGGCATCCGCTGATGCGCATCGGCCACGGTTTCGTCGCCGAGCATCACCTGGCCGGAGGCCGGCGCCAGGAAGCCGGCGATCAGCCGCAGCAGCGAGGTTTTGCCGCAGCCCGACGGCCCGATCAGGCAGCCGATGCGGCCCTGGTCCAGGGTCAGGCTGACCCGGTCCAGCACCGGCTGGTGGTCGAAGTGCAGGGAAAGACGGTCCAGAGTCAACATAGCCAAGCGATCATCCCGACGGGGCGTGGGGCACGCGCATGGAACGGGTCAGCAGCACCACCGGCGCCACCCCGGCCAGCAGAATGGCCAGCGCCGGCAGGGCGGCGTCCGCCAGTTGCTCGTCGGAGGCCAGTTCGAAGGCGCGCACCGCCAGCGTATTGGTGTTGAAGGGTCGGAGTACCAGCGCCGCCGGGAGTTCCTTGAGGGTATCCACGAACACCAGCAAGGCGCTGGTGGCCAGCGGCACCCGCAGCAGTGGCAGATGCACCCGGCGCAGCAGCGCGGCGGGGCGGGCGCCCAGGGAGCGGGCGGCGCTGTCCAGGTTCGGCGACAGGTTCTGCAGGCCGGCGTCCAGGCCCTGCACCGGGATGGTCAGAAAGCGCACCGTGCAGGCGAAGATCACCGCGAACAGGGTGCCGGAAAACAGCAGCCCCGGGGTCGGCAGCCCCAGGGCGGCCAGCCCGTCGTTCAGGCCCCGGTCCACGGTGGCCAGCACCATCACCACACCCACCGCCAACACCGTGCCCGGCACCGCGTAGCCGAACCCGGCCAGCCTGGCGGCGGCCCGCCGGGGGCGGTCGGCGCGCAGCCGCCGGGCCCAGATCAGCAGCAGCCCCAGGGCGGTGGCGGCGATCGCCGTGGAACCGGCGATCAGCAGGCTGGTGCCGAGCAGCGCCAGAAAATCCGGGGCCAGCAGCTCGCGCCAGCGGGGCAGGCTCCAGAGCAGCAGTTGCAGCATCGGCAGTATGAATCCCAGCAGGATGGGCAGCCACAGCAGGGCGGCCAGCAGGCTGCCCGGGCCACGGGCCAGGGTGCGGGGCGGCGCCGGCTCGCCGTTGCCGGCGATGCGCCGCTGCTGGCGGGCGTGCCGCTCCAGCCACAGCAGCACCACCATGGCCAGCAGCAGCACCCCGGCCAGCTGCGCCGCCGCCAGCCGGTCGCCGAGGCCGAACCAGGTGCGGTAGATACCGGTGCTCAGGGTGGGCACGCCGAAATAGGCCACGGTGCCGTAGTCCGCCAGGGTTTCCATCAGCACCAGGGCCAGGCCGGCGACGATGGCCGGCCGCGCCAGGGGCAGGGCGACCCGGAAGAAGCGCCGCCAGGGGCCGGCGCCCAGGGTGCGCGCCACTTCCTGGGCCAGCGCCGCCTGGCCGATAAAGGCGGCCCGCGCCATCAGGTACACATAGGGGTAGAGCACCAGGGTGAACATGGCCACCGCCCCGGCGGGGCCGCGAATGTCCGGCAGTGGCACCGCCAGGGCCTGTTGCAGAGCCCCTTCGCTGGCCAGCAGGCCGGTCCAGGTGTAGGCGATCAGATAGGCCGGGCAGGCCAGGGGCAGCAGCAGCGCCCACTCCAGCAGGCGGTGGCCGGGAAAGCGCAGCCGCGCCATCGCCCAGGCCGACCCCACGCCAATCACCAGGGTGCCCAGGCCGGTGCCCAGGGCCAGCAGCAGCGACATCCAGACATAGCCGGGCAGCACCGTGGCGCGCAGGTGCGGCCAGTTGGGCGACGGGCCGGCCAGCCAGCTGCCGGCCACCACCAGCACCGGCGCGGCCAGCACCAGCGCCAGGGCCAGCAGCAGCCAGGAGCGCCCGCCGGCGCCCGCGCGGGCGAGCAAGCGTCGGCGTCCTATTTCCAGCCTGCCTGATCCATCACCTTGACGGCGTCGGCGTTCAACTCACCGAGCTTCACCAGGGGCAGGTCGTCCTGCTTGAAGTCGCCCCAGCTTTGCAGCAGCTCGCTGGTGGCCACGCCCGGGCGCACCGGGTATTCGTGGTTGGTTTCCGCGTACCAGCGCTGGGACTCGTCGCTGACCAGGAATTCCAGCAGCTTTTGCGCGTTGTCGGGGTTGGGGGCGTTGGCGGTGATGCCGGCGCCGGAGATGTTGATGTGGATGCCACGGCCGTCCTGGTTGGGCCAGAACACCCGCACCCGGTGGGCGATGTCCCGGGTTTCCGCGTCCTGGTCGGCCTGCATCATGCCCAGGTAGTAGGTGTTGACCACCGCCAGGTCGCAGTCGCCGGCGGCCACCGCCTTGATCTGGTCGCGGTCGCCGCCCACCGGGTCCCGGGCCATATTGGCCACCAGGCCCTCGGCCCATTGGCGGGTGGCCTGTTCGCCGTCGTGGGCGATCAGGCTGGCCACCAGGGATTGGTTGTAGATGTTGTCCGAGGAGCGGATGCAGATGCGCCCGGCCCATTGCGGGTCGGCCAGGGCTTCATAGGTGGACAGGTTGGCCGGGTCCACCCGATCCGGGGCATAGACGATCACCCGGCCGCGCACGGACAGGCCGAACCAGCGGCCTTCCGGCTCACGCAGGGCCGGCGGCACCTGGCGGTCCAGTTCATCGCTGGTGGTGGTGGCCAGCAGCCCTTCCTGTTGGGCCCGGTACAGGCGCCCGGCGTCCACCGTGATCAGCAGGTCCGCGGGGCTGTGTTCGCCCTCCGCTTTCAGGCGTTCCACCAGGGCATCGGCGCTGCCGGTGATCAGGTTGACGGTGATGCCGGTCTGTTCGGAAAACCGGTCCAGAAGCGGTTTGATCAGCGCTTCCTTGCGGGCGGAGTAGACGTTCACTTCGTCGGTTTGGGTGCCGCAACCGGTGGTGATCAGGGTGGCGGTGAGCAGGGCAACGAGCAGGCCAAGGCGGCGCATGAGAAAAGGCTCCAGGCAGAAAAACACGCGCCGGATACAATCATTAATGAGAATATTTATCAATCAAGGCACCGGACGTATTTGTCCGGTGCCGGTCAGCCGCCGGGCATGGACAGCCGCTCCACTACTGTGCCGTTGTCGATGCTCTCCAGGTGCACATCAAAGCCCCACAGGCGGTGCAGGTGGCGCAGTACCTCGCGGCCACTGTCCGGGTCCAGGGGGCGATGGTGCTGGCGGATGTGTTGCAGGGTCAGGGAGCGGTCGCCGCGCACGTCCGCGTGGTAGACCTGGATATTGGGCTCCTGGATGCTCAGGTTGTACTGCTCGGAGAGCCGGTTGCGGATCAACTGGTAGCCGCGCTCGTCATGGATGGCGTCGATCTCTATGTAGTCCCGTTCGGCGTCGTCGAACAGGCTGAACAGTTTGAACTCCCGAATCAGCCGGGGTGACAGGAACTGCTGGATAAAGCTCTCGTCCTTGAAGCTTTCCATGGCGAACTTGAGGGTTTTCAGCCAGTCGCTGCCGGCGATGTCCGGAAACCAGTGCCGGTCTTCCTCGGTGGGGTGCTCGCAGATACGCCGGATATCGGTGAACATGGCGAACCCCAGCGCATAGGGGTTGATGCCGGAGTAGTACCTGGCATCGAACGGCGGTTGGTAGACCACCTGGCTGTGGTTCTGCAGAAACTCCAGCATGAAGCCGTCGCCCACCTGGCCGCTGTCGTACAGGTCGTGGAGCAGGGTGTAGTGCCAGAAGGTGGCCCAGCCCTCGTTCATCACCTTGGTCTGGCGTTGCGGGTAGAAGTACTGGGCCATCTTGCGCACGATGCGCAGGATTTCCCGCTGCCAGGGTTCCAGCAGCGGCGCGTTCTTCTCCAGGAAATAGAGCAGGTTTTCCTGGGGCTCCGCCGGAAAACGGGAATTGGGCTCCCGGCGTTGCATCGCCGGCTGCAGTTCCGGAAAGGTCTTCCACAGCTCCGAGACCTGGCGCTGCAGAATCTCCTCGCGCTCCCGTTGGCGCTGCCGTTCCCGCTGGGCGGAAATCGGCGTGGGCCTTTTGTAGCGATCCACGCCGTAGTTCATCAGTGCGTGGCAGGAATCCAGGGTCTCCTCCACGGCGGCCACGCCGTGGCGCTGCTCGCACTCGGCGATGTAATGGCGGGCGAACACCAGGTAGTCGATGATCGCCGAGGCATCGGTCCAGGTCTTGAACAGGTAGTTGCCCTTGAAGAAGGAGTTATGGCCGTAGCTGGCGTGGGCGATCACCAGCGCCTGCATGGTGATGGTGTTTTCCTCCATCAGGTAGGCGATGCAGGGGTTGGAGTTGATCACGATCTCGTAGGCCAGCCCCATCTGCCCGCGCCGGTAGCGGTTCTCCACCTCGACGAACTGCTTGCCGAACGACCAGTGGTGGTAGCCCACCGGCATGCCCACGGAGGAATAGGCGTCCATCATCTGTTCCGAGGAAATTACCTCGATCTGGTTGGGATAGGTGTCCAGGCCGTACTTGCCGTGGGCCAGTTCGGCGATGGCCTGGTCGTAGCGGGCCAGGGTTTCGAAGTCCCAGTCCGAGCCGGTGGACAACAGCTTGCTTTCGGTCACCGTCATGCCGCCTCCATCCTTTTCTTGAACAGGCGCCGGAACACCGGGTAGATGTCGCCGGGATCATCCAGCTGGGCCATGGCGAAGCTGTCGCCGTGCCGGTCCTGGATCTGCTGGTACTGCTCCCAGAGCGCTTGGTGGCTGCGCGGCATTACCTCCACATAGGAGAAATGCTGCAGGCGTGGCAACAGCTCCTTTTCCAGCAGCTGGGCGCAGGACGGGGAGTCATCGTTCCAGTTGTCGCCGTCGGAGGCCTGGGCCGCGTAGAGGTTCCATTCTTCCACCGGGTAGCGCTGCTTGATGATGTCCAGGGTCAGCTTGAGCGCGCTGGAGACGATGGTGCCGCCGGTTTCCCGGGAGTAGAAGAACTCCTCCTCGGTCACTTCCTTGGCACTGGTGTGGTGGCGGATAAACACCACCTCGGTGTGCTCGTAGTTCCGTTGCAGAAACAGGTAGAGCAGCAGAAAGAAGCGCTTGGCCAGGTCCTTCATGTCCTGATTCATGGAGCCGGACACGTCCATGATGCAGAACATCACCGCCCGGCTCACCGGCGTGGGCACCTTGACGTGGTGGTTGTAGCGCAGGTCCACCTCGTCCAGAAACGGAATGCGTTCCAGCCGCCGCCGCAGCCGGGCGATCTGTTCCTCCAGTTCCGCCAGCCGCTGGTGGCGCTCCGGCGACTGGTCCTGATTCAGCAGTTCGTCCCGTTCCGCCTGGAGCGTGCGCAGCCGTTTGCGGCTGGCCGCCGACAGCGCCCGGCGGCGCATGGACGCCTGGCGCATGGAACGCACGATATTGATCTTGGCGGGCAGGCCATGGCTGACGATGCCGCCATGGCGGCGCTGAAAGCTGCGGGTGCCCTGCAGGTGGCGTTTCACCAGATTGGGCAGGGCCAGGTCCTCGAACAGAAAGTTGAGGAATTCGCGCTGATCGATTTCGAAGGCGAACTCGTCCTCGCCTTCGCCGGAGTCGCCGGCCTGCTGGCCGCCGGCACCGCCCTGGCCACCGGCCGGCTTCTTGATGCGGTCGCCCTGCTGAAACTCCTTGTTGCCCGGATGCACCACATTGCGCTGCCCGCCACCGCCGTGATGGAAACTGGGTTCGGACATGTCCTTGCGCGGAATGGAAATGCGCTCGCCTTGTTCCATATCGGTGATCGAGCGCCGGCCCACGGCGTCGTTCACCGCTTCGCGGATATGCCGGCGATAGCGCTCCAGAAACCGCTGCCGGTTCACCGTACTCTTGTGCTTGCCGTTAAGACGCCGATCGATGATGTAGCTCATGGGCTTCCTCCGGAAGCAGTTGCAAGTTGAAAGTGACAAGTTGCAACGCGCTATAGGTTTGTCAGCGGCTTTTCCGCGCGGGCCGCGAATCCGGGTTGTGCGCGGGCACGGCCGTTAAGATCCCCGGCACCCGCCCGCGTTGTAACTTGTAACTTGTCCCTTTCAACTGAATCTATTGGGCCTTGCGCACGCGCAGGTACCATTCGGAAAGCAGGCGCACCTGTTTCTCCGTGTAGCCCCGGTCCATCATCCGTTTGACGAAGTTGTCGTGCTTGCGGCGGTCGTCGTCGCTGCCTTTCGGGTTGAAGGAAATCACCGGCAGTAGGTCCTCGGTGTTGGAGAACATTTTCTTCTCGATCACGTCGCGCAGCTTCTGATAGCTCATCCAGCTGGGATTGCGGCCGGCGTTGTTGGCGCGGGCGCGCAGCACGAAGTTGACCACCTCGTTGCGGAAGTCCTTGGGATTGGAAATGCCCGCCGGCTTCTCGATTTTCTCCAGCTCCTCGTTGAGGGCCTGGCGGTCAAAGATCTCGCCGGTGTCCGGGTCCCGGAATTCCTGATCCTGAATCCAGAAATCCGCGTACATCACGTAGCGGTCGAAGATGTTCTGGCCGTATTCGGAGTAGGACTCCAGATAGGCGGTCTGGATCTCCTTGCCGATGAACTCCACATAGTGGGGAACCAGATATTCCTTGATAAAGCGGCGGTACTGGTCCTGGCGTTCCTGGGCATATTGCTCCTGCTCGATGCGCTGTTCGAGCACGTGCATCAGGTGCACCGGGTTGGCGGCCACCTCGGTGTGGTCGAAGTTGAACACCTTGGAAAGAATCTTGAAGGCGAAGCGGGTGGAGAGCCCGTCCATGCCTTCGTCCACCCCGGCCATGTCCCGGTATTCCTGGATCGACTTGGCGCGCGGGTCGATGTCCTTCAGGTTCTCGCCGTCGTAGATGCGCATCTTCGAGTAGATGCTGGAGTTTTCCGGCTCCTTGAGCCGGGTCAGCACCGAGAACTGGGCCAGCATGCGCAGGGTGTCCGGCGCGCAATGGGCGTTACGCAGGCTGGAGTTGCGCAGCAGCTTGTCGTAGATCTGCTGTTCCTCGGTGACGCGCAGGCAATAGGGCACCTTGACGATATAGACCCGGTCGATAAAGGCTTCGTTGTTCTTGTTGTTCCTGAAGGTTTGCCACTCCGCTTCGTTGGAGTGCGCCAGTACGATGCCGTCGAAGGGAATCGCGCCCATGTGCTCGGTGCCGTTGTAGTTGCCCTCCTGGGTCGCAGTGAGCAACGGGTGCAGCACCTTGATCGGCGCCTTGAACATTTCCACGAATTCCAGCAGCCCCTGGTTGGCCCGGCACAGGCCGCCGGAGAAGGCGTAGGCGTCCGGGTCTTCCTGGGCGAAGTCCTCCAGTTTGCGGATGTCCACCTTGCCCACCAGGGAGGAAATATCCTGGTTGTTCTCGTCGCCGGGCTCGGTCTTGGCCACCGCCACCTGGTCGAGAATCGAGGGGTAGCGTTTAACCACGCGGAACTGACCGAGATCGCCGCCGAATTCCTTGAGCCGTTTCACTGCCCAGGGCGACATGATGGTGTTCACGTAGCGGCGGGGAATGCCGTATTCCTCTTCCAGGATCGGGCCGTCTTCTTCCGGATCAAAAAGACCCAGCGGCGACTCGTTTACCGGCGAGTCCTTGATCGCGTAGAAGGGAATTTTCTGCATCAGTGCTTTCAGTTTTTCCGCCAGCGACGATTTGCCGCCGCCCACCGGGCCCAGCAGATAGAGAATCTGTTTGCGTTCTTCCAGCCCCTGGGCGGCGTGGCGGTAGTAGCTGACGATGTTCTCGATCACATCCTCCAGCCCGTAGAACTCGCTGAATGCCGGATACCGCCGAATCATCTTGTTGGAGAAAATCCGCGACAGGCGCGGGTCCTTGGCGGTATCCACCAGCTCCGGTTCACCGATCGCCATCAGCATTCGCTCGGCGGCCGAGGCGTATACACCGGGGTCGGTCTTGCACAGGGCGAGGTAATCCTCCAGGGACATTTCATCTTCCTGGGCGGCATCGAACCGGGCCTGATAGTGGCGGAGAATACTCATGCCTTACTCCCTCCTGACGATGGGGAATCGGTGGAATCAAACGGATGCCATGCCAGTTCCGTTCCAACTTTACGGCGGGTGTTGAGAAAAAACGGGACGGCGGAAAGAATTAAAGCGGGGCCCCACCACCGGGCGGTGGCCATTAACAGGGCGATCAGAGTCCGCGCATAATTCATCGGATGCTCCCGGCAGCCGTCCGCGGACGGCGGCGTGGTGACGGGGTCGAGCAATGCGGGTGGATTCAAAACCCGAGACTGTTTTGAATCACTCTGGTTCTAGCATGGCGCTAAAACGAAGGCCAAGTCAAAAGCAAAAAAAGAACGGAGGCGTGAAGAAAAAGTGTGTGGGGATAGGATCGGATAAGCGGTGCGAAACGGCGGCCGAACGACCGCCGCGATCAGCAATCGCAGCGGAAGCGGGCGTCGTCGTCCAGGCGCAGGGCGGTCAGGCAGCCGCCCCAGACGCAGCCGGTGTCCAGGGCCTCCACGCCGGCCACGCCGCTGCGGCCCTCGAGCGCCGCCCAGTGGCCGAACAGCATGCGGCAGCCGGTGTCCAGGCGGTCCGGGTGTTCGAACCAGGGCACGAAACCGGCCGGGGGCTGGTCGGCCTCGCCCTTGGTGGTCAGATCCAGGTCGCCCTGGCGGTCGACGAAGCGCATGCGCGTGAAATAATTGGTGATCACCCGCCAGCGGGTGGGGCCGGTCAGGTCGTCGCGCCAGCCCGCCGGATCGTTGCCGTACATCTGACTGAAAAAGATGTCGGCGCTTTGCGGATCGGCCAGTACCCCGGCGATTTCGGCGGCCCGTTGACGGGCCTGCTCCAGGGTCCATAGCGGCGGCAGGCCGGCGTGGGCCATCACCGCGTCGAATTCAGGTACTTCCACCAGCAGGGGCTGGCCGCGCAGCCAGCCAAGCAGGGTGTTCCGGTCCGGGGCGTCCAGGATCGGCGCCAGGGTGTCCTTGCTTTTCGGCCGGGCGTGGCCGTGGGCCAACGCCAGCAAATGCAGATCGTGATTGCCCAGCACCACCCGCACGTTGTCGCGCAGTTCATACACCCGGCGCAGGGTGCCCAGGGAGTCCGGGCCCCGGTTCACCAGGTCCCCGGCCAGCAGCAGCTGGTCCCGGTCCGGGTTGAAGCCGATGGTGTCGAGCAGTGTCTCGAAGGGGCCCAGGCAACCCTGCAGGTCGCCGATGGCGAAGGTACTCATGGCGGCTCCCGTCGCTCAGTGCAGGGCCCGGGGCACCGCCAGGGTGAAGGCGGGTACCTCGGCGTCGAAGCAGGTGCCGTCCTCGGCCAGCATCTGGTAGCTGCCGTGCATGGTGCCCACCTCGGTCTCCAGCACCGCGCCGCTGGAGTACTGGTAGAACTGGCCGGGCGCGATGCTGGGCTGCTCGCCCACCACGCCCTCGCCGTGCACTTCCCTGGTGCGCTCCTCGCCGTCGGTGATCACCCAGTGGCGGGTCAGCAGCCGGGCGGTTTGCTGGCCCCGGTTGTGCATGGTGATGTGGTAGGCGAACACCCAGCGCTGGTTGTCCGCGTCGCTCTGGTCGGGCAGGTATTCCACTTGTACGGACACCTGAATCCGATGGCGGTTATCTTGCGCGGCCGTCATGGGCGGGCTCCTTTTGATTCCGGTACGTTGCCGGCGGCGCTGGCATTGGCCAGGGCCACGTAATCGGCCACCGTCAGGTGGTCCGGGCGCAGGCCCGCATCGATGCCGGTGGTGGCGAACACGCTCACATCGATCAGGCTTTTCAGGCTGTTGCGGATCGCCTTGCGGCGCTGACTGAACGCCTGGGCCACCAGCCGCGCCAGCCAGGCCGGGTCGTCGGCGGGCCAGGGCGGGGCGCGGTAGGGTGTCAGGCGTACCACCGCGGAGTCCACCTTCGGCGGTGGCCGGAAGGCCCCCGGTGGCACGAAGAACAGGTAATCCGCCTGGCAATGATACTGCACCATCACCGAAAGACGCCCGTAATCCTTGCCGCCGGGGGCGGCGGTGAGCCGGTCCACCACTTCCTTTTGCAGCATGAAGGTCATGTCGGCGATGGCGCCGGCCTGGTCCAGCAGATGGAAAATCAGCGGCGTGGAGATGTTGTAGGGCAGGTTGCCCACCACCCGCAGCGGGCGGCCGTCGGCCAGGGCGGCGAAGTCGAAGCGCAGGGCGTCGCTTTCGTGGATGGTGATCCGTTCCGGGGCGATGCGCTCGTGCAGCAGGGCAATCAGGTCCCGGTCCAGTTCCACCACCTGCAGATGGTCCACCTCGTCCAGCAGCGGGTAGGTGAGGGCGCCCTGGCCGGGGCCGATTTCCACCAGGGACTGGCCGTCGGCGGGGGCCACGCTGCGCACCAGCCGCTCGATAATGGCCGGGTCATGCAGAAAGTGCTGACCGAAGCGTTTGCGGGCGCGATGGGTGCTCATGAAGCGGACTCCGACGGGGCGGCGCGATGCGCCAGTTGCGCCGCCAGGCGGGTGGCGGCCAGCAGGCTGCCGGCCCGGGCGCGGCCGGTGCCGGCCAGATCGAAGGCGGTGCCATGGTCCACCGAAGTGCGGATGAACGGCAGGCCCAGGGTCAGGTTCACCGCTTCGCCGAAGCCGGCGTATTTGAGCACCGGCAGGCCCTGGTCGTGGTACATGGCGAGCACCGCGTCGTGCTGCTCCAGCAGGGCCGGCTGGAAGGCGGTGTCCGCCGGCACCGGGCCGGTCAAGTCGAAGCCTTGGCCGCGCAGGCGCTCCAGGGTGGGGATGATGATGTCCAGCTCCTCGCGGCCCAGGTGGCCGCCCTCACCGGCGTGGGGGTTGAGCCCCAGCACCAGGATGCGTGGCCGTGGCAGGGCGAATTTGCCGCGCAGGTCGTCGCGCAGAATGGTCAGCACCCGGGTCAGGCCGGCCTCGGTGATCGCCGCCGGTACCTTGGCCAGGGGCAGGTGGGTGGTGGCCAGGGCGACGCGCAGGTCACCGGCGGCCAGCATCATCACCACCCGGTCCACGCCGGCCCGCTCGGCCAGAAATTCGGTGTGTCCGGTGAAGGACGGATCGGCGCCGTCACAGATCACGTTCTTGGCCACCGGGGCGGTGACCATGGCGGAGAAGGTGCCGTCCAGGCAGCCGTCGGCGGCCAGCCGGAGCATGGCCAGGGTGCCGGCGCCGGTGGTCGGGTCCGGCCGGCCGGCTTGCACCCGGGCCCCGGCCGGGCAGTGCCAGAGGGCGGCGCCGTCGCCAACGGGGTGCTGCGGCGACCAGTCCGGCAGGTCCAGGGTGAGGCCCAGGGCGGTGGCCCGGGCGCTGAGTACGTCCCGGTCGCCGAGGATCACCAGCGGCGCCGGCAGGGGGCCGGCGGCCAGGCTCAGGGCCAGGTCCGGGCCGATGCCCGCCGGGTCGCCGCTGGTCAGGGCCAGGGGGCGGATCATGATTCCGGGTTCAGGCGGATGTCCACATAGGCCTCCGCGCGCTGCTCCTGCAGCCAGGTTTGCAGCTCTTCGTCGAAGCGCCGTTTCTGCAGCGCCTGGCGGGCCTGCAGATCCCGGTAGCGGTCGCTCATGTCGGTCTCGCGGATGTCTTCCACCTGCAGGAAGTGCCAGCCGAATTGGGTCTGGAAGGTGGGCGACAGCTGCCCCTTGGGGGTTTCTTCCATCATCTGCTCGAACTCCGGCACCATTTCACCCGGTGCCACCCAGCCCAGCTCGCCGCCCTGGCGGGCGCTGCCCGGGTCGTCCGAGTCGCGCTCGGCGGCCTCGGCGAAGGTCAGGGCGCCGGAGGCCACCTGGGCGCGCAGCCGGTCGATTTCCTGGCGGGCCTGGGCCTCGGTGGTCAGGGTGTCCGGGCGCACCAGCACATGGCGCACCTTGTACTGGGTGACCAGGCGCTCACCGGCGCCGCCCCGGCGGTCGATCATCTTGAGAATATGGAAGCCGGCGCCGGAGCGCAGCGGCTCACTGATGTCGCCTTTTTGCATGTCGATGGCGGCGTCGGCGAACAGGCTCGGCCATTGGGCCGCCTCGCGCCAGCCCAGGTCGCCGCCTTCCAGGGCTTCCGGGCCGTCGGATTCGGCCACCGCGGTTTCCGCGAAGTCGGCGCCGCCGCGCAGGCGGCGCACCAGGTCGTCGGCCTTCTGCTTGGCCGCGCGCACCTGGTCCGGGCTGGCGCCGCCGGGCACCTTGACCAGGATATGGCCCAGGTGGAAGTCGGCCTGGAACATGCGCTTGCCGGTTTCCGATTGCAGGAAACGCTCCACTTCCCGGTCGGTGACGCGGATCCGCGATGCCACGCTGCGCTGCTGAAGCCGGGAGATCACCATTTCGTTGCGAATCTGTTCGCGGAACTGGGGCCAGTCGTAGCCTTCACCGCGCAGCCGCTCGGAGAACTGCTGCAGGGACATGTTGTTCTGGCGGGCGATGCCTTCCAGGGCCTGGTTGAGCGTGGCGTCGTCCACGCGGATGCCGGCGCGCTCGGCCATTTGCAGCTGCACCCGCTCCAGGATCATGCGGTCCAGCACCTGCTCGCGCATCACCTCTTGCGGCGGCAACGGGCGGTTGTCGGCGCGGAACTGGGCGGCGATGTCGTTGACCCGCGCGTTCAGTTCGCTGTCCATGATCACGCCGTCGTTGACCACTGCCACGATGCGGTCCAGCGGTTGCATCTGGGCCTGGGCCGCCTGGGTTACCTGGGTCATCAACAGCGCGCCCAGCAACCAAGCTCCGATCCTACTCATACTCACTCCTGTATCCGGGAATACTGCGTTCCAGCAGGCTGTCCACGCGCCCGCCGAACCCGCCGAGCCCGGTCATTTGAATCTGCATTAATACCGTGGAGTCGCCTTCCAGGGTGCCGTTGCCGTCGTCGTCGACCAGCTCCCGCTGGCTGACCAGCCGGATCTTCCAACAGCAGTTACGCCATTCGGCGCCCGCCAGGGTCTCCAGGGTGCGCTGATTTTCCAGGTCGTACAGCCACCGGCCAATCAGGCGCCAGTTGCGGTGGATCGGCCAGATCGCGGCGACCTCCGATTGCTGAATGTCCTGTTCCGCCAGGTCATGGAAGCCCAGGTTGAGTACCCGGCGCTCCCGGTCGGTGTAGCCCAGCCGCAGGGAAGAGCGCTGGCGCTGGTTGGCGTGGGTATCCCACTGGCCTTCGGAATAGAGGTACCAATCGTGCCCAAAGTTCCAGCGCGCGTCGGCGACCATGGGGGTCTGGTCGGCGTCGTCGGGCTGCTGGCCGCGCAATTGCACCTTGCGTTCGCCGGTGTAATAGCCCTGGCCGACCCGCAGGCGCACCTGTTCGCGGCCATCGTCGTTGCGCAGGAAGCGGCTGGTCACGCCCACCGACATTTTTTCCTCGTCGCCGATGCGATCGTAGCCGATGAAGCGATTTTCCCGGAACAGGGTGTTATAGGAAAAGGTCAGTTCGCCGGCGTCGAAGTTGGGCAGGTCGTCCTGATACTGGTAGGCCACCTTGTTGATGAACACCCGCGGTTCCAGCGTCTGGGTGTAGCCCCGTCCGAACAGGCTGGTGTCGCGCTGCAGGAACAGCCCGGAATCCAGGCTGGCGCCCCAGGTGGTCAGGGTCGGGTCGGTGCTCTCGTCGGCGCCGTCCAGCTGGTAGCGGGTGTGGTAGACCCGGGCCCGGGGCTCCAGGTAGCCCCAGGGTTGCTTGAGCCGCACCGTCAGCCCCGGAGCCAGGTGCACCCGGGCGCCGGTGGGGTTGCTGCTGGTGTCGTTGTCGGCGCGGTCAAAGGCGGTCACGTCGCTGAGCCACAGGCCGTGCAGGGGACCGTACAGCTTGGGGTCGCCGGACAGCTGCAGCTGCGGCAGACGTCGATAGGGTTCCAGGTTGTCCGGCAGGGTCGGGTCGATGGTCTGCCAGGACTGGATACGCGCCAGGGCCTGCCAGCGGCGGCCGAAATAGCGGGCCTCGCCGAGCCGGGGCAGGTGGGTCTGGGAGCTGACCTCCAGGCCGGTGTCCAGGTCCTTGAAGTAGAAGTCGTCGGACACGTAATTGACGTCGGCGGTGAGCTGCCAGCGGTGCACCGAGCCGTTGTGCCGCCAGGACGCCACTTCCCGGTTCTGGTTGTCGAACTGGCGGTCGCTGAACAGCACGCCATAGCTGACCTGACCCAGGCCCAGGCGGTTCAGGTAGCGGAATTCGGTTTCCAGCCCGCTGCCCCGGCCATCGATATAACGGGGCGCCACGGTGGCGTCCATCTGCGGATGCAGGTTGATATAGATGGGCTGGGTCACGTCCAGGCCGCCGTTGTCGCTGGTGGCGATGGTGGGGAACAGCAGCCCGCTTTTGCGGCGGTCGTCGATCGGGAAGGTGATCCACGGCAGCCACAGCACCGGCATGCCCTTGACCCGCAGGGTCACGTCGCGGGCCTCGCCCCAGCCCTGGCTGCGGTCCAGGCGGATCTGCCGGCCGTTCAGCTGCCAGCCGTTGGAGCCCGGCGCGCAGGTGGTGTAGCTGCCCTGCTCGATGGTGACGAAATTGTCGACCACGTCGATGTAGTCGGCGGTGCCCCGGGCGCCGGGGCCGAACAGGGAATAGCGCACCTGATCCAGGCTCACCTCGCGGCGGTCGGTCTGGCCGCTCATGCCGTCGGCGAGGAAGGTGAACTGGTCGGTCTCCAGGCGCAGGCCGTTGTTCACCTGGAACTTGCCGCTGGACTGGTCGAGCAGGGCGGACTGGGTGGTGAGCCGGCGGCCCGGTTCCTCGATCAGCACGTCGCCGCCCATTTCAATCAGACCGTCGCGGGTCAGACTGGTGCGGTCGGCGGTGATCACCGTGTCGCTGCGTTCGGCGGGCACGCCCACCCGGGGGTTGTAATAGATGCCGCTGCACCACACCGGAATCGGCCGTTGCAGCACCAGGGGCATGGCGTCCATGGACTCCCGGTCGACCCAGTTAAGGTCGTCATCGGCGCCGGCGAAGCCGGCCAGGATCAGTGCCAGGCCGGGTAAAAACGATGGTTTGGGCAGTGGCATCGGCTGCTCGGAACAGGTAAAAAGGCCGTTTCGGAATCCCCGACCGCGTCCTTGATGACGCGTACCCTGCCGGTGGGGCCGGCGTTGTCGTGGCGGTACGGAGTTTCAGTCGAATCGCGGCAGTGTAATGGATTGAAGGTGGCAATGCAGCCTGAGAACGGTAATCAGGATCACCGGCGCGCGGCGCTGGATCAATGGGTGGGCGCCTGGCTGGGTGCTCCGGTGGCCGGCGAGCCGGCCTCGGCGGACGCCAGCTTTCGTCGCTATTTCCGGTACCGGCACGGCGGGCGCACCCTGGTGGCCATGGACGCGCCGCCGCCGCAGGAGGACTGCCGGCCCTTTATCGACGTGGCCGGCCGGCTCGCCCGCGCCGGTGTGAACGTGCCCGAGGTGCTGCACCAGGACCTGGAGCGGGGCTTTCTGCTGCTCACCGACATGGGCACCGAAACCTGGCTCACGGCGCTGGACGACGGCAACGCGGACGCCTGGTTCGGCGCCGCCCTGGACGCCCTGATCGTCCAGCAGTGCCACGCCGACAGCAGCGGGCTGCCGGTGTACGACCGGGCCCTGCTGCGCCGTGAGCTGGGGCTGTTCAGCGAATGGTACCTGGAGCGCCATCGCGGTCTGGCCCTGGAGCAGGCCGACATGGCGCGCCTGGAGGCGCTGTTCGACACCCTGATCGAGTCCGCCCTGGCCCAGCCCCGGGTGTTCGTGCACCGGGACTTCATGCCCCGCAACCTGATGGTCAGCGACCCCAATCCCGGGGTGATCGATTTCCAGGACGCGGTGGATGGCCCGCTCAGCTACGACCCGATCTGCCTGTTCAAGGACGCCTTCCTGAGCTGGCCGGAGGACCGGGTGCTGGTCTGGCTGCGCCTTTACCATGAGCGGGCCGGCGCCGCCGGCCTGCCGGTGCCGGCGGCCTTTGACGACTGGCTGCGCTGGTGTGACCTGATGGGCGCCCAGCGCCACCTGAAGGTGATCGGCATCTTCGCCCGCATCCGCCACCGGGACGGCAAGCCCAAATACCTGGAGGACGCGCCGCGCTTCTTCGCCTATCTGCGCACCGTCATCACCCGGCGCCCGGAACTGGCCGACCTGGGCCGGCTGCTGGACCAGTGGGGCTGCCCGTGAGCGGCGACCCCACCGCCATGATCCTGGCCGCCGGCTACGGCAAACGGATGCGGCCGCTCACCGACACCACCCCCAAGCCGTTGCTGGAAGCCGGCGGCAAGCCGCTGATCCAGTATCACATCGAGGCCCTGCGCGACGCCGGGGTGGGCCAGATCGTGATCAATACCGGCTGGCTGGGCGAGCAACTGCCGGCGCGGTTCGGCGACGGCGATGCCCTGGGCGTGCGCCTGCACTGGTCCCATGAAGGCACGCCGCTGGAAACCGCCGGCGGCATCCGCCGGGCCCTGCCGCTGCTGGGCGAGGCGCCCTTTATCCTGGTCAACGGGGATATCTGGAGCGACTTCGATTTCCTGCGGCTCGGCGCCCTGGACGGGGACGACCTGGCCCATCTGGTGCTGGTGGACAACCCGGCCCACCACCCGCATGGGGATTTCCATTTAACAGCCGGGGGCCGGGTGAGTGATAATGCCGCCCCCCGACTCACCTATCCCGGCATCGCGCGGCTGCATCCGGCGCTGTTTCGAGATCTGGACGACGGCGAACGGCCGCTGGCGCCGCTGTTGCGCGCGGCCATGGCCGCCGGCCGGGTCTCCGGCCAGTACCATGGCGGGCACTGGTGGGATATCGGCACGCCCGAGCGCCTGACCGAGCTGGATCGTTTTCTGGCCGGCCGCCGCCGCTGAGCCACGCACCGAGGACATTTCATGGCCAAGCAAACCCCCTGGATCGCCCCTTCCATTCTCGCCGCCGATTTCGCGCGGCTGGGCGAGGAGTGCGAGGCGGTGCTTGCCGCCGGCGCCGACGTGATCCATTTCGACGTGATGGACAATCACTACGTGCCCAACCTGACCATCGGCCCGATGGTGTGCAAGGCCCTGCGCCAGCACGGCATCACCGCGCCCATCGACGTGCATCTGATGGTCAGCCCGGTGGACGACCTGATCGGCATGTTCGCCGACGCCGGTGCCTCCATGATCACCTTTCACCCGGAAGCCTCCCGGCACGTGGACCGTTCCCTGCAACTGATCCGCGACGCCGGCTGCCAGGCCGGTCTGGTGCTCAACCCGGCCACCGGACCGGAGTGCCTGGAGTACGTCATGGACAAGCTGGACATGATCCTGCTGATGAGCGTGAACCCGGGCTTCGGCGGCCAGAAGTTCATCCCCGGCACCCTGCAAAAGATCGAGCGGGTGCGCCGGCTGATCGACGACAGCGGCCGTGACATCCGCCTGGAAGTGGACGGCGGTGTGTCCGAGAGCAACATCGGCGAAGTGGCCGCCGCCGGCGCCGATACCTTCGTGGCCGGCTCCGCCATCTTCGGCAAGGACGATTACCGGGCGGTGATCGAGGCGATGCGCGCGCGGCTGGTCTGACCCCGGCCCGTCGGGGGCTGGTGGGCGGCCGCGTCACGGCGGTATAGTCGGTGAAATTCTATTCCGGAAACCAGGGAGACCCCGTGTCCGGTGTGCCGCATCCCCGCTCCTGGCGAGCCATTCTGACAGTGTCCGTGTTGGTGCTGGCGGCCCTGCTGGGCGGCTGCGCCACCCGTTCCATGGACCACGGGCCTCGGGTGGAAGAACGCGGCGCCGGTGGCGAGCCGCCCCCGCTGCTGCGCGACGATGTGCCCGCCGGCGACGCCTCGCCGGTGCTGCCGCTGCTGCGCGCCCAGGCGGAGCAGTGGCGCGGCGTGCCCTACCGGCTGGGCGGCAACGACCGCCGGGGCGTGGACTGTTCCGCCTTCGTGCAAATCACCTTCCAGTCGCAGCTGGGCGTCAACGTGCCGCGCACCACCGATGAACTGGCCCGCGAGGGGCAGCGGGTGGGCCGGGATGAGCTGCAAGCCGGCGACCTGGTGTTCTTCAAGACCGGCTTCCGGCAGCGCCATGTGGGCATCTACATGGGCGGTGACCGCTTCCTGCACGCCTCCACCAGCCGGGGCGTGATGACCTCTTCCCTGAACAACGTCTATTGGCGGCGCCATTATTGGAAAGCGCGCCGCCTGGATCTGGACGAACTCCCCACGGCGGTGTCGCTTTCGGACGAATCACGGTAGATTACGTCACTGTTTTTTTCAGTCATCACCGTTTGATTGACCGGGAGAGTACCCATGAGCGCTGATCTCGCGCCCCTGTTTCGTCCTTTTGAATGCAAGTCCCTGAAGCTGCGCAACCGCGTGGCCATGGCCCCCATGACCCGCAGCTTCTCGCCCGGCCAGGTGCCCGGCGAGAACGTGGCCGGCTATTATCGCCGCCGCGCGGAAGGCCAGGTGGGGCTGCTGATCACCGAGGGCACCACCGTCAACCATCCCGGCGCGCCCGGCCATGACGCGGTGCCCGCCTTCCACGGCGAGGCCGCCCTGGCCGGCTGGAAGCGCGTGGTGGAAGCGGTGCACGGCGCCGGCGGCGCCATCATTCCGCAGCTCTGGCACGTGGGCAGCACCCGCCGGCCCGGCGTGGGCGCCGACAAGGACGCCCCGGCCTATTCGCCCTCCGGCCTGTTCAAGCCCGGCAAGCCCAACGGCAAGGCCATGGACCAGCAGGACATCGACGACGTGATCCGCGCCTTCGCCGACGGCGCCCGGGACGCCAAGGCGCTGGGCTTCGACGGGGTGGAGCTCCACGGCGCCCACGGTTACCTGCTGGACCAGTTCTTCTGGGAAGGCACCAACCAGCGGGACGACCAGTACGGCGGCTCCCTGGAAAAGCGCGCCCGCTTCGGCGTGGAAGTAGTGCGCGCGGTGCGTGAGGCGGTGGGCGAGGACTTCGCCATCGTGCTGCGCTACTCGCAGTGGAAACAGCAGGATTACGAAGCGCGTCTGGCGCACACCCCGGAGGAGCTGGAGCGTTTTCTGGCGCTGTTCGTGGACGCCGGCGTGGACATCTTCCATGCCTCCACCCGTCGCTTCTGGGTACCGGAATTCGAGGGCTCGGATCTGAACCTGGCGGGCTGGACCAAAAAACTCACCGGCAAACCGGCCATTTCCGTGGGCAGCGTGGGCCTGGATGACGACTTTATCGGCGCCAATAACCAGGGCATCGGCGGCACCGCCAACCCGAAAGGCATCGAGGAACTGGTGAAGCGCATGGCGGCGGACGAGTTCGACCTGATCGCGGTGGGCCGGGCCCTGCTGCAGGACCCGAACTGGCTGGTGAAAATGCGGGAAGGCCAGACCGACGAAATCGAACCCTTCACCAAGGCGGCGCTGGGCTCCCTGAGCTAGCGCCGTTGCGCGGTCGAACGAGCGCTCCCACGGCCTGAGCCAGCAGCGCTCGGTCGACCGCGATCAATATCAGGCCATCCCCCTAGGCAACCGACAGAAACGCATCCAACAGCCGGTTCAAGCGCCGGCGGGCGTCGTCGAACAGGGGCAGGTGAGCCAGCATTTCCTCTTCACTCTGCACCCAGGGACCGCCATCGCGCAGTTCGTCCGCGCATTCGTGGCACAGGGCGCGCACATGGTCCGGCGCCAGCTCCAGATGGAATTGCAGGGCCAGCACCTGGTCGCCATAGCGGAACGCCTGGTTCTCGCAGCCCCAGCTGCGCGCCAGATGCACGGCGCCGTCCGGAATCGAGAAGGTGTCACCGTGCCAGTGCAGCACCGGCGCGCCGTCGTTGAACACCGCGCCGATCGGGTCGGCGCGGCCGGCGTCGGTGCTTTGCACCGGGAACCAGCCGATTTCCCGTTGCGGGTTGCGGGTCACCGGCGCGCCCAGCACCCGGGCGATGATCTGGGCGCCCAGGCACACCCCCAGCACCTTGCGCTGCTGGTCCAGGCAGGCGGCGATCAGCCGTTTCTCATCGGCCAGCCAGGGGAACCGTTGTTCATCGTCGGCGCCCATGGGGCCGCCCATCACGATCAGGGCGTCGAACTGGTCCGGGGCGGGCAACGGGTCGCCGTGGTACAGCCGCGAGCCGCTGACGGTATGGCCCTGGCGTTCCAGCCAGCCGGCAATGGTGCCCAGCTTCTCGAACGGCACATGGGACAGATAGTGGACGCGCATCGGGGGTCAGTTCCTCCCTTCGCCTAATACAGGTATTCCGCTCGCAGCACCGCCAGCAAGGTGCCCTCGCCGTCATAGAGATTGAGGCGCTGGCCTTCCACCTGGAAGCTTGCCACGCGGCTCAGCACCGCCATGAAGTCGTCGGCCACGTTGTCGCCGGTGCAGGCCATTTCCGTGCTGGCCAGGTTCTCAAGAGTAAGCCGCCGGTCCTCGCTTTGATAGCGTCCGCTCAGGCTGTTGCAGCCGGTGTTGCCCTTCACTTCGCCCTGCTGGGCATGGAACACCAGATGGGCCTGGCGGTTCTGGCCCTGCGGCGCCGGCACCGCCCGGCCTTCCACCTGGAGCAGCTTCCAATAGGTGTTGGCCAGGTCGGCGTTGGCGCTGGCCGAACTCAGCGGCAGGGTCACCGGCTCCTGGTCGCCGTCCAGCACGCGCAGCGGCGCCGGCATGGCGAACAGGGTGGCGCCGTCGGCCAGCACCCGGGCGTCCAGGCCGTAGCGGCGGTCGGCGGCCACCCGGGTCTGGTCGAAATAGAGCCGGAACGGCTGGGCCAGATCACCCTCCAGGGCCAGCCGGGTGAGCCGCTGGGTGAGCGGCGCGCCGTCGCCGCCGGACAGGTCGCGCAGGGTCAGCACCAGCACGCCGCTTTCCGGAATGGCCGCGTCCTCCGGCAGGGTGATGCGCCCCTCCACGGTGCCGATATTGGTGGCGTCGCGGCGGTAGTCGCCGGCGAACGGCGAGTCCCCTTCCAGGGTCAGTGACGGGTTGTCCAGGGTGGCGGTCAGGGTCTGGTCGACGATCAGGCCGCCGTTATCCAGGTAGTGCAGCGCCAGGTCGCCCTGGTCGGTTTTTTCCCAGCGCAGGCCACGGCGCGGGCCGCCATTGACCAGATACAGCTGGCCGTCGTCTTCCAGTACCAGGGCGTTCAGGTCGCTGTCGCCGGTCGGCCGCCAGATCCCCGCCAGACCGTCACGGACCTGGGCGGCCGGGGTTTCGGCGGGCAGCTCGGCGGATTCCCCGGGGCCGGCGGCCGGCGGTGCCGGGTCATCGCAGGCGGCGAGCAGAAAGACAAAAGGAACGAGCAACCAGAACGGTCTCATACAGCGGGTCTCCAGAATTCCATAGGGCCACGGAACACAGAGTCCCGCCGGCCCGACAAGTTCAAGGCGAGGGGATACGCACCAGCGGCAGCTGCTCCTGAATCCAGAGCGTGCGTTGCTGCACATAGTCGGTGGTGCCGCGCACATCGTAGTAGCTGGGCCGGGGCAGCAGCACCGCCATCTGCGCGGCCTGGGCCGGCGATAGCTGGTCGGCGTCAACGCCGAAGTAGTGGCGGGCGGCGGCCTGGGCGCCGAACACCCGGTTGCCCCATTGGGCGGTGTTCAGATACAGCTCCAGGATGCGCTGCTTGGACAGGGACAGCTCCAGCATCACCGCGATCAGCGCTTCCTGAATCTTGCGGGTATAGGTTTTTTCCGAACTCAGGAACAGGTTCTTGGCCAGTTGCTGGGTGATGGTGGAACCGCCGGCCACCGGGCGGCCGGCTTCCTCGTTGCGCGCCATGGCATGGCGGATGCCGCGCCAATCGAAGCCGGAGTGCTCCACGAAACGGGCGTCCTCGGAGATCAGCACCGCGCGCTTCAGATCGTCGGCGATCAGATCGTAGTCGCGCCACTGATAGCTCACCTGGCCATGGGCGCGGGCACGCTCCATGAAGGCGGTGTCCTTCGGGTTCTGGCCGCGCAACTGCAGCACCAGCCCCAGGTACCAGAGCTGGGAGGCCAGGGCGGCGATCACCAGCAGACCCAGGACGGAAAGGAAAAAACGCTTCATTGGCCGGATCGTATCCTGCTTCTCGGAGTCCCGATTCTCTCCAAAACCGGCGGCCTTGTCAGGTGGCCGTGTGTATCGGTTTGCCCAGAGCTTCGATGGCGTCACGGTTGTTGACGAACAAATTGGCCTCGCCGAACCGTTCCAGCAGTCCGGTGTGGGCCATCACGTCGCGCACCTGTTTCTTGACGCCGGAGAACGCCAGCCGCACGCCCCGCCCATGCAGGTCGATTTGCAACCGTTCCAGGGTGTCGGCGCCGGTGGCGTCCATGGCGTTCATGGCCGAGGCGCAGATCAGCACCACCCGCAGGTCCGGCTCGTCGCGCAGGCGTTCGCGGATAAAGCGGTCCAGCAGCGGCGCGGTGAGATAGGTAAGCGAGGCGTCCAGCCGCAGCGCCAGCACCCCCGGGGCGATTGGCGGCAGGTCGTGCAGGCGCCGGTCGCGCAGGGTGCCGGCGGCGTGCACCCCCAGTTCGATCAGGCGCGGGTGGGCGCGCCGGTACAGGAAGAACAGCATCGCCAGCACGAAGCCGGTGAACACGCCCCAATGCAGATAGGGCACCGACACCAGGGTCACCACGAAGGTGGCGATGCCGACCACGCCGTCGTCCACCGAGGCCCGCCACAGCCGCACGAAGGCGGACGGGGTGATCAGGTTGAACACCGGCACCATGATGATGGCGGCCAGAATGGCGCGGGGCAGGTGCTGCAGGTAGCCGGTCAGGAACAGCAGACACAGCAGGGTGCACAGGGCGGCGAACAGCGCCGACCAGCCGCTGGTGGCGCCCACGTAGCGGTTCAGGGCGGTGCGCGAGAACGAGCCGCTCACCGGGAAGGCGCCGCTCAGGCCGCTGGCCAGCTTGGCCAGGCCCTGGCCCACCAGTTCCTGGTTCTGATCCCACAGGCGGCCGTCCGGGGAAGGCAGGGAGCGGGCGCTGGACATGGCCTCGGTAAAGCTGATCAGGGCGATGATCAGCGCCGCCGGCAGCAGCGCCCGGTGTTGTTCCAGGCTCAGGGCATCCGGCCAATGCAGCAGCGGCAGCCCGGCGGGGACCTGGCCGGCCACGGCGCCGCCCAGGCTGGCGTAGCCCAGCGAGGCGCTGACCGCGATGCCCAGTACGCACACCACCAGCACCCCGGGCAGGCGCGGCCAGCGCCGCCGCTGCAGAAACAGCAGCAGCATGGCGCCGGGGCCGAACGCCAGGGTCCACAGCCAGGTGATGTCCGGTGTGCTCAGGTGATGCTTCAGCGAATCCAGCGCGGCGCCGGCGCCGCCGCCGTCCAGGCCCAGCAGTGCCGGCACCTGGGACACCAGGATGATCAGCGCCGCCGCATTGAGAAAGCCGGTGATCACCGCGTTGGAGACGAAGTTGGCGATCACTCCCAGCCGCAGGGCGCCGAGCAGGAACTGAATCAGGCCGGCATAGATCGCCAGCCAGATCGCCAGGGTCACCCATTCGCCGCTTTCCGGCGTGGCCATGGGGCTCAGGGCGGCGAAGGTGAGCAGGCTGGTCAGCGCCACCGGCCCCACCGCCAGCAGCGGTGACGAGCCCCACAGAATCCCCACCACGCTGGGCAGCAGGGCGGCATACAGCCCGGTCACCGGCGGCATGCCGGCCAGGGTGGCGTAGGCCAGCGCCTGGGGAATCAGTACCAGCCCCACGGTCACGCCGGCGAACAGGTCCTGGCGCAGGGCGCGGCGGGTGGGACGGGGCCAGCTCAGGAACGGCAGCAGGCGCGTCCAGAGGGTCATCGGCTACTCCGGCGGATCAACCACGAAGCGTCCTTTTTCAGCGCAAGGATTTTCCAGCGGAAAGGAAAGGACGCGGGAAGGGTAAAGAAAGTGGTTATATGTTAATGCCAAAGCGTTATCGTCGCCAGGGGCGGGACGGGCCCCGTCCCGGCCGGTCGGACCCGGCTGCCCCTAGGCGTTGGCCCAGAAGCGCCGGTGCAGCGCCGCCGCCTGGTCCTCCAGCAGCGGGCCGATCACCTCCACCGGCCGCTGGCCGGCCTCGAACACCCGCCGGCAGGGCAGGTCCAGGGTGGGGTTTTCCGGATGGTCGCCGGTGAGCGCCTTGAGGCGTTTCTCGGACAGACCATAGACCACCCGGCCGACGCCGGCCCAGTAGGCGGCCCCGGCACACATGGCGCAGGGTTCCGCCGAGTTGTACAGGGTGCAGCCGGCGAGAAACTCCGGCGACCAGGTGGTGCCGGCGCGGGTCATCAGCACCCGTTCGGCATGGCCGGTCATGTCGTGGTCGGGCAGAAAGGCGTTTTTCTGTTCCATCAGCACCTCGCCGTCCGGGCCGGCCAGCAGGGCGCCGAATGGGTGGCCGCCGTCCTCCATGGCCTGGCTGGCGATGCGGAAGGTCAGCTGCAGATAGTGTTCATGGTCCAGCGGGCCGGGTGCGCTCGCGGGCATATCATTTCTCCGTTTTGGGCAGGCTCCAGGGGAACACCAGCCGTTGCGTCAGTGACACCAGTTGAAACAGGGCCAGGCTCAGGCTGACCAGCACCACCAGGGCGGCGAACGCCTGGGGCACCTTGAAGAAGGAGGTGGAAAAGGCGATGAAGAAGCCCAGGCCGTTTTCCGCCGCCACGAATTCCGCCACCACCGCGCCGATGATCGCCAGCGTTACCGAGATCCGCAGTGCCGAGAAAATATAGGGCACCGCGAACGGCAGCTGGATGTCGCGCACCGCGCGCAGGCGGCTGGCGCCCAGCGAGCGGGACAGCTCCAGCATCGCCGGCGGCGTCGCCTGCAGGCCGGTGACGGTGGACACCACGATGGGGAAGAAGGTGATCAGAAAGGTGATTACCACCCGGGGCGCGTCGCCGGCGCCCAGCACCACCACGATGATCGGCGCCACCGCCACGATGGGGGTGGACTGGATGATCACCAGTTGCGGATACAGGGTGCGCGACAACAGCCGGCTGTTGGCCAGGGCCACCGCCAGGGGGATGCCGATCAGTACCGCCAGGGCATAGCCCTGCAGGCTCACCCGCAGGGTGGCCCAGGTGTGAGTGAGCCAGCTGTCCAGCGGCACCTGCACCGCGCTGAGGGCGATGGCGCTGGGGGTGGGCAGTAAATAGGAAGGCACCGCCAGCAGCCGGCAGGCCAGTTCCCAGATCAGCAGCAGCGCCAGGGCGGCCAGCAGCGGCGCGCCCCGGTCCAGGGCGCCGTACAACCGCCGGTGCCGTTCAGGCCAGGGCGCCGGGGCGGAAGACCTGGGCGCGGATGTGGTTGGCGATGTCATGGAAGCGGGGCTCCGACAGGGTTTGCATCGACCGCGGCCGGGCCAGGCCCACGTCGATGATTTCGCGCACCCGGCCGGGGCGTGCGGACATGACCAGAATACGGTCCGCCAGCAGCAGCGCCTCGGGAATCGAGTGGGTGATGAACAGCACCGTCTTGGGGCGTTCGGTCCAGATGCGCAGCAGTTCGAAACTCATCTCGTCCCGGGTCAGGGCGTCCAGGGCCGAGAACGGTTCGTCCATCAGCAGAATGTCCGGGTCGTGCAGCAGCGCCCGGGCGATACCCACCCGCTGCTGCATGCCGCCGGACAGTTCGTCCGGCCGTTTGTGGGCGAAGTCGCCCAGGCCGACCATTTCCAGCAGTTGGTCCGCGCGTTCCTTCTCGGCGGCGGTCACCCGTCCGTGTTTGTGCTTCATGGGAAAGGTGATGTTGTCGCGGACCTTGAGCCAGGGCAGCAGGGTGGGCTGCTGGAACACGATGCCCACTTCCTCCCGGGGCCCGGTCACCGGCAGGCCGTAGATTTCCGCCTGGCCGTCGGTGGGCCGGACCAGCCCGGCGATGATCCGCAGCAGGGTGGACTTGCCGCAGCCGGACGGGCCGATCACCGCCACGAACTCGTGGCGGCGAAGGGTGAAGCTCACGTCTTCCAGGGCGGTGACGCGGCTGCCGTCGGAGGAGGTGAACACCTGGCCGACCCGGTCGAAGCGGATCGCCGGGCGTTCGCCGCCGGGCTCCATGCGGGTGGTCATCGGCTCACTCCGGCAGGAAGTCGCGGGTGACCACGTCTTCCGGGTCCAGGGCGTCCTCCGGCAGGTCCTGGGCCTTGGCCACCCAGGTCCAGGTTTCCTTGAGCAGGGCCGGCTCGAAGGCACCCAGGCCGTCCTTGTCGGCGATCTCGGTGTCGATCAGGCCGGCGGACACTTCGAACTCCTCGGCGGCGATGTCCGCGTCGATGTCCGGCACCATCGCCTTGAGGGCGGCGCCGGCCCGGGCCGGGTCTTCGATGGCCATTTGCAGGGCCTGTTTGTAGACCGCCAGGAACTTCTTCACCAGCGCCGGGTTGTCCTTGATCAGGCGGTCGGAGGCGAAGATCGACAGGCCGTAGCCGTTGAAGCCGTACTCGGACCAGGGCAGCACCTTGACCTTCTTGCCGGCCTCCGAGGCCAGGGCTTCAAAGGCGGGCAGCTTGGTGATCCAGTTGATGGTGCCGTCCACCCGGCCGGTGGCGAACATCGGACCCATGGCGCCCGGGTCCACCTTCAGCACCTTGACCGCGTCCGGGGCCATGCCATTGGCTTCCAGCACCAGCGGCCAGGTCACGTTGGAGGCCGAGAAGGTGGCGGTGGCCAGGGTCTTGCCGGTCAGATCCTTGAGGTTCTCGATGCCGGAGCCTTCGGCCACGAACACCGCGTCCGGCTGTTTGGTGTAGATCGACATCACCGCGGTTACCGGAACCCGCGCGCCGGCCTTGGCCTGCATCAGCGCGGACAGGCCGCCGGAGCCCATGTCGCCGGCGCCGGTACCGAGCTTGGAGACCACGTCGCTGGAGCCCCGGCCGGTCATGATTTCCACTTCGATGCCGGCGTCCTTGAACAGACCTTCCTGCACGCCCAGATAGATCACCGCTTTGTCGCCGGCGGGCAGCCAGTCGTTGAGCCAACGGATTTTTTCGGCGGCCTGGGCACCGGCCGCCAGCGCGCTTACCCCCAAGGCAAACAGAATGGATCGCAGGGCACGAACCTTCATGGCGTCACTCCTCGATAGTGATGTTGTTCAGAAATCGTGGGCTGAATCTGTATACGGAAATGTATGCAATGGCCGTGCCCGTTCAGGCGGAGGCCGGTTCCCGGAAGAAAGCGCCCAGCAGCTCCGCCAGCGCCGCCGGCGCCGACACCTGGGGCGCGTGGCCGGTATCCAGCGACACCACCCGGGCACCGGGCACCAGCGCCTGCATGCGGCGCTGGGCGGCGGGCACCACCGAGCGGTCGCGCAGGGCCTCCACGTACAGGCGCGGCACCCGGCCGAACCGTTCGGCGCTCCACACCGGCACCGCCGCGCGGGCCTTCTCCGGCTGCGGGGTAAGCCGCGCGGCGGCCCGCCGTGCCCGTGGCTCGGGCAGGTCCTGGAAGAAGATGCGCCGGGCCGCCTCCGGCGGCACTCGGCTGGCGCTGCCCGCCGGGTTCCAGAGCAGGTGCGGCACGATGCCGGCGGCGGACGGTTCGTCCGCCTTGACGGCGGCGGTGAGCTCCGCGAAGCCGACCCCGGAGGGCAGCATCATGCCGGCCACGAAGGCCACCCCGGCGATGCGCTCCGGCACCCGCTCCGCCACCCGGGTGGCGATGACGCCGCCGCCGGAGTGGGCCACCAGCCCCACCGGGCCGGGCAGGGTGTCGAGCAGCGCCAGCACCGTCTGCTCGTAATCCTCCAGGCCCGCGTCCAGGTCGCCGTGGGGGCCGTGGCCGTTGCCCGGCAACTCCACCGGGTGGGGGCGGAAGCCGGCCTGGCGCAGCGGCGCCAGCAGGTCGTCCCAGACCCAGGCGCCGGCCCAGGCACCGTGGATCAGAATCAGGTCGCGGATGGCTTGCTCAGGCGGGTGCATAGGTGCGCCGGTACATTTCCATGATGTGTTGTTCCACCGTCACCGGCGGGTACTTGGGTTGCTCGCCGTCGGCCAGGCAGCCGGGCAGGCAGCGCACTTCGTGGTCCGGGTTGCCGGAGTAGAAGAACGGGATCGAGTAGCGCTCCTTGCCGGAAATGTTCACCACCCGGTGCAGGGTCGAGCGGTACCGGTCGTTGGTCCAGCGGGCGATCATGTCGCCCAGGTTGACCACGTAGGCGCCGGGCACCGGGTCGGCGTGCATCCAGGCGCCACGGGCCTGGTTCCACACCTGCAGCCCGGGATTATCGTCCTGCAGCAACAGGGTGATGCCGCCGAAATCGGTGTGCGCGCCGCAGCCCTTTTCATTGGGCGCCGGGTTGGCCGGCTGGGGCGGGTAGTGCAGCAGCCGCACGATGGCCTGGGGCTGCTGGCAGAAGTCGTCGAAGTAGTGTTCGTCCAGTTCCAGCGACAGCGCCAGGCCGTCCATGATCAACTGGCTGAGCGCGGTCATCTCGCGGTAGTAGGCTTCGATGGCCGGGCGGAAATCTTCCACGCCGTCGGGCCACTGGTTGGGGCCATGGTTAAACTTGCCGGCTTTCACCTTGGGGTCGTCCGGGCCCCGTTCCTCGCCCACGTAGTAGCTTTCCTTGAGGTCCGGCGGCGCGCCGGTTTCCAGGGTCTGGCCGCGCAGCGGCTCATAGCCCCGGTTGGCCGGCGACAACGCCATGTCCACGCGCTTTTTCTGTTCCAGGGGTTGGTGAAAGAAGCGCTGGGCGGCGTCGAACACCCGTGCCTGCAGGGCCGGGTCCACGCCATGATTGCGAATATAGAAAAAACCCTTGTCGGTGCAGGCGGCGCGCAGCGCCAGGCCCACCGCCCGGCGTTCCTCCGGGTCCGGGGAGCGCAGGCCGGACACATCGATAATCGGCAGGGCACCCTGGGAAACTCGCATCGCTTCGAAATTGGCGTTCATGGTGATTTGCCCTCCGGGCAAGGCTGGCGGTGGTTGATCCGGAGTTCAGTGTGCGCCGCGCCCGCTGTGCGCCAAAGCATCGAATATCGACCACGGTGATGCCGAATCGGCATCGGCACCTGGCCGCTTGAGTCAGGTAGGAGTGGGCAGCAGGGCGGCCTCGGCGACCTCGCGGCGGGCCATTTCGTCGCCCAGCAGGCGGGCGAAGGCGTCCACCGCCACCGGCAGGGCACGGCCGGCGCGGGTATAGATACCCAGGTCGCTGTACACCGGGCCGGCATCGTTGAGCGGCAGGTGCACCAGGCTGGCCTGGTCCAGATCCGCCTCCAGGCCGATGCGGGTCTGGAAGGCGATGCCGATGCCACGGCGGGCAAGCTCCTTGCTCAGTTCCACCGAGCCGGAGCGCACCACGCCCCGGTTTTCGGCGCCGGCCCGTTCCATGGCCGGGCGCATCAGGTGGTGCACGGAAAGGTCCTGCTTGGCCAGCACCAGGGGGTAGGCCATGCAGGTGGCAAGGCTGACTTCGGCGCGCCGGGCGAGGGGATGGTCCGGTGCCACCACGGCGCCGAGCCGGAAGCGCGCCAGGTAGAGCTGGCGCAGCTCGGCGGTGCGCGGCAGGGCAAAGGCCAGGCCGAGATCGGCGGCGCCGCTGGTGACCGTCTCCGGAATCGCCTGGGAGCCCAGGGTGGCGATGCCGATGGTGATGTTGGGGTAATCCTGGCGCAGGCGGCCGATCACCGTGGGCAGCAGATCGGAGGTGACGCCCTCCACGGTGGCCACTTCCACGTGGCCGGTGCGCAGGCCCTTGAGGGCGTCCAACTCGGAGCGGGCGCGCTCCGCGTCCTGCAGCACCACGATGGCGTGGCGGGCGAACACCTCGCCGGCGGCGGTGAGCTTGAGGCCGCCGGGCAGGCGCTCGAACAGGGGCACGCCGATTTCGTCCTCCAGCTTGAGGATCTGCCGGTTCACCGCCGACGACGCCACGTGCAGGCGGCGCGCCGCCTCGCGGATCGAGCCGGCGCGCCGCACCGCGTCGAAGTACAACACCGCCGGCGAATGAACGCGCAGCCGGGTGGCCATGTCAGCCGCCGACCAGTTGCCGGGCCAGACGGTTGTGCTGTTCCACCAGCGTGGGCAGCTCGATGGGGGTGAGCCGGCCCTGGTCCACCACGGTACGGCCATTGATGATGCTGTAGGCGACCCGGCGCGGCGCCGAGAACAGCAACGAGGCGAGCGGGTCGATCTGGCCGCCGGCGTAGGCGATGTCGCTCAGGTCAAAGGCGATCAGGTCGGCGCAGTAGCCCGGCGCCAGCCGGCCGATATTGTCGTCGCGGCCGAGCACCCGGGCGCCGCCCCGGGTGGCCAGCCACAGGGCTTCCCGGGCGCTCATGGCGGTGGGGTCCTGGTGGCGTACCCGTGCCACCAGCATCGCCTGGCGAGCCTCGCCGAGCAGGTCGTTGCCGTCGTTGGAGGCGGTGCCGTCCACGCCCAGGCCCACCTTTACGTCGTGGTCGAGCATCTTGCGGATCGGCGCGATGCCCGAGGCCAGGCGCATGTTGGAGCAGGGGCAGTGGGCCACGCCGGTGCCGGTGCGGCCGAACAGCTTGATGCCGTGGTCGTCCAGGTGCACGCAGTGGGCGTGCCAGACGTCCTCGCCGACCCAGCCGGTTTCCTCGGCGAACTGGGCCGGGGTCATGCCGTAGCGTTCCTGGCTGAACGCCAGGTCCTTGTTGTTCTCGGCGGTGTGGGTATGCATCAGCACGCCCAGATCCCGGGCCAGCACGGCGCTTTGGCGCATCAGATCCGGGCTTACCGTGAACGGCGAGGACGGCCCCAGGGCAACGCGGATCATGGCGTCGTCGGCGCGGTCGTGGTGGGCTTCCACCACGCGCTGCATTTCCTTGAGCACCGCGTCCTCGTCCTGCTCCACCACGTGATCCGGCGGCAGGCCGCCCTGGCTCTGGCCCAGGGTGATGGCGCCGCGCACCCCGTGGTAGCGCATGCCCAGCCGGTGGGCCGCTTCCAGGTTGTCTTCCAGGCGTGAGCCGTTGACGTAGAAATAGGCGTGGTCCGCCGCCGTGGTGCAGCCGGACAGCATCAATTCCGCCATGGAGGTCTGGGCGGACACCGTCATCATCTCTGGGGTGATGTTGCCCCACACCGGGAACAGGGCGCTGAGCCAGTCGAACAGCTCCGCGTTCTGGGCCGCCGGCAGGGCCCGGGTCAGCGACTGGAACATGTGATGGTGGGTGTTCACCAACCCGGGCATCAGCACATGGCCGCTCAGGTCGATGACCTGGTCGGCGTCGGCGGGCAGCTCGGCGGTGGGGCCCACGGCGGTGATGCGGTTGTCGGTGATCAGCACGGCGCCGTCGGCGATCTCGCGCTGTTCATCGTCCATGGTGGCCACCACGGTGGCGTTCTTCAGCAGCAGGGTACGGGGCATGCGGCGGCTCTCCTCTTGGATTTTGTATACAGTCGGCGGTATGCGGTGCATCCAAGCAGGAGCCGTGCCGGAATCCGCCCTTCAGGCTTCCGGGCGCAGAATGCGCGCCAGGTCGATGGCCGGGTCCGCTTCGTTCAGGTCGAGCAATTCTTCCAGGGCGCACAGATGGCGGTGGGCCAGGGCCGCCGCCTGATCCCCCTTGCCCTGGGCGAACAGCTCCGCCAGCCGGGCATGGTCGTCGCCCAGGAAGCAGGCGCTCATGCCCGGTGATTTGTACAGGGCGATGACGATGGAGGTGCGCAGCACCAGCTCCCGCATCATTTGCCCGAGCACCTGATTGGGGCAGTGCCGGGCCAGAAAACGGTGCACTTCCATGGAGCAGTGCACCCGGTCCTGGTCGCGGCCGCTCTGGTGGGCGCTCTTTTCTTCCTTCACCAGCCGCTTGAGTTCCTGCAGGCGGGTCTTGTTCAGGGTGCCGGCGGTGAGCCGCATCACCTCGCCCTCCACCAGCCGGCGGGCGGCGAAGATCTGGCGGGTTTCGTCCACGCCGGGACGCGCCACCATGGCCATCTGGTTGGGGCGCTGTTCGATAACGTGGTCCGAGGCCAGCCGTGTCAGTGCCTTGCGGATGATGGATCGGCTTACTCCGAACAACTCGCTGAGCGCCACTTCCGGCAACCGCGAGCCCGGCGGCAGCCGTTGCGTCAGCACCGCCTCGTAGATCGCCTCATAGATGCTCTGGTCGCTGGCCTTGCGGTGGCTGTCCGGCGCGAGGGCCCGGGCGGCGTTGGTGTTGCCGGAATCGGAGTCCGTTGCCATAGATTCAATCTCCCTGGTCGAGCCCGAAATGTATACACCGTATGGCGACGGGGCAACCGACACCGCCGCCGGGGCTCAGGGCCGGTCGGCGGGCTGGTTCAGCCAGCGTTCCAGCAGGGCGCGCTCGTCGTCGGTCATGCCGGTCAGGTTGCCCGGCGGCATGATGTGGGTGCGCACCGCCACCTGGCCGATCTGGTCCCGGTGCTGGCGCACCGCCGCCTCGCTGTCCAGGAGGATGCCCTTGGGCGGCGCCGTGAAGCCGGCGAAGGACGGGGTGGCGGCATGGCAGGCGGCGCAGCGCTGGCCGACCACGGCGGTGACCGCTTCCATGGGCACCGGCGGCGTGTTGGCGGTGTCGTCGCGCTGTTTGGGCCAGGGTGCGGTGGCCAGGATGATCGCCACCAGGCCGGCCAGGCCCAGGGCCAGCAGTCCCCAGTGCCGGCCGGGCAGATGGCGGCGGTTGAAGTAGTGGCGGATCACGATGCCGGCCAGGGCCAGGGCGGTGAGAATCAGCCAGTTCCAGCCGCTGCCGTAGGTGCTCGGGAAGTGGTTGCTGATCATGATGAACAGCACCGGCAGGGTCAGGTAGTTGTTGTGCCGGGAGCGCAGCGCGCCGGCCCGGCCCCGGGCGCCGTCCGGTTCGCGGCCGGCTTTCATGGCTTCCACCATGGCGCGCTGGCCGGGAATGATCACGAAGAACACATTGGCCACCATGCAGGTGCCGATGGCCGCGCCCACGTGGATATAGGCACCACGGCCGCTGAACAGCTGGCTCAGCCCCCAGGCCAGCAGCACCAGCAGGCCGAACAGCACCGCCGCCAGCGCCACCGGCCGGCGCCCCAGGGGCGAACGGCACAGGCCGTCGTAGACCAGCCAGCTCAGCGCCAGGGTGGCCAGGCCGATCAGGCTGGCGGTGAGCGGCGACAGGTCCGCCACCGACGGGTCGATCAGGTTGGTGCGCGCGTTCAGGTAATAGACCACCGCCAGCAAAAGAATGCCGCTGATCCAGGTGTAGTAGGCCTCCCACTTGAACCAGTGCAGCCGTTCCGGCAGCCGCGCCGGCGCCACCTGGAATTTCCGCAGGTGGTAGAAGCCACCGCCGTGGATCGCCCACAGGGTGCCCTCCACGCCGTCCGGCTTGTCGCCGTCCCGTTCCAGGTGGTTTTCCAGCCAGTTGAAGTAGAAGGAGGCGCCGATCCAGGCGATGCCCACGGTGATGTGCAGCCAGCGAATCAGCAGATTCGCCCATTCATACAGATGCGCTTCCATCAGCTCCCCCGGTAGGTGCTGTAGCCATAGGGGGAGAGCAGCAGCGGCACATGGTAGTGGCGGTCCGCGTCGGCGACGCCGAAACGCACCACCACCTCGTCCAGGAAGGCCGGCTCCGGCAGGCTGATGCCCTGGCGGCGGAAGTGCTCGCCGGCCTCGAACACCAGTTGATAGCGACCCGGGCGCAGGGCCTCGCCCTCCAGCAGCGGCGCCGTGCTGCGGCCGTCGGCATTAGTATTGCATTGGCAAATCAGTGCCGGCGATTCGCCGTCATTCAGCCGCCACAGCTGCAGCGCAAGACCGGCGGCGGGCTGGCCCGAGGCGGTGTCCAGAACATGCGTGGTAAGACGTCCCATTGGCCTTTCCTCGAATTTTGTATATTCCAATGTCGACAATAAAATCACATAAATGTATACATGTGCAATGCAGGCTCACCGATTACCCAGTAGCAAGGAGACAACGCCATGGCCGTGGAGCAACCCGGTAAGGACTATCCCCGGGATCTGATCGGCTACGGGCCGAATCCGCCGGACCCGCGCTGGCCCGGCGGTGCCCGGCTGGCGGTGCAGTTCGTGCTCAACTACGAAGAGGGCGGCGAGAACTGCGTGCTGCATGGCGATGCTGCTTCGGAGTCGTTTCTGTCGGAGATGGTGGGCACGGACGCGCGGCCCGGCGTGCGCCATATGAGCATGGAATCGCTTTATGAATACGGCAGCCGCGCCGGCGTCTGGCGGCTGCTGCGGTTGTTCCGCCGTTACCGCCTGCCGCTGACCATTTTCGCCGTGGGCATGGCCGCCGAGCGCCACCCGGAGGTGATCCGCGCCATGGTCGGCGAGGGCCATGAAATCTGCAGCCACGGCTATCGCTGGATCGACTACCAGTACGTACCGGAGGCGGTGGAGGCGGAGCATATCGGCCGCGCCGTGGAGGCGCTGACCCGGGTGGCCGGGCAGCGGCCGCTGGGCTGGTACACCGGCCGCACCAGCCCCAATACCCGGCGGCTGGTGGTGGAGCACGGCGGCTTTCTGTACGACGCGGACGATTACAACGATGACCTGCCGTTCTGGACCCCGGTGGGGGAGCAGCGCCATCTGGTGGTGCCCTACACCCTGGACGCCAACGATATGCGCTTCTCATCGCCGGCCGGCTTCAACCATGGCGAGCAGTTCTTCCGCTACCTGCGTGACAGCTTTGATTATCTCTACCAGGAAGGCGCCGAGACGCCGCGTATGATGTCCGTGGGGCTGCACTGCCGGTTGGCCGGGCGCCCGGGCCGCGCCGCCGCCCTGGAAAAATTCCTCAAGCATGTGCGCGCCCACCAGGATGTCTGGGTGACGCGCCGCATCGACATCGCGCGCCACTGGATGGAGCACCATGGCTGATACCCGGTTATTGTCGCCGCGCCCCAGCACCCTGGACGAAGACGCCTTCGTGGCCTGCTATGGCGACGTTTATGAACTCTCGCCCTGGATTGCCCGGCAGACCCACCGCCAGGGGTTGGGCGAGGAGGACGACAGGCCGGCGGCCCTGGCCGCGCGGCTGGCGGCGGTGTTCGATGCCGCCGACGCGCAAGCGCAATTGAAAGTGCTGCGCGCGCACCCGGACCTGGCCGGCAAGCTGGCGGTGGGCGAGGCGCTCACCGCCGACTCCAGCGCCGAACAGGCCGGCGCCGGCCTGGATCAGTGCACGCCGGAGGAGTTCGAACGCTTCCAGGCCCTCAATGAGGAATACAAGGCGCGCTTCCGGTTCCCGTTCATTCTGGCGGTGCGCGGCCTGCATCGCCGCGACATCCTGGCCGCCTTCGAGGCGCGGGTGAGCAACGATCCGGAAACGGAACGGGCCACGGCGGTGGCCCAGGTCAATCGCATCGCCGCCCTGCGACTGGCGGCCCGTGTCGGGGTGAATTAGCCCAGCGGCGGCCAGTCGTCGCCGTCTTCTTCCTGCCCCAGGTCCACCGGGCTGCCGCCGATCCAGGTGCGCAGCGGCCGCTCTTCCAGGTCGCGGGCCTCCCCGGCCAACAACGACTCAAACCAGTGATCGGGCCCGCCCCGGCGGTCCGGCAGCGGCAGCTCCACGAAGTCCGCCCGTTTGCCCGGCGCGAAACTGCCTGCCCGGTCGTCGCGGCCCAGGCATTCGGCGCCGGCCAGGGTGGCGTGATAGAGCGCTTCGCGGGCGTTGACGTCGACACCGGCGTCGCGGTGCTGGGCAAGAAAGCGCTGCATCACATGCAACATGCTGTGGCTGGGGCCGGCGCCCACGTCCGAGGCCAGCGCATAGCGGATGCCGTGCCGGCGCACCGCCTGCAGATCCATGCGGCCGCTGTCCAGCGCCTCATTGCTGGACGGGCAATGGGCGATCCAGGCGCCGCGCCGGGCCAGGGTCTCGTGCTCCCGGGGGCTGAGATGAATGCAGTGGCCGAGCACCGAGCGCGGCCCGAGCAGGCCGGCCCGGTCATACACGTCGGTGTAGTCCTGGGCTTCCGGAAACGCTTCGCGGATCTCGCGTACCTCGTTCAGCGATTCCGACAGGTGGGTCTGGATCAGGGCGTTCTCCCGGCGCGCCAGGTCGCCCAGCTCGCGCATCAGTTCGGCGCTGCAATTGAGGGCGAAGCGCGGCGTCACCGCGTAGTGCTCGTGGCCCAGTTTTTTGAGCAGGGGCGCCACCTGGTCGGCGTTGTCCGGGCTGGCCCGGCACAGCGGTTCCGGCGCCGCTTTTTCCATGATCGAGTTGCCGAGCACCCAGTCGCCGATGGCTTCACTGGCGGCGATCTCCAGGGCCCGCACATGGGGGCTGGAGTAGGCCATGCCCAGGGTGGTGCCGGCGCGGGTGGTGTCGTGGAAGAAGGTCTGGGCGTGGCGGCGGGCGAACAGTTCGTTGTCGAACTCTATTTCCTCTGGCCAGATATGGTTGCGCAGCCATTCCATCAGGTCGCTCTGGAAGCGGCCGCGCACATGGTGCTGCACCCAGTGGATGTGCACGTCGACGAAGCCCGGCACCAGCAGACTGTCCAGTTCCAGCATCGCCGAGACTTTCTGCTGGCGAAATTCGCTCATGGGGCCCATGCACAGGATGCGGCCTTCGTGCACCAGCAGGCCGCCGTCACGGTAAAACACCCAATGGTCGGCGCCCACCGGGTTAAGCAGGCTGGCTCGGATCAGCAGGGGCTCGCCCATGTCGACCTCTTCGCGGGGAATGTATACACCTTTTTAGTCGCTCTCCCGCCGGTGGGCAAGTCCCGGTTGCGGCGGGCCG
>CENV01088591.1_pt1 | contig 45242 bp, 45 predicted proteins | sample 530231 | NCBI WGS metagenome assembly CENV01 (sample SAMEA2619815, study PRJEB7988) | marine metagenome | biome: marine biome (ENVO:00000447); feature: surface water layer (ENVO:00002042); material: "saline water (ENVO:00002010), including plankton (ENVO:xxxxxxxx)" | depth 5 m
GTGTTGCGACGACCGGTTGAATACACCCAATATGGCAGCGATGACTGGAAAAGGTTCTGTCAGGCCCATCATTTACAGCCCAGCATGAGTCGGCGCGGCAATTGTTGGGATAACGCTGTGGCAGAGTCTTTCTTTAGTAGTCTGAAAAAGGAGCGAATTCGTAAACGAGTTTACAAAACCCGGGATATGGCCCGCGCCGACGTCTTCGATTACATTGAAGTCTTTTACAATCGCAATCGCCGTCACAGTCACCTAGGTGGTATCAGTCCCGAGGCCTTTGAACAGGTCGCGGCGTGAGGCTGAGATGTGTCGTAAATTCCTGGGCAGTCCACAACCCCATGAAAAGGAATAAACCATGAAAGTCGCCGTCCTGAACTACACCGGCTCTGTTGGCAAGACAGTCGCTGCCTCTCACCTTCTGGCACCACGCATGAACGGTGCCCAGATTTTTGCAGTGGAATCCACCAACGAAACGGGCGCTGACCTGGGCCTGAATGTCGATCAGCTGCGCGGCGAACACTTTGGCCGATTGTTTCGCGAGCTACTCACCCGCGAAGATGCGATCGTCGATGTGGGTGCCAGCAATATCGAGGATTTTCTGACGCATATGATGCGCTACGAAGGTGCACACGAGGAAATGAACTATTTTGTACTGCCTGTGATCAATACCGGCAAGGCCCAGCGCGAAACCATCAAGACGGTGGCTGCCCTGGCAGAACTGGGTGTTGACCCAGAGCGGGTACGGATACTTTTCAATCGTGTCGATAGCAGCGTGCAGGATGAATTCCCCTCCATCCTGGCCTATGCCGCCAAAACAGGCGAAGTGCAGGCCAACCCCCAGGCTGCCATTTACGAAAACGAAGTCTTCGAGTTGCTGGCCGACCAACGCACCACAATTGCCGATGTACTGGCTGATCAGACCGACTATCGCGCCCTACTTCGCGCTGCCGAACCTGATGACCACTTCCGAATTTCACAACTGAGCAACCGGCACGCCCTGCGCGCCCTGGCCAAACCGGTGGACAGGCAAATGAACGCGGCTTTTACCGCGCTGTTTTCCTGAGCTGGCCACCATGGAATCACACTCGAATGTCAGTGGCGCTCGTACCAAGCTGGATTTGCTGTACCACGAAGTATTGGGTGAAGTCGCTGGCCTGGTGAACAGACTAGAAAGCGCCACCCAAGGCCTGGATGCAGTGCAAAAGCAGATGCAATCCATGGGCGAAGCGCAGCAAGTCTTGCCTGAACAACTCAGCCGCCATCTGACCGCCACGATGGAAACGGCAGCCAAACCCATCAATCAGCAGGCTCAACACGCCATCCAGACCATGCTGGATGACACCGGCAGCCGGCTGGATCAATTGGCCCGGGATGCCGCGCAGTACGCCAGCATCGCCCACCAATCCGCACGACGTATGGCAATCATCGCCCTGGTCGTAGGCGGTATAGCAGGCATTCTGGGTGGCTTGCTGGCAGGCCTGGCCCTGGGTCAGATTTTGATCTCTTGAGGACCGGTACTTATGTCCACCTTGATTTCACCCATTACCCGGCGGCGCATTGCCGCCTTTTCTTTGGCGCTCTTGCCGACTGGTGCCTGGATGGCTGCCGCCACCTGGGGCAGCCATATGCGCTGGCGGGACTGGAACGCCAAAACGTTCTGGCATTTTGTGATGCTAACGCCGCAGTACCCAGTGCTCTACGGCGCACTGGGCATAGGTCTGGTCCTCGCCTTGGTGCTTATCCTGCTTATCGGGCGCACCGCTAGAACCGAAGGGTTTGAGGGTGCTGCCTACAAACGCTTTGTACGTGGCACACGCACCACCTCGGCAAAAAGCCTGGCTCGCCAGTGCCAAGAAGTCGGCAAACAACAAATCGACGTGGGCGGCATCCCCATGCCGACCGCCAACGAGAACCTGCATTTGCTCATCAGCGGTGCCACGGGCTCCGGTAAATCGGTGTTGTTGCGCAACATGGCCGCTTCGGTACTCAAGCGCTCACAGAACGACATGAACAACCGTTTGTTCGGCCAAACTCCAGAGCGCAACGATCGCATGATCGTGATCGACCCCAATGGGGACCTGCTCAGCAAGCTCTGGCAACCCAACGATGTGATTCTGAATCCCTACGATGCCCGCAGCCAGGGCTGGTCGTTCTTCAATGAAGTCCGTGCCGACTATGACTGGAAGCGGTTGGCCCATTCCATGGTTCCCATGAGCCAGGACAAAAACGCTGAAGAATGGAACGACTTCGGCCGCCTGCTGCTACGCGAGACGGCCAAGAAACTCCATCAGTTGCAGGGCGCGGAGGCTAGCGTGATGGATCTATTCCGCCTATGCACCATCGAAGACCCCAAGGTCTTGAAGCAATTCCTGGAAGGCACCCTGGCCGAATCCCTTTTTGTTGGCTCCAGCGAAGCCAGCAAAGCGCTGTCTTCCGCCCGCTTCGTGCTGTCAAACAAGCTGTCCGAGCACACTGGCATGAAGCCCGGGCGGTTCTCCATCCGGGACTGGCTGGCCAAGCCCGATGGTGGAAACCTGTACATCAACTGGCGCGAAGACATGATGAGTTCCATGAAGCCGCTGGTGTCGTCATGGGCTGACGTGTTCATTACGTCCATCTTATCCATGCCTGAAGGCACCCACCGACGCTGGTGGTTGTTCATTGATGAGCTGGCTAGCCTGGAAGCCCTGCCGTCACTGGAAGCGGGCCTGACCAAGGGTCGGAAAAATGGCCTGCGTATTGTGGCGGGTTTGCAGAGTACGTCGCAGTTGGAACATATCTACGGGCGCACCATGTCCACCACTATCCGGGCGAGCTTTCGCAACCTGGCTGTGCTGGGCGGCTCCCGTACCGACCCGCAAACGGCAAAGGATATGAGTGAAAGCCTCGGAAAGCACGAGGTCGAACGGCCTAAGTACAGCATCAGTCGCAGTGTGGATCATCGGAATACGTCGGACAACATGGATCGGACGACAGAAGATGTGGTGGCGGCGGCACAGATACAAGCGCTACCAGCGCTGGGCGGGTATGTGGCCTTGGCGGGGGATTTTCCGATTGCGAGGGTGAGTTTGCCGTTCAGGGAGTTTGGGGCGACTGCGATGGCGTTTCAAGAGTCGGGAAGAGTGCTGAATGCTGCTACTTCCACAACAGCACCATCTAATGGTTAGACTAATCGATCACGATTAGTTGCCCCGTCACTTATCCACATAATCTGTGGATAAACTTGTGTAAACCCTTCCTCCTTACCTTCAAGAGCTAGCACTGGTAAGGGTTAGTGCCCTGCTGGCCAATTTCTCGCCACCACCCTTGCCTGGAGCTCACATGATCTCGCACAGCCAGATCTATCGCGCCCGCGCGTCCCTTGCAACCCACTACTACGCCGATCAAGCCGATGATTACTACAGCCGTGACGGCAACGCCGCCACGTGGCAAGGCGAAGGCGCTCGACGTCTGGGGGCCATCGGTGAAATCGACCCTCAACGCTTCAAAGCCATGCTGCAGGGCGATTTTGGCCGTGGCGTCGCAGCCGGCCGATCAATCCGCAAAGATGCCAAAGCTCGCGCCGCCCTCGATCTGACCTTCGGCGCACCTAAAAGCATCACCCTGCAGGCCTTGATCGGTGGCGACGAACGCCTGATTCACGCCAACGATAAAGCGGTCGCCTCGGCTCTCGTCTATGCCGAACAGCACCTAACCATGGGCCGTCGCAAGGAAAACGGCAAGTCAAGGGTAGAACACACAGGCAATCTCATTATTGCCAAGTTCCGCCACGAAACCGCACGTCCCACCGAAGGCGCTGCCCCCGATCCTCATCTGCACATTCACGCCCTACTGATGAATTTGACTCAGCGGGTCGACGGCAGTTGGGTAGCGTTGTCCAATGAAGAAATCTTCAAGCTGCTGCGCGTGACGGACTCAATCTACCAGGCGGAACTGGAACGCAATGTCCGTGCGCTGGGGTACGCGGTTCGCCATGAAAAAAGCCATATCGAACTCGCCCATATCAGCCGTGAGCAGATCGAGTTTTTCAGTAAACGCAGCGCCGGCATCACGGCTGAACTATCTGCACGCGGCACCAGTCGTGAAGCCGCCCCTCACGCCCTACGTCAAGGCATCACTCTAGCCCACCGCCAGGCGAAGACACAGGAACTCAATCGAACGGAACTGTATTGGCAATGGCGTGACGCCGCTACAGCTATCGGGATGCAGTTTGACCATGCCAACCAACAAGCGGATATCCAGCCGACACAGGAATTGGAGCATCGATCCGATTTGGTGGCTCAAGCCTCACTGAACTGGTCGATCCAACATCTGGCCGAAAGGGAATCCGTCATGCCTCTGGCGGATTTACTGCAAAACGCCGTTCGCCATGCCGGCGGCCATACGGACATTACAGCCATTCAGGCAGCGATCCAGGGCCGTGTGAAGTTCGGCGCACTGATCCGAGAGGCGCCCCACTACCGCAGCACGCAGGACATGCAGGCCTTTCCCATGACGCGCGAAGGCTGGGCCACAGAGGTCGTACGCCTGCGCGGCCTACCCCAGGAAACCGCTCTGCAACTAGTTGATCAGGCCATTGGCGAAGGACGCCTGTTGATGGAAAGCCCACGCTATGCGACCCGGAAGGCCTTTGAGGCAGAATCCAGAATACTGGCCGCCGAACAAGCTGGACGCAGTGCCTGGCACGCCACGATTGACGCCACCAAAGCAGAAAGCAGCCTAGACACACGCCTCACACCAGGACAGCGCGAAGCCGTCATGTTGATCGCAATCGGCTCCGATCAAATTGCCGGGATTCAGGGGCTAGCGGGCACCGGAAAATCCTTCGCCCTGCAAAGCGCCCAAGTGATCCTACATCACCAAGGGCACACCATGGCGGCCCTGGCCCCCTACGGGAACATGGTTCGAAATCTGCGCGAAGATGGCATACCAGCCAGCACGATTGCATCGGTCCTGTCTGCCTCTGACAAACGCCCCTTCACCGACACCCTAGGGCAAAAAACGGTCGTGGTGATTGATGAAGCCGGCGTCGTGCCCCTGCGGCAGATGGACAAACTACTGGCACTTATTCAGCCGACCGGCGCCAAAGTCATATTGCTGGGCGACACCGCCCAGACCAAGGCCATCGAGGCTGGCCGCGCCTTTGCCATGCTGCAGGAAAATGGCATGAAAACCGTATTAATGGCAGACATCCAGCGGCAACGCTGCGAACGGCTACGCCAAGCGGTGCAACTGGCTGCCGGTGGTCAGGCAAGCCGATCTCTGCCGCTTTTGAATCGTGTGCTCACCATCCCGGATCAGTTCACTATTGACGAGCATGGTCGAAAAACCCGAGACAGTTCCTCCCGGTATGAAGCAATTGCCCAGACCTATACGCAGCTTTCAGCCGCAGAACAAGCAGGCACCATCGTGGTGACAGGGACCAATGCGTCCCGGGAAGCCATCAATGCACGGATCCATGCGCTACTCGGGCTGGAAGGCAGAGGCCATCAATGCCAGTTGCTTGCTCGTCATGACACCACTCGCGCAGAGCGCAGTGTCGCCCGGTATTACACCGTTGGCGACATTGTCGTTCCGGAACGGGATTACCAGTGCGGTCTGAAACGCGGCGAGCTGTACAGCGTCACCAGCAGCACGCGCCATGACCGCATCACCGTGGAACCGCTCAAGCCCAGCCCAACCCATGCCGAACCCATAGAGATCATCCCGAAAACCATGTCCAAGCTATCGGTCTACCACCTGAGCCGGGCAGAGCTGTCTGTGGGCGACCATGTCCGCATCACACGCAACGATGCCCAGAACGACCTAGTCAACGGCCAATTGGCGAAGGTCGCGGCGATTGATGCAAGCAGCGTCACCATCGAAACCAACGGTCGCCGCGTGCAGCTATCAACAGATCGACCGCTACACATGAACTATGCGTACACCACCACCGCGCATAGCGCCCAGGGTTTGACCTGCGACCGGGTGCTTTACAACGCTGAAAGTTTCAGCCGCACGACCGCCCAGGACACCTACTATGTCAGCATTTCTCGTGAGCGGCACGAAATTGTGGCATTTACAGATGATGCGTCCAAGCTGCCCCAACGCGTGGATCGCCTGACATATAAAGGCTTAGCTCATGACCTGCAGCAGATGGCGGCACATGAGTTGGAGCCTGGAAAGAACGAGCTTGGCACAGCGCCCCTGAAAGCGGAATCCGAGTTGGACATTGCATGATTTCCAAGATCGCCCATCAGTTCAGGCACCTGTGCCCTATCTGGAGGCGTCTCAGAAATCGAAAAAAAATCGTACGCTAAGGCGCGCGACAGCTTTGACCTAGCAGCAGTGCAACGCTGCAATCAACGGGCAGGAAATATTGCCGTGGTGCGCACTGCACTCGCTCACTAACTTCGACAGCGCTGCTTCCATTCGCGTAAGGTCCGCCATGCGTGCGCGCACATCGGCCAGCCGGTGGGCGGCCAGTTCGGCCGCCTCGCTGCAATGGGTGCCATCCTCCAGTTTCAGGAGCTGGCCAACCTCATCCAGGCTGAACCCTAAGCGCTGGGCTGATTTCACGAACGTCACCCGCGCCACGTCCGCCTGCCCGTAGCGGCGGATCCTCCCATAAGGCCGCTCTGGCTGGGACAGCAAACCCTTGCGTTGATAAAAGCGGATCGTCTCTACGTTGACCCCGGCTGCCTTGGCGAAGGCACCAATGGTTAGATTCTCTTGAGCGCTCTGCACGGCCTTGACTCCGTAGTTGACTACGGAAGTAACATTACAGCATCAAGCGAAGACTCGGAAGGAAAACCTTATGTCGGAACCCAAGAACGGTCGCGGCGCGTTGGCCGCTGTCGGTCTCGCGACCATCTTGGCCTCAACGTGCTGCCTCGGCCCGCTCGTCTTGGTCGCTCTCGGCTTCTCGGGCGCATGGATTGGCAACCTGACCGTGCTGGAGCCGTACCGGCCAATCTTCATCGTCGTAGCGCTCATCGCGCTGTTCTTCGCCGGGCGCAGCATCTTCCGACCGCCCCATGCCTGCAAGCCCGGCGACGTTTGCGCCGCACCCCAAGTTCGGACAGCCTACAAGGTGATTTTCTGGATCATGTCCACCCTGGTCCTGGTGGTCCTCGTTTTCCCCTACGTCCTGCCGCTGTTCTATTGAAAGGAAATCCTCATGAGAAAACTCACTGTCCTGTTCGCCCTTGCCACTGCGCTTTCCTCCCCGGCTTGGGCGGCCGATAAGTTGGTAACGCTGTCCATTCCAGGCATGACATGCGGCGCTTGCCCGATCACTGTGCGCACTGCACTCAACCGCATACCTGGCGTGGAGAAGATTGGCATCGACGAGGCGCACAAGCTAGTCAGTGTCACCTATGATGACAGCAAGACCAACGTACAGGCTCTGGTTGAAGCGACCAAGGACGCTGGCTATCCCTCCAGCGCCAAACAGCAGGGGCGGCTATGACCGAAACCACATCTCTTCACATCGAAGGCATGACCTGCACGTCATGCGCCGAGCACGTCCAGGAGGCTTTGAAGAACGTGTCCGGCGTGCGCTCGGCCTCGGTGTCCTATGCGCAACGGCAAGCCGACATTGAGGCGGACGCAGGCGTGAGCGTGGCCACGCTGGTTGCCGCAGTGGCCACGCTCGGCTATCGCGCACGGATTGCCAATATGCCGAACAAGCCTACCGGCCTGCTGAACAAGGCGCTGGGCCGGCTCGGTGGAGAAACGAAGCATGAAGGCAGTGAACAAGCACTGCACGTGACCGTAATCGGCAGCGGCGGCGCGGCGATGGCGGCAGCATTGAAAGCTGTGGAGCGTGGGGCGCGCGTGACGCTGATCGAGCGCGGCACGATTGGCGGCACCTGCGTCAATGTGGGCTGCGTGCCCTCCAAGATCATGATCCGGGCCGCGCATATCGCCCACCTGCGTCGCGAAAGCCCATTCGATGAAGGTCTGCCTGCCGTAGCGCCTGCCGTGCTGCGCGAGCGTCTGCTGGCCCAGCAACAAGGCCGAGTCGAAGAACTGCGCCGCGCCAAGTACGAAGGCATCCTAGCGAGCACCCCGGCCATCACGCAGCTAGCGGGCGAAGCTCGGTTCAAGGACGGGCGTACACTAACCGTGGCAACCGATGACGGCAGCACGCGCGAAGTGACCTTCGACAGTTGCCTGATCGCTACCGGCGCGGGTCCAGCGATCCCGCCGATCCCCCGCTTGAAGGACACGCCGTACTGGACGTCTACCGAGGCGCTGGCGAGCGATACGATCCCCGAGCGGTTGGCCGTCATCGGCTCGTCGGTGGTGGCGGTGGAGTTAGCACAAGCCTTTGCACGACTAGGCAGCCAGGTCACGATTCTGGCGCGCAGCACGCTATTCTTCCGCGAAGACCCGGCCATTGGCGAAGCCTTAGCAAACGCCTTCCGTGCCGAGGGCATCGAGGTGCTGGAGCACACCCAGGCGAGCCAGGTCGCCTACGCGGACGGGGAATTCGTGCTTACCACCGGGCATGGTGCGTTGCACGCCGACAAGCTGCTCATCGCCACGGGTCGCGCACCGAACACCGGCAACTTGAACCTCGAAGCGACGGGCATCGAGGTGAACACGCAAGGGGCCATCGTCATCGACCGCACCATGCGCACCAGCGCGTCGCACATCTATGCGGCCGGCGACTGCACCGACCAGCCGCAGTTCGTCTATGTAGCGGCGGCGGCCGGCACGCGCGCAGCGGTCAACATGATCGGCGGCAATGCTGAGCTGGACCTGACGGCGATGCCAACGGTGGTGTTCACCGATCCGCAGGTGGCGACTGTGGGCTACAGCGAGGCGCAAGCGCACCACCACGGTATCGAGACCGACAGCCGCACACTCACCCTCGACAACGTGCCGCGTGCGCTCGCCAACTTCGACACGCGTGGCTTCATCAAGCTTGTGGTGGAGGCCGGCTCGGGGCGGTTGATCGGGGTGCAGGCGGTGGCTCCAGAAGCGGGCGAACTGATCCAGACGGCCGCGTTGGCGATCCGCCACCGGATGACCGTGCAGGAGCTGGCCGACCAGTTGTTCCCGTATCTCACGATGGTCGAAGGGCTGAAACTCGCGGCGCAGACTTTCAGCAAGGACGTATCGCGCTTGTCCTGCTGCGCCGGGTGAGGAAAAGGAGGTGTTCGATGACCGCCTACACGTTATCCCTCCTGCCCATACGTCGTAATGAATCTGTCCAGAAGAATTGATGGAACGCGCTCAGTCCCAGGACGCAGCCCTCTAGTAGATCTATTGCGGCGATCCTGTAATCCCATCACAGCCCATATGCAATCATGGCGTGGCGCTCATGCAGCTTTGATGCTGTCACAGTGCAGAAGAAAAGCTGTCGATTTGTAGTCATAGTGTTGGGGCCATATGGTCGCCACCCTGTCTACGCACCAGAAGGCCACGACCGTGGCCTCAACCCTCCCCGCCATATCAAAGCCTTACACCAGTTTGTTGCTCTGTCTGTCCTACGACGGTGCACGTGACCGTTTTCCTGCAAGCATTTGATAAATAAGATCCTTCCTCACCCCGTCAGGGGTGCGTCTTGTGTGGGACTTTTAAGGCCACAAATGAGCGAAAGCGAATTTGGGGTTTTGAAAGTCCCAGCCAGATCGAAGAGCTGGCAACGTCCCGTACCAGGGACCCATCGAAGATGGGGAGTGCAGTCATGCTGCAACGGAACTTTGGGATTGATACGACCGATACGCGTTACACGAAATGCAGATTCGGAAAGCAGATCGATCATGCAGCCCAGTACATACGCCGAGGCTGTCGGCTTCTACAACGGCATGCAGGGGTAAGTCAGAACGGTGCCGTGATGAGGCACCGTTCTGACTTACCCCACTAGGGGCACAGCTGTAGCGAGGAAAGAACCTCGGAGCCCCACGCGCCGACTAGACACGCATCTTGCTTGCGCAGTCCCGACTGGCCGGAAATATCCCGGCCAGCCCGGTAAGGATTTATTTGACCCGAATCCGCAGTATGTCGGGCAACCATCCGCGACCAGCCAATGCCTGCTGCGCCGCCTGCACGGCCTCACCTTTCTTCATCTTGGCGAGCGGCGCGGCGGCTGCTTCGTCCGCACCCTCGTGCACAACCTCAATGATGCGATCCTTTGATACGTGCGCTAGGTAGCTCTCTGCACTAGGCTCCCACCAGCGGGCCGGGTCAATACCATCAATGGCCGCAAGCGCATCGAGTGGCGTTGCTGACGTGCTCTCCTGGTGCTGCACGCCTTGAACACTAACAGCCACCAGATAGGCCAGAAAATCCAGCAATGTAGCGGTTTCCTGGCCAAGCGCCCATTGCAGCAGGTTGCCCGCCTCGCCGCTCTCATCTTTGGGCATCAGATCGAGCCAGTGCTGTCGCACCCGGACCAGCTCCTGGCCCGCTTTGCTTTCGGCAAAATCTGGTGCATATTGCTCAAGGGCTTCTTGCTGGGCTGAAACTCCTATGCCGAAACTCCCGCATCCGTAGTAACCGCTGATCAGCGTTTTGCGGGCAAGCTGCGCGACCAGCACGGCCAGTGCGGTAGCGGGCTTTGTGGCCAGTTCAGCCGCGACGATACCAACTTTATTTGCTGTCAACTGGCGCACTAGGCGTTCGGAATGCACGGGCCGGGTTTTAGCTTGCGGTAGCGATACGCGTGCGCTCGCTTCGCCGTCCTCACCCTTCGCCGCGAGGGCGGCGTCCTGGCGATCTTCTGGTCGAATCAAACCACGCCAGACTTTCGTGCGTCCTTCCGATCCTATAGTCACAAGTGCCCCGGCAACCGCCAGTATGTTCGTGGGCCACTGCTGCGCCGCATCCTGAATATTTTCAATCTGTGCCTCAATATCGTCGAATGCCTGCTCCAGCTCTAACCACTGTGTACCGTCGTCATCCATCACGGCATCCATCTTTTCCTCTATAGCGTCGCGCTGTGCGCCCAGTTCGCTGATACTTTCTTTCTCCGTTTTGGTCAATGGCCGGCTCTCTGGGTACGTGCGACCATAATTGCGCAATTGCTCATGGTCAGCTTCGAGGGTCGTCTCCACCCAACCCCAACCTTCAGCTCGAATGGCTTCGGCCTCGGCGTCCAGCTTGGCCAGCGCCAATTGTTCGAGTAGCGTCCGATCCTGTATATAGATACTGCGGCCATCCTCTTCATCGGCAAAAAGGTCCCGGAAGCTGCGACCACCGGCGGCATGGTAGGCATCCAGCCCAACGTAACGGGTAATACCACTATTGGCGGTCAACTCGTCTACGGTCATGCGATTGCGTATAGCGTGTGGATGGGCGCGTTCCCAGTCAGACAGCCCCGCCCATACATCGCGCTGGCGCTCCCTGTCTTCCGACACCGCGAAGGCCATCAGCGCATCCAGCGCCATTTCTCCGGCGCGATACGCGGTAATAAGCTCCGAGGCAACGCTGGCCAGCCGCATCCGGCGCTTGACAACATGCGGGCTGACGCCGAATCTCGCGGCCACATCCTCGATAGTCTGACCTTGTTCGATCAGCGCGGCGAACGCCTCGAACTCATCGGCCGGGTGCATCGCTTCACGCTGAACGTTTTCGGTGATGGATGCTTCCAAAGCAGTATCGCCCGCGACTAACAGGGCGGGAACCTGCTGATCTTCGGGCCATCGGCCATCGGCCATCAGCAGCTGAATGGCTTGCAGGCGACGGCCCCCGGCGACGACTTCATACGCCCCGCGTTTCTTGGCCTTGGTGACGACAATGTTTTGCAATAGCCCTTGCGCGGCAATGGAATCGGCCAACTCTGGCAATGGTTTCTGCCCGGGTGTTTTGCGCGCCTGATAGCGTAAGGAAACGGTGAGCTTGGTTGGGTTCAAATCGATTATGGTATTCGTCATGATAATTGCTCCTTTCTATCGGATAATGGGATTAATGCAGCAGTGTCGAGGCGGACGCTTGGATGAAAGCCCCATCCAGTAAGTGGGCGAGAATGCCCAGTTCGCGCACCGTCATTGGGGGCAAGCGCCAGGACTTACCCTGTTCGTGGCATCGGCACACCTCGTGGGCAAGTTTGGTAAGATCAAGATTCATCGCTATCGCTCCTTTTCATGTGGTCAGTAGTGGTGTTAGCCCCAAAGCGGTTGCAGCCGTTTTGGGGCATTTATTTATTGGTCGGCCTGCTCGTCCAGAATCCGCATGGCCGCTTTAGCCTGCCAAACGGCGGCGTTATTCAATTGGCGAACCCAAGCGCCACGGGTCGGACTCCATCGGAATCCATGGCGCTTAAGCATGTCGCGAGTGGCTTTCGCGGGTTTCACCTCGAAAATGAACATGGCGCGGTTTTCTTCTACGTCTTCGGCATACTCATACCCCGCACCTTGCACGCTGACCGTCTCGCGTTCCTGATTGGCTTGTAGTTGTTTGATCCGCTGCTGGATACGGCGAATGTTCGCGTTGTTGTTAGTCAAGGCATAAGACGGGAAGCCGACACGCCCGGCAAAGTCCGGCGTAAGCAGTTTCTGGGCGCTATCTTTCGAATATCCAAGCACAAGCAAAGCGTTATGCTGGCCCTCTGGGTTGTCCTTGTATTTACGGATCACCTGATTACTTTTCTTCATCCGCTCCTGGTTCGCTGTCAGTTGTTCCACTTGGTGCATGAGCTTCTTCATGGCGTCCGGGTCATCGCTCGATATGCCGCCATAGCCTACGGCTGCTGCCTCCTGTGCATAGTGGTCAGCCCTTTTTTCCAAATCAAAGGCTTTGCCATATGTGTTATGAATCCGCTGCCTGTAGTTACGATCTCGCCCTTCGCTGTAGTGACCAACCAGAATCGGCTGACCGAACGGAATCGCTTCACCCATCTGTCGCGCCCTGTCGTATGTTGTTTTGGCCTGCGCCTTGGTCTGCATCGCCTTGGCTTGCAGTCTGGCTTTACGTTCTGCCTGCTTTGCTTCGTAGTGGTTCATGTCGCTTTCCTTCAAAAAGTGCGCGGTGGCGCGGTTGTGATGTCATAGCTGACCGGGCCTGAAGATTCTTGAGCCCATTTGTAGGTTTTTGCTGCCGGGTTGTGTATTGGTCCCATCGCGTTTTGCCGCCAGTCCTGTGAGTTCCATCGCCCTTGACGTGCTGAATCAGGCAGTGACTAGCGGAAAGGGGGAAGATTTGTAAAAGTCGCGTAGCGGGTTTTATGAACACCCCCTTGAAGCGCCGGAACGTAGTGATACAGTCGGCGTTTTAGGGCGATGGAACTCTTAGGACCAGGCATGCTGTGTCACGACGCACAACCCTGCAGCAGCCCGCGCGGCGAGCGCCACCATCACCGAGCCGGTGATCTAAATTGAAGGTAGTTACTCAAGATGTATCCAGCTTGCGCCAGCAAGCCGCTATGCCCGTTCTGGTGCATCGGGACGGGCTGCTTTTGTTGAGAAGGAGGGAAGCGGATAACTACTTGTGCGACAGCACAAGTCCAACCTGCGCCGCAGCGCGCGGCGTCTACCTGTGCAGGCGGGCTCTCACCCGCCCTGCTCCAGGTTTACACTTGACCTCGTTCAGCCAACGAAGTCGTGTTCTGCCCGGTCACGATGATGTGATCCAGCAAACGAACATCAACCAACGCCAAAGCATGTTTTAAGTGCCGCGTCAGTGCCAGATCGGCCTCGCTGGGTTCAGGTATACCGCTGGGATGGTTATGAGACATGATGATGGCCGCAGCATCTAGGCGAAGCGCCGTCTTAACGATTTCGCGGGGATATACGCTGGCCTGCGTCAACGTGCCATGACTCATTTCCATGTAACGGATCACCTTAAACTGGCTGTTCAGGTACAGCACGGCGGCAACCTCATGCCCCATGCCCGACAGTTTCGCCTGAAAATACCGTTTCACGGCGTTCGGGTTTCCCATATCTGCCCGATCACCGATCAAGCTTTCGGCGGCGATCCGCGCGGCAGCCAGTACGTGCGAATCAGTCGCGGCCTGATACCGGCCTGATGGGCTGCGCACATAAAGCGTCTGCCCTGCGTTCATATTGTCATAGCCCAAAGCTGCATTGTGGTTAACGTGTTCCATTTTCCTGTTCCCTCAAAAGCCGGTTGGTTTTCCTGCTGACCGGGGCCGAAGATTCCGAGCCTGATCGTAGGTTTTCGGCGTTCGCAGTAATACGGTTCCTGCGGTGTTGCCGCCGTTGCCGTGAGTTCGTCGCCTTGCCGTGCTGAACTGCTGGCCGGGGCTGATGAACAGGACCGTGGAATAAATGGAGGGGACCCGCCTGGCGGGGAGGATGCCGTTTATGCCGCGAAAGCCAGGGCAGCGGACACGGTTGGCGGTACAGTCGGTGTTTTGGGCGGCGCACTCAGGGCAATGGGAACGACGGCCCGATATGCACTGATTGCGAATGCTGGCCCGCGCGGCGAGCGCCACCATCGGCCAACAGGCGATCTAATTGGACTTGGTTTTAATGGCTAGCGTCCGCACCCATTGCCGACATCGACCAGAACCGCTAGGTCATTGGCAGTCGCATTTCATAACTAGTGCGCTGACCACCACTTACGTTGCCATGGTTGCCACTACGCGCCGCTTCAACAGCAATATTTAACGCAAGTATATTTGTCTGGAGCGCCATGCTGTCAATACACGCTCGCAGCTCCCAAGAGACTTCTTTTGGGTGGTTTGTATGAACCGTTCGAGATCAGTTCCGGGCAGCGACTTACGCTTAAGAAGCTTCTGAACAGGCTTTAGTCTTGGCAGCCTCTTCAAGTATTTCCTTCCCGCCGTGGGCAGCGACACAGGCTACGGCTATACCGAGAAGTAGGTCCGGCGCATTGGAATCCAGCCACATTACGAGCGCGCCAGAGATAACGATCCCAACGTTCGCGATCGAATCATTACTAGTGAAAATCGATGAGGCCTTGAAGTTCACGTCGCTGCCACGATGGCGCGACAACAGCCGTAGGCATACTAAGTTCAAGCCCGCATTGACAGTTGCCATCACCATCATGGCAGCGCCAATGGGAGCCTCACCGCCGAAGAACCGACGAACCGCCTCAAAGAGCACACCGAACGCCAACCCTATCAGCAACCAACCGGATAAGCGCGCGGCCATCACCTTAATATGTGCGGCACGACCGATGGCATAGAGGCTGACACCATAAACCGACGCATCGGCAAGGTTGTCCAAAGCCGCTGCAATTAACGCAGTTGATTCTGCCCACAACCCAACCATCACCCCTACCACACACTGCCCTAGATTGATGCTTAGGACCCACTTCAACGTACTTCGATCAAGGGCTCGAATCTCATCGGCAGGCTTGCCGCTATCCTTCAGTTGGCTCTCGCTCATATTGCTCTCGGTCAGACGGTCTCGGATAAAGGGCATTTACCATCATAGTTTGCGATACGTCATCTGCCAAGATGGAATGGGCGGAACGTTTACGGCTGGCTGGACAACGTAGATGAATTTGCACAGGACAAACTCGCATCGTGCCTCGAGTCAATGGGGCAAGGATTGGGGAGCTAAATATCGCCGTAGGTATATGCAGGTGAGAAGCTGTCTATAACGCAGCACACGCCATGCTGTCTTTGGCAAGACAGAAGTGGCGTTCGTTGGGCAATCCCTCCATTTTTAGCACTGCGGATTTACGGGAGATTACCGTTGCAACGCTCTTACATGCAGTTGGGATCCTTTGCGCTTATCCACCTCTTATGCCCTGCCACCAGTGAGGCCACTACGGACCTTGACGGGGAGCACTCTCAAAAACAAACATCAGCGCTGCGTACGCTCTTGTCGCCGCCTTTTACTTTTGTTCTTCGATAGTACTGGCGGCGGCAAGTTTTGCCGAAGCCGCTCAACACGCTGTCGCTCCTGTATAGCTGCGCTCGCCGCACGGCGTTTTACAATAAGCCGGGAAATAATAAAGGTTATCGCAAACGCGACAACCAATGTAATGCCACTGGCCAAACTGATCATTTACCACTCCGTAACGGTGCCACGGCACCACAAAACATAGTTCAAGGATTTTAGCGCGATTATCTGTCGACTCTCACCATGCAATTTCCATCCATCACACCACATTCCGACTCTCACGCCGAGCGTATGGGTTCAGGAATTTTGAGAATTACCGCATGAGAGTCTTGGCTCAATGCGGTTGGAATGGTGTAATTAACCGAGTGTAGTGAATGCCCATCCCCGTTACGGGGAAGAGCCGAAAATTAGACTTTACCTTCTACGGAAAAGCGGCCTGAATTAGCTATGCCGCTGCTATTGGTGGAGAGGGGAAGAGTCGAACTCCCGACCTCGTCATTGAAAGACGCACTCTGACCTCTGAGCTACCTCTCCAAGTCAGCAACATTCTAGCAATTACTGCCCCCCGCTAGTTGACGCAACGGCGATAGATGACAAGAGAATCAAAAAAACACTTGACCCTAAAGCCACTGTAAGGTTTCTAATAGCGGCATCAAAGGAAATCCACTATGAAAAATCCTCAGCCAACCCTCGACAAAACGATCGCATCGTGTTGCGATCACGCACACGGCCACAGTAGCCAACCCACTGAGCCGCCGCAGATGCCACAAAAAAGCGGTTCCGCGACTGCCTATCGCATTGCCACCATGGACTGCTCCGCTGAAGAGTCTGAAATTCGTCGCGCGCTCGAACCAGTTACTGGTATCCGTAGCTTGGGCTTTCAGCTTGGCGCGCGCACGTTGGTTATCGATGCACCAACTGACGTGTTGCCGTTGGCTTTGACCGCGATACGTAAAATCGGTTTTGATCCGAAAGAAATATCAAAACCAGGCGACAGTGGTGACATCTCCGGGGCGCACAGTGACCAGGAGCACGGATTTTCGAGCGGCATTACCCGCTTGGTTTTTGCGCTCGTTTTTGCCTTCGGAGCTGAGAGTCTTTCGTTTCTCGCTCCCGACACCCAGCCGTGGCAAATCGCTGGAATGGCGATAGCCGTTATCGGGATTTGGCTGGCCGGACTCGATACTTACATGAAGGGCTTTTTTGCTCTTCGCCGCGGCAGACTTAACATTAATGCCTTGATGACCGTCGCAGTCACAGGAGCCTTCTTAATCGGCCAATGGGCTGAAGCGGCCATGGTCATGGCCTTGTATGCTATCGCTGAATTAATCGAGGCTCGCGCCGTGGATCGGGCACGAAATGCGATTAAGGGTCTTCTGGACCTTGCGCCAGAAGCGGCCGAGGTTCGCCAGACTGACGGCATTTGGCAGGTGATGCCCGCCAAGGACGTAACGCTAGGGTCAACTGTGCGCATCAAGCCAGGCGAACGGGTGGCCTTAGACGGCACCGTCACGGCGGGAGCAAGTGCGATCAATCAAGCCCCTGTAACAGGCGAAAGCATCCCCGTTGAAAAAGCCATCGGTGACCCGGTGTTTGCCGGCACCATTAATGAGTCTGGCTCCTTGGAGTTTGAGGTCACCGCTGTGGCGAGCGATTCGACGCTGGCCCGAATCATTCATGCCGTGGAGCAGGCGCAGGGCAGCCGTGCGCCGACGCAACGCTTTGTGGACAAGTTTGCCGCCATCTATACGCCAACTGTTTTCGTCATAGCGCTGGCTGTGGCGTTGGCCGGCCCCCTGCTCTTTGATTGGACTTGGTTGCAAGGCATCTATAAGGCATTGGTCTTGTTGGTCATTGCCTGCCCGTGCGCGCTGGTCATCTCTACGCCCGTGACGGTTGTCAGCGGTTTGGCTGCGGCAGCCCGTCGAGGAATTCTGATCAAGGGTGGCACCTATCTTGAAGAGGCGCGCAAACTCAAGGCCGTTGCACTGGATAAGACCGGCACGATAACCTCAGGCAAGCCGGAATTGGTCGAATGGGAAGTAATCTCCCCTAATGTTTCAAAAGAACGCGTAGCCGCGATGGCGGCAAGCCTGGCCGGTCGTTCCGACCATCCCGTATCCAAAGCTATTGCCGCAGGATTGAACCTGCCCTTCAATGACGTTGATGGCTTTGAGGCGCTTCCCGGGCGTGGTGTCAAAGGTGTAGTGGCGGGCGAGGACTGCGTGTTAGGCAACCATCGCTTGATCGAGGAGCGTGATCAATGCAGCGCCGAACTGGAAGCACTGCTTAAAATTCATGAAGAGGCCGGGCGAACCGTTACGCTGTTTGCCTCCAACGAGGCCGTGCTAGCTCTTTTTGCCGTCGCCGACACGATTAAAGAATCCTCGCGGGCGGCTATTGCAGACCTTAAGGCGCTTGGGGTCACGCCCGTTATGCTAACGGGCGACAATAGTGCAACAGCAAAAACCATCGGTCACCAAGCAGGTATCGAGGACGTGCGCGGCAATCTCTTACCGCAAGACAAGCTGGCCGCGATTCAAGAGATGCAAAAGCACTACGGCTTGACCGGGATGACGGGCGATGGCATTAACGATGCGCCAGCACTGGCTCAAGCCGATATAGGTTTTGCTATGGGCGCTGCAGGTACGGATATCGCCATGGAAGCAGCCGACGTGGTCATTATGAACGATGACCTGCATCGCATTGCGACAACAGTGGAATTATCGCGCAAGACCCATGCAGTGCTATGGCAAAACATAAGCTTCGCAATCGGTATCAAAGTCGTGTTTTTCTACCTTGCCATTTTTAGCGGAGCGACCATGTGGATGGCCGTCTTTGCAGATATGGGTGCCAGCCTACTGGTTGTCGCTAATGGCCTGCGTTTATTGCGCAGCGGTAATAAAGCAAGTCTGCGTTCGGTCAGCTCAGACACACACCAGACCGATTACGAACGCTCAACAGGTTAAAGGCGGGGATGGCACAACGATTTTCGTCCAAATCTCATTGGTGGCTGTGGTGCTTATTAGCATTGAGCTTAACCGCAATTGATCAAACCATTAAACAGGCGGTCTCAGCCTCCCTCCCGCTTCATGCGAGTATTCAAATCACGCCATGGTTCAACTGGACTCACGTTTTGAACCCGGGTGCCGCCTTTTCGTTTTTAGCTGACGCAAGTGGATGGCAACGGTATTTTTTCAGCGCTGTGGGGCTGCTAGTGAGCACCCTTCTGTTATTTTCGCTGTGGCGTGGCATCACGAGTCGATTGGTAACGGCCTCGTACATTTCAATCATTGCGGGCGCACTGGGCAATGTCATCGACCGAGTGCGTATAGGCGCTGTCGTAGACTACCTTGATTTTCACTGGGGGCTATGGCATTGGCCGGCTTTCAATCTGGCCGATGTACTAGTGGTCGGAGGCGCTATTTTTCTTGTCCTCTCGTCCTTTACTTTCACGCGAAACGAAATGAAGCAAGCTACATAGCTTCTGCAATAATCCTGTATTTCCATCCTATTAACTCATCAAATGCCCCCATTGCACGTTGCACAAAGGCACAATCAAATATTAAAAAGAAACTCAAACTCATGTCTTGGAATAAAACATTTTTAACAGCTATGGTAATCATCCCTTTTTTAACGGTCGTTAAAAGTAGAGGTTAGGCGGCCAAGGCCATTTTCTGAATTGGTGTAATGCCGCCGAGGGCCATATTTGGCCGTTCGTGATTGTATGTCCATAGCCATCGCGTTGCGAAGTCCTGGACATCCGCGATTGAATCAAACAGGTGGTGTGCCAGCCAGTCATAGCGAACCGTGCGGTTATACCGTTCGATATAGGCATTCTGCTGAGGCTTGCCGGGCTGGATAAACTGCAATTTGATGTGACATCTTTCGGCCCACTGCATCAATGCCGAACTGACATATTCCGGGCCGTTGTCACAGCGAATTATTTTTGGGCGCCCGCGCCATTCAATGACTTGCTCCAGTGAACGAATCACCCGTAATGCAGGCAACGAGAAGTCGACGTCGATGCACAGCCCTTCGCGGTTGTAGTCATCAATGACGTTGAACAATCGGATGCTGCGACCATCGGCCAACTGGTCATGCATAAAATCCATAGACCATATTTCATTGGGAGCATACGGCACAGCCAAGGGCTCGGGTTGCTCGCGCACCAAGCGTTTACGCGGTTTGATGCGCATGTTCAGTTCCAGCTCGCGGTAAATACGGTATATGCGCTTGTCGTCTAATTGGTCAATCAAAAAATCAACTGTGGTCTTTGTCGTCTCCGTAGTCATCTAATAGACGCTACAACATGCAGCCAGACGTCGCATCCATTCCTATGTGATTCACGCAAGTTTGTTGCGATGCTGCAAAGCGAATCTCGGAATTGGAGTTGGCGACGAACTCAGTGTGATCTTTGGACAACCTCCTTACGACATTCCTAAATACCGTTATGCAGCCAGTTTTCCCTGATTGTCGTGGTAGAACTCGCCAGATTTCCACATGCTTAGCATCAGGCTTGAAAGCTTTCTTGCTAACGCGACAACTGCTTTCTTGTACCCCATACGCTGTCGCAGCGAGTTGGCCCATTTGGCAAGCGTTGTCTCGGTACCATAGCGTGAGAGCAGGCACGAGGCAGCCTCATAGAGTAGCGATCGCGTTTGGCGACTCCCATGTTTTGAAATCCCGCCGTTTCTGTCAACTTCTCCCGATTGGTATTTCTTTGGCGTTAAGCCAAGAAACGCACCAACATCCGAAACACTGTTAAACCGTGTAGGGTCATCGACCGCTGTTTTAAAGCTAATTGCGGTCAACATCCCTACGCCCGGAATGGAGGTCAGCAATTGGCAAACGGGATCATTCTTGGCTTGCTGGGCAAGGATTTTATCCAGCGTCCGGATCTGCGCGGTGATATGGGTCCAGGTGTCCAGCAACATCAGTACGACAGGTTTCACCGCCTCAATGGTGGGCTCCGATTCAAGTATGGATCGTTTAAATACGCTATTTTTTCCTGGGGGCAGGATGACACCGAATGTTTTTAAAAGCCCTCGGATTTGATTCGTGATGGTGACGCGGATTTGAATGAGTTTTTCACGGGCTGTCATCATGAGCCTTTGATGATGACAGCCCAAGCTTTTTACATGCGTCGGCCGATACCAGCCCGAGCGAACAAGCCTGGCGATGCCTAGAGCGTCATTTTGATCGGTTTTGTTTAACTGCATGCTCAGTGCAGCGTGCACATGCTGCGCATGAATACAGTCAACGTCCAATTGACTAACCTTCAGAGAGTGATAAAGCCAGACAGCCAAAGGACCTGTTTCCATGCCAATCTTGGCGTTTTGGTGTCCTTGTGACACGAGGTACCCTCTGATCGCTTTAGGACAGGTGTCAACGCTAGCCTGGCAAATTTTCTCGCCGGCTTCATTGACGACGCAAATGGCTGTTTTCTTCTGAGAAACATCAAGGCCTACATACGCTTTCATGGCTATCTCCTTCGTGGGGCAATAAGCTATAAATTACCGCATGTGATTCCATTTAAAGCCTTTGACGTTACGCAGGTACAAGTAACACAGCCCAAATCCCCAGTTTCGTTGGTTGTGGGTCAGCCGAAGTAGCCAGTCTGCAATCTGCTGATTGGCGCTGCTCAACTTGGCTTGATAGCGATAGCATTTCTCGCTAATGCCGAACGCATCGCAGGCCAGGCGAATACTGGATGCATACTGTTTGACCGCGCGTTGCGCCATCTCACGTCGGTGAGATGGCTTCACCACTTTTTTTCTATGGCTTCCTTCAAGATTTCCGCCTTCAGTCGCTCTTCTGCATACATCTTCTTTAAGCGGGCATTCTCCGCTTCCAGTTCCTTCATGCGCGTCATCAAGCCGGCATCCATGCCGCCGTACTTGGCTCGCCATTTATAGAATGAGGCGCTACTCATGCCGTGCTCGCGGCACAACTCTGGAACTGGCGTGCCGGCTTCGGCTTGCTTGAGGATGGCGATGATTTGGCTGTCGGTAAAGCGTGAGGTCTTCATGCAAAATTCCCTAAATACTGCTGTTAGAAAATTCTACCTTTAAGACCGTTCCTTTTTCGGGATGATTACCCTTGCGCTCTTTCTAAATTGAATCCCAGTTGTATATCCGATAACCTCGCCAGGCCGCGCCACATCACGGTGTTGCCCGGTGGCGGATCATTAGCCCTCGCCAAATAGCCGCCCAACTTTGCAATCTGGAGTAAACACTTGGACAGGAGGGACAAGCCGTCGTCCACGGTTTTCTTCTTGATCATGCGTTGTAAGAGCCCGATTTCGCTCGGTGTCAGGGCTGCAGGTGCAGGGCAATTCTTGCACGCTCGATTCAGCATCGTCATCCAGAAAATACGCCAGCTGACGATGCAGAAAATCGCGATGATATTGGTCAGGCGCTGAGCCGTCCTGAGCTTGGAATCCTCGGCTTTGCAGCCGGATTTAGGGATTTTGTGAAAGAGTTCGATCTTCCACCTCATCGGGTACCAGTCGAGTTTTTCAATGGCATCTTTCCGTGTGCGAATGGGTAGATCGGTGATCAACTTCCATTCCAGTTTTTTTCGATGTGCTGGCGATTCACTTCAGTCGCATGCAGCACCGTGAGCATCAGCGGCGGGTAGTTTTTTTGCTTCCCTATAGGAGGCAGAACCGTTATCCGTCGATACTTGATTTCAAGCTTGGCGTGACTGGCTTTGTCGTTTTTGTCGTGAAGCACCACGCGATGATATCCCTTGACTCGAGTGTCTTGCATTTCCTGGGCTACCGTCGCCAGCAAGCCTGTCTACGCATGTGCGAACCAGAAAATGCGTGTCATTCTCCTGGGCAACGCAAAACAGTTCGTAGATGTCGCTTCCACGATCACCTATATGCACGCATTGATCCGGCTGAGCCAAGAGGCCCACCGATTCCCGCATGTTCTCCAGCCAACAAAAACTTACTTTTTGACCAATCGGCACACGTGTGGGATTAACCTTCTTAGACAGAGCCTTTGAACCTTTAAATTTTTTACGCGTCCAGAATTTCACCGCAGCCAAACCTAACGGCAGTCCTTCAGTCGTGACCACCATACTGGAGTGCATGAAAAGTCCGCAAACGGTATGTAGAGATCGGCCACTGTATTTATCACGGCGACTTTTTATCGAATTCGTGACGCCAATCAAATCGAACGGTTCACGCTTATAGGTGAATTCTGTGGTGTCGTGCAAGATCAGAATTGGCGAATTTACGTCGAATTCTGTTTTGCTAACCCGCGCCTTGGTCGACTGAAAATGGCTGGCCAAAATATCGGCCTCCGTCACCTTATTGTTCGACAAAAACCGATAAGCGGCTTTTGTGCTGGCCCAATCTTGGCATGCATATGGCAGACTGCCGCCCACGCCGTGCCACAAGTGATTTACAAGCCGTTCAAAGCGTTTATCTAGGCGCTTATCGCCGAAGCTACTACTGGCGAGCTCCCCGGTTATCCAGTCGCTGGGCAGTTCTGAGGCCAGAATCTCCGTCGTCGCTGACATGTGCATGGCTTCACCCCACAAATCAAAGAAATCACTTTAACTATATGTCATATCATATTGAATTTGTGGGTAATTGAAAGGATGATCGGATGCTTACGACGTGCCAGCATTGATGCAGAACCAATTGGATGGCTAGTTCCAGGCATGCTGGCACCTATCACTTGCGTTTACTTCCTGCAACGATTCACTGTTGGCGACTCAGATACCACCTGCCCCAGCGTGAAATCTTGTTTGCAAGCATAGGCTTTTCTGATGACTGTTCTCGTTTGCAACGAGGGTTTCTCTAGATGTTCAAGAACAACCCAGATTAAACTCTTTGTGTTTAACTGGCAATTTGGCTTCGAATAGGTAGCGAGTGCGCGCTCCGTTCGCTTTTCGCACAAAATCGTCAGATGCTCCACTGCAACCCAAAAATAGTGTCGGTTGTTAATATACGTCTTGATTTCATCATGCGTCTGTGTCAGCGCCTTGTAGTTACAGCCATCCTCGGAGTAAATGTGAGGCAGAGACTCCGACTGCAAGTGTCGCGGACACCACAAACCAAGATGCCAGTCCCCCCTTACGCAGCTGCAACAACTGATGCGCTGCAGTTCGCGCTACCTCGCGGGAACCACATGCGCAGTCAGGCTTGTCTTGCCGCTGGTGACGGCCCACAGGTCAAAACTCATGTACGCTCAGCACGTCTAGAACGGTACCCTAATGAGGATGTACCGCTTGTTGGCGTAAAGCTGATTGAAAGGCTTACCGAGAATATCGGCAACGATCTTTTGTTCGCCTTTTGGCACCGCTAGGTAGAAAGTTGTGTCTAGCTCTAACATGCGCCTTAGGTCGTTTCCATTTAACTCACGAGCCTGCCCTGCCGAGTAGAACTGCGCTGAAAAGGGCAGCGTCGAAAAGTAGCGTAGCGGAATAGCAGGTTCGCCCTGCTGCGTGACGTATCGAACCAGGCCCCGCTCCGTGTTACGCAGGTCGGGCTTGGCCCATACGGTGATACTCAGCCCTAGAATCACGACAGGAACAATGCATGCTACCCAAACAATGCGCGTGAAAACACCAATTTTCTTGTCGCCGAATTGCTTTTCGATCTGATCCGTCATTATCGCAACGAGGATGCTAAAGCCAGCCAACGAAGGGAGCAGATAAGTCCACAGAATGTTGGCTGAGAACGTGAAGAGTAATGGCGTGAACAGGGCGCTTGCCAGCCAGTAGCTGAAAAATGGATATCCGGCCGTCGCCTTCAGTACCGACCGAAGACGAACACTACGCAGCGCTCCGATTATTAGCCCAAGCATCAACACTCCCCAAGGGAACGAAGCCTGTATCCAGTAGAGCCATATTGTCCCATATACCCGCCGATGTGCAGAACCGTACAGGTCACCGCTCCAGCCGGGATCCAGGAAGCGACGAAAATGTTCTCCCACAATAAAGTAGTTCAGGAAGCCCGGGGTTTTAATTTCCGCCAGAACATACCAGGGTACGCACAATACGGCCATCAAAGCGAGGCCTTTACTCCATGGCAGCACTGTCGAAGTAGAGATGACCTTTCGATTGAGCACGTACCAAACCGCTACCGGCGCAATACTCACCACTACGGCTAAAGGTCCTTTGGCTAACAGTCCAACGGCAAGGCCCACGAAAAAACCATATTGCCACCATTGATAGCTGAATTTCCCCCGCGTGTCAGCGAGTTCGTTACGCTCGTCACCAATTTCCATCAAGGCCTGGCCGCGCATATGTATCACGACAGCGAATGAAACCAAAGACAGTGTCGTACCAAGTGCGAGAAACGGATCAGTGAGCACAGCGCCTGAGCTGATATAGACAAGTGTGCATGTGCTGTAGACGATGGCTGACAGAAACGCAATACGCGGACCTAGCAATGATCGCAACCCGGCCAGCAATATGCCGTTCGACAAAAGCAGGCATAGCCAGGAAGGGAAACGCGCGGCAAACTCGTTCAAGCCAAACGTCTTCATTGACAGGGCCTGCGCCCAGAACGAAAGCGGGGGTTTGCCCCAGAAGGGAACACCTGGACTGAACCAGGGCGTTATCCAATCTCCCGTTTGGGCCATTATGCGAGCAATCTCCGCATAACGAGGCTCGCTCGTGTCGTAAAGCGGAACGATTGCCATCGAGGCAAGAGGCAGCAAGAGTACTGTAGCTAACGTTAACCACGCACCTTTGTTCAGGTGTTGCATACGACTCTTTTCACTCCACTGTAGTTGCCGAAGGACTGTCGGCTGTCTGGCCTGCATCATTCTTGCCTCGCCTCATCACCTCACGCACCAAATACACCGGGCGTTGTTTGGCCTCGTAATAGGTTTTTCCGAGGTACTCACCAAGCAGTCCGATCGACAGCAGTTGCACACCACCCAAGACCGCGATCATGGAAATGAGCGACGGATATCCTTGCACTGGGTCGCCCAGAACTAACGTCTTGACAACGACCCATAGGGTAAAGAACACACCAAAAAGTGCAGTCAATAGGCCGGCAATCATTGCCAAGCGCAATGGGGCCGTTGAAAAGGAAGTAACCCCTTGGAAGGCAAGATTGAACAGTGCCAGATAATCCCATTTCGTAACGCCGGCCGCTCGCGGCATGCGGTCATACTCTATGACTGTCGTCGACATGCCTATCCAAGCGAATAATCCTTTCATGTAGCGGTTGCGCTCGTTCAATTTGTTTAACGCATTGACAGCATTACGGCTAAGTAGTCGAAAATCGCCAGTATCGGGTGGAATATCCACGTCGCTGATGCCATTAAGTATGCGATAAAAGAAATGCGCGCTATAGCGTTTGAACCAGCTTTCTCCCGCTCGTGAGCGGCGGCGCATGCAGACGACATCCGCGCCATCTTTCCAGGCACGTAACATATCTGGAATGAGTTCCGGCGGGTCCTGCATGTCGGCGTCCATGATGACAACTGCATTGCCTGCAGCATGCTCAAGGCCGGCTGTCAATGCGGCTTCCTTTCCAAAGTTCCTGCTCAAAAATATGGCTGTTACAGCAGGGTCCTCCTCGGCCAGTCGGCCTATCATTTTGGGGGTGCCATCACGGCTTCCATCATCAATCAGGACCAGCTCGTAAGAGATGCCTAAGCTCACGAGCGTTGAGGTCACACGCGCATACATGATTTTGATGATTTCATGTTCGTTGTATAGTGGAATTATGACCGATAACTCGGTGGTGCACTCCCCTTGCACCTCAGGATCTCTGCTATCGAATAAAGTGTTCATTGAATACGATCCTTTTGTGAAGAATAAAATTCATGGCTGCGACTACGGCGGTGCATGGCGCGGCCTCAAAACCCGGGGCGGCTCACTTGCACCGCCTAGACATTGGGCGAACTCAGCTCTGAATTCCTTTCGCTCTGTGCCATCACTAGTTCTTGCTCTTCCCGAGCCGCTGCACGGCGATGACTTAACTGATACAGGATGGGCAATACCAGCAATGTCAGAAAGGTCGATGAAATGATGCCGCCGATCACTACTGTAGCTAGCGGGCGCTGCACCTCCGCACCCGTTCCGATATTTAGTGCCATTGGCACGAAGCCCAAGGAGGCTACGAGCGCGGTCATCAATACCGGCCTTAGCCGGGTCAGCGCGCCCTCGCGGATCGCCGCATCAAGCGACAGACCTTCGTCGCGCAGGCCACGGATGAAGGACAGCATGACAAGGCCGTTCAACACGGCCACGCCTGACAAGGCAATAAATCCCACCGCCGCAGAGATCGATAGCGGTATGCCTCGCAGCCAAAGCGCCACGATGCCTCCGGTAAGCGCAAACGGAATGCCGGTAAACACCAACAAACCGTCCTTGATGTTATTGAACATCATAAAGAGCAGGACAAACACCAGCAACAGCGCAACCGGCACCACAATTTGCAACCGCTTTGTCGCCGACTCGAGCTGTTCGAACGTGCCGCCCCAATCGACCCAATAGCCGGGGGGGATTTGTACTTGCTGCTGGAGTCGTTGTTGTGCCTGCGCCACAAATGATCCAATGTCGCGCCCTCGAACATTGGACGTAACGACGATACGCCGTTTGCCGTTTTCGCGACTGATCTGGTTCGGGCCCATTGTCGTTTCGAGCGTTGCGACCGAGCCGAGCGGGATCTGGTTCACCGCGCCGCCGGCAGTAGCCGGCAGAGCGATCGGCAGGCGCTTGATTGCCTCAACGTCGCTACGCAAGGCCTCGGGCAACCGTACTACGATCCCAAAGCGCCGATCACCCTGAAAGAGTGTCCCGGCATCGCGCCCGCCAATGGCGACGGCTACCGCGTTCTGCACCTCCTGAAGGGTCAATCCATAACGCGCAGCCTGTGAACGGTCAATCGCGATGGTCAGTACAGGCAGGCCCGTGGTCTGCTCCACATTGACGCCGCTGGCGCCGGGTACCAGCTTTAGCACCTGAGCAATCTCTGCCGCGGTCGCATTCAGAACACTCATATCATCGCCAAAGAGCTTTACCGCCACATCCGAGCGCACACCCGAGATGAGCTCATTGAAGCGTAGCTCGATCGGCTGGGAGAACGCGTAAATGCTTCCAGGCTGTTCTGCCGCCGACGCTTGCACTTGACGCAAAAGCTCATCGCGGGGCATACCCGGGTCTGGCCATTGGTCTTGCGGCTTGAGCATGACGTAGGCGTCGGAAATATTGGGCGGCATGGCATCGGAAGCCACCTCCGCGGTGCCGGTCCGAGCAAATATACGCTCTATCTGAGGAAATTCCTTTAAAAGCTTGCGTTCCAGTTGTTGTTGCATTTCAATGGATTGCGTCAAACTGGTAGCTGGCACGCGCAACGCCTGGATCGAGAAGTCGCCCTCATTAAGACTTGGAACGAATTCGCTCCCCATGCGCGCACCGATCAACGCTGAGAGCACAACAGTGACGACCGCAAAAGCGAGCACAACAGGTTTATTGGCCATCGCTAGATTCAAAGCAGGACGATAGGCGCGTTTGGCACCGCGAATGAAGATGCTTTCCTTCTCGGTAACCCGCTTTCCGATAAATAGCGCCACCGCGGCGGGCACAAAAGTCACGGAGAGGATCATTGCACCCAATAACGCTGTTACCACTGTGAAAGCCATAGGGGTAAACATCTTGCCTTCCACACCTGTGAGGGCGAAGATCGGCAAGTAGACGATCATGATAATGATCTGCCCAAATATCAACGGGCGGCGCACTTCCGTTGACCCAGCAAATACTTCATGTAGACGCTCAGAAAGTGTAAGCGGGCGACCATGGTGCGCTTGGGCATGCGCCAAGCGTCTCACGCAATTCTCAACGATCACCACAGCACCGTCGATGATGATGCCGAAATCGAGGGCCCCCAGGCTTAACAAGTTGGCACTGACCTTGCCCGTAACCATGCCGGTGAAGGTGAACAGCATAGCCAAGGGAATAACGAGTGCGGTCAGCACCGCAGCCCGAATATTGCCCAGGAACAAGAATAGCACCACGATGACCAGAACCGCACCCTCAAAAAGGTTTTTCTGTACGGTGGCAATGGCTTTGTCCACGAGTACCGTGCGGTCGTACACCGTTACTGCGCTCACCCCTTCCGGCAAACTACGGTTGATCTCCTGCATCTTTTTATCCACCGCGTGGGATACGGCCCGGCTGTTCTCGCCCATCAGCATGAAGGCCGTTCCCAGCACTACTTCACGGCCGTTCTCGGTCGCAGCACCCGTGCGCAATTCTTTACCAATGCCGACTTGTGCAACGTCTTGAATACGGATTGGCGTGCCGGCAACATTCGCAATAAGGATCTGGCCGATTTGCTCCATGGACTGCACCTGACCCGGGACACGGACAAGTGACTGCTCGCCGCGGTGTTCGATGTAGCCGGCCCCGACGTTGCTGTTGTTCCGCTCAACCGCCTCGATCAGATTTTGCAAGGTAAGACCAAAGGAACGTAGTTTTCCGGGCTCCGGCGCGATCAGATACTCTTTGGCATACCCCCCAATGGTGTTGATCTCGGTCACGCCAGGCACATTGCGCAATTGCGGCTTTATTATCCAGTCCTGAATCTCGCGCAAATCCGTTGGCGTATACGGTGTGCCATCCGGCTTGAGTGCACCGTCGTCCGCCTCTACTGTCCAAAAATAGATTTCGCCAAGGCCGGTGGAAATTGGGCCCAGTGTCGGCGTAATGCCAACAGGTAGCTGGTCCTTGGCCCCCTGCAAACGTTCGTTCACCAACTGGCGAGCGAAGTAAATGTCTGTGCCTTCCTCAAAGATCACGGTTATTTGTGAAAGCCCGTAGCGTGAGAGCGAGCGCGTCTGCTCGAGCTTTGGGATACCAGCCATCACGGTTTCAAGTGGATAGGTAACGCGTTGCTCGACCTCCAGGGGTGAATAACCCGAAGCCGCGGTGTTGATTTGTACTTGCACATTGGTGATATCGGGCACGGCGTCGATAGGAAGGCGCTGGTAGTTGTAGATACCCAGCGCAGCCATCCCGAGCACGGCCAGTATGATCAACCAACGTTGCTCAATTGAAAAACGGATGATGCGTTCGAACATGAATTTTCCTCTGGTCAGTGGCTATGCGAGGCACTGCCCTTGCCTAACTCGGATTTGATGACAAAGCTGTTCTTCACGGCGTAGCGCGCATCAGCCGCTAATCCTTCGAGAATCTCCACCGCCTTGGCATCGCGACGTCCGGTCTTCACCGTTTGAGCGACAAACTCGTCATCACGCCGCACAAACACGACCGACTCTTGCTCCAGGGTGTGAACGGCCTCGGGATCGACCGCCACCGGAACTTGCGCGCCATCCGAGAGCACTTGGACATTGACGAACAAACCTGGCCGCCAGCTCCCATTGGGGTTGGACAAACTAACTCGAGCCGTGGCAGCTCGGCTTTGCTGACCTAGCAGCGAGCCGACATAAGAAATGATGCCCTCTGCCTGCGAGTCAAAAGCCGTAGCCTGCACGATGGCTTTGCCGCCAACTCGAACTGCGCCAAGTTTCTCAGCGGGCACAATAATGTCCGCCCACACCGTCGAGAGATCGGAAATCTTGAAAATTGATGCGTCGGCACTAACCGTCTCTCCAAGCGCAATATCCTTTTCAACGATCATGCCATCGAACGGCGCGCGCACTTCGAGGCGGTTGAAGCTTCCCGGCTTGCCCGCGTCGGTCCCGAACGCCTGGAGCTGCTCCAATGCATTGGTCACGCCGATCTGAGCCTCCTGCAATTGCTGGCGCGCCTGAAGATAATCCTGCTCGGCAGAAACTTTTTCCTTCCAGAGCAGCCGTTCGCGCGCATAGGTGGTCCGAGCCAAGGTCAGGCGCTTTTGCGCGGCACTCAACGTGCTGCGTCGCTCGGACAGCTCAGGGCTGGCTATTATGGCCAGTACATCGCCCTGCTTGACCTCCTGCCCGAGATTGGCTTTGACAGCCTGGACAACGCCAGCAAGACGCGGCACGAGTTGCGCGGTGCGGTCGGCGTTAAAGACGATTTCGCCGGGCAATTGGATGGCGTCTTGAATACGCGCTGGCCCTGCCACAGCCATGGTGATCCCTGCAGCCTGAATCTGTGCCTCGGTAAAGACTACCTCGCGCTCCTGCTGTTCTTTGTTGGCGGGTGTCTCGCCACTCTCGTGAGCATGTCCGGCTTCCTCTTCGCCTTGCTTGCCGTCTGTATGCTCTGTCGCTTGGGCGCGTTCACCCTGCTCTGGGCCGTTGTTTTCGGACACCGTCCCGGCAAGGATCAGCGTGCTCAGCAGCATGCCGATGACGACAATAACGGCAATTAAAACGGCCTGCCTGGTACGGCCGCCCGAAACTGCTAAATATAATAGGTTTTTCATAGTGAGTCCCGTCCTAGAATACGGTCTATTTGTGCCAAAGCTTGATAAGCATCTGATCGCGCGGATAATTGTTGAACACGCGCTCGAAATAATGTCCGTTGCGCATCCAGCACCTCGATAAAGCCGAACTTCCCCGCTTCAAATCCTTTTTTTGCTCTGTCAAACGCCGTGCTGGCACTAGGCAAAATCTCGGACTCGAATCTCTGCGTCGTAATTTTGGCGATGTCGAATTCGTTGGCGGCTCGTTGTAGTTGTGTCTGCAGACCCACCTTTAAGCCTCGATAATCGTCTCGACTCTTGTAGGCCAGCATCGACGCCTCATAGACATTTCCCTGATTTCGGTCGAAAAAAGGTAAAGGAATCGATACGCCCAGCATCATTTGATTACGCCCCAGTTCGTTGTTCCGGATGACACCAGCACTGACTGTCAAATTCGGGTATCGCTTGCTGCGCTCCACTTCGATCCGGGCTTGGCTGCGCTCAAGCTCAAGCCGCGCTGACTGCATACGGGGTGAGCGCTCCAGTGCCGCAGTCAGATCGTCCAGATCGGGACGTCCCGGTAGGGCAACAATGTCTGCTTCGACCTTAGTAAACAAGGGGGAAGGATTGCCCCACAATGCCGCAAGGCTGTGTCGTGCCAGCTTCAGTGAGCTGGTGGCCTGAGCTTTCTCCAGCTCAGCATTCGCCAACTCAACCTGCGCCCGATTGGCATCCAGCGGCGCAACCTTTCCCGCTTCAACCCGCCGGTCTGCGATGCGATACGCGTCGCGAGCGATTTCAACAGTTTTAGTCGCAAGCGCAACTTGCTCTTGCGCTATCAGCACATCGAAGAAAGCGGCTACCGTTTGAGAGCGCACATCCGCACGAACCTGCTGTAGATCCTGTCGCGCAATATCGCGAGTAAGCTCGGCTGCGGCTATGCGCGCGCCGCGTTTACCTCCGAGCTCGATAGGCATGCTCAGTGTCGTCGTTGTCGTGCGCGAAGCCCTACGAGCAGTGTCCTCCACTTCAATTCCCAATACCGGGTTTGGTCTTGTTTGGGCCTGAAGGACAACGCCGTCCGTTGAGCCGGCAGCGTAACGGGCAGAAGAAAGCGAGTAGTTGGCATCCAGGGCCAGTTTCACAGCCTGGTTGAGTGTCAGCGACGCTACCGGTTCAGTTTGTGCGGTCGGTTGCGAGCCAACGTAGGACGGCAACGGCTGGGCCGATGCCGCTCCCCATAGAGCCAAGGAGGCTGCAAAGACAAGTAATGCACTGCGCATGGAATTGCTCCAGGATCGTATTTTGAGGTACTTGATTCTTGAGCAGTGCCGGGCGTGCGTGATGAGGGCATCGCCTACAAGCGAGCCTTCCACAAGCAATTCGATCCCAATGAGGTGTCGCGCTGCCATTCCCGGCTACTGCAAGGATAGCGGGACGACGTTGTGAAATTTATTGCGTCGTGCCGCTTTAGGCTGACGCCGTCCATTTAGGCCGTTCTGGCCTTTCGATGAACAATTGGCGTATGAGCTGCGGCTCATACGCGTGAAGAGCTATGGAAGAGGAAAAAGAGATATCTCGAGGGGGATAAGTCGTCGCAATGCCCAGAGCATGCAGACCACAAAAACTGTCCTCGTGGTGAACAGTCAGGTGTTTCGAGTTATGTTTATCGCTGCCCTCGGCTTGGACCTCTTGAGCTTCGGAACAAGTAGGAGGACAGATCTCGTGTACTTGTACTACGTACGCACTAACCACCCCCCAGGAAGCCTGAAGGGGCAGAAGCGCGAGCAGAAAGATCAGCACGAGTTTTTTCATTGCGGAGAAATTATACCAGTTTTACACCATTAGCGTCTGGGCACGCGCTCGCCGCTCATCTCCTGAAAATGTTCTCGCTGAGCGGCTTGTTCGCATGGGCTTCGTTCAAACTGGATCGTTACAGGGCGATGGCACGCACACGGTAACGCAGGAGATGCGCACCGTGCGCAGCAAGGGTGTGCATAAAGTGGAGTCCAGAGACAAGAATCGACGAGTGTGCCAGGCACGGTTGGCATTAATGTTTCGACGCTTGGGGCTTCTGCCGTCGTGCGCTAAGCGTAGCTGCTATCCGGAGTTTACCGTCACCATCATTCATGCTCGCGAAAAGGACAAGCCTAAAGGCGGAGATCCCATAGACCGGACGCTGGTGAAAGATATGCCGGTACGCACGCGAACCGAGGCCATTGAGAGGCTATGCTGGTGTGCCTTCCGCAGAAAAATCGAAGTGTTCCACTGCATCCTGAAATCAGACTGCCGGGTTGAACAGCCCAAGCTTCGCACGGCACAGCGACGCGTTAACCTGATCGCCCTGTGCTGTATCGTGAGCTGGCGTACTTTCTGGCTCACCACGATTCATCGCTCGGCCCCCAGGGCGCCACCTGGCCTGCAGATATTCTTGATCGGAGATATGTCTTTAACCTCGCCCTCGATGCGATACCGGCGGACAAAGCACTCAATGGCCAGTCGGTGCGGCTAAGTTTTCCTTTAGGTCGTATGCGTTTGATTTCGACGAATTTATGCCGAAGATGGGCGGAGCAAGCCCAGTGCTAAATGGCATCATCTTGCTAAGAAAGTTTATAGCAACTATGCCTACTTCACAGACTGAGTCTTGTCCAATATGACATGAGTCTGAAGCGGCATCACGTGAAGTCGTCGATCATTAGGAATGGTGATCGATATGCAAGAAGAGCGGCTCGACAGCATCGAGCGTTTGGAACAGTTTTTGGAAGGCACGGCGGGAATTTCGCCACGGGTGTCGGGCAACGAGGAGCAGCGACAAGCTCATGTGCGCCGGGTGCTGGCCCGGTTCAACTACCAAGGCTTATCTCGGCGCGATAAGGGCGTGGTGGTGCGCTATCTGGTGCAGACCAGCGGCTATTCGCGTCAGCATCTGGTGCGGCTGATTGGCCGGTTTGTGGCGCGCAAGCCCTTGGGTCAGCGCAAGGCGCCTGTGGCGGGCTTTTATCGACGCTACACCGAGGCCGATGTGCGGGTATTGGCGCAAACCGATGCCCTGCACGACACGCCCAGCGGCTTGGCGGTCAAGCACTTGTTCCAGCGGGCTTGGCAGGTGTATGGCGATGCTCGCTACGAGCGGCTCGCCGGCATCTCGGTGGCGCACTTATACAACCTGCGGGCCACGCCGCGCTATCAGGACTGTCGGGTCAGTTGGCAAGGCACGCGCGCCGGCAAGGGCGTGGCCATTGGCGTGCGACGCGCTCCGCGCCCGGCAGGACGCGCCGGTTTTATCCGTATCGATAGTGTGCACCAGGGCGATCAGGACGGCGTCAAGGGCGTCTACCATATCAACGCCGTGGACTGCGTCACCCAGTGGCAAGTGGTCGCTACCTGCCAGAAGATCTCTGAAGCGTATCTGCTGCCCGTACTAGCCGAAATGCTGGATACTTTCCCCTTCACCATCTTGGGTGTGCATGCCGATAACGGCAGCGAATACATCAATCGCCGAGTGGCCAAGATGCTGGACAAGCTGAACGCCGAGTTCACCAAGTCGCGGCCCCGGCGCTCGAACGACAACGCCCTGGTCGAGACCAAGAACGGCGCGGTCGTACGCAAGTTCCTGGGCTACAACCACATTCCGCAGCGTTTTGCCGCCCAGGTCAACGAGTTCTGCCGGAACTACCTGAATCCCTATCTGAACCTGCACCGGCCCTGCCTGTTTGCCGAGGACCGTACCGACGACAAGGGTAAGGTTGTCAAACGTTATCCGCAACGCCTGGTGCAGACGCCGCTGGAAAAACTCACCGGCCTGAGCCCAGAGTGCCGCAACCTGCGTGCCGACATCGCGATCGAAACCCTGTGGCGCCAAGCCGGAGCGATGAGCGATAATGAGGCCGCGGCCCGACTGCAAAAGGCGCGGGTGGCATTGTTTGAATCCATCAACCGACGGCTGAACCGTGCCGCCGCTTAACTCAGGCCAAAAAGCCTGTGCAGATGTGCACAGCCTGGCTATCGCCCGGTTCCCGCCTGAACGCTACGCGTTCCCCGTGGATAGCCCGTGGACAACGCTTGAGGCGCTGCCCACCGCCTACCCACCGGCCGGCGGCTGCACACATCAACACAGGCTCCCAGCCACCAAGTTCAGACTCATCTCCAGATTGGAAATGACTGACTGTCGCTGCACTCCTAGCTGATATTTAGGTCCCGAACGCAAACGGATATATTCTGCATAGGCAGCTTTGTATTGGGGCTTGAAAGTATCTGGGAACCGCGGCCCCGCCTGAACTTATCCAACCCTGCGCGCTTCCAGAGCACAAGATCAGCATCAACCTCTGCACGCGTTTTGGATTCCCCATAGACCTTAGCCATGTTGTGCTTAATTTCCCGACCAGCGTACACTGACTGACGCAACTGTGATGCACACGCAGCCGTCGCAGCTGCGCAGAGCAGGACGCCCATTAGTAAAAAAAGCTTTTTGACATAGGCTTTATTCTCATTCAACACACTCTGATGACATCGCGCGTTGCTCCGAACTAACTCAAATCACATTGAATCAATGGGCTAAGAGCCTTTAGACATTCTACTGTAGCCATTTGGACAAATTCCGTATATCTAGATTACATTTTAGTAAGCCTTTATGATGGCAGCCAGTTTGAACCGCCCCGGGGTTGAACTGACCCCCAAGAGTTGGACGGTTAAATTTTAATGGGATACTGCCCGTAGCCGATATTCCATTGGACTCATTCCGCCAAGCTTGAGTTTGATACGGTGCCGGTTGTAGTAGTCGATGTAGCGCCTCAGGCCCGCATTCAGTTGCTCGATATCGTCGAAATCGGAGAGATGGAAATATTCGGCTTTCAAGGTAGCGAAAAAGCTCTCCATAGCTGCATTGTCAAAGCAATTCCCCTTTCTCGACATACTTTGCTTCATGCCGTATCGGGCTAGGGCCGCTTTATACGGCTGCATCCGGTAGTGCCAGCCCTGGTCGGAATGAAGTAGGGGACCGTCCGTCCCTGTGCATTTCCTTGCGGCTTTCTTGAGCATATTAATGACCAGTGAGAAATCGGGTCGATTGCTGGTCTCGTAAGCTACGATTTCACCATTGTAGAGGTCCATAACCGGCGACAGATACAGCTTCTTGCCTGCCACGGCAAACTCGGTCACGTCCGTCACCCATTTCTGGTTTGCTTGCGATGCAGCAAATTCGCGGTTGAGAGAGTTGGGGGCAGCCTCACCGAGTTCGCCCCTATAAGACCTGAACTTCTTTGCGCGCACGCGCGATTTCATGCCCATTTCACTCATAAGTCGCTGTACAGCCTTATGATTGACCAGATGGCCATCACGACGGATAGTCGCCGTGATGCGACGATAACCATACAGGCCGCGATGTTCCGCATAGACGGCCTGAATTTTCGCTTTGAGCTCGTTATGTCGACCAGGCGACCGCAAAACCTTGGCCTGATAATAAAACGTGCTGCGGGGCAGTTCCGCAACATGCAGCAAGTCTGTCAAGGGAAATTCATGCCTCAGTTCCAGCACTATTTGCGCCCTTTCCGCTGCGCCAATTTCTTCGCTAGAACCAAGGCACTGACTTTTTTTAAGTACGCGACCTCCGCGCGTAACCGTTGATTCTCGCGCAGTAGCCCGTCTTCCGCTGACAGCTCAGATTCTGGCGACCGAGGCGACCTCTTTTTCTTTGTCGACATCGAATGGTCCAATGATGGAAGGCTCTGCGGCGCACGAAGCTCGCCGCGTTCATGTTGTTGCTGCCATAACATGATGCTATGAGGGTTACCGATATTGTAAATAGCGCCAAGCTCACGGTAGGACAGATTTTCAGCTGCCCTACGGTGCAGCACTTCCAGTTTGAACTCTTGTGTGTATCGGCCGCGCTGACGCACGAGACCGGCACTGCCATGGTGTTGGTATGCCGCCACCCAACTTCTGACGAGGCTGTTAGCGATGCCGTATTTGGCTGCGAGGATTTTGTATCCCCCTTTGCCCGCGAGGTAGTCCCGAACCACTTTCAGTTTGAACCTGAGGTCGAATTTCCTCATATGCCCTCCAAGGTAGTGTCCAACTCTTGGGGGTCAGTTCAGGTCAGTTCAAACCCGGGGCGGTTCAGTTCTCTATAGTTCTTTCGCACATCAGAAGTGGGGTAAAGTTCACTTATGGCAGGCGCCGGATGTTTACTGGCTCCGGGACAATTCAAACGTTTCTCTATAGATCCTTAACACGAACACTGAGGCGTTCGTTAGAAAATCACTGACATTAGTTGTAGGCAGTTTCGACTTCTTCTTCCACAAGTGCCTTAAGCTGTTCGAAACCAAATTTGGGTAATGGTTTCCCATTAACAAAAAATGTTGGTGTTTGAGTTACCAGCAGTGCTCGAAGGTCAACTTTATCCTGATCGACGATAGCCGCTATCGTCGGATTGCTCATGTCTTTGCGGGCTTTATCAATGTCCAGATCCGACGCCTTCAGATAATCCCAGATCAAATTGACCTGCGGGTTGTCATGCGAGGCCCATTGCGGCTGCATTTGGAGAACCGTTTCTAACGTTGACCAGTACTTACCTTGAAGCCTAGACGCTTCAAGAATCTTAGCAACCTCCTCGGAGCCTTCATGAAATGGTGCATAACGAAGAACGAGTTTCACCTTGCCCCCATTAGTGTTCACGAGGTCTTTGACGGCAGGATAAAACGCTCGGCAGGACTCACATGCCGGATCAAAAAATTCAACGATAGTGACTTTCGCATCGGTAGGACCATATACGGGTGAATGCATTCGCTCGAATTCTGTGGTTTTTGTACTGGCTAACTGCGCTTTTTTACGAACCTGACTCTGCTCGTAAACGAAGCCACTGATGGCGAAAACCATAACCGCCAGGATACTGGTTAAGACAAGAACTGTTTGTTTTTTCACTTTAAAGCACCTTTTTTTATGAAGAGAAGCGTGGCGATTGCCGTAAATGCCAGCAATGACAATAGAGGAATGGATATGAAACCCAAAAGGTTTAAATTCACTTCAGCGCATGATGGGCCTTGCCCACAAGGTTGAAGGGCTGGAGGGATAACGCCCAGGTAAAGTAGATTGTGATAAAGCGCCACAAACCAGCCGCCAACGACCATCGGTAATGCATACACAAAGACACGCACATCTGAGGTCGCGAGGCCCACGGCCAGGATAAAAACGAGCGGAAACATAAAGATGCGCTGATACCAGCACAGCTCGCAAGGGACGAACCCCATGATTTCACTGAGAAACAAGGCACCTAATGTTGCGGTCAGAGCAATCACCCATGCCGCAAATACTCGGCCCCACCGAGGCCCTGAAAGTTGGTTGCTGACTACCATAAAACGTCGATCCTTAACGATGTGCTTCAAAAACTGGAGGTAAAGGTTGTAATGGCGAAGGCTATAAGAAAGTAGAGAATATTTAGCCAATACTTCCAAGGGCCGGGAACGTCTTAAGCAGCCAAATTGCAAAACGGACCAGTTGCCCACTGGCCACGGCGATGCCCATAAGTACCAGAATCGCGCCAGTCACTATTTGCAGGTAGCGGCCTGTTCGGCGTAGCGCACCGAGCCGACGCATAAACGGCGCCATGAAGTAAGCCGACAGGAGAAACGGCACGCCAAGCCCTAACGCATAAACACCTAACAGCAGCATCCCCTGACCTACGCTCTGAGACGTAGCACCCAGCGCCAGAATACCGCCGAGCACGGGGCCAATACATGGGGTCCAACCAAAGCCAAAGGCCATACCCAGCACGGTAGCGGACCACGGATTACCCCCAACACCTGACCCTGGCTCGAAACGGTAGTAGCGCTGCGTCCATACGGGAGCTCGCACCACCCCCATAATCAATAGGCCTGCAACAATAATAATGACCCCTGCAACGATATTGAGCTCATAGCGGTAGGATAAAAACAAGCGTCCGATCGCTGTGATGCTGGCACCTAGAACCAGAAAAACCAAAGAAAATCCCAGAACGAAGCACGCACTAAGACCCAGCGTTCGCCATCGTGCGGCGCGTGCCTTTGCTGACGACACGCCAGGCTCCGCTGAGCCACCGGCAATATAAGAGAGGTAACCCGGTACGAGCGGTAAGACACATGGCGATAGGAACGATGCAATGCCTGCGACAAACGCGGTCAATAGTCCGATGGCGGTTAGCTCAAGCATCGCGCTGCTCCCACAACATACTAAGTCGCATAGCTATTTCTCACCGTCGTTTTTCTTGAGTGATAAAGATAGCTGCGCGGCGTCGATCAAAGCATCGACCTGTGGGCTATCCCAAGCAGCAGGTCCCAATGCGCGCCCTATCTCACGGCCTTCTTGATCGATCAGCAAGGTTGTAGGAACGCCCGGAGCGCGAATAATGTTGGACACCTGTGAGGTCCGATCAAAATATCCACGCAGCGTTTGTACGCCAAACTCCTGATAGAAGGATTTGACCTGCGCGGGGTCGCGGTCAATTGATAACGCCACCACTTCAAATGTTGGACCACCGCGCTTGGCGTTGAGCCGATCCAGCGACGGCATTTCCTCTCTGCAGGGCGGACACCAGGTAGCCCAAATGTTGAGCAAAACAACACGGCCTCGAAAATCGGCCAAGGTCAAGGTCTTGCCGCTCGCATCTTGAAAGGAGAACAACGGAAGTTCACGTGGCGTACTCCAGCGCGTAAAGCGCTGCCCATCTATATCCACCGCGGTGTCCATCGCAACGTTAACTATTCCGTCTGAAAGAGCCTTGGACGCATTATTACGTTGGTAAAAAAATAAAGCTGTCGCGATAGTGATCACGGTCGTTAACACCACTGCTACCCAAATAATTATCTTAAAAGAGTTCTTCATCATTCTCCACCCATCAGTTTTCAGAGGTCACTGCTTCGGCTTGCTCTCGACGCGCACGCTTGATTGTGTTTTCGACAGCCTGCGCGGCGTCCGAATCTGGCGGAAGCAACTCGAATAACTGTTGCCAATAATCAATCGCTGCTGGGTAATCTTGACGCTCCAGCGCAGCAGCCCCCGCTAAAGTGAGAGCGAACGGTTCCCGAGGATTGAGCGATAGTGCGCGCTCCAGCAATTGCGTCGGCTCCCCCTTGAATCCACCAGGGCTGCTTCTGGCGAGTGTTTCAGCATATTCGGATAGCGCCAAAGGATCTGTCTGGATGACGGTCGCCGCTTTGGCAAAAGCGGTGGCAGCGTCTTCGTATCTTTCAAAATAGCGATAAGAGCGCCCCAGCATGAGCCAGCCAGTTGGATCATCAGGATTGCGCGCCAGCCTCGCCGCGAGCGAATCCACCATGGCCTGCACATCGGCTTGCGTCATGGCAGGCGCGCTTTGCACTGGCGGAGGGGTAATCGCTGCGAGGTTACCTAACGCTAAATAGGTAAGCGTTGCAGCCACTGGCAGGACGATGGCCAGCGCTATCGCTGCTTGCTTGCTGCTCTGGCGTCGTAGTCCAGTACTCTGAGCTGGTGTTGCCTCATCGAGCGCACGTCGTTGCAGCTCTTGTTGGGCCGCTACGTGATCAGGCAAAGACAATATACCGTTCGCACGATCCTGCTCCAGCTCAGCCAATTGGTCGCGCAACACTCTCGCATTAACGGCGTGATGTTCAAGACTGCTATCTAGTTTGGGGCCGCGCCACAGAGCCAGCCCTAGCCATAAGGTGACACTAGCTGCAAGTAATGCAGCAATAAGGATAAAAATAAAATTCATGGTGATGTTCCGTTGTCCGTGGTTTGCGCTAGCAGCGCCTGCGCTCTCTTGCGCTCATCGTCGCTTAGCGATGCATCAGCCACGCTGTTTTTGCGGCGACGCAATGTTGTCGCCAGAACGAGGAGCCCAAAGGCCAGCAGCAACATGGGGCCAAACCATAGCAATAGCGTGGTGGCTTTTAATGGCGTGCGATAGAGTACGAAATCACCATAACGATCAACCATATAGGTTCTGATCTCGGTATCGCTTTTGCCAGCCTGGATCTGCTCGCGTATCTGTTGGCGCAAGTCCACGGCCAGGTCGGCGCGTGAGGCTGCGATCGACTCGTTCTGGCACACCAAACACCGCAATTCAGCGGCGATATTCAGCATGCGCTTTTCCGTCGCCGCGCTATCCGCCCACGATGGCAAGGCAATAACGGCACACAACAATGTCAACCACCAATGTTTCATTTTTCAAGCTCCCGGATCAGGGGTAGAAGCGTGTCGCGCACCGCAGTCTCGGTTACTGCTCCGATGTGCTTGTAACGAATGAGCCCGGCCTTGTCGATAACAAAGGTCTCAGGTACGCCATAAACGCCATAGTCAATACCCACGCGCCCTTGCGTATCGGATACGGACAAGACATATCCATTGCCATGGCGTTCCAACCACGAAATCGCTTCCCCGCGTACATCCTTGTAGTTAAGACCAACTATGGGTACTCCGTGCGTTTTAGCCAACGCCGTAATCACGGGATGCTCTTCAAGACAGGCATAACACCAAGAAGCCCACACGTTCAGCAGCCACACTTTGCCTTTCATGGCTTCCGGTGAAAACGTTTCTTCGGGCGACGCCAATTGGGGCAACGTGAAATTCGGTGCCGGCTTGTTAATCAAAGGCGAAGGTACTTCGCTGGGCTTGAGGGTCAAACCGAAAGCCAGGAAGCCGACCAGCACGACAAAAGCAACCAACGGCCATACAAAGCGACTCATGATGTGGCCCCTGCAGCCACCAAGGCGGCCTTTCGTTCGCGACGCTTAAGTCGATAACGGCGATCACTGATAGCTAATAACCCACCCAACGCCATCAAGATGCAACCTATCCAGATCCAGTCAACAAATGGTTTGTAGTAAACACGTACGCTCCAGGCGCCGTCAGCAAGCGGCTCACCCAGAGCGACGTACACGTGACGCAAACCGTTGGCATCAATAGCCGCTTCTGTCATGGGCATTTCGGAGGAGATGTAGCTGCGTTTTTCGGGATGAAGCAGACGCAAGATCCGACCATCGCGTGACAACTCGATGTCACCGACTTCTGCGACATAATTAGGTCCCTGTGCTTTATTGACACCTAGAAACTTCAACTCATAGCCCCCTGTGCTTACCGTGCTGCCAGGCGTCATACGCACGTCCTGTTCAGTTTCATAGCCCATGACGAGTGTCACTCCCGCTACGAACACGGCAATACCCAAATGGGCCAGATGCATGCCTAGCCAGCTAAGCGGTTGGGCTCGCAGCCCAGTGCGCGTAGCCCGCATACGGTCAAAGATGCCCTTAACCACCGCAGTGGCAATCCACGTGGCCAGTGCCAAGCCTAAAGCCGCCAACGCCGACCAACGCCCCAGCATAAACGGTGCGCCAACACCGACCACAAGCGCCACCACAGCCGGAACGTGCAGGTGTTTTATCAGAGCGCTTATCTTGGCTGACTTCCAGTTAGCCACCGGGCCTACCGCCATGAGAAGCAACGCGGGCACCATCAGCGGTATGAAAACGGCATTAAAGTAGGGCGGCCCCACCGAAAGTTTGCCTAACCCGAGCGCATCAATGAAAAGCGGATACAAGGTGCCGAGAATGACGGCACCCGCTGCTACGGCCAACAACACGTTGTTCATTAGCAAGAGCGATTCACGCGATATCAGTTCAAACCGTCCACCCATACCCACCTTGGGCGCACGCAGCGCAAATAAAAACAAGGACGAGCCCACCACAACGGCGAATAACATCAAAATGAACACGCCTCGGCGCGGATCGGTGGCGAAGGCGTGTACTGACGTCAATACGCCTGACCGTACGAGAAAGGCCCCTAACAATGAAAGCGAGAACGTGCTGATGGCAAGCAGCACTGTCCAGTTCTTGAAACTGGCACGCTTTTCAGTTACCGCCAGGGAGTGAATCAATGCAGTACCCACCAGCCACGGAATAAACGAAGAGTTCTCTACCGGGTCCCAGAACCACCAGCCGCCCCAACCCAGTTCGTAGTACGCCCACCAACTTCCCAAGGCGATACCCAAGGTCAGGAATAACCACGCTGCCGTCGCCCAGGGCCGGGACCAACGGGCCCACGTCGAGTCGAGCTGCCCCGCTAGCAGTGCGGCAATGGCAAATGCGAACGCCACCGAAAATCCGACATACCCCATGTACAGCAATGGCGGATGAAATATCAGTCCAATATCTTGCAGTAGCGGATTCAGGTCCATACCTTCTATGGCCGCAGGTACCAGGCGCTCGAACGGGTTAGAGGTAAGCAGCACAAAGAGCAGGAATCCAGCCGTGACCAGGCCCAGCACTCCCAATACGCGTGCAACCATGACATCGGGCAGTTGCTTTGAGAACACACTTACTGCGTACGCCCAGCCTGTTTGCATCAGCAGCCACAGCAAGAGCGATCCTTCGTGGCCGCCCCAGACGGCGGCTATGCGGTAAAGCAAGGGCAATTGCGAGTTGGAGTTCTGGGCGACGTAAGCCACCGAAAAATCCTTAACGATGAAGGACCAACCAAGCGTCGCGAAGCTAACAATAATTAAAAGGAACTGTGCGCGCGCGGCAGGTCGAGCAAAGGAGATCCAGACAGCATTGCCACGCGCCGCGCCAGCGAGGGCTAAGCAGCCTTGCGCAAGCGCCACGAATAGCGTCAGAATCAGAGAGAAATGACCGAGTTCAGGAATCATGAGCGTTATGGCCTCGTAGCAATCGTGTTCTTGGCGGCCTCATCCAGCGCATGCTGCGCCTCGGGGGGCATATAGTTCTCATCGTGTTTGGCAAGCACCTCTTCTGCCCGGAACAAGCCATCGGCCCCGAGCTTGCCTTGGGCCACTACCCCTTTGCCCTCGCTAAACAGGTCAGGCAATATTCCCGTATAACTGACCGGTATCATTTTGGCGGTATCGGTCACAACGAACTTCACTGTCAGCCCATCACTTTGGCGCTGCACGCTGCCGGTTTGCACCATGCCTCCGACGCGAAACGTCCTTTCTTGGGGTGCTTCACCGGCACTCACCTGCGTAGGCGTGAAAAAGAACACAAGATTGCTTTGAAAAGCATTGAGCACTAAGGCTGTGGCAATGCCGAATGCGGCCACGCCACCAGCAATGAGCGCGATACGTTTATGGCGATTTTTCATCGAGATTCCTCTTCCTTTAGGATTAACTGGCGCTTCACCAGCGACAAAGCCGCTTTGCGGCGCTGGCGCAGCAAGAGCCATTCGGCGCAAAGAACGACCAGGGTGACGGCGACTGACCCCCACACGTATTGCCCATAGCCGCCCATGGCAAAAAATTCAGCAGGACTCGTCCAGTTCATTGCTTTACCTCCCTCAAGTCGTCTAACCATCCAGCATGATGTTCGCGTTCTAAAATGATGCAGCGCACGCGCATCAACGCGATCGCCACCGCATGCATCCATGACGCCAAGGCCATAAGCAGCATGCCAATTAGCATGAGGACCGCCATTGAAGGCGCTTGTGTCAGCGAAACAGATGCGCCTTGATGCAAGGTGTTCCACCACTGCACCGAAAAATAAATGATTGGAATATTGACGACGCCGACAAGGGCAAGGACAGCACCGGCCTTATCCCCGCGCCGTGGCTCATCAATCGCTGACTGAAGCGCCATAAAGCCGATGTACAAGAAGAGAAGAATCAGCTCGGAGGTCAGGCGCGCATCCCAGACCCACCAGGTTCCCCACATGGGTTTGCCCCACAAGGCCCCCGTCCAGAGTGAAAGAAACGTGAACATGGCGCCGGTGGGAGCCAAGGCCGAGGCCATCATGGCCGCTAAACGATTCTTAAATGCCAGCCCTATCGCGGCCCAGAAAGCCATGACCAAATAAATGAACATCGACATCCAGGAGACCGGCACGTGCAGGAAGATAATGCGATAGCCCTCACCTTGCTGGGCGTCGGTGGGCGCCATGAAGAAACCCACATACATCCCTATGATCGCCAGAATCGCGGCAGCAGCTGCAAACCATGGAATTAGCTTGCCAGCTAGGGGGTAAAACATTTTGGGCGATGTGAATCGGCCAGCCTTTTATAGACTATTTTTTGCCTCAGTGGACTGACCAGCGAATTGCAGGCACTTCTGGCCTATGATTGGACTGACCAGCGAATTGCAGGCACTTCTGGCCTATGATTTGAGCATAGGAGGATGTCCATGAGCT
>CENV01038913.1_pt1 | contig 44942 bp, 47 predicted proteins | sample 530231 | NCBI WGS metagenome assembly CENV01 (sample SAMEA2619815, study PRJEB7988) | marine metagenome | biome: marine biome (ENVO:00000447); feature: surface water layer (ENVO:00002042); material: "saline water (ENVO:00002010), including plankton (ENVO:xxxxxxxx)" | depth 5 m
AGGGGTCTAGGGCGCGGATCGTCCGATCAGGAGCAGCCATGACCGACGCGCCAGCCGATCCCGATTTCGCCCCGCCTGAAGATGAAGAAGAAGAACCCGCACCCGACCTGACGCCGGAAGCGCGCAGGCGCGAAGCGCGCAGACGAATCAGGCTCGGGATGCCTGCCAGCGTCAAACGTGAGGTCGGCCCCGGAACGCGGGTGTTTGAGGTTGCCAAGCGGGTGCTTGTTGGCACCTTTGCCGATGGCTTCATCCATGCCGGCAACCTCGCCTACCTCGCGATGCTGGCAATCTTCCCGTTCTTTATTTCCGGGGCTGCACTATTCTCGTTGATCGGCGAGGAAAGCGAGCGGGCCGCCACGATCGGTGCCGTGCTGTCAGCCTTTCCTCCGGTGGTGAGCGAGGTGATCGGCCCGGTCGCGCGCAACGTTATCGAACAGCGTAGCGGCTGGCTGCTGTGGCTGGGCGGGCTGTTCGGGCTGTGGACCGTGGGCGGACTCATCGAGACCCTGCGCGACATGCTGCGCCGCGCCTTCGGCACGCGGGCGGAAAAGGCGATGTGGAAGCGCCGGCTCGCTTCCACCGGCATCATCATCGGCGCGGTGGTGCTGCTCATGCTCAGCCTGCTGGCCAACGTCGTCATCAACACCGCAATGCAGGTGATCACGGCCTATTTCCCTCAGCTGGAGACCTTGCTGGGCGGCCTCGCCTGGTCGCGTATTGTGCCGGCCTTTGGTCTGTTCGGTTCGCTTTATGCGCTGTTCTACTCACTGACCCCGGCCCGCTATCGCAAACGCGAGTACAAGAAGTGGCCGGGCGTGGTATTGGTCACCGCATGGTGGATCCTGGTTACATTCTCATTGCCGCCGCTGCTCGGCATGGTGTTTTCCTACGATGCCACCTATGGCTCGCTGGCCGGCGTGATGATCGTGCTTTTCTTTTTCTGGCTCATCGGACTAGGACTAGTGATGGGCGCTGAGTTGAACGCGGCCCTGGTAGAAAGCCCGGAAGAGCAGGACAGCATCGGGCGGCAGGATAACCGCGCCAAAGCGGCGCAGGCAAAAGTTACGGAGAATCCCGAGGGATGAACGGTTTGATGGAAGGCAAAAAAGGCCTCATCATGGGGCTGGCGAACGATAAATCGCTGGCCTGGGGTATCGCAAAGAAGCTGGCGGAGCATGGCGCCGACCTGGCCTTTTCCTACCAGGGTGAAGTGCTCAAAAAGCGAGTTGAACCGCTTGCGGCGCAGATCGGCAGCGATTTCCTCGTCGAATGTGACGTGTCGGACATGGACGCGATGGACGCGACCTTCGCCGCCATCGAGGAGCGCTGGGGCAAGCTCGATTTCCTCGTCCACGCGATCGGCTTTTCCGACAAGAACGAGCTGCGCGGAAAGTATGTCGATACCAGCCTCGACAACTTCCTGATGACGATGAACATCTCGGTCTATTCGCTGGTCGCCGCTGCCAAGCGCGCGCGGCCGCTGATGAAGGATGGCGGCTCGATCGTCACGCTCACCTACTATGGCGCGGAAAAGGTCGTCCCGCATTACAACGTGATGGGCGTGGCCAAGGCGGCGCTGGAAACCAGCGTGCAGTATCTCGCCAACGACATGGGGCCGGAAGGTATCCGCGTGAACGCGATCAGCGCCGGACCGATCAAGACGCTGGCTGCCAGCGGGATCGGCGATTTCCGCTATATCCTGAAGTGGAACGAGCTGAACTCACCGCTGCGCCGCAATGTCACCATCGAAGATGTCGGCGGCGCGGGGCTCTACTTCCTGTCCGACCTTTCCTCGGGCGTGACCGGCGAGACGCACCATGTCGATGCGGGCTATCACCTCGTCGGAATGAAGCAGGAAGACGCCCCCGACATTTCGCTGGCCTGAGGCATTTGTTCTTATTATGTTCCCTCTCGATGCGAATCAGGAGGGAACGTGATGATCACAGGTGGATGCCGCTGCGGGGCGGTTCGATATGAAGCTGACAGCGAAGTGGCGCACAATGCGCTGTGCCACTGTCGCGATTGCCAGATGGCGCATGGGGCGCCGATGGTCGGCTGGATTGCCTTCAAGGGTGAGCAGGTCCGCTTCGAGGGCGCTGAACCGGTGCGTTACACCGGGCCAAGCGGATCGACGCGCAGCTTTTGCGGCACTTGTGGAACGCCGGTCGCCTTCGTGAATGACGATTTCTTGCCCGGTGTGGTCGATATTCCGTCGGTCACGCTCGACGAGCCCGATGCCTTTGCTCCGCGAGCACAGGTTCAGGTTGCTGACCGGCGGGCATGGATGGCAGACCTTGCGAAGCTACCCGAATTCGCCCGCTTTCCCGGCGGCGACTAAAGTCCGGCCAACGGGGCCGATCAGTCGCCCGGCGGCGGCGGAACGTCGCCCGGAGCGACCACCTGCGGCAGCGCCGCCTCAGCCTCGTCCGGCAGCGGCGCATCGCGCTCGGCGTCCAGCCGCTCCATATAGGCGCGCTCCAGCTCCTCGACGCGCCCCTGCGTAGCGGCGGCTTCGCTGTCGATTTCAGACAGGCGCTCCTGCCGCGCTTCGTTGATCAGCTCGCTGACGCGCACGTCGCTGCCCTCAGCACGCTCGCGATAGGCAGCTTCGATCATCTCGACCGTGCAGCCCAGATCGCCACCCGCACCGGCAGGCGAGCACGACATCGGGCCGAACCGACCAACCGTCTCCAGGCTTTGCGCACGGTGCGTCCAGGATTCGTTCTCGGGCGACTCGCTCTCGCGCAGGTCGCGCGGGATGCGATAGCGCTCGCTTTCGGGATAGCGGGCACACACCGTGATGGTGTCGTCTTCCGACTGCGGGCAGGCGTCGTCACCATAGATATTGACGATGTTGACCCGATCACCGCCGTCATCCTGCGCCGAAGCGGCAGCAGGTGCGAGGCCAATCGTGGCGGAGATGGCGGCAAGGGCAAACAGTCGGGTCATGGCTTTCCTTTGGGACGGCGGGGCAACGCCGATACTATCACTAGTTATCTGGCACTATTCGTATGATCTATTGAACGCGCGATGAAGCGCCATTGATCCAAGACAACGATCAGACGCGCTCGGCAAGCTTGATCGCCACCCGGCACCCGAGGCGGATCGCCCCCGACAGCAGCGGATAGGCCGGCGCCTGCTCAGCACCCGAAGCCAGCGCAGTATCGCGGTGTTCGCGTTCTTCCTCGCGGAACTGTTCGACCAGTGTGGCCAGCTCGGGATCGTCGCCGTCAGCCTCCAGTTCGTCGAGCTGGGCGGTATAATGGCGGTCGATCTCCTCCTCGACAGCTGCGGTGCAGGCCATGGCCGCTTCCGGCCCGATCAACGCCGTGCCTGCGCCCAGCGCAAAGCCCGCGACCGACCAGAACGGCTGCAGCGCGGTCGGGCGCACGCCGCGTTCGGCCATCAGCGCGTCGAACTTGGCGCGGTGAACCTTTTCCTGCTCGGCCATGTGGCGGATCTGCGCGGCATAGGGGCCACGTTCGCCGACCACCGCAAGCTGGCCCGCATAGATGCGCGTGGCGCCAAATTCGCCTGCCTGATCAACCCTGATCATTGCACTGCGGTCTTTCATCGTGTGGGCCCCTTCGCCAGCAACAGCTTCCAGATCGCTGCCGCACTACCAAGCGAGATCAGCGCATTCCACCCCGCCAGCGAAATCCCGAACAGGTCCCACTGTGCCACGTCGCAGCGGATGATCGGCGCGTTAAGCACAGCTTCGAGCGCGTTTTCGGTGCCGCTCACGGTCGCGCTGCAGCCGGTGATGCCTTCCCACCAGCCATATTCGACCCCGGCATGGAACAGGCCGATCGCGCCCGAAACGGCGATCGCCAGGCCTGCCAGCCCAGTCCACACGCGCTTGGGCGGTGCCACGAAGGCCAGCAGCGCCAGCCCCGCGGCGACAAAATGCGGATAGCGCTGCCACCAACACATCTCGCAGGGGTACAGGCCGAAGCCATATTCCGACAGATAGGCCCCACCCAACAGTGCCAGCGGCACGATCAGCGCAAGAATACGTGCGTTGCGGGCGGACAGGGACAGGTCAGACATTCCGGCCTCTCCTAACGGTCACGCGCCGCAAGCGCGGTTCCGGCCGTGCGACTCAGTGTGCGCAAAGCATAGTCGAGCTGGAAATCTTCCACGCCCTGCTCCTCCAGCTGCTCGGCGGTGAGCTGGAAGCGCGGATCGTCGAGCCGGTCGCGTTCGAGCGCCTCATCCTCGGCCGTCACTTCGCCGATCAGGTGCCCGCGCAGGTCGCTTTCGCGCAGCGCGAGTCGCTGGCGCCGCTCGGCATCGGGGTCGGTCAGTTGCGGCACGCGGATATCCGGATCGATCCCGCCCTCCTGCACCGAGCGCCCCGAAGGCGTGTAGTAACGTGCGGTGGTGAGCTTCAAGGCGCTGTCGCGCGTGAGCGGCAGCAGCGTCTGCACGCTGCCCTTGCCGAACGAGCGCTCACCCATGATGAGCGCGCGGTGGTGATCCTGCAGCGCGCCCGCCACGATTTCGGAAGCCGAGGCCGAACCCTCGTCGATCAGCACGATGAGCGGCAGGCCGGCTGCGGCATCGCCGGGGAAGGCGCTTTCTGCGTCGTAGTAGATCGTGTCACGACGGCTGCGTCCGCGCTGCGAGACGATTTGTCCGCTGGTCAGGAACAGGTCCGAAAGCGTCACCGCCTCGTCGAGTGACCCGCCGGGGTTGCGGCGCAGGTCGAGCACCAGCCCGGTCAGCCGTCCGGTGGCCTCGTTCTGCAGCGACATGATCGCCTGGGCGACATCCTTGCCGACATCGGCGGAAAACTCGTTGACCGAAATATAGCCGATATTGTTCGGCTTGAGCTCAAAGGTAACCGGCTCCAGCTCGATCAGCCCGCGCGTCACCGACACCTCGAAGCTGCTGTCGCGTCCGGGCCGGACGATGGTCAATTCGATCGCGCTTCCCGCCGGGCCGCGCATCTGCGAAACCGCATCATTGATGTCGAGCCCGTAGATCAGCTTGCCGTCAATGTGGGTGATATAGTCGCCCGCCTTGATCCCGGCGGCATCGGCAGGGCTGCCCTTGAACGGCGAAACGACCTTCACCACGCCCTCTTCCATCTGCACCGAGATGCCGAGGCCCTGATAGTTGCCGTCGATCATGGTCTCGAGCCGATCGAGCGCGGTGCCATCGAGATAGGCCGAATGCGGATCGAGCGCCGCCAGCATTCCGTCAATCGCGCCGCGGATCAGGACCTCGTCCTCCACCGGCTCGACATAGCTTGCCTTGATTCGCTGATAGGTCGCGAACAGCTTGGCGAATTCGGGCGATGCCCGGCTCTCGACCTGCGCGAAACCGGCGGTCGTCGCGGGCACGAGCGCCACTGCGGTGCACAAGGCGGCAGCGCGGAGGGTTCGGGCGACGGGGAAGCGAAATGTCATGCGGCAATTGTCCTGCTCTGGTCCCAGCGTGCTTCTATCGCAGCTACGGGGTTAACGCCAGATGAGGCGCCACGCGAAAAGGCACGAGGTCGCCGCGGCTCACTCGGTCAGATCAAGCGGATTGACCGGCTCGCCCGACTTGCGCAGTTCGAGCGTGATCGTCGGCCGACCGGGGCCGGCCACCCCTAGCGGAACGCCCGCCCCGACCTGATCGCCCACCTCGGCATCGGCGCGCGCCAGCCCGGTGATGAGACTGGTCCAGCCGCCCGCGTGCTCGACGATGACGATCTGGCCATAACCGCGATAGGGTCCGGCAAAGACGATCCGTCCCGCACCGGGCGCCACGACCTGCGCCCCGGCAATCGGCGCAAGGGTGAGCCCCGTGCTGGTCGCCGCGCCCTGGCTGGCACCAAAGCCGGTGACGAGCCTGCCGGTGACGGGCAGGATATAGGGCGACGGCCCCCCGCCTGGAGCCGCGCCAGCTGCATCGGCACCTGCGTTGGCAGTGCCGAGAAGCTCGACCCCCGCCGCGCCCGGTTCGCGCGGGCTGCGCGGGCGCAGTACCGGGCCGGGCAAGGCGGCCAGTTCGCTGCGCAAGACAGCTGCGCGGTCCAGCTCGTCGACAAGCCCATCCAGATCGCGTGCCTGTTCGGCCAGAGCAAGCGCACGGTCAGCCTCGCGACTGGCCGTGCTGCCAGCCGAGCGCGCCGCGAGCCGCTGGGCACTTTCGAGCTCGGCCAGCTCCTTGCGCCGGTCGGCCAGCGCGGCCTCTTCGTCCGTCAGCACCTTCGCTGCGGTGAGCTGCTCGCGCCGCAATTCGCGCCCGCGCGCAATCCTTTCGCGCAGGCCCTGCGTGCGTTCGCGCACCTGCGGCACCGCATCGTGCATCAGGGCACGCAGGTAGACGACGTCTTTGACGGAACCAGGTCGCAACACCGCAAGCGCGACAGGGCGACGGGTGAATTTCTGCAGGGCCGCGGTGAGGCGGACCACCGGGCGTTGCTGCCGGCCCACTTCCTCGCGCAGGGTGAGCTGTTCCTCGTCGATAAGGCCGATCCGTGCCTGGGCAGCGGCGATCCCGGCTTCGGCCTGCTGAATTCGCGCGGCCACGGCGGCGGCCTCCGCAGCATAGCGTTCGGCGGCATCTTCGGCCTCGCTGGCCTGCTTCTCGAATGTCGCGCTGCGCGCCTCGGCGGCGCGGCGTTCAGCCAGCGCTTGGGCAAGCGCGGCGCGGGTTTCGTCCGCATTGTCGAACGCGACCGGGGCTTGCGCCCAGGCGGTAGCGGCGAACAACGCAGCGCCGATCAACAGCAGGATGAGGCGATCCATCTGGCTACCCTGCCCGATGATAGGGGTGTCCGGCAAGAATCGCCGTGGCGCGGAACAGTTGCTCCATCACCATCGCGCGTACCAACAGGTGCGGCCAGGTCGCCTTGCCGAACGAAATGAGCAGGTCAGCTGCATCGCGTTCCTCGGGCGTGTGGCCATCAGCGGCACCGATCACGAAGCGGCACTCGCGCATGCCGCCATCGCGCCATTGTTCGAGCTGACGGGCAAGCTCTTCGGAGGAGAGGTTCTTGCCCTTCTCGTCGAGCAATATGGTGCGACAGGGGGTGAGCGGCTCGGAGACCTTGCCGCCGGTTTCGGGCAATTCGGTGAGCTTTACCGGCCAGGTGATGCGCTTTTCATAGCGCGCGACCAGTTCGGCCTCAGGCGACCGGGCAATCTTTCCGCGTGCGATGACATGGAGAAGCATGGCTAAGCTCGATAGTCGGTCCCACAGGGACCGCAAGGGCGACCGCCCGCCCGCAGGTGCCCCGTAGCGGAGCGGAGGGATCAGCACCGAGGACGCTCGCCCGGATGGGCGAGCGCAAAGACAACTACGCGTTGCCCACGGCCTCGCGCTTGCCCTCGTCGCCAAAGCCCCACATCCGCTCAAGGTTGTAGAAGCTGCGCACTTCGGGGCGGAACAGGTGGACGACCACGTCGCCCGCATCGATCAGCACCCAGTCAGCGGCGGGCAGGCCTTCGATTCGCGGGCTCGGCTCGCCGGACTTCTTCAGCTCCTCGGCCAGCTTCTGCGCCATGGCAGCGACCTGCCGGGTCGAGCGGCCCGAGGCGATCACCATGTGATCGGCCACCGAGCTCTTGCCCTCGAGCGGGATCGAGACGATTTCCTGCGCCTGATCGTCGTCAAGCTGCTTGAGGATCATGGCGTGGAGCGATCCGGGGACCGCTTCGATTTCTGAGAGTTGGTCAGTCATTGCAAATATGGTTGCTGCTCTGGTGCTGGTGCCGAGGGCGCTGGGGCGCAGATGCGCTTGTGTGCTGGCTTCGGTCATCACGAAAGGTCAGGCTCCTCATAGGGTAATGCTCATGGGCAATAGCGAGGCCGGGCGGCTCACGCACCCGGCTCCCTATGGCGATCATGAATGAGAGAATGCGTCACTTCGTCACGTGGCGGGGTGCCGGAATATCCGTCCGCCCAGTCAGGATCCTGCTCGCGAATGCTCGTGGCCGAGCGCGGATCCGGATCGAAACGCAGTTCTATCAGAGCGGGTGCGCTCCATTCGCCCCGGTTGCGAAAGCGGGCTGCAGATAACCGGTAACGCCGCAGCCAGGCCATTGCAGGACTTGCAAGGGCATTAGCATCATAGCCCGGGCGGGCAATCACGGCAATGGGCATTTCCCGCGCGATGGCGCGCCAGTTCTTCCAGCGGTGAAACTGCGCCAGATTGTCCGCCCCCATCAGCCACACGAATCGCCGGCGAGGGAACCTCCGGGTGAGCGCGCGCAGGGTGTCGACAGTGAACCGCGTGCCCAGTTCACGCTCAATCGCGGTCACCTTTATCGAGGCCTTTCCGCTATGCGCCTGGGCGGAGCGGAAACGGGCGCCAAGCGGAGCCATGCCCTCGCGCGATTTCAACGGGTTGCCGGGCGAAACCAACCACCAGACCTCATCAAGAGCAAGCGCCTGCAAGGTGAACAAGGAGATACGGCGGTGGCCCGCATGGGCGGGGTTGAAGCTGCCGCCGAGCAGGCCGGTCAGCGGGCCGTCGCGACGGCTACGCGTACCGGCTTGCGACAGTGCGGCGCCCTTACGCTGGCCGAATCTCAGCAAGGTGTGGTCCGGCGCGGGGTCACGCGGAAGCCGTGGCGGTGGTTCTGCGCCTTGATCGCCCACGCCGGATATTCATCATTCGGCGCGCCGATCGCAGAGAGCTGCTCAAGCTCGCTTGCAGTAAGCTCGATATCGCTCGCGGCGAGGTTCTGAGCCAACTGATCAGCCTTGCGTGCGCCCATGATGACGCTCGAAACGACGTCCTGATGCAGCAACCAGGCCAGTGCCACAGCCGCAACTGAAACGCCCCGCTCCGCCGCCATCGGGCGCATGACATCGACGGCCTGCGCGGCCAGCCCAATATCGGCGCGCGGAAAATCGAGCGTCATGCGCCGACCTTTTCCGCTCACCGTGCCATTGTCGCCGAAGTCATACTTGCCCGAGAGCAGGCCGCCGATCAGCGGGCTCCAGACCAGCAGGCCCAGCCCTTCGGAGCGCATCATCGGCACGATCTCGCGCTCCAGATCACGCCCGGTGACAGCATAGAACGCCTGATTCGAAACGAATTTGTCCCACCCGCGCCGCTCGGCGATGCCCAGCGCTTTGGCGATCTGCCAGGCCGCCCAGTTGGACACGCCGACATAGCGCGCACGGCCCGAACGCACGATATCCTCCAGCGCGCGCAGACCCTCCTCCATGTTGGCGTGCGGATCCCAGCCGTGAATCTGGTAAAGGTCCACATGGTCGAGCCCGAGCCGGTCGAGGCTGGCATCGATCTGGCCAAGCAGGTGATAGCGGCTGTAGCCACCATCGTTCGGCCCCTCGCCCATCGGGCCCATGCCCTTGGTCGCGATCACGATCTGGTCACGCGCGATGCCTAGGTCGCGCAGGGCCTGACCGGTGAACTGCTCACTCTGCCCGCCAGAATAGACATTGGCGGTGTCGATGAAGTTCACACCCGCATCGAGCGCCTGCTTCACCAGCGCGGTCGAGCCCGCCTGATCGAGGTCGTGTTGGAAGAAGCCGCTGGGCTTGTTGCCGAAGGTCATCGCCCCGAGACACAGCTCGGAAACGACCATTCCGGTCGCCCCCAGTCGGTTATAGCGCATCCGGCCTCTCCCTTGTCCGGCCTCGGCCTAGGGGCGCGCTTGCCCCGTGCCGTGGACCTGCCACTTGTAGGTCGTCAGCCCTTCGAGCGCCACTGGCCCGCGTGCGTGCAGGCGCCCCGTCGCAATGCCGATCTCTGCCCCAAGGCCGAATTCGCCGCCGTCGGCAAACTGGCTTGAGGCATTGTGCATCACGATGGCGCTGTCCGCCTCGGCGAGGAAACGCGCCGCGGCCTCTTCGTCGGCGGTCACGATCGCCTCGGTGTGGCCCGAGGAATGGCGCGCGATATGCTCGAGCGCGGCGTCGAGACCGTCGACCACGGCCACCGACAGCACGGCATCGAGATATTCGGTGTCCCAGTCCTCGTCGGAGGCGACGCCAATCCGCGAATCGAGCGCCCGCGCCCGGGCATCGCCGCGCAGTTCGCACCCGGCATCGAGCAATGCACCAACGACGTCCTGCGAGGCGGGGAAATTGGCATCAAGCAACAGCGTTTCCATCGCGCCGCAAATGCCGGTGCGCCGCATCTTGGCATTCAGCGCCAGCTTCTTGGCCATTTCGGGATCGGCCTTGGCGTGGATGTAGGTGTGGCAAATGCCGTCGAGGTGGGCGAGCACCGGCACGCGGGCATCGTTCTGCACCCGCTCGACCAGGCTCTTGCCACCGCGCGGCACGATCATGTCCACCAACCCCGCAGCCTTGAGCATGGCGCCAACGGCCGCACGGTCTTGCGTCGGCATCAGCTGGATCGCCTCGGCGGGCACTCCCTTGCTGGCGACGCCCTCGGTGAAGGCAGCGTGCAGCGCGCGGTTCGAGTTGACCGCCTCGCTCCCGCCACGCAGCAGCGCCGCATTGCCCGAGCGCAGGCACAGCGCGGCGGCATCGGCGGTCACATTGGGACGGCTTTCGTAAATGATGCCGATCAGGCCGATGGGAATGCGGCGGCGCACCAGCTCGATTCCCGAAGGTGCGATACTGCGGTCGATCTCCTGCCCAACCGGATCGGGCAGGCTCGCCACGTTCTCGATCGCGGAAGCGATGCCTTCGAGGCGCTGCTCATCAAGCATCAGCCGGTCGAGCATGGCAGGCGCGAGCCCGTTGGCCTTGCCGGCTTCAAGGTCCTTCGTATTGGCGGCGAGGATTTCCGGCGCGGCCTTGCGAATGGCGGCGGCAGCGGCGCGCAGGGCTTCGGCCTTTTCGCCATCGCTCTTCAGGGCGAGCACGCGTTGCGCCTTGCGTCCGGCGCGCGCGAGCGAATGCACGATCTGCTCGCAATCGGTAGGAGTTTCCTGGCCGGAATCGGCCGTGCGGTTCTTTAGTTCGGTGTTCATGAAATCAGGCCTATCATTGGCGCGAGGACTTGTCAGGGGGCGAATCGGTCACCCTCGAAAGGGCGAAAAGTTCCCGCATTTCGTGAAAAATTTTCCCAAGATGACACGACTCGTCCCGCAGTCCCTTCGATTCGCCCCGTAGTTAACCTTCAGCGGTCGACCTCTGAGGAGCTTGCGCTATCGCCCCTGCCGAGAGGGATAACGCTTTAAGCGGGGTCGGCATTGGTTTTTCCTAAGGTTGCAGAACGCCTCGAGCGTGTTCGCTCGTGGTTCCCTGAGCGTGAATTCATCATGCGCTCGCAAGGGCACGTTCGTTTCATCAAGATTAGTTCGCGCCTGCAAATGGGTGCTGCCGGTGTTGCACTGACGGCGGGCCTTTTCTGGCTCGGCTCGCTTGGCGCCATGGCCATCGCGCAATATCAGTCGAGCTCCGAAATGGCCTCGCTGCTCGACCGGGAAGCCACCGTTGCCAAGTCGGAAGACCGGCTTGAGGCCTATCGCGGCGATATCGACGCCACCATGGCCGACCTTTCCAAGCGCCAGGCCGTGCTCGACCAGCTGGCCGCCGACCTTCCCGAGGACCTGCTGACCGACAGCTCCAGCGACACTGTGAGCAATTCGGACGAAGAGGCCGCCCGCCTCATCAGCCTCGTGGGCGAGTCCATTCCCGAAGCCGTTGGTCTGGCCCGGCTCGAAGCGCGTCAGCTCGCCTTCGTCGAACGCATGACCCGGTTTGCCGACCAGCGCTCGCAGCGCGCCGAGGAAGCCCTGCGCTCGCTTGGGCTCGATCCCAATAAGATCCTCGCGCAGGGCCAGGTGGGCATCGGTGGCCCGCTTGAGCAGTTCTCGACCGAGAGCGACGGCTCGCTCGATCCGCGCTTCGAGCGGCTTGGCCTCAGCCTTGCCCGCCTCAGCGCGCTCGAACGCGGGCTTGATGGTGTGCCGCAGGTAATGCCGGCCGATGCTGGCTCGATCAGCTCGGGCTTCGGCCTGCGCCGTGACCCGTTCAAGGGCACCGCGGCGATGCACTCGGGCCTCGATTTCCGCGCCCCCTACGGATCGCCGATCCGTGCTGCCGCTGGCGGCGAGATAACCTTCGTGGGCAGGAAAGGCGGCTATGGCCGCACCGTCGAGGTGAGCCACGGCTCGGGCATGGTTACGCGCTATGCCCATATGTCGCGCTGGGAGGCGAAAGTCGGCCAGCATGTCGAAGCCGGCGAAGTGATTGGCGCCATCGGCAGCTCGGGCCGTTCGACCGGCCCGCACCTGCATTTCGAAGTTCGTATCAACGGCCGCGCGGTGAACCCGCGTCCGTTCCTGGAGACGGCCCCGCATGTTCTTGAAGAAGCGAGATCCCGCCCTGCCCACGTCGCTGGGCAGCCACACGGAGCAACGGCGGGTGGCTAATTCCAGCACTTTCTCGGTGTTCGGGCCGGACGTTACCATCCACGGCAATGTCGAGGCGTCGGTCGACCTCCACGTCGACGGCAACGTGATCGGCGATATCGCCTGCGCCTCGCTCGTTCAGGGCGAAGGCAGCCGCATCGAGGGCGAGGTCAAGGCGCAAAGCGCGCGGCTGGCGGGAACGGTGGAAGGCCGGATCGACGCCGTCGAGCTGGTCATTCTGAAGACCGCCCGCATCATCGGCGATGTGAGCTACGAAACGCTGACCATCGAGCAGGGTGCACAGGTCAATGGCCGGTTCGCGCCGCAGGGTGCCAACCTTGCTGCGGGCAAGGCGCAAGCTGATGTCGCCCCGCTACCTGGCGCGGACGGCGACCAGATGCGGCTCGCCAACTGACCTTTACGAAATACCGAGTTGGAGAGGAGAAAGGGGCGGACCGCAAGGCCGCCCCTTTCCGTTTGTTCGTTTGCTGAAAAGCGCCCGCCTCAGCCCTGGCTGGACGTGCTTTCGTCCGCCTCGGCAGCGCGCTTGGCTTCGAGCCATGCTTCGGCTTCGGCTTCCTGTGCGGCCTGAGCAGCGGCCTTCACTGATTCCTCGCGCTCGCGGCGCAGTTCCTCGATCAGCTTCTCCTTGTCGTCGCGCTGGTCGACGATCGGAGCTTCGGCCTCTTCGCCTTCGGTAGCCGGGATGTTTTTGGCTGCCTTGGCAACAGCGGCATCCAGCTCACGCTGCGAGCACAGGCCCAGCGTAACCGGATCCTTGGGCTGGATGTTGGCGATGTTCCAGTGGCTGCGGTCGCGGATCGCGTTGATCGTGTTGCGCGTGGTGCCGATCAGCTTGCCGATCTGGGCGTCCGAAATCTCGGGGTGGCTGCGGATGATCCAGGCAATGCCATCGGGCTTGTCCTGACGCTTCGACACCGGCGTATAGCGCGGACCCTTGGTGCGGCTGACGTCAACCGGGGCCTTCTGCATCTTGAGCGAATAGTTAGGGTCGGCCTGACCGCGCTCGATCTCTTCGTGAGTCAGCTCACCCGAGTGAACCGGGTCGCGGCCGGTATATTTCGAGCTGGCGAGGTCATCGGCCATGGCCTGAACCTCGAGAATATGCAGCCCGCAGAATTCGGCAATCTGGCTGAAACTCAGCGAGGTGCTGTCGACCAGCCAGCTGGCGGTCGCATGCGGCATCAGAGGGGTAGGCTGGGCCACGGTGATTCTCCATGTGCAGATCGGGCGGGAAAATTCAGCCCGAAATAAAAGGGCCGCCCCTCACGGGACGGCCGACATTGGGCATCTATGTAGGCCAAACATCCTCGAACAGCAAGGATTTCAAGCAAGAGCGCCAAGGGGCACGCCTGCGGTCAGGCCGCAGCCGCCTGCAAGCCGACCATCTGCACCTCGCGGGGGATCAGCGCCAGCCCTTCGCAGAACTGGTCAGCGCTTGCCTCCCAGCTATAGGCCCGGCCAGCCGCGAGGCAGTCTTCGCGCGAGAAGGTGAGCGCTTCGGCAATGGCATCCTCAAGCTGTTCGGCGATGGCACCGCTGCCCGGCGCAAGCACGTCAAGCGGACCGGGCGCCGGATAGGCGGCCACCGGCGTACCGCAGGCAAGCGCCTCGATCATCACCAGCCCGAAGGTATCGGTGCGGCTCGGAAACACGAACACGTCGGCCCCGGCATAGCAGGCGGCCAGCGCCTCGCCCGAGCGGCGGCCGAGGAAGTGCGCCTCGGGATAGGCCTGCCGCAGACGGTCGAACGCCGGACCATCGCCGACCACGACCTTGGAGCCGGGATGACTATTGCTGAGAAAATCCTCGATGTTCTTCTCCACCGCCACACGCCCGACATAGAGTTGAATCGGGCGTTGCAGCTCGAAAAAGAGGTCGGGCGGCGGATAGTCGGGCACGAAGGTGGCAAGATCGACACCGCGGCTCCAGTGATGGAGCTGCGTCAGGCCTTGCATGCGCAACTGTTCGCGAATGGTCTCGGTGGCCACGAGGATACGCTCGGACGGAGCGTGGAAACGGCGGATGAGCGGCCAGATCGCGCTGGCGGGAAGGCCTGTCCGGCTGGCGACGTAGTCAGGAAACTGCGTGTGGTAGGCGGTGGTGAAGGGAAAGTCCCGCTTCAGGCAATAGCGCCGCGCCGCCCAGCCCAGCGGTCCCTCGGTTGCAATGTGGATCGCATCGGGGCGGAAGCTATCTAGCAGCCCGCCGACCTCACGCGGACCGGTCAGCGCCAGCCGTATCTCAGTGTAGGACGGGCACGGCACCGAGCGGAACAGGTCGGGCGAAATGACTTCGACCTCGTGCCCGCGGCTGCGCAATTCGTCCGCCACTGTCGTGAGCGTGCGCACCACGCCGTTCATCTGCGGGAGCCAGGCGTCGGTTACGAGAGCGATTTTCATCGAAAACCTCCCGCGAATCAGGCTGCGGCGGCGACCGCAGCGCCCTCGCCCTGCGATGCTTCGGCCTCGCGCGCGGCAATCTCGTCGGGCCAGTGGAGGATTTCCATCTTCCCGTCGGCATGCTCGACCAGCGCGTTGCAGCCTTCGACCCAGTCGCCGTCGTTCCAGTATTCGATGTCGTCGAACATGCGGTGTTCGGCGGTGTGGATGTGGCCGCAGACCACGCCATTCACGCCGCGTTCGGCAGCGGCCCGGGCCACCACTTCCTCGTAGCGCCCGATGAATTCGACCGCGTTCTTCACCTTGTGCTTGGCCATCTTCGACAGCGACCAGTAGGGCAGGCCCAGCTTGCGACGGACCACGTTCACCCAGTGGCTGATGCCCATCATGAAGGTGTAAAGCGCGTCCCCCACGAAGGCGAGCCAGCGGTGCGACAGCATCACCGCGTCGAACTCATCGCCGTGCAGCACCATTAGGCGGCGGCCATCGGCGGTATCGTGGAAAGCGGCGCGGCGAATCTCGATGCCGCCGAAGTTCAGGCCCGTGAACTGGCGGAACATCTCATCGTGGTTGCCGGGGATATAGACCACCCGCGTGCCGCGCTTGGCGCGCTTCATGATCCGCCACACGATGTCGTTGTGCGCGGCGGGCCAGTAGAACTTCTTCTTAAGCCGCCAGCCGTCGATAATGTCGCCCACGAGATACATCGTCTCGCAGTCGACATTGTCGAGGAAATCGATCAGCAGCTCGGCGTTGCAGCCTTTGGTGCCGAGGTGGATGTCGGAGATCCATACCGTGCGATACTTGCGGCGGCCCTTGTCCTCAGGCTCGGGGACAGAGGGCCTATGCCGAGAAAAGTCGCTGATCGTGGCCATCGGCGTTGCGCCGCCGAAGACATCTTCCAAGTGGTTGCCGAACATAGTGCCCAAGCCCCGATTTGTTTTGCCTTGGGCTCAGGCCTATGCCGAATGAATGTGACAGCAGACTCACATTTCGGCGTCAAATATCTGACAATATTACGCTTGGGTGGCACCGCCCGGCACGCCGGGCGGGCACCAGAAGGGCTCTTAGCGAACCACGTAGGGCTGCTTGCCGACCCAGGGTGAGATCATGTTGTAAGGCACGGTCACGAACACCGCCTCGACCTCGGCGATCTTGCCGTCGACGATCTTGAACAGTTCGAGCAGAACGAAGCTGTGCGGGAAGGTGAAGATCGACTTGTGGCGGCTGCCGTCAGTCCAGGTGATGTCGGTCAGGCGGCCCGAGTGGTCGATGAAGCCGGCAGCAATCACGATGCCCTTTTCTTCGTCGACCAGCGGGAAGCGGCGATCGCGCAGGCGGTCGTCATAGATGTACTGGCCGAGGCGGAATTGCTCAGCGCAGCCCATCTTCGAGATCGGATAGCCTTCGATATCGACATTGGTGGTCTGCAACCCGTTCTCGATCCGGTCGCACGCGTCGGTGAAGTGGGTGAACAGCGTGCCGTCGTTGTTCTGAAGCGTGTCGAAATAGCCGTCGGCAATCGCGATCAGGCGTTCACGCGGCAGGCGCTGAGCTTCGGGCACGTCCTCGGCCAGGACGGCACGCGGACGGCGTGCGTCGTCGATCTGCGGGAACGGGCCGAGTTCGCTCGGACGGCAGACCAGCGTTTCGACCTCGGCGATCTTGCCGCCTTTCAGCGCAATCCGCATGGCCATCACCGCAGCGTCGCCCGACTCCTCGATAATGCCGAACCAGCTGGCCTGCCCGGTCTGCGGGTCAGCCGCCTTCACATCGTAATTGTCGCGCACCTTGGTGATGGTGTTCCACAGCCCGTCACCCAGCATCAGCTGGACGTTGTTTTCGGTGAACACCACGTCGTCCGCCCAATTGGCCCGCGACACATCCTTGGCCGCGAGCGCGGAAAGGTAGGTGTCGATGGCGGCGTACAATTCCTCACGCGTGGCGATCGGGGCGGGGTTCGAAGTCATGGCATTGTCTCTCCTGTTACAATGCCGCTTTTGACCAATTGGCGGCGCTCAGTCCACCGCCAAGACGATCTTTCCGATGTGATCGCCCGCCTCCATGCGGCGATGAGCCTCAGCCGCCTCGGCGAGCGGGAAGACCTGGTCCATCTGCGGCCGCAAAACGCCTTGCGCGACAAGCGGCCAGACCTCGCTTTGAATCTCGGCGGCAAGCATCTGCTTGAAAGCATCGGACCGCGCGCGCAGGGTCGAGCCGGTGATGGTCTGGCGGCGCACCATCAGTTTGGCCATATTGATCTCGGCTTTCGCCCCGCCGAGCACCGCGATCGTGACCAGCCGGCCTTCCTCGCCAAGACAATCGAGATTGCGCTGGGTGTAGTCGCCCGCCACCATATCGAGCACGATCTGGCATCCCGCCTTGTTGGTTATCGCGCGGACCTTCTCAACGAAGTCGTCAGTCTTGTAGTTGATCGCATAATCGGCGCCGAGGGCCCGCGCCGCCGCGCATTTGTCGTCACTGCCGCAGGTCACGATCACTTTCATGTCAAACAGCTTGGCGAGCTTGATCGCCATCGACCCGATGCCCGAGGTGCCGCCATGGACCAGCACCGTCTCGTCATCGCGCGCCAGCCCGCGCTGGAACAGGTTGTGCCACACGGTGAACAGCGTCTCTGGCAGGGCCGCAGCCTCTTCCATGGATAGCCCCTCTGGCACCGGCAGACAGGCGCCGGGCCTGGCAAGGCAATATTGCGCATAGCCGCCCCCGCTCACCAGCGCGCAAACGCGCCGCCCGATCCAGTCCGCCGCCTCGCTATCGCCAGCGCCCACGACCGTGCCCGCGATTTCGAGCCCCGGCAGCTCGCTCGCCCCCGGCGGCGGCGGGTAAAGCCCGGCGCGCTGCAAGCAATCGGGCCGATTGACCCCCGCATAGGCAACCTTCACCAGCACCTCGCCCGGGCCGGGAACCGGCACTGGCCGCTTGCCCGGCGTCAACACGTCAGGCCCTCCCGGTTCACTGATGGATATGGCCGTCATGCGGTCCGAAACCTGAAAATTCACACTGCCCCCTTGCCTTGCACGTCCCCATTCGTCTTGGCTGGGCCCCACTTAGCCGGAGCCATTGACAGCAAGCAATCCGATTGTGATGTTGCAACACGATGGATGGCGATGATCTTCCGCGAGTCCGTAGCGATGCGGCGAGCCTCTTGGCGAAAGAGGAGCTCGACCGCTATTCTCAAGACGAGCTGATGGAACGGATCGCGCTGCTCGAAGCCGAGATCGCCCGCGTAAAGGCGCAGCACGCCAAGGCCGCTGCCCACCGGAGCATGGCCGACCAGCTGTTCAAACCGAGGTCAGGCGAGTGACGGGCCCCGCGGCCCTGCTGAGACCTCGCAATCGCGCCATGGCGCACCATATTGGTCATGAACCCAAGACCCGCCCCGTGCAGGGCCGGTTTTCCCCAGCCCCATGTTAGCCTTCCGTTCACCCTGCCAGCCGCACACTGGTTTCCCTGCCGGCCCAATGGCTGGCTGAGCCAACCGAAAGACTGCAATGCCCAGTTTCGCGCAGAACCTCGAAAAGACCCTCCACACCGCGATCCAGCACGCGATCGACCGGACGCATGAATATGCGACGCTCGAGCACCTGTTGCTGGCGCTGGTCAACGATTCCGACGCGGCCGAAGTGATGACCGCATGCGGGGTTGACCTTGAGGAACTGGCAGGCGTCGTGCGGCAGTATCTCGATCAGGAATACCAGTCGCTGAAGTCGTCCGACCAGGCCGATCCGCAGCCGACCGCCGGGTTCCAGCGGGTGATCCAGCGCGCGATCCTGCACGTGCAGACCTCGGGCAAGGACACCGTGACCGGCGCCAATGTGCTGGTGGCGCTGTTCTCCGAACGTGACAGCTACGCGGTCTATTTCCTGCAGCAGCAGGATATGAGCCGGCTCGACGCGGTGAGCTTCATCAGCCACGGCATCGGCAAGAACGGTCGCCAGATCGAGAACCGCAATCCGCAAGGCTCCGAAGAGCCGGATATGGCGAAGGCCGAGGAAAAGGCCGATCCGAAGAACAAGAAGGAAACTGCGCTCGACCAGTTCTGCGTGAACCTCAACCGCAAGGCGCTCGACGGCAAGGTCGATCCGCTGATCGGGCGTGGGCCAGAGGTCGACCGCACGGTGCAGATCCTGTGCCGCCGCTCGAAGAACAACCCGCTCTATGTGGGCGATCCCGGTGTCGGCAAAACCGCGATTGCCGAAGGTCTGGCGCGCAAGATCGTCGAGGGCGATGTTCCCGAAGTGCTGGAAAACGCGGTGATCTATTCGCTCGACATGGGCTCGCTGCTGGCTGGCACGCGTTACCGCGGCGATTTCGAGGAGCGCCTCAAGCAGGTTGTCTCCGAACTCGAGAAGATGCCCGAAGCGATCCTGTTTATCGATGAAATTCATACAGTTATCGGCGCAGGCGCGACCAGTGGCGGGGCCATGGATGCCTCCAACCTGCTGAAGCCGGCGCTGTCTTCGGGCGCGATCCGCTGCATCGGGTCGACCACCTACAAGGAATTCCGCAACCACTTCGAGAAGGACCGCGCCCTGCTGCGCCGGTTCCAGAAGATCGACGTGAACGAACCGACGGTCGAAGACACGATCAAGATCCTGCGCGGCCTGCGCACGGCTTTTGAAGAGCACCACAAGGTCAAATACACGCCCGACGCGATCAAGACCGCGGTCGAGCTGAGCGCGCGCTACATCAACGACCGCAAGCTGCCCGACAAGGCCATCGACGTGATCGACGAGGTCGGCGCAATGCAGATGCTCGTGCCGCCGAGCCGTCGCCGCAAGACGATCACCGCGAGGGAAATCGAGAAGGTCATCGCGACCATGGCGCGCATCCCCCCCAAGTCGGTCAGCAAGGACGACAAGGCGGCGCTCGCCAACCTTGAGAAAGACCTGAAGCGCGTGGTGTTCGGGCAGGATCAGGCGATTGACCGCCTGTCCACCGCGATGAAGCTGTCGCGCGCGGGTCTGCGCGATCCCGACAAGCCGATTGGCTCGTTCCTGTTCTCCGGCCCCACCGGCGTCGGCAAGACCGAGGTCGCGCGTCAGCTGGCCTCGATCATGGGGATCGAGCTGAAGCGCTTCGATATGTCCGAATATATGGAGCGCCACAGCGTTTCGCGCCTGATCGGTGCGCCTCCAGGCTATGTCGGCTACGATCAGGGCGGCCTGCTCACCGATGCCATCGACCAGCACCCGCACTGCGTGCTGCTGCTCGACGAGATCGAGAAGGCCCACCCCGACCTGTTCAACATCCTGCTGCAGGTGATGGATAACGGCCGCCTGACCGACCACCATGGCAAGACGGTCGATTTCCGCAATGTCGTGCTGATCATGACGACCAACGCCGGCGCTTCCGATGCTGCCAAGCAGGGCATTGGCTTTGGCAGCGGCACCAAGGTCGAGGCGGCGGAAGAGGCGGTGAAGAAGATGTTCACCCCCGAATTCCGCAACCGTCTCGATGCGATCGTGCCGTTCGGCTATCTCCGCAAGGACACGATCAGCCGCGTGGTCGACAAGTTCATCCTTCAGCTCGAACTGCAGCTGTCCGATCAGAACGTGCACATCCAGTTCGATGGCGATGCGCGCGATTGGCTGGGCGAACGCGGCTACGACAAGCTGATGGGCGCACGTCCGATGGGCCGCCTGATCCAGGAGAAGGTCAAGCAACCGCTCGCCGAGGAACTGCTGTTCGGCAAGCTGGCACACGGCGGCGAGGTCCATGTCAGCGTGAAGGATAACAAGCTCGCCTTCGAGCTGACCGCAGCGCCGCCCAAGACCAAGCCGAAGAAGGCGCGCAAGAAGCCCGTTGCGAAGAAGCAGCAGGGCGATGCTTCGGCCGAGGGCAACACCTCGGAAGACTAAGCTTCGCAGCCTTTGTTGAATTGTCCGCAGGGCGGCGCTGGAACCCCAGTGCCGCCCTTTTGCGTTTTTCCCCAGAGTCTTGGGGGATAAATCCGAGACGTCCTTGACCGAATCGGCCTCGCAGTACTGAAGTGAAGTTGGTCGCGTGACCACTTTGTTTGATCTCAGAACCTTGAGCCCCTTTTAAGCGCGAGAGGCGAGAGGCTTTTCGGAGACGTCGGGCTCTACCCGATCTTCAAACAAAGGAGGTGGGTTATGAGACGCGTATTTGTACGTTCTTATATCCGCTGGCGCTTTGGCCGTTGGGAGAGTGTGTGCCATCACACTCGACGTTGGCCTCGTCAGTACTCGTTTAACTTCTAAACGAGAGCAGTGAACTCGGTCACGCGGCCACTTTTCCCAACGACCTTAAATCCGTAGCGGACGGCGTTTGTTCGCACATCGCGAATCCCAGTTCAATATGTGCCTGAGCTATATTTTCGCCTGTCAACCGGACTGACGACAGGAACTCCACAGCTTTCCGCACAGTTGAGAGACTATGAGCTCCGCCCCCCACTGGATCCAGCCACACCCGCAGGGGATTTACGTTGCCCCGGCCGATTGCTGGGTCGATCCATCGGCGGCGGTTGAGCGGGCGCTGGTCACCCATGGCCATGCCGACCACGCGCGCGGCGGGCACGGCGAAACGCTCGCCACCCGCGAAACGCTCGCGATCATGGACCTGCGCTACAATACGCAGGCGGGCGCGGTGCCTGTCGCCTATGGTGAAACCTTGCGGCTCGCCGGCAGCGTCGATGCGACGTACCTGCCTGCCGGTCACGTGCTCGGCTCGGCGCAGATATTGCTCGAACATGCAGGCGAGCGGGTGATCGTCACCGGCGACTACAAGCGCCGCCCCGATCCGACCTGTGTGCCTTTCGAAGTTGCGCGGTGCGACATCTTCATCACCGAGGCGACCTTTGGCCTGCCCGTCTTCACCCATCCGCCGATTGCTGACGAAATCGCCAAGCTGCTGGCAGCGCTTGCCGCCAGTCCCAAGGCCTGCGTGCTGGTCGGCGCCTATGCGCTCGGCAAGGCGCAGCGGGTGATCGCCGAACTGCGCGCGGCAGGCCATCACGATCCGATCTACCTCCACGGCGCGATGGAGCGGATGTGCCGCCTCTATGAAGAGCTTGGCGTGCCGTTGGGCGATCTGCGGCTGGTGGCGGACCACGCAAAAGAGGAAATGCGCGGCGCGATCGTGGTGTGCCCACCCTCGGCGCTGAACGACCGCTGGAGTCGCCGTCTGCCCGAGCCGATAACCGCCATGGCGAGCGGCTGGATGCGCGTGCGCCAGCGTGCCCGCCAGCGCAATGTCGAGCTACCGCTGGTAATCTCCGACCATGCCGACTGGAACGAACTGACTCAGACCGTGCAGGAGGTGGACCCGCGCGAAACCTGGATCACCCATGGCCGCGAAGAGGCTTTGCTACGCTGGCACGAGCTGCACCAGCGCAAGGCCCGCGCACTGGCGCTGGTGGGCTACGAGGATGAGGACGATTGAACTGACTGTGGAAAAAGCTCTCGATTTGACGAAATCGATTCGCCTCAATGACTTAGTTAAGGAATCCTTGCCTTGACATGGAAGGGGGACCGAGTCGTTACCTCGGCCCCCGCCATTCCACCAAGGTTTAATAGCAACCGCCGGTGGAATATGAGCTACCTCACACCGGAATTGTTATCCGGAAAGCTGTATAGGTCAAGGCGGTTGCGAGATCCGAAAGGTCTCAAAATGAAAGCTTTTATTGTTACCTATGACTTGATCAAATCCGGTCAGAATTACGCTTGTATCACAAAGAAGCTGAAGTCCTATCCAACCCACTGGCATATGCAAGGGTCGGTTTGGATCATTCGCACAAGTGAAACAGCGAAACAGATTCGCGATGGACTCAAAAGTTGCTTGGATTCGAATGATAAGCTGTTTGTTGCCGCGCTCTCGGGCGAGGCCGCATGGTGCGGATATACCGACAACATCACTGATTGGTTGAAGCAATCGGCTCTTGTCTAAGCAGTCACTCTGAACTTCGGTACCGCCGGATATCACCCCGGCGGTACCTTCGCGGTGAAGCCACGGAACTCATTCTCGGCTTGAGAGCTTCCGTATAAAATGGAACAATTCGCCGCTCTCATCGATGCGCTGATCTATACCCGCAGCCGCAAGGGCAAGCTGGCCCTGATCGAACAGTATTTGCGCGAGACTCCCGACCCTGATCGCGGCTGGGCGCTTGCCGCGCTCACCGATGGGCTCGACTTTCCGGCAGTCAAAAGCTCGACCATCCGCAACCTGCTCAAGGACCGCGTCGATCCGGTGCTGTGGAGCCTCAGCCGCGACTTCGTGGGCGACACCGCCGAAACCGCCAGCTTCCTCTGGCCCGAACCCCTGCGCCGTGACGACGCCCCGCCTCCCACCGTGTCCGAAGCCGTCGCCAACCTTGCCGCCATGACCCGTGCGAGCGTGATGGCGGACCTGCCCCCGCTGCTCGACCGGCTCGATGCGAAGGGCCGCTACGCGCTGTTCAAGCTCGCCACCGGCGGCATGCGCGTGGGCATTTCAGCGCGGTTGGCGAAGATCGCTTTCGCACAGGCGTTCGATGTCGAGGTCGACCGGGTCGAGGAGTACTGGCACGCGCTCACCCCGCCCTATGCCGAGCTGTTCGCATGGGCCGCCGAGGGCGCCGATCCGCCCGACACCGAGAACATGCCCCTGTTCCGCCCCTTCATGCTCGCACACCCGCTGGAGGATACCCAAGTCGATCTCGCCGACTACGTGGCCGAGTGGAAGTGGGACGGCATCCGCGTGCAGCTGGTCCATGTCGCGGGCGAGACGCGCCTCTATTCGCGCTCGGGTGACGATATCTCGGCCACTTTTCCCGAGCTGATCACGGCGCTCGACATTCCCGCCGTGCTCGATGGCGAACTGCTGGTGCGCGGCAGCCATCAGGGCGGGGAAGCCGGCGGTGCGGCCAGTTTCAATGCCTTGCAACAGCGGTTGGGTCGCAAGACCGTCAGCAAGAAGATGCTGGCCGAAGCACCTGCCTTTGTGCGCCTCTACGATGCGCTTGCCATCGGCGGCGATGATCTGCGCGTCCTGCCCTGGAGCCAACGGCGCGCGCAGCTCGAAGCGCTGATTCCGGAGCTACCCGAAAGCCATTTCGATCTCTCGCAAATCGTCGCGGCGCAGGACTTCGCCCAGCTCGCGCAAATCCGCGAATCGGCCCGCGACGACGCTATCGAAGGCCTGATGCTCAAACGGCGCGACAGCCCCTATGTCGCGGGCCGCAAGACGGGCCTGTGGTACAAGTGGAAGCGCGATCCGCTGCTGATCGATTGCGTGCTGATGTATGCCCAACGTGGCAGCGGCAAGCGCAGCAGCTTCTACTCGGACTATACCTTCGGCTGCTGGACCGGCGATCCCGACAGCGATGGCGAACTGCTCCCCGTGGGCAAGGCCTACTCGGGCTTTACCGACGAGGAGCTGAAGAAGCTCGACCGTCACGTCCGCCAGAACACGCTCAATCGCTTCGGCCCGGTGCGCGAGACCGATAAGAGCCTGGTGTTCGAGGTGGCTTTCGATTCGGTCCACGCCAGCAAACGGCACAAGTCGGGCCTCGCGATGCGTTTCCCGCGCATCCACCGCATCCGCTGGGACAAGCCCGCGCACGAAGCCGACCGGATCGAGACCTTGCGCGCACTGGTGCGGGACTAACCTTGCGGCAGATCAAGGCACCGTGCAGACAGAAAGCCCAAACGGCACACTGAGCCAACCTGCCCGAAAGACCTTGCCGTGAGCGAACCGCAGACGACCACCCCCTATGACCAGATCGGTGGCCAGCCCGCCATCGCCGCCGTGGTTGATCGCTTTTACGACCTGATGGACACCGACCCGGCCTATGCTGAACTGCGCGCCATGCACGCAGCCGATCTGGCCCCGATGCGAACCTCGCTGACCGGGTTCCTCACCGGCTGGGCAGGCGGCCCGCGCGACTGGTTCGAGGCCAATCCGGGCAAATGCATGATGAGCATGCACGCAGGCTTTCCCATTACCGCCGAGACCGCGCGGCAATGGGTCGAGGCGATGGGCCGGGCCTTTGCCGATCACGACCTCGCCGATCATCCCGTGGGTAAGCTCATGAACGAACAATTCGCCATGATGGCTGGCGGCATGGTCCGCACCGCCACGATGGCAGGCTAAACACCGCCATAATCCAATTGCGCGGCGCGCTGTCGTGGAGCAGTTAGGCGGCATGTATCGCATGTCCTCCGCAGATCGCGTGCTCGCCTATTCCATCGCCGGTGCGGCCGGTTTCGTCGACGCCAGCGGCTTCCTTGCCGCAGACCGCTACTTTGTCTCGTTCATGTCGGGCAACACCACCCGGCTCGGCGTGGAGCTGGCGCGCGGATCAAGCGCGGCCTTGGTTGCGGGCATGTTGCTTGCAGGGTTCGTGGTCGGCGTGGCCCTCGGCGCTTTGGTGGCGGACCGGTTCGAACCATGGCGCAAGACCTCGGTACTGATCACGGCGACGCTCCTGCTGCTGGCGGCGGCGGCTGCGCAGTCTGCCGGTGTGACCTCCGGCTTTCTTCTGGGGGCGGTGCTGGCCATGGGCGCGATCAACAATGTCTTCCGCAAGAGCGGCGAGGTGGCCCTTGGCGTCACCTATATGACCGGCGCGCTGGTGCGTGTCGGCGAGGGGCTCGCGGGCCTCATCAAGTCGAGCGCGCAGCGGCGGCGCGGCGCCTTGGAAAGCCTGTTGCTGTGGGCGAGCCTGTCGTCCGGCGGCTGCGTCGGTGCGCTCATTTATCTTCATACCCACTCCGTCGTGGGCTGGCTTGCGGCGCTGTGGGTGCTGGCGCTCACGGTGTTTGCGTGGCGGATCGAGGCGCGCGAGTCAGTCTAGCTGCACCAGCTTTTCGCGCGAAGTTGCGCCGCGCAACAAGGTGAGCCGCGTGGGCGCGCTGCCGAGCGCCTTGGCCAGCAGCCCAATCACCGCATCGTTGGCCGCGCCGTCCTGCGGCTTGACGCGCACCTTCACCTGCACGACGCCATCGACAATCGTGATGCCCTCGCTGCGGGCACCCGGCGTCGCCCGCACCGCCAGCCGCCCCTCGGCATCGGCCAGCGCGCGCAGCGCCTCGGCGGGCGGGAGATCAGGCTTCGGTTTCGCCATGCAAAGTCGCCAAATGCCGCTCGGCCAGGTCGCAATAGCGTTCAGCCTGAAAGCGGATCTTCTCCACCTGCGCCGCGTCCATGGTGCGGAACAACTTCGCCGGCCGGCCGACCCAGATTTCGCGCGCCGGAATGCTCTTGCCCGGGCTGAGCAAAGCGCCCGCCCCCAGCATCGCGCCCTCGCCCACATGGCACCCGTCCATCGCGATGGCGCCCATGCCGACAAAGGCCTTGTCCGCCAGTGTCGCCCCGTGGACCAGCGCCATGTGGCCGATCACGCAGTCCTCGCCGATGATCGTGGGGCAGCCTTCGGTGTCCGGGCGCGGGCCTTCCACGTGAAACACCGTGCCGTCCTGCACATTGCTCCGCGCGCCAACCTCGATCCGGTGGATGTCGCCGCGCAGCACGCAGTTGTACCAGATGCTAGCCTTCGGACCGATGGTCACATCGCCGATGATCCGCGCGCCAGGGGCGACAAAGGCGGTCTCGTGGATCTGCGGCACCTTGCCCTCGAAGGGCAGGATCGTGGCACCGGGAAAGCGCTCGGCGAAAGTCATCTTCTCTCCTGCCATTGTGCGCGGGTGATGTGGTGGACGATGGTCGGGTTCAGCTCGGCGGAGAAATAGGGGTCTTCGTAGTCCCAGTCCTTGCGCCGCTGCATCCCCAGCCGCTGCATCAGGCCCCAACTGGCGGCGTTGCCCTCCACCGTGAGCGCCACAAGATCGTCGTCACCGGTGGTCGCAAAGGCATGATCTATGCAGCCGGTCGCGCCCTCCTTGGCATAGCCCTTGCCCCAGGCGTCTTCACGCAGCCGCCAGCCGATCTCCAGCATACCGCAAACCTTGGTGCCCTCGACCGTGGCGCGCTTAAGGCCGACCATGCCGAGCACTTCGCCCGCCAGATGGCCGCCATCGTTCTTGCGGCGGCAGCACCAAAATGTGAAGCCAAACTCGTCGTTGAAGCCTTCGAGGCGCACGCGCGTATTGGCCGCTGCAGCCTCCTCGCGCACTCCGCCGAGCCAGCGCATCACCGCCGGCGTGTTGGTGTGGCGCACGAAGCCGTCCCACGAGGGATCATCCCACTCGTGCACGATCAGGCGTTCGGTTTCGAAGATAGTTTCGGGCATCAGCTTCACAGGCTGCTCCATTGGGCGCGCGTGATGCGGTAAACCCGGGTGGGATTTTCCGCCGGTTCGTATTCCGGGTCGTCGTAGTCGAACTCGCTGGCGCGCGACAGGCCCAGACGCGCCATCAAGCGGCTGGAACCCGCGTTGTTGTCGCTGGTCTGCGCGTAGACCACCTCGTTGCCGAGCCTGTCGAAAGCATGGGCGAGCGCGGCGCGCGCGGCCTCGGTCGCATAGCCTTTCCCGGTGTGGGACGATGCAAGGCTCCAACCGATTTCGCGTTGTCCGCGCAGGTGCTCAGGCGCGGCAGTAGCGCGCACGTTAAACAGACCGATGCGGCCGACGCGGCATTGTGTCTCGCGATGCCAGATCGTCCAGCGCATATAACTCTTGTCAGCCCATGCCGCGATGTCGGCAGCGAGACTCTCCTCCACCGCCTGCTTGCTGCGCGGGCCGCCAAGGTGGCGCATCACCTCTGGCGTGTTCATCTCGGCCAGCAACCAGGGCAGATCAGCCTGAGCCACCGGCAGCAGGTCCAACCGCTCGGTGGCGAGGGCGTGGTCAGCCATTCAGCAGCCGCGCGGCCAGCGGCGCGTGGTAGGTCAGCACGCCCGAGCAGCCCGCGCGCTTGAAGGCGATCAGCTTCTCCATCAGCAACGCCTCGCGGTCGGCAATGCCCGCCACCGCGCCAGCCTCGATCAGCGCATATTCGCCCGACACCTGATAGGCGAACACAGGCACCTCGAAGCGCTGCTTGGCGCGCCAGATCAGGTCGAGATAGGCCAGCCCCGGCTTCACCATCACGCTGTCCGCACCCTCGGCAATGTCGAGCGCGATTTCGGCCATGGCCTCCTCGGCATTGCCCGGGTCCATCTGGTAGGTGCGCTTGTCGCCCTTCAGCAGGCCGCCCGAGCCAACAGCATCGCGGAACGGCCCATAGAAGGCCGAGGCATATTTGGCGGCATAGGCCATGATCTGGACATTGGCATGGTCACCCATTTCGAGCGCCATCCGGATCGCTTTCACGCGCCCGTCCATCATGTCGGACGGGGCGATGATGTCAGCTCCGGCCTCGGCCTGGGTCAGCGCCTGATCGACCAGCACCGCCACCGTATCGTCGTTCAGGACATAGCCCGCTTCGTCGACCAGCCCATCATGCCCGTGAGTGGTATAGGGGTCGAGCGCGACATCGGTGAGAATGCCGATGTCGTTGCCGCAAGCATCGCGGATCGCGCGGATCGCCTGGCACATCAGGTTATCGGGATTGAAGGCCTCGGCGCCATCGTCGCTGCGCTTGTCGCCCGGCGTATTGGGAAACAGCGCGATGCAGGGAATCCCCAGCGCCACCGCCTCTTTCGCCCGTTCAGCGATCAGATCGACCGACCAGCGCGAAACACCCGGCAGCGAACCGACCGGGTCTTCCACCCCCTTGCCCGAGGTCACGAACAGCGGCCAGATCAGGTCGGCCGGGGTAAGCACAGTTTCACGGTGCATCGCACGGCTCCAGCCGTAGGTGCGGGTGCGGCGCAGGCGAGTGGCGGGATAGGCTCTGGTCATGCTTGCGCTCCTGCCGAAAATCGGCCGCGCAGGCAATGGCAACGCGCTCAGTTCACGCGCTGGCGGTTCTCCAGCCGGTCAATCTCGCGCACGGGCTCCTCATTGGCGTCGGAGGAAGGCGCCAGCGAGGCCAGCGCCGCGCCCGGCTCGACCGATTGCCACCGCGCAAGGCTCGCGCGGAACTGCGCCAGTTCGCGCCCTTCGAGCTGCGCGCGGGAAACGAATTTGACGCTTGCCGGATTGATCGCCCGCCCGCCGCGGTACAATTCATAGTGCAGGTGCGGGCCGGTCGAGAGGCCAGTTGAGCCGACATAGCCGATCACCTGCCCGCGCCGGACCGACTGTCCCGAACGGACCGCCATCCGGCTCATGTGGCAATAGCGCGTCTCCAACCCGCCGCCGTGCGACAGCTTGACCGTATTGCCGCAGCCTCCCGCACGCCCGGCGGAAACCACGCGGCCATCGCTCACGGCGACAATCGGCGTGCCGCTGCGGGCGCGAAAATCCATACCAGAATGCATGCGGCGATAGCCAAGGATCGGATGGCGGCGCATCCCGAAGCGCGAGGAGATCGGGCCGGGCACCGGCGCCACCATACCCTGCCGCTGCTCGCCAGCGCCTGCGGCGTCGTAAAACAGGCCCTCGCGGCCCCAGCGCATCATCTGCTTGCGCGGCTTCCCGTCGCGCAGGATGGCCGCATATTGCAGCTTGCCGACCTCGATTTCGCCGGTGGCGGCGCGCTTGTAGTCGATGATGAAGTCGAACTCGTCGCTCGCGGCGATGTCACGATCGAGGTTCATCTCCTCACCGATCGTGCGCAGGAACTGCTGCACCGCACTCGGCGGGGCACCGGCAGCGCGGGCCGAACGGTAGATGCCCTCGCCCACCGTCCCGCGAATGCGCAGCGGGGTGGCGTCGACAGCAATCTGGTGTGGCACGAGCGCCAAGGCGCCGCCGTCGCGCCGTTCGACCACCAGTTGCAGGTCGAACCGCGCGCGGAACGACAGCGCATCGACCGGGCGCGGCGCATTGGGCGATGCGCGGCGACCAAGCGTGATGTCGACCTGCGTTCCGGGCGCAATCTCGCGCAGGGGCATGGCGCCTGCCACCATCGTCGCGATCTGCTCCGCCTCGCCCGAGCCGACCCCGGCACGACGCAGCATGCGTTCGAATCCGTCGCCCTGTGTAAGCGTGGCGACCAGATCGATGCGCGGGCGTTCGGGCGCGCGGGCCAGCTGTTCGACCGCAAAGGTCGCACCCATCCGGCGGCCGCTGTCGGCACCGAGTGCGAGCGGCATGATCATCTGGCTGCGAAATTCGTCACGCACGCGGTCGTCGATACGCATGGCGGGTGCGGCCTCGACCGGCGAGAAGCCCGGCCAGGCGGCAATGGCAATGGCGGAGAGGCCCAGCATGGTCGCGGTGCCGCGCAGCCAGCGCGCAGAGCCGATATCGTTGGCAAGGTCCGTTGCCAGCTCGTTCTTCTGGAACATCAGGCCAATCCGGCGGCGCAGCTGATCGAGCCGCTCGGTGGTGCCGGAATAGCGCGCAATGCGGCGCTTCCCCTCACCCGAGACGATTGCCCTGCGCTTGATGGCCAAAGTTCTGCTCCTTGCGGTCCGGCTGGCTCCTGCCCTCTAAGGGCGTACCGGACCGATCTACGATAGTGCACAATTTCCTAGCCAATGGCCTGCCGCAATAAAGTTAAATCCCGTCTAACGACGATGAGTCGACTCGCACGAGCGCCCAGCTGATCAGTCTCCCCCGCGAAACCCCTTCGATGCTTGCGCGAAGCAAGCCGGACCGGCATGGTCAGGCTATTGTGTCCCGCTCAGATGCCAACGCGACCATTCGCGCCGTGCTCGGCCCGACCAACACGGGCAAGACTCATCTCGCCATCGAACGCATGTGCGCCCATTCGAGCGGCGCGATGGGCTTTCCGCTGCGACTGCTGGCGCGCGAGGTCTATGATCGGGTGCGCGCGATCAAGGGCGACAAGCAGGTCGCGCTGATCACCGGCGAGGAGCGGATCGAACCACCGCAGGCCCGCTATTATCTCTGCACCGCCGAGGCCATGCCGCGAGATGGCGGCGGAAAAGCTTTCGTCGCGCTTGATGAGGCGCAGCTGGGCGCCGATCGCGACCGTGGCCACATTTTCACCGACCGGCTGCTGCACGCGCGCGGACGCGAAGAGACGATGATTCTGGGCGCGGGCACTCTGGAGCCGCTGGTGCGCGCGCTGGTGCCTGAGGCTCGGATCGAGGAAAGGCCGCGCTTTTCCACCCTTCACCATTCCGGCCCGGTCAAGCTCTCGCGGCTACCCAAGCGCTCGGCCGTGGTCGCCTTCTCGATCGAGCAGGTTTACCAGACCGCCGAGCTTTTGCGGCGCTTCCGCGGCGGCGCGGCGGTGGTGATGGGCGCGCTCAGCCCGCAGACACGCAACCGCCAGGTCGAGCTGTTTCAATCGGGCGAGGTCGACTACATCGTCGCTACTGACGCCATTGGTATGGGGCTCAATCTCGATGTCCACCATGTCGCCTTCGCCGGGCTCGAAAAGTTCGACGGGGTGCGCCAGCGCCGCCTGACACCCGCCGAAATGGCGCAGATCGCGGGGCGCGCAGGGCGCCACCAGACGGACGGCAGCTTCGGCACGCTGTCAGGCAATCGTGGTCATGCCCCGCTGGAGCTGAGCGACGACGAAGTCTACGCCATCGAGCAGCACCGCTTCGCCCCGCTCACCAAGCTCTTCTGGCGCAATCCCGAACCTCGCTTCGATTCGATCGAGCGCCTGATCGCCGACCTCGAAATGCGCCCTGACCATCCAGCCATGGCCGCCGCACCCGAGGCTATCGACCTCGCCGTGTTGCGCCGCCTTGCCGACGACAGCGAGATCCGTGCTGCCGCGCGCGGCCATGCGCAAGTGCGGCGCTTCTGGGAGGTCTGCCAACTGCCCGATTTCCGCCACCAGGGCAGCGATGCCCATGCACGCTTTGTCGCCCGCCTGTGGCGCGACCTGCGCGATGGGCATATCGGGGCAGACTTCGTAGCTGCGCGAATCGGCGAACTCGATCGTGCAGAAGGGGATATCGACACGCTGCAAGGTCGGCTATCGGCGATCCGTAGTTGGGCCTATATCTGCCAAAGGCCCGACTGGGTGCTGGCGCGCGACGAGATGGCTGCCCGTGCCCGTGCGGTGGAGGCGCGGTTATCCGATGCGCTTCACCAAAGGCTAACCGAACGCTTTGTAAACCGCCGGACTTCTGTACTGATGCGGGGAATGGGAAAGGATGCAGGACTTTTGCGGGTAACACTGGAAGACGACGGGCGGGTCATGGTCGAAGATCATGCCATCGGCCATCTTGAGGGATTCCGCTTCGTGGTCGACCAGACCGCCGATCAGGAAGACCGCAAGCTGATGCTCGCCGCGGCGGAAAAGCATATGCCCGCCCTGCTTGCGCAGAAGGCGCAGAAGCTGGTGAACAGCGAACTTGGCGAGCTGGTGATCGCGCGCGGCGGCCTGTGGCGCGGCGAACAGCAGGTGGCGACGCTCGAACGCGGCAAGACCGCGAGCCGTCCCCGGCTTGTCATGGCCAAGGAGCTGGGCAACCTCGATCCGGCGCACCGCACGCAGCTTTCAGAAGCGCTTGAACACTGGCTGGAAGGCGCACTCGCGCCGCTGGCCCCGCTGCGCGCCATCGAAGATGCAACCGGCGATCCCGAAGTCGGCAGCGAAGTGCGCGCGCTGTTGCTTACGCTCTCTGAACGCGGCGGCAGCGTGCCCCGCGAAGAGGCGGGCCTGGCGAATCTGCCCAAGGAACGTCGCCCGCTGCTGCGCAAGCTCGGCGTGACCATTGGCGCGCTCGACGTGTTCGTGCCCGCATTGCTGCGCCCGGCGGCGCGCAAACTTCTGCACGAACTGGCAATCGATCGCCGTCCGCTGTCGGAAACGATGGCCCCGGTGATCGCGAGCAACAGGCAGCTTCCCGCAGGCTATCGCCGCGCGGGCGAGCAGGCGGTGAGGCTCGACATGGCGGAAAAACTGTTCCGCGCCGCGCACGAACAACGGGCCAAGATCGCCAACGTGAAGGACACCCGCGGCTTTGCAATCGACACCGCGCTGGCAACCAGCATGGGCCTCGCTCCCGAGAGTTTCCGCGGCCTGATGAAGGATGCCGGCTTCCGGCAGGGCGAGCCGGTGGCCATGGCCGAGGGCGCCTACGGACCTCCGCGACCGGTGCCCTGGACCTGGCGCCCGCCGCGCAAGGACTTCAAGCCCGCACGGCACTCGCAGGGCAAAGGCAGGGGCAAGCCCGGCGCGAAGGCGAAAGGCCGGCCCCAGCGCGAATCGCGTCCTGCGGCAGATCACCGCCCGGCCACCGGCAATGCCTTTGCCGGTTTGGCCGACCTGCTGGGTGGCAACAGCTAACCGATGGCCTCAGGAGGCGGCCTTAGGCTCGATCTCCTGCTTGTCAGGCTGCGGTTTGCCCGTACCCGCTCTGCGGCCCGCGCGTGGGTCGAACGCGGCCACATCCGCCGCAATCGCCAGCGCATCACCAAGCCGGGCGTACCGATTTGCGTGGGCGATGTGCTTACCCTGCCCATGCCCCATCATGTGCGCCTGATAGAAATCCTTGCTTTGCCCGAACAGCGCGGACCGGCTAGCGAAGCCCAACAACACTATCGCGCGCTTGACGAAGGCCGCGAAATCGCCCTAGCAGACCGCGTTTCCCGCCCGGCTTCAGGCCCGGTCGGCCCATTGATCGAAGGACACAGTGCACAATGACCTACGTCGTCACCGACGCCTGCATCAAATGCAAGTACACCGACTGCGTCGAAGTCTGCCCGGTCGACTGTTTCTATGAGGGCGAGAACATGCTCGTCATCAATCCTTCGGAATGCATCGACTGCGGCGTGTGCGAGCCCGAGTGCCCCGCCGAAGCGATCCTGCCCGACACCGAGGGCGGCCTCGAATCCTGGCTCGAGCTGAACACCAAGTATTCGGCCGAGTGGCCCAACATCACCGAGAAGAAAGACCCGCCCGCCGATGCCGACGAGCACAAGGGCGAAGAGGGCAAGCTCGACAAGTACTTCTCGGCAGAGCCCGGCGAAGGCGACTGATTCGCTTCCCCTTTGCGCGGTAGGGCCTGCCTGCAAGTAGCCCTACCCGACTAGGCATAATCCCCGAAGACGGGGCCGCTTATCCCTTTCTGACGGGAGGGGGTGGCAATTATGTTACGAATCTGTTATATACTTGTGCAACTGCTGCGTTATCCGCGCGGCAGGCGGATTAGGAAGGCAGGCCCCCGCTCTCACCCAGAACATGCACGCAATCAGGTCGCCGATGGGTCGCGCGGCTGCTTAGTGCTTGACGCTGGTTCTGCTGGTCCTGTCGATGAAAGGAAAATCCATGGCAACCAGTGCGCCCGCCTTTGAAGTCGGCGATTATGTTGTTTATCCCAAGCACGGCGTTGGCCGTGTGACCGAGCTCCAGAGCGAAGAAATCGCCGGAATGAAGCTCGACCTTTACGTGCTCCGCTTCGAAAAGGAACGCATGACGCTGCGCGTTCCTGTGAATAAGGTCGAAGCGATCGGCATGCGCAAGCTGTCTTCCGACAAGACTCTGAAAGAAGCGATGGAAACGCTCAAGGGCAAGCCCAAGGTCAAGCGCACCATGTGGAGCCGCCGGGCGCAGGAATACGAAGCGAAGATCAACTCCGGCGACCTCGTGTCGATTGCCGAGGTGACCCGCGATCTGTTCCGCCCCGACGATCAGCCCGAGCAGTCTTATTCGGAACGCCAGATTTTCGAGGCCGCATCGAGCCGCCTCGCCCGCGAACTGGCGGCAATGGAGAAGACCGATGAGCCTGCTGCGCTCACCAAGATCCTCCAGGTTCTGAACGAGCACGCTCCGCAGTATTACGAGAACACCGAAGACGCCTAAGCTTCGCGTTCTTGCCAAAAAAAAGGGCCGCCCGCCTCACCGCGCGCGGCCCTTTTTCGTGTTCACTGCCCTTTCACAGGTTAGCCCTAGGGTGCCGGAAACGAAGGAGCTGCGGTAAGTGCGAAGGAAACTGGCGATAGCTGTGCTCGGGCTTACCCCGTTGACGGGCGGCTGCCTTGCAAAAACGGTTGTCGACGTGGCCACTGCGCCGGTGCGGGTAGCCTCGCAAGGGGCCGACTGGGCGACCACCAGCCAGGACGAAGCCGACCGCAACCGCGGGCGCGAAATGCGTCGCCGTGAAGAGCGCCTGGGCGACCTGCAGCGCGACTACGAACGACAAGCCGACCGGTGCGAGCGCGGGCATGAGGAGTCGTGCCGCGAGGCCATCGCCATCCGCCGCGAAATCGATGCTGCGCTAAACGAACCGCAGCGCTAGGCGGCGGCTCGGCGCAAGCGGTCAGCGATCGCCTCGCCCATCCCGGTCCGCGGAATCGGCGCAACCGCGATCTTCTTCTGTGGAGCGGCCGCCGCTTCGTGCAGGCACTGATAAAGCCGCGCAGCTGCCTCAGCGAGATCGCCCGTGGGCGACAGATTCGTGCTTCCGGCGATGCCACCGAACCCGATCAGGAATTCGTCGGCCCCCGCCTCACTCGCATCAAGCCGGACAGGCTTTCCCGGCGAATAGTGTTTTCGCATCTGCCCCGGCGCTTCGATTTTCGACCCCGACGACGCGCTTTGCGGCCCCACAATCGATTCAACCGCGCCTTTTTCGACCGGACCGGGGCGCAGCAAGCTCCAGCCCCCATCTGCCCGCAGCGCAACGATGGTCGATTCCAGACCCATAGCGCAGGGACCGCCGTCGAGAATCGGCGGGCAATCGTCACCCAGCGACTCGCGAACATGATCGGGCCGAGTCGGGCTAACCCCAAGGCTGCGATTGGCCGAGGGGGCTGCCAGCGGCAATCCCACCACATCGAGCAGCCGCGCCATCACCGGATGGCCCGGACACCGCACCGCAATCGTCGGCAACCCGGCGCTGACTGCGGGCGTAATCGGGCTATCATCACGGGCAGGCAAAACCATGGTCAGCGGACCGGGCCAGAAAGCCTTGGCCAACAGGTGCGCTCGCTCGTCCAAATGGGCCAGCCGCTCCGCCTGTTCCAACGAGGCGACATGCACGATCAGCGGGTTGAAGTCGGGCCGTCCCTTCGCGCGATAGATCTTCGCCACCGCCTCGGCGCTGTCGGCACGGGCGGCGAGGCCATAGACGGTCTCTGTCGGCACCGCGACCAGATCGCCTGCGCACAGCAGCTCAGCCGCTCTCGCAATGCCCTCCGCATCGGGCGCAATCAGCTTGTCTGGACCACCAACCATGTCCCGCCGCTAGACGGCGCAGGCGCATTGGCCAAGTCCCAAGCTTGACGCAGCCTCCGCAAACGGCTGTTTCACCCGCTATGAGCGCAAAAGACGACCTGTTGCACCGCCTCGCCGAGGCTCTGGCCCAAGCCGACACCGCCGCCACGACCGACTGGACCGCCAGCCCCGCCTATGTCTGGGACAGCGCAGGTGGCCGTCCGGTCGCGCGGATCGTCGCGCAGAAGCTCGCCCTGCTGCGCGGAATTGATCGACAGAAAGAGGCGGTGGTCGCCAATGTCGAGCGGCTCGCCTCGGGCCATGCTGCGCATGACATGTTGCTGTGGGGCGCGCGCGGCACGGGCAAGTCGGCGCTGGTGAAGGCTGCTGTCGCCGCCGCGCAGGAAAAGGGCGGCAATGTCGCGTTGGTGCAGGTGGCGACCGATGCCGTGAACACCCTCCCCGCCCTCTTCACGCAGCTCGCCAAGGTGCCGCGCAATTTCCTCGTCTTCATCGACGATCTGGGCTTTGCCGAAGGCGACAGCGTCACCCCGCGTCACCTGCGCAGCTGGCTCGACGGCGGAGTGGAGGCGCGGCCTGCCAATGTGCGGCTCGCGGTGACCTCGAATCGCCGTGCTATCCTCGCCCGCGATGCCAGCGAGCAGGACGACCCGATCAACCCGCGCGACGTGGTCGACGACCAGCTTGCCCTCGCCGACCGCTTCGGGCTGTCGCTCGGCTTCCACGCGATGAATCAGGACGACTATCTCGCCGTTCTTCGTGGTTACGCGGAGGAATTCGGGCTCCCGCTCGACGAGCAAGAGGCGCTGGGATGGTCAAAACGGCGCGGGGCGCGCTCGGGCCGGATTGCCTGGCACTTCATCACCGAGCTGGCCGGCCGCGCCGGCAAAACGCTCGACTAGCCCAGCTTACATGCCGGGCATGGAAATCCCCGGCGGCGGATTCTCGAAGGCACGGCTCGGATCGCCCTTGAGCTCGATCTGCGGCGGAAGCCGGTCGCCCTTGATACGCTCGATCGCGGCGCTGCCCTCTGCACCGGGTGCCATCACCCGCCAGATGATCCCGGCCGTATCGTCACTCACCAGCAGCGATCCCGTCTGATCCCAGGCGAGCCAGGTCGGGCGGCCGTGGGTCTCGCCCGTGCCGGTGAGGAAGCTATCAAGCACCTGCTTGGGCTTGCCCACCGGATTGCCGCGCTCGTCGAACTCCACATAGACCACGTCGTACCCAGCGGCAGGCTTGCGGTTCCACGAGCCGTGGCGGGCGACGAAGGCACCGTTGGAGAAGCCCTCGCCCATGCGCGAACCCTCCTGGCTGAACACCAGGCCGAGCGCCGCAACATGCGCGCCCATGGCATAGCGCGGGGTGCGCACATAGCTCGGGTTGATGCCGTAAGCGCCCTTCACGCGCTCATCCACGATGTCGCCAAAGTAGAACCAGGGCCAGCCGTAGTGCGCGCCAATCGGCACGTCGGTGAGATAGTCGGGCACGAGGTCCGAGCCGAGCATGTCGCGCTCGTTGACCGTGGTCCACAATTCGCCCGACCACGGGTTCCACGCAAGGCCGTTGGGGTTGCGCATGCCTGAGCCGAAGACGCGGGCAAAACCCGTTTCGAGATTCACCTCGTGGATGGCGGCTCGCCCCTCTTCCAGTTCGAGCCCGTTCTCCGCGATGTTGGAGGCCGATCCAACCGCGATGTAGATCGATTCGCCATCCTCGCTGAGCAGCACATTGCGCATCCAGTGATTGCCCGCCGGCGGCAGGTCGGCCAGTTTTTCCGGCTCGCCCGAAAGCGTGGTCGCGCCTTCCTCGTAGGGGAAGCTCAACAAGGCATTGTGATCGGCAACGTAGAGCTTGCCATCGGCCCAGGCGAGGCCTGAAGGCGAGTTAAGATCGTCGCGCAACAAGTGGCGCTCCTCGGCTACGCCATCGCCATCGGCATCGCGCAGCAGCACCAGCTTATTGGGCGAAGGCCCGCCCGCACCCGCCTCTGAAAACAGAATGCCGGCAACGAAATTGGTCAGCCAACCGCCCGAAATCTCACGCGGAGGGGCATTGGTCAGCGTCACCAGCACGTCGCCATTGGGCATGGTGTAGATCACGCGCGGATGATCGAGCCCCTCGGCAAAGCGGCTCACCGCCAGCCCCTCGGCCGCGGCAGGTGCGCCATCCTCGCCCCAGCCGATCGGCTTGGCGACCTTGACCGTGGGGATAGTCTGCTCATCAGGCGCGGCCAGCACCGGATCGGTGCCAGTGGTCTCTTCAAGGCTGAGCTCGGCCGGGTCGCCGCGCGTGAGCCACCAGCCGAGCGCGGCCACGACCACGATGATAACGACGAGGGCGATGAGGATCTTCTTCAGGCGCGACATGGCTTACAGATAGGCGCACGGCGCGATGGCGGCAAACACTTTGCCACCTGCCCATGCCCGGCTAGAGCGAGGCCATGTTCGATTTCGCCCCCGCCCCCGATGCTACCAAGCCTGCCATCTATGCCCAGCTGTGCGAGGCTGCTGCAGCGATCACCGCGGGTGAGCCCGATCCGGTCGCCAACATGGCCAATGTCGCCGCGCTGCTCGGCGAGTTTGTGAGCGACTGCAACTGGGCCGGATTTTACCGCATGGTGGACGGGGAACTGGTGCTCGGGCCGTTCTGCGGGCGGCCTGCCTGTATCCGCATCCCGGTCGGGCGCGGGGTCTGCGGGGCGGCGGTGTCTGAAGCGCGCAGCCAGCTGGTGGAGGACGTGCACGCCTTCCCCGGCCACATCGCCTGCGATGCGCGCAGCCGCTCCGAACTCGTGGTGCCGGTGTTGCGCGAAGGCGCGGTGGTGGCAGTCATCGATCTCGATAGCCCCACCCCGGCGCGTTTCGACGGCGAGGACCAGCTGGGAATCGAGGCGCTCGCCGCGCTGCTGTCCGACCGGATCTGACGCCCCCTTCTCTCGCCCCGATTCGGGACATCGGACGCGGATTGCTTTGTTGTGCGCGGTAAATCGTCCTAAACACCCGGTTAATGGTGGCCAGCTGCGGCAAGACAGGCTCGTGCCTGCGGCAGATGGCCCGGCCGAGTGAGGATCACCCGCATGTCCACGAAGTTCACCCTGGTTTCCGCTTCGCTCGTCGCGCTGGCTGTCGCTGTGCCCGCACTTCCGGCCCATGCGCAAGACGACCGCTACGGCGCGCAGCCCGAAGAGATCACCTACGAAAGCTACGAGGTGGTGCAGGACATCAGCGACGAACCGACCTCCGACGATGTCTACGAAGAGGCCTACGAGTACGAGACCTACGTCGATCCTGCGCCCGACCACCATGCGATGCGCACGATTCCTGCCCGCTCCGGCAACTATCCGACGATAGCGCCCGGAACGGTGGTCACAGGTGACGCCTATGGCCAACCGCTCGGCTACAGCGCGCAGCAACGCGCCGACTGGCTCGCCGATTGCCGCGCGATCTATCTGCGCGAATATGCCGAGCAGGATGACGACAATAACGGCGGCCTGCTCGGCGGGCTGCTGGGCGCGGTTATCGGCGGGCTGGCTGGCAACCGTATCGCCGGAAGCGGCGAACGCCTTGCAGGCACGGCAATCGGTGCTGGGCTTGGCGGACTCGCCGGTGCCGTGATCGGTTCGGCCATCGATAGCGCCGATGATGACGGCGACGCCCGGGACTATGCCATCGATCAGGCCGACGACTATTGCGCAGCCTACCTCGCCCGTTACGAGCATGGCGGCGTGGGCGGCTATGTCGCCGGAGCCTATCCGGTCATGATGGTGCCGGTGCAGACCACCCGCCGCTACGCCCCGCGCGAGATCGTCCACGAGGAATGGGTCGAGGTTGATGCCGCACCGCGTCCGGCGCGCCGCAGCATCCCGCGCCGCCCGGCACCGCAGCCCGACAAGCGCACCCCTATTCGCTGATCATCCCGAAGGTTTGCAACCGCGCGAGAGTCGCGCGGCGCGACTTTCACGCGATGTGGATTATGTGGCTAGATCCCGCCGCCGGTGAGCCGCTGGCAAATCATGTCGAGCTGATCGAGGCTACGGAAACGCACGGTTAGCGTGCCGGTGCTGGGGTCTGCCTCGGTGGCAATATGCACCGGCAGGCCGAGCATTTCCTCAAGGTGGTTCTGCACCGCGACGATATCCGCATCCTGCGCCGCATCGCGCGGGGGGCGAGCCTGACGACGCTGGCTGCGACCGTCACCCTCGCGGCCCTTGCGCGCCAGCTTCTCGACCTCGCGCACGCTGAGGCCCTTGCGAACGGCCTGATCCGCCAGCTCCGCAGCATTATCCAGCCCGATCAGCGCACGGCCATGGCCCATATCGAGCCGGCCCTGCTCCAGGTGGTCAAGCACGTCTTCGGGCAGTGCCAGCAGTCGCTGCAGGTTGGCGACATGGCTCCGCGACTTGTCGACCAGCGTGGCGATTTCGGTCTGCGTCATGTCCTCGAATTCGGCCAGACGCTGATAGGCGCGTGCCTCCTCGACCGGGTTGAGGTCTTCGCGCTGGATATTCTCGATGAGGGCCAGCGCCATCACGTCCCGATCATCCAGATCGCGAATTAGTGCAGGAATCTCATGAACTTGCGCCATCTGCGCAGCACGCCAGCGCCGTTCACCCGCAACCAGCTGATAACGACCCGAGGGCAAGCTACGGACAATCACCGGCTGAATCACACCGCGCGTCGCGATCGAGGCCGCCAGTTCGGCCAGCGCCTCCTCATCGAAGTGGCGACGCGGCTGCTCCGGGTGTGGCTCGATCGCCGACACCGCCAGCATGGCAAGACCTTCACCCGTGCTCGACGCATCGTCTTCGGCGGAGCCCGCGGTAGGCAACTTGCGCGGAGCTACCAGCGACTCTTCCCGACGAGTCTCGCCCAACAAGGCGCCCAGCCCCTTGCCCAACTTGCGCCGCGGGACGGCATTGGTTTTCACCTTCGCATCGGCATTCTCATCGCTCATGCGGCTTTCCTTCGTTCAGGCAAACGACCAATCAATTCACGTGCCAGCGCCATGTAGGCACGGCTGCCGGCACAGGCATGGTCATAGATCAGCGCGGGCAAACCATGGCTCGGCGCCTCCGACAGGCGCACGTTGCGCGGGATCACCGATTCGAACACCAGATCACCGAGGCACTCACGCACGTCATCGGACACCTGATCGGTCAGCCGGTTTCGGCGATCAAACATGGTCAGCACCACGCCAACAATGGACAAATCGGCATTAAACCGCTGCTGCACCTGCTCGACGGTCTGCAACAGCTGGCTGAGGCCTTCGAGCGCGAAGAACTCACACTGCAGGGGCACCATCAGCGTATCGGCTGCGGAAAGGGCGTTCAGCGTAAGAAGGCCAAGCGACGGCGGACAATCAATGAAGCAGATGTCGTGCCCGCTATGCTGATCCAGCGCATCGCGAAGCCGCTGCGCACGATCCTCTACATTGACCAGTTCAACCTCGGCCCCGCTCAGATCGACGGTCGCCGGGACCAGATCGAGGCCCGGAATGGACGAATTCACCGTGCACTCCGCCAGGCTCGCCTCTCCAATCAGCAGGTCATAGCTCGACAGCCCACGCTCCGAAGCGCGCAAGCCGACGCCCGTCGAGGCGTTTCCCTGCGGATCGAGATCGATCAGCAGCGTGCGCCAGCCAGTGGCGGCCATGGCAGTGGCGATGTTGATGGCAGTTGTGGTCTTACCCACCCCGCCCTTCTGATTGGCTATAGCGATGCAGATCATGACTCAGGCGGCCTTCCGTGTCCGATAATGATCGCCGCCTCGGGATTGGTTGCCGATTGTTCCACGTGGAACATCGCTTGAATCGCCTGCGACTGCTCCTGCAGTTCTTGCGCCGCCGACCGCCCTTTCGGCAACAGCCAAGTGGTATCCGGTGTGGAAAAGCGGGCGGATAAACGCAGCAATTTTTCCAGCGGCGCAAAAGCGCGTGCACTGATCACAGCCGCCGGGAGTGTGTCGATGGTTTCCAACCGTGCGCCCACCACGCGGCATTTTGACAGACCGAAGTGCCGGCATACGTGCTCCAGCCACTCGACACGTCGTTTCCGCGATTCGACCAGAACCACTTCGAGATCAGGCCGGGCAAGCGCCACGACGAGGCCCGGAAAGCCCGCCCCGGTGCCAAGATCGAGCCACGGCGATGTTTCACGTGGAACATGATCAAGCAGTTGAAGGCTATCGGCCAGATGGCGGGTCCAGGCGTCAGCGAGGCTCGCCGTCGACACCAGGTTCTGCCGCTCGTTCTCGCTCGCCAACATCTCCAGGAATGCTGCGAACCGCTCCAGCGCGGCCTGATCGCACCGCTGCGCGCAATAGGCCTGTGCTTCTTCCGGGCTCATGCTACCGGCTCCGCCGCAGCCCGACGGGCGTGGACCAGCAGGGCCGCAAGCGCCGCGGGGGTGATCCCGCGAACCCGTCCCGCATCAGCGAGCGTGGCAGGCGACGCAGCCGTCAGCCGCTCCACCATCTCGTTTGACAGCCCGGGCACCGCTGCCCAATCGAAATTCCGTCCCAACATCAACTCCTGCGATGCGCGCAAATCGCGCAGTTCTGCTTCCTGCCGCTGCAAATAGGGTGCGTAGGCCGCATCCTCCGCCACTTCCTGTGCCAGCGGCGTGGCAGGATCGAATCCCTCGGGCAAGTGGTCGGCCAAAGCAGCAAGTGGAATATCCGCATGGGTAAGCCAGTCACGCAGAGGCTTGCGCGTACCATCGGTCCGCACGTTCAGGCCCTGTGCGGCAAGAGTGCTCGCGGCAACGTCCTGCTCCAACACCGACTGCCAGGCCGCACGCCCGTCGCAATGGCGCGTGAACCATTCGTCGCGCTCTGGTCCAAGACAGCCGAGGTCCCGGGCAATCGGGGTCAACCGCGTGCTGGCATTGTTGGCGCGCAGCCGCAGGCGATACTCCGCGCGGGCAGTGAGCATGCGGTAGGGTTCGCTCACACCATGTAGCGTGAGATCATCGACCATCACCGCGAGGTATGAATTCCCCCGATCCAGTGCCGGGGCCGCCCTGCCCTGCAGCGCACAAGCGGCGTGCAATCCCGCGATCAGACCTTGAGCAGCCGCCTCCTCATAGCCGGTGGTGCCGTTGATCTGTCCCGCACAATAGAGGCCGGGAATGGCCGCGATTTGCAGGTCACGCCCCAAGGCGCGCGGATCGATATGGTCGTATTCGACGGCGTACCCCGGCACGACCATCTCGACCTGCTCGAGCCCTGCCATCGTTCGCAACATGGCCAGCTGCACATCTTCGGGCAGCGATGTGCTGATGCCGTTGGGATAGACGAGGTGGGTATCGAGGCCTTCCGGTTCGAGGAAGACCTGATGACCATCGCGGTCGGCGAAGCGATGAATCTTGTCTTCGATGCTCGGGCAATAGCGCGGGCCTGCCGCATCAATGGCACCCGTGAATAGCGGCGAGCGATCCAGATTGTCGGCGATGATCGCATGGCTGCGCGGATTGGTGCGGGTGATCGCGCAGAACACCTGCGGATTGGCGCGCTCCTTCGTAAGCGGCGACATGGTCCAGAAATCGCTGTCGGAGGGTTGTTCCTCCAACGCTGCCCAATCGATTGTCCGACCATCGAGCCGTGGCGGAGTGCCTGTCTTGAGGCGCGCCATCGGCAGGCTCGCCTCACGGAGCTGCTCGGCCAAAACCGAGGCGGCATTCTCACCGATCCGCCCGCCGGTGCTGCGCTTCTCCCCGCAGAACAGCACGCCGCCAAGGAAGGTGCCAGTGCACAGGATCGTTGCCCCTGCCCGCAGGCTATCGCCATCTGCAAGCCTGACGCCCACGGTGCGACCGTTTTCGATGATCAACGAGGCCACCTCGCCGCCGATCACCGTGAGGTTCTCCTGCTGAGCCAGCACGCCCTGCACCGCGGCCTTGAACAACTTACGGTCAGCCTGGATGCGAGGACCGTGAACAGCGCTGCCCTTGGAGCGATTGAGCATCCGATAGTGAATGGCCGCGGCATCAGCAGCGCGGCCGATCAGGCCATCAAAGGCATCGACCTCGCGCACCAGGTGGCCCTTGCCCAGCCCGCCAATCGCGGGGTTGCAGCTCATCGCACCGAGTGTCGAAGGATCGAAAGTGATCAGCGCGGTGGCCGCACCCATACGCGCAGAGGCGGCGGCGGCTTCCACCCCGGCATGGCCCCCGCCTACGACGATGACATCAAATGTGCTCATGATCCTGCCCGACTTAGGCGCAGCGCCTGCCGCCCACAACGGGGATTTCGCAATGCCGATGTTCCACGTGAAACACTCGGGTCATTTCCCGAGGCAGAAGCGACCGAACACCGCGTCGAGCACGTCTTCGGTTGAGGTCTTCCCAAGCAATGCGTCGAAGGCCAGACGTGCCCGACGCAGGCCCTCGCCCACCAGCAAGGGATCGCGCAGAGCCTCGGCATCGCTCAGCGCATCAAGCGCCGCAGCCACCAGTGAGCGTTGGCGGCGGTTGAGCGCGGTCTGTCCGGGTGCTGGCATCGCGGTTCGCGCGCGGTCGACCAGTGCCTGTCGCAAGTCATGCATCCCCGCGCCCGTCCGCGCGGAAAGGGTGAAGTCCGGTGCTTGCTTGGACTGATGGTCGTCGCGGTCGCACTGGGCATCGACTTCCCAGCACCCTTCCGGCCCTGCCCCTTCCAGGCCGAGCCACAGGACGACATCGGCCTTGGCGATTTCCGCTTCGGCGCGCTCGATCCCGATGGCCTCGATCCGGTCGTCGGTTGCGGTGCGCAGGCCGGCCATGTCCACGAAGCTGAAGGCCATCCCGTCGATCGCCACCGACTGCACCAGCACGTCACGCGTGGTGCCGGCAATCTCGGCAGTGATGGCAGCCTCGCTCTCAACCAGCGCGTTAAACAGTGTCGACTTGCCTGCATTGGGCGGCCCGGCCAGGGCAACGCGAAAGCCCTCTTTCAGCAGTTCGGCATACGGTGCGGCGAGCGCCTCGCACAGATCCTGCGTGAGATTGGCGAGATCAGCGGCAAACTCATCGCCCAGAGACTCGACCTCGTCCTCTTCAGAAAAGTCGAGCGACGCCTCAACCTCGGCTGACAAAGCCAGCAGTTGCTCGCGCCATCTGCCCACCTCGTTCGAAAACACCCCGCCCGTCATGGCGA